>Ga0126304_10001511_pt1 | contig 10973 bp, 7 predicted proteins | sample Plot25_FD_92538 | JGI IMG/M metagenome (GOLD analysis project Ga0126304, IMG submission 92538) | Serpentine soil microbial communities from UC McLaughlin Reserve, CA, USA - Plot25 | ecosystem: Environmental > Terrestrial > Soil > Grasslands | place: USA: UC McLaughlin Reserve, Lake County... | reverse complement strand
TCCCACAATAAATGATGAAGGAAAACTCTTACGGTATTAAAACCAAGACCAGCGGCCCATCCTAATTCCTGGTCAATACGTGCAGGATCGAAAGTTTCTTCCTGCCACATTTCTAGCTGGTTGATTGCATTACTTGGGATGTAGTTACACCCTACCAACCATCCATTCTTTTCCATCCATTCGTTTGCTCTTGCTTCTGACCAGCGGTGGGCCAGTTCGGGATCGTGCTCTAAAAAAGGTACGGTAACTTTGGCGGCTAACATATACTAGGTATTAGATTTATTCCGGGATTGAGATTGTTCGGAATTATGACTCAAAATAAGGTCAAAGGATAAAACTTACAAGTTCGTTTTCGGCAAAAAATATTATTTATCGGTGAAACAGGTAATATGCAAGATAAAGGAGAAGGGTCCTGTTTTTATATGAAGAATGCAGTAGTTTTAAGATTGTATTTTTTATTGTTTTTTAAGAACTGGTATGGCCATAAATAACGAGATATTCAAGGAAGTAAAAGAAAAATTCAGGAAGCGTTTTAATGAAGAACCAGCCCTGTTCCGCTCTCCGGGAAGAGTTAACATTATTGGTGAACATACCGATTATAATAACGGTTTTGTATTACCCGCTGCTATAGACAAGGCTATTTATATAGGAGTCTGTAAAAGAGCTGATGAAACCATATCTCTATACTCCGAAGAATTTGATGAAGCGTTCGAAGTAAAACTTTCCGAGGTAATGCCTACTGACAAGGGATGGCCTAATTATATTTTGGGGGTTGTTGACCAACTTTTGAAAAGAGGCCATGTTTTCGGAGGTTTCAATATGAATATAGACGGTGACGTGCCTATTGGTTCAGGGCTTTCTTCTTCTGCTGCCGTTGAATGTGCTACGGCGTTTGCTTTAAACGACCTTTTTGAGTTAAATATTTCTAAACAGGACATGGCTTTTATAGCCCAAAAAGCGGAACATGAATTTGCCGGGGTGAGAGTGGGGATCATGGATATGTTCGCTTCTCTATTTGGCAAAAAGGATCATGTGATCAAATTGGATTGCCAGAGCCTGGAATATGAATATGTGCCTCTAAAACTGGAAGGCTATAAAATTGTTTTACTGAATACCAACGTAAAACATTCTCTTTCGTCATCTGAGTATAATACACGAAGGCAACAGTGTGAAGAGGGGGTGACCTTAGTAAAGGCACATCACCCGAATGTTAGTAGCCTACGTGACGTGACTGTAGAAATGCTGAATCAATATGTAAAGCCTGTAAACGAGGTAGTATATCGCAGGTGCAAGTACGTGGTGGAAGAAAGCCAGCGCTTGTTAGCCGGATGTGAGGATCTGAAAAATGGACATATTGATGCCCTTGGCAAAAAAATGTTTCGGACGCATGACGGTCTTAGCAGGGAATATGAAGTAAGTTGTAAAGAACTGGATTTCCTGGTGGATGCGGTACGTAACAACCCTGATGTATTGGGAGCCCGCATGATGGGTGGTGGATTTGGGGGTTGCACCATCAATATTGTTAAAGAGGAAGCAAAAGAAAACCTCATAAAGCAAATTTCAAAATCTTATAAGAATCAAATGGGTCTTGAACTTTCACCTTATATTGCTCAGACGGAAGATGGGACGAGCAAATTAAATTTATCAAAGTTTGCCTAATCTTTCCCTTTTGGTTTATTAGCTGAGGTTTTAAGAAAATTTATAGATGGTGGTTGATTCAAAAATATCACCAGGAACTATTGTGGTTGAAGGAAAATGGGGGTGGTTTGGAGAATCAGGAAAATGTTGCGTTTCCAGGCAAAAGGCAGTACGATAATGATCTGGTACACCTCCCTTAATTATATTTTTGCCGGACATAAAATTTCCGGTATAGAATTGAACACCTGGCTGGTTAGTTAACACTTCCATTTTAATACCGGTTTTATCTCCTGTAGCTTTAGCGGCAAAACCAACGGGCCCACCGTCTTTGTTAATTACATAATTATGATCGTAGCCTTTCCCATGTCTTAATTGGATATGATCGTTATTAATTCTTTTTCCAATAATGTTTGCAGTTGTAAAGTCGAAAGGAGTTTCGGAAACCGGTTCCAGCTTCCCTGTCGGTATTAATGTATTATCTATCGGGGTGTATTGGCTGGCGTTTATTTCTACAAGATGGTCCAGAATTGTACCGCTACCCTGACCATTTAAATTAAAATACGAATGATTAGTAAGATTCAATATTGTTTGCTGGTCAGTTCTGGCTTCGTAATTTATAACCAGATCATTTTGGTCCGACAAAATAAACTGCACTTTGATCCTCACATTACCGGGGTAACCCTCTTCACCGTCAGGAGAAGAATAAGAAAGAACCATCGCGTTTTCTTTTACTTCCTCCACATCCCAAATTTTTGTGTGAAAACCAAAAGGCCCGCCATGAAGGTGGTTGAGCCCATTATTAATCGGAAGTTTGTACTCCGTCGCATTTAATTGAAATTTTCCCTGAGCAATACGGTTGGAATAACGGCCTATAGTTGCACCGTGATAAAATTCAGTTGACGTTAAATAACCGTCTATTGAATCGAAGCCTACTACAACATCCACGGGCTTTTGATTTTTATCCTGGACCACCAGGCTTACAATCCTGTTGCCGTAATTAGTAGTATATAACTCAGTACCTAAGCTATTTTTTAATTTGAAAAGCGAAACCTGTTTTCCATCTATTATCCTATCAAAATGTTCCTTGCTAAACATAGAATCAGTTTAAAACGACCTAAAAGCGCCAAAAATTAAACAGAAAATTTGAAAACAAAGTCCTTGATTTCAAATTCATGAATAGCGGGTTTAACAATAGCTTGAAAGGTAAAAGTTTAATGACCTGAAGTAGCTCTTTTATTGTTGTCTACATTTGCGTTTCAAATTTATGGATTGAAGCATCTTAAGGTATTAAATAAATATTTCTGGAAGTATAAAATAAGGCTCGGCGTTGGGGTACTTTTCATCTTTGTCTCAAACTATTTCGGTGTGCTTGCCCCGCAAATAACGGGTTTTATCATTGATTTTGCGCAACGTGGTTTACCGGGCTACCAGCCAAGAACAAAAACACCCGTGTATGATATTGCTGTTACTAAATTCATTCAATACGTTGAAGGGTTAACGGTTTCTCCCATCAAGGTAGTTGTATTGTGTGGTTTAACTATTCTTGCCCTGGCTTTGCTGAGAGGCTTTTTCATGTTCCTGATGCGGCAAACCATTATTGTTATGAGCCGGCATATTGAGTATGACCAAAAGAACGAAGTGTTTGATCATTATCAAAAGCTGGATGCCGGTTTTTATAAAACACATAGCACGGGCGACCTGATGAGCCGTATGGCCGAAGACGTAAGCCGGGTAAGGATGTTTACAGGACCAGCCGTGATGTACCTCATCAATTTGGTTACACTTATTTCCATGAGTGTATTTTTTATGTTCAAACGGCAGGCGGAGTTAACACTTTATGTTTTGGCGCCCTTGCCCATTTTAGCCCTTATTATTTACCTTGTCAATACTATTATCCATCGCAAAAGTGAAGCTTTACAGGCGGCGTTGGGAAGCCTTACAACGAATGCGCAACAATCTTATTCCGGAATTCGTGTGATCAAATCTTTTGTACAGGAAGATTCCATGTTCCGGCAGTTTGAAGAAAACAGCGAGAAATATAAGCAGCAGGCTGTGAGCCTCGCTAAAGTGGAAGCATTATATTTTCCGTCAATGACCTTCCTGATTGGCTTAAGTACTTTACTGACAATCATGATAGGTGGTATCTATTATATTAATGGACAACAAGACATTGGGATCGATACCATAGTGGAATTTGTTATTTATATTAATATGCTAACTTTTCCTGTAAGTGCCATTGGCTGGACGGCCAGCATGATACAAAGAGCAGCAGCATCCCAAAAAAGATTAAACGAGTTTTTGCAGACACAGCCAACAGTTTCGGCAAGCAAGGCAAATAAAAAGACGGTGCTTTCGGGAGATATCGAATTTAAGAAAGTAAATTTTGTATATGCACATACCGGCATTCACGCCATCAAAAATTTTGAGCTCCATATTCGTGCCGGTCAACGCATAGCGGTTGTCGGAAGAACCGGAAGCGGTAAAACAACCCTGGCACAGCTTCTAATGCGCATGTTTGATGTGGATTCCGGAAGTATAGTGCTGGATGGATTAAATATAACTGACCTGGACCTGTTGTCTTTACGTAAACAGGTAAGCTATGTACCCCAGGATGGTTTTCTGTTCAGTGATTCCGTTGCGAACAACATAGCATTTGGCTCTATTGAAAAACACTTATCTGCAGTGAAGGAGGCAGCCCGCCTGGCGGTAATCGACCGTGAAATTGAAAGTTTTCCAAAGGGGTATGATACAGAAATAGGAGAGAGAGGAGTTACCTTAAGCGGAGGGCAAAAACAACGTATTTCTATTGCAAGGGCTTTGATGAAAGATGCGCCTATATTAATTATGGACGACTGTTTAAGCGCTGTAGACGCCCGAACTGAGAAGGAGATCATTGGTAACCTAAGCACATACCTGGAGGGGAAAACCTCTATTTTAATTACACACCGGATTTTCAGTCTTTTAAATTTCGATACCATAATTGTGCTTGAGGAAGGAGCGATTGCCGAACAAGGTACTCACGATGGACTTTTACAGAAAAAAGGATTGTATTACAAGATGTATCAACGGCAGCTCCAGGAAGACCGTAATGATAATAATTCTGCAAATTTGGCTGTTGAAAAAACATAATTATATTTGTTGGAATTTCAACCAAAACCTTTTAATTAACTGTAAAAAATTTACAACCGTGGCGTACGACAACAATGACAAGAAAATGGAGAGCATTTACAGCAAACGTATTCGCGCCGGAAAGCGGAGGACTTACTTTTTTGATGTAAGGGCTACACGTGGTAATGATTATTATTTAACGATTACAGAAAGCCGTAAGCGTTTTAATGATAATGGTTATGACAGGCACAAAATTTTCCTGTACAAAGAGGATTTCAACAAGTTTATTAAAGCATTGACAGAGGCGGTTGACCATGTAAAAACACAATTAATGCCCGATTTTGATTTTGATGCCTATAATCATGACGAAGTAGAGGGAGCAGAAGTTGAGATCGAAGGTGCAGCTATAGAAGCAGAAGTGCCGCTACCGGTACCAGTACCAGTAACAAATAATACTACAAGCGCTACAACTGCTGCAACTTCCACTGACGAAGTAGACAAGTGGTAACTAGCTGTTTGGCAAATAATTTTAAAGCCCTCTTTTAGAGGGCTTTTTTTATTTCTATCAGCGAATCATTGTTTCCTCATTTGTTTGTAGGCATTAATGAGGCCATTAGTCGATGCATCATGTGATTGGATAGGGCTTTCACTTTCCAGTTCCGGTAAAATTTTATTAGCTAATTGCTTACCAAGTTCAACTCCCCATTGATCAAAACTGAAAATGTTCCAGATAACACCCTGGACAAAGATCTTGTGTTCATAAAAAGCGATCAGTTCTCCAAGGGAGTGGGGTGTTATCTTTTTAATTAATATTGAATTGGTGGGCCTGTTTCCCGAAAACATTTTAAAGGGCGTTAACCTTGCAATTTCTTCCGGATTTTTCGCGGCTTTTAATAATTCTTCCTCTACTTCTTCCTCTGTTTTGCCGTTCATTAAAGCTTCAGTTTGGGCAAAAAAGTTGGAAAGTAGTTTTTGATGATGGTCTCCAACTGAATTATGTGTTTGGGCCGGCGCTATAAAATCACAGGGAATCAGGTTTGTTCCCTGGTGGATTAACTGGTAAAAAGCATGTTGGCCATTCGTTCCTGGCTCGCCCCATATAACCGGCCCGGTGGAGTAGGACACGAGTTCTCCGTTTCTGTCAACACTTTTACCATTACTTTCCATATTACCCTGCTGGAAATAAGCAGCAAACCGATGCATGTATTGATCATAGGGAAGAATAGCCTCGGTTTGTGCGCCAAAGAAATTGGTATACCATAACCCAATTAAGGCCATAAGTACAGGAATATTTTTCTCTGCTTCTGTACTACGAAAATGTTCATCTGCTGAATGGGCTCCTTTCAGTAGCTCTTCAAAATTTTCGTAGCCAATTGTAAGTGCAATGGATAACCCAATGGCACTCCATAGTGAATATCGTCCTCCAACCCAGTCCCAAAAAACAAACATATTTTGCCTGTCTATTCCAAACCTCACTACTTCTTTTTCATTAGTAGATAGAGCAACGAAGTGTTTGGCAATATGAGCTTCCTCACCAGCGGATTTTAAAAACCATTCTCTTGCAGTATGGGCATTCGTCATTGTTTCCTGCGTAGTGAATGTTTTAGACGCAATTAAAAAAATGGTTTCTTCAGCGTTTACTTTCTTTAGTGTTTCCACAATATGAGTGGCATCCACATTAGACACAAAATAAGGCTGGATGCCCTCTTTCCAATACGGCTTCAAGGCTTCCGTAACCATTAAAGGTCCCAAGTCACTTCCACCGATACCAATATTGATAATATATTTGATTTTCTTGCCTGTATAACCTTTCCAGTCACCGCTGTGCACTTTATCAGAAAAGATTTTCATTTGTGCCTGCACACGCAACACTTCTTCCATTATATTTTTACCGGCGGAATAAACAGGCTTACCAGAAAAATTGCGTAAGGCAATATGGAGTACCGAACGGTTTTCTGTTTCATTGATGAAATCTCCTTCGAACATTGCTTCTACCGCCCCTTTTAACTTGCATTCATCGGCCAGTTGAAACAACAATCTTATAGTTTCTTCGGTAACCAGGTTTTTGGAAAAATCAATTACCGTATCATTAAAACAGAACGAAAATTTTCGAAAGCGATCCGGGTCTTGTATAAAGAGCGCTTTCAGGTGTTGTTGCCTCATTTCTGCCGCATGTTGCTTCAGTTCTTTCCAGGCTTTCGTCGTAGAAGGATTCACTTTTGGAAACATAGTCGTTGATTAATGATTTTAATTGTAATGTTTTTAAAGCGACTTGATCGTTTCAATTGTTTTTTGAACCATGTCCGGGGTTATATCAAGGTGAGTAACAAACCTAACCTGAACGGGAGAGATAGCATAAGCAAGAATATCTGATTCTTTCAATTTTGCCACCAGGGTTACCGGTGTGTATGGTTGGCCTACAGAAAATATGACGATATTAGTTTCCACCGGAAATATCTCACTTACAAATTCTTTTTTAGCCAGAGCTTCAGCTATTAGTCCTGCATGCAAATGATCCTGGCTTAAACGGGTTATATTGTTCTTTAATGCATAAATACCTGCTGCAGCTAAATAACCTGCTTGTCGCATACCTCCTCCGAAGACCTTTCTTATTCTTCTCGCTTTTTTAACCAGGTCTTTTGTTCCCAACAGAAGGCTACCAACCGGACAGCCAAGACTTTTGCTTAGACAAATAGAAATGCTATGAAAAGTCTCTCCATATTCTTTAGCTGACTGATTTTTGGCAACCAGGGCATTAAATAAACGGGCCCCGTCAAGATGAAGAGTTAGGCTGTTTTCATCACATATCTTTCTTATGTCCCTGATTTCATCTAGGTCATAACAACTACCCCCGCCCCGGTTCGACGTATTTTCCAGGCTTACCAGGGAAGTATGTGCTTTGTGAACGTCGTCGGCATTAATGTTTTCAGATACCTGGCGGGCTGTTATTCTTCCTTTATCTCCTAAAATTAGTTTTACAGAAGCACCCGAATTAAAAGCGATGCCACCTCCTTCATATTGATATATGTGAGACGTTACGTCACATATCACTTCGTTGCCAGGTTGTGTATGGCATTTAATAGCAATCTGGTTTGTCATAGTTCCCGAAGGACAATAAATAGCGGCTTCCATTCCAAAAATGTCTGCACTTAACCTTTCCAATTCGTTAACGGAGGGGTCGTCACCAAAAACATCATCTCCAACAGAAGCTGAAAACATGGCCTCCAACATTTCTTTAGAAGGTTTGGTAACCGTGTCGGACCTAAAATCTACGATCATCAATTTTTGGTGCAATATAAATCAGTTCTCTTCTTTAAATCGCTTCTCAAGTCTGTTTCAATTCAATTGTAAACGATGCCCAGCCGTTTTTTTGTTTCCTAGTTAGACAGTACGTTTGCCGGCCTTTGTCAAAAGCTTGAATCACGTTACTGCTTATATGCCGCTTATATAGATTACGCTCCTTTAATAATATCCAGAAAAAAAGTTGTAACCCGTTTATAATGGCTGCGTCTTATAACCAGTTAAACAATTACCGGCCATCAATGAATAGGGCCGTTTATTTTAAACAATGTTCTTGGTATAACATAGTACCTAATTTTGGCTCGTAATAATCAACACAAAGTACTAAACACATTAAAATGAAGAAGTTTTTAGCGATGTTAACCGTTCTGGGAGTTTCAATAGTCAGCCTTGCTCAAACAAAAGGTAGAGTAGCTGGAACAGTGGAGGACGGTAGTCAAAAAACTATTGAGTCAGCAACTATAGCTTTATTGAGAGGGAAAGACTCATCAGTAGCCAAAGTGGCTGCAGCTGATAAAAACGGAAAGTTTGAATTTGAAAATGTCGCTGAGGGAAAATATCTGGTCGGTATTACTGCAGTTGGACACAAGAAAGGTTTTTCCAACACCTTTGAGATCAGTTCAGCTAACTCATCTATTGAATTAAAAACCATTTCCCTGGTGCCGCAAGAAACAGCTTTGATGGGCGTTACAGTAGCTGCAAAGAAACCGCTTATCGAACAAAGAATAGATCGGACAATTGTGAACGTGGAAGCCTCTGTTACCAATGTTGGGAACAGTGCCTTAGAGGTATTAGAGAAGTCCCCTGGAATTTCAGTTGACAAAGACGGCAATATCAGCTTAAAAGGAAAACAGGGAGTATTGGTTTTAGTAGACGGACGACCAACCCAGCTAGGAGGTGCAGACTTAGCTAATTTACTTAGAAGTATGAATGCGAACCAGCTCGATCAAATTGAGATTATGACCAATCCACCAGCCAAGTATGATGCAGCTGGAAACGCCGGTATTATTAATATTAAAACTAAGAAGAACAAGCAGTTTGGATATAACGGTACAATTACCCTGGGCTATAGCCAGGGCCGTTATCCAAAATTTAATGAGGGTGTCAATTTTAATTACCGCGAGGGAAAGCTGAATTTATTTGCGAACCTTAGTCATAACTATCGTAAAGGATTTGGCGAACTGGATATCCAAAGAAATTTCCTGGAAGATGGTACAAAAAAAGTTCAATCACACTTTGACCAGGAAGCCAGAATGAGCAATGAAAATAATTCTTATAATGGCAAATTTGGTCTAGACTACTTTGCAGGAAAAAACACAACGTTGGGGGTTGTGGTAACTGGCTTTAATAGTCCTGGAACTTTCGAAAACCGCAACATAAACAACATTTATGATCAAACCGGCGAACTGAAAGAACAAACAAAGGCCTTATCTGTGCAAAAAGAAACCTGGAAAAATGTAAGTGGCAATTTAAATTTTAGACAGGTATTAGATACAAGCGGCACGGAACTCACTGCCGACCTGGACTATGTGCAATATGATGGAAATCAAACGCAAACCCTCAGCAATTCATATTTTAATGCCGTCGGCGGTAAGAGACAAAAGACGGATACATTGTATGGTAGCCTGCCGCAACTCATTAATATATACAGCGGAAAACTTGATTACATACACCCGCTTAAAAAAGGCGCCCGTTTTGAGGCCGGTTTAAAAAGCAGTTATGTGAAGACCGATAATAATGCTGTCTATGATACAACCGATAATGGGATACTCGTTCGTGATTTGAACCGTAGCAATTATTTTATTTATCAGGAAAATATAAATGCAGCTTACATCAACTTGAGTGGATCTTTAAGCAAGAAACTGAGTGCCCAATTAGGATTGCGTGTAGAAAACACCAATGCAAAAGGCAAGCAAATAACTACTCACGAGAATTTTGACCGTCATTACACCCAGTTATTTCCAACAACTTACCTCCAGTACAAAGCCACAGATAAAAATTCCTTTGGACTAAATTATGGCCGGAGAATTCGCAGGCCTAACTATGAAAGTCTCAATCCCTTCATTAAATATCTGGACCGTTATACATACCAGCAAGGTAATCCTAACCTTAAACCCCAGTTCAGTCATAATATTGAACTAAGCCATACTTACAAAGGCTTTTTGACTACAACACTAAATTATACTAAGACCACAGATATTATCCAGATGGTGATTGAACAAATAACAGAAGATACTTTGACTTACGTGAAACAAGCCAATATTGCCGACCAACGTCAATACGGGATTTCTGTTAACGCGGGCTTTCCAATTACCAAATGGTGGAAAACTAATCTTTATGTAAACGGTTTTAATAACCGGTTTGAGGGTATTGTAAACGGAGAACCGGTGACAATTGGCGCTACAACTGTAATGTTCAATGGCTCGCAACAATTTACGCTTAGTAAAACATTGACTGCAGAAATCAACGGATGGTACAGATCACAAGGGGTTGAGGGAGTTATAAACGCAAAGCCTATGGGTATGATCTCTTTTGGTTTTAGCCAACAGGTAATAAAGGGCAAAGGCACCTTACGCCTGAATGTGCGCGACATATTTTATACACAAGGCTTTCGAGGAGTTTCAAAATATGGAACTGTTGATGCATCGTTCCAGGAAAAAAGGGATTCCAGGGTTGTAAATCTGGGCTTCACTTACAGGTTTAGTAAAGGAAAAATGAATGGTGGTCAAAAGAAAAGAAGCAATGGAAGTGCAAACGATGAGCAAAGCAGGGTAAGCGGAGGAAGTAACTAGTTTTATTAAACAATAATCAGCAAACATTCTGCACCGGCAAATGCAGCATGTTTGTTGATTTAACACAATTTCACATTGCCCGCAGTTTATAAATTTCAGCAGCCATCTGTCATATTTCCGTCAACCCACGCAGTT
>Ga0126304_10001510_pt1 | contig 10979 bp, 11 predicted proteins | sample Plot25_FD_92538 | JGI IMG/M metagenome (GOLD analysis project Ga0126304, IMG submission 92538) | Serpentine soil microbial communities from UC McLaughlin Reserve, CA, USA - Plot25 | ecosystem: Environmental > Terrestrial > Soil > Grasslands | place: USA: UC McLaughlin Reserve, Lake County... | reverse complement strand
CGGACCGAAGCTGACGCAACTGAGCTGCGGCACGGGCAAGAACTCACCCTTTGGCATGATGCGGTAAAGGTTATGGAGATGCACCGGGACCAAGTCGACATTGGGCCGCTGCCGTGTCAGATAGTCGAGCCCGCTCTTGAATGGCCCGATTTCCAGGCCGCTGCCGCGGGTGCCTTCCGGAAAGATGATCAATGAATCCCCCGCATCCAGCGCCTCGATCAGCTGGTCCATCTGCGCTCGCAATTGGCCGAGACTGCCACCCTGGCGATCGATCAGCACTGCCCGGAATACCCGTGTCGCCGCGTACCGGCGGAGTCGATCGGCTTCCCAGTAGTCCTTGGCGGCGACCGGTCGGGTGCGGGCACGCAGGTCCTTAGGCAGCACCGACCAGAGCACGACGAAATCGAGATGGCTGCAGTGGTTGGCGAAGAAGATGCACTGACCTCGACATGGGCGGTCATCGACGCAGCGGACACTGGCGCCGCTGGCCAGGCGGGCCAGTGCCGCTATGCAAGCGGCAAGGATCCCCGTCATGCCGCCTCCAGGTCGGCGACGATCCGCCGCAGCCTCCTCACGATGGTCGCGGCGCCACCGGCGATGATGAGAACGAGCGCAGCCACGAGCACCCATCCCTCCTCCCGCCAACCGACGGCAGTCGCGATGGCTGAGAGCAGGCATGCGGCGATCAGCACGTGCATCCGGCGCGGCTTGGCCATCGGACCGACGAAGTGCTGTGAAGCGCCGGCGGCGGCGCCGAGCGTGCGCACGTAGGCCACGAGCAACGCAGTCGCGGCCGCCGCCCAGCCGAGTTCCGGTCCCCAGGTGATCCCCGGGATAGCGTAGCCCGCGCCGACGAGGATCAGAAGATCGGCGAGCCGGTCGGGCAACTCGTTGTAGAGATCGCCGCTCGGGGTCTTGAGACCGCCCTCCACGGCCAGCATCCCGTCGAGCATGTTGCAGAGCAGCCGGAGCGGTATCGCGGCGGCCGCGACCACGAGGAGCACAACCCGTGTCTCACCCTGACTCCTCCCCGCGAGGATGAGGCAGGCCGCGGCGACGGCGGCAATTACCACCCCCATGACGGAGACCTGATTGGGCCGGACCCCGACCTGACGCAGCCAGCGGGCAGCGTCGATCGCCCAGGAGGCGCTGCGCGATGGGATCGGGCGCCGCGTAACCGGATGGGGAACGCGCATGCTGCTCACCGCCAGATGCTTGTACGCCGGTGTCTGCTGATGTCCCTTTCGGTGATCCATTCTATCGGCTCCGCCCGAGGTGTGTTTCGCCCATTCGCCTGGAACACCCGGCTGGTGCTACTGCCTGCTGTTACGATGACGGGGGGATTCGAGGCGGGACCGGCGATGGTCAGCAATGCCATGCTCACGGAGCGAGGAGTGGGAACTCGGCGATCTTGGGAGGCTTTCGCCCGTTCCCGGACTGCGGCGGCGGTCGCACTCGGCTGGGGGTTCGCGGAGGCGACGCTCTTTTTCGTGGTCCCCGATGTCTGGATCGGTTTGCTCGCCCTCTTCAGTTGGCGGTCGGGGGCGCGCGCCGTGGCCTGGGCGGTCATAGGAGCGCTCACTGGCGGCGCGCTCATGTACGGGGTCGGCGCCCAACTCGATCGCGACCGCAGTGCGCGACTCCTCGATGCCGTGCCAGCGATCTCATCCAGGATGGTCGGACGGGTGGAGAAGGAGATGCGCGAGCGCGGTCCGGCGAGCATGCTGCTGGGACCACTACGGGGCACCCCCTACAAGATCTATGCCCGGACCGCCGGAGTCCAGGAGCAGCCTCTCGCCGCGGTGCTCCTCTGGACGATCCCCGCCCGAGGCGCACGCTTCGTCTTGATCGCAATCGCCGCCGCCCTTTGGGGGCGACTGGCCCGGCGCATCACGCCGCGAATCGACTGGCTCCTCGGTTCGTACGTGCTCGCCTGGGCCGTGTTCTACGTGGGTTACTTCTGGGCGTACGGGTTCTGATGTTCGCGCGACACTCAAGACCGGACCATTCGCATCCACCTTCCATTCGCTCCGTTGACCTGAGCCTCTCGTCCGTAGATTCGCGCTTTGGCGATTAGTGGCCTGGGCACCGGCCTGTTGCCGCTTACAGTGCACCTTGCGGTACTGGCCCCAGCAGGTCAAAGACCACGAGAGTGGGTCTAAGCAGGCGATGCCGACGCTTACCGTTGGAGGGGTGGCAAGGCCAAGGGCAAGCGAATCCAGCGCCTCTGGCCCCATCGCGTTCAGACAGATCACGAGGCTAGCCGCGGGCGGGGTGGTGTAGCGCGTGACGATGGCCCCCTTTTTTCGGCGAAGGCCGGATCCGGCCGCTGCCCGAACCCGGTCGATTGCTTGCGCCAGCGTACGCCCTCAGCCCGCAGGATCGTGCCGATGCGGCTGCGCTGCAGGGCCATGCCTTTGGTCTCGTGCAGATAGGCCGCCAGCCGATCCAGCGTCCAACTGGCGACGGGCAGACCCAGCGTCTGCGGATCGGTCAGGCTGGCGGCGATGAGCTCCCGCACCGCCTCCGGCGGACACGTCACGGGCCGACCACCACGCCGCTGGTCGCGCAGGCCGTTTAGCGTTGCCGACGTTGCCGGGGGTGCCGCCTCAGGTTCGGCGCTCACGGAGTCGCTCTCAGATTCCCAGAGCAGCTCATCCGCCGAAACAGAAGAAGCCGGGCAGCGTGTTGATACACGCGCAGTCCGCACCCTTCGAGATGAGGGCTTGCTGGCAGCAGACCTCGACGTCTGCGTAGCAGGCCCCACAACCGGGCGACTGGTCACGGCTCGCGCAGCCAGCCATGCTACAGAGGAGAGGCACCTCGGCGAGGCAGGTGTTGTACGCCGCGGACGGCTTATATGGCTTCTTCTTTTTCTTCTTGCCCTTCTTCTTGTGCTTCTTGGCCTGGGCCTCCTCGGCTCCGTTCAGGCCGAGGGTCGCCAGGGCGGATGCGGCGAGCGCACCGATCCCGGCCCGCAGTACCCCACGTCGCGACTCGTTCCCGAGTGCGCGCTGCACGAGAGCATCGAACGTGTCGCCGTCCATGACCAGGGTCCTTTCCAGCCGCCGATGGTGGGATGTCCTCGTCCCCAGGCCACCGAACGCACCATCTATGGTCCTCAACCTTAGACTACGGCGGGTGCCCCACGCGCCCCTCATCCTGGGGAGTGGTCCCACCCTATCCTTTGGGGTGGGTGTGAGCAGTATCGGGCGATTAGCACCTATGTACCCCCGTACCGAGTACGGGTTTTTTCGGCAGGAGGGGAAAGAGCCACGTCGCGGCCGGAGGCCCATCGGCGCACGGACCGCGCCACCCCACGGGTGACCCCCGTACCGAGTACGGGCTCCACTCGCGGGACTGCTCGGGTCGGTCCACTAGGCGATGCGGCGGGGGTGGCAGAGGGTTTTCCTAGCCTTCATCTGCCTGATGGCCCCAAGACGTCGCCGTGGAGCGCCATTGCCAAAATATCGTGACTGGGAATGAGAACCAGGCACGCTACGGCAACGACAGCATTGGGAATCGCACGGTGCGACAAACGATTGTGGCCAGCATGCGATCGGGGCGGACGCCGCCCTCGGGAGTCACGGCAGATGTTAAGCGGGCGGTGTCGTGTGATGACGCGCCTCCGCCGCCATCACCAGGCATGCCGCGACGGCAGATCCCAGGAGCCCGAGATGTTCATCCAGGAGGGTGTCTTCGTAGGCCGTTGCCCATTCGGTGCCGATCGATTAAAGGAGGGGTAGTGCGTTGGTGAGTTTGCGGACACGCCTTTGGCCTGCGGGCTAATGGGACATCCCCCAGCTGATGATGCCGATCGAAACAAACACAGCCCTAACAGGCCCAAGAGGAACAGGATTCCGATGACAACCCGATCACCTGGATCCATGTCAGTCGGCTCCGTACCCGTATGCAATCTTTATCTACGAGCGTTTTTCAGAACCGCCTTGCACTTCGGTGGTGCTCGCCATGGCCGGATGGGGAGCGACCACAGCGTAACGCCTACATTGACGCATCACTACCAAGACCAGCCGTGCTGGAGCCGACATTGGTGGTCTCGCGGCGCTTGCCCCACCAGACACCCGTTGCCGCCGCCGGCAACATCACCAGGAGGTAGAGAACGAACCAGAAGAAGATGAGGACGATCACCAGCCCGGCCTGCCCCGATCCTCGCTCAGGTGGTGCCCCAGTCACGGCGAGGATCACGAAGGCGGCGGCCAACAGCACGTAGGCGACGAGCACGCCGAACAGCCACCACCAATCAGCGAAGCGCACGCCGATACAAAAGGCCACGGCGGCGGGCACAAGGAGTATGGCCAAGAACCCGATCCCGTCGCCGAGCACCCATAGCGGATTGTTCTGCCAGACCACGGACGCACCCCAGACGCCGAGACCCACCGTGAATACCGCCGTCCAGCCGAGCCACCGCGCCCAAAGAGAGGACCACCATGTCGTCATGCGCTCCATCGCTTCATCCCCCTTCTGTCAAGCCGATCAGGTCTTAGCTATCTCCATCGTAGAGGCAACACCACATCTGGCACGCCCGTATTCACTACGGGCTTGAGTACGGGGATGGGGTTCATTCCATCTAACAGCCGGCACGGTCGGCACATTCCGCCTCATCTCGGGATTCGAACACGCTCTAAGCGGATCGCAAGGTCGAGACGAAAATTGCTTCGGTCAGTGGTAGGCTATGAGCATCGCACCCTGGTCCGATCGCTCGCCGTCTTGCTATGACCTCCACGTTGCAGTTCGACCACGCTCATGCCTTGCCGCTGCCGCGGTCCTCGCTGGTGGGGCGGGAGGGGGAGATCGCTGCCGCGCGAGCGGCCCTGCTCGATGAGGCCACCCCGCTTCTCACCCTCACCGGACCAGGCGGTGTCGGGAAGACTCGCCTGGCCCTCGCCGTGGCCCACGATGTGGCTGAGCAGTTTGCCGACGGCGTCGTCTTCGTCGATCTTGCCGCACTCAGCGATCCGGCGTTGCTGCCGGCCACCGTTGCCACCGCGCTCGGAGCGACGCCTGGGCTCCATCGGTCCCTGATCCAGACCAGCGTCGAGCATCTGCGCCTGCGGCAACTGCTGCTCGTGCTCGACAACTGCGACCATCTCCTGGCGGCAGCTGGCGAGTTGACGTCGGCGCTCCTGGTCGGGTGTCCGGCCGTGCAAGTCCTGGCGACCAGCCGGGCGCCGCTAAGGGTCCGGGGCGAACAGACGCTCCCAGTCGAGCCCCTGCCGCTGCCGGCCAGCGACACCCTCCTTTCCTTAAAGGAGTTGGCACGAAACGAGGCGATCCGTCTCTTCGTTGAGCGGGCGCGCGAAGCAGACCCGTCCATCCGCCTCGATCTGGAAGCCGCCAGCGCCATCGCGGACATCTGTCAGCGCTTGGACGGACTCCCGCTCGCGATCGAGCTCGCCGCCGCCCGGGTGACTGTGCTACCACCGGCGGCACTCCTGACCCGTCTCCAACAGTGTCTTCCGCTCCTGACGGACGGCCCGCGTGATGCGCCGGAACGGCAGCGGACGCTGCGCGACACGATCGCCTGGAGCTACGACCTGCTCGAGGATGAGGCGCAGCGACTCTTTCGCTGGCTGTCGGTCTTCGTCGGCGGCTTCACCTTCGAGGCAGCAGAGGCTTTCGCGGTCGCCGCTGATCTTGGCGGTGATGTGCTCGCGCGGATCACCGCGCTGGTCGACCACAGCCTGCTGCGCAGGAAGAGGGGAGCGGACGGGGCGGCGCGCTTCGCCATGCTGGAGACGATCCGGGAGTTCGGGCTGGAGCAACTGGCGGCGAGCGGCGAGACCGACGCCGCGCGGGCGGCACACGCGAGCCATGTCCGGGATCTCATTGCCCAGGTCGAACCGGCGCTGATGGACCAGGAGACCTCCCAGCGGTGGCTAGGACGTCTCGATAACGAGCGTGGCAATCTGCGGCTCGCCTTGACGTGGTGGTTGAAGCGCGGCGAGTCGGAAGCGGCGCTGACAACGGCCGGGGCGCTCGTCGCCTACTGGTGGTTCCGCAGCGATTTTGCCGAGGCGCGATCCTGGTGTGAGCGTGCGCTGGCGCTCGCGGTTGACGTGGCATATGCGGAGAGCCCACTCTCCATCCATTATGGCGCGTGCGTCCTTGCCAGCAACGAGGGGAATTACGATCGCGCAGTGGCAGCCGGGGAGGCGATGTTGCATGCCGCGCGAGCGAGCGGCGACGCAGTCGGCACGGTTCGCGCCCACTATGGACTCTGCCACGCCGCGCGTCGTCAGGGCGACGAGGAGCGGGCCCTATCCCACGCGCTGGCGGCCATCGCTCAGGCGCGGGAAGCCGTCGCACGAGAAGCAATCTCGCCCATCTGGTTGGCCTGGACGCTCTCCTTCCTGGGCGAGTCCGCGGACATCGTCGGCAACGAACGCGCGGAGGCTGCCGCAGGGGAGGCGCTCTCGATCTTTCGTCAACTCGGGAACGCCTGGGGGCAGGCCAACGCGCTGCAGGTGCTCGCCATCTCCGCCCTCGAGCATGGTGATATCAGCCGCTCCGTCGAGGTTCTGGCTGAATCGATCACCTGGCGGCGAGCTATCGGCGAGCGCTCCGGCGCGGTGGAAGGCCTCATGGCCACCGCCGAGATCGCCGCGCGCGCCGGTCACTGCGACGATGCCGCGCGCTTCATCGGCGCGGCAGAGGCGTGGGCCGAGGACCTCGGCTTTGCCTATTACGGCCCCCAGTATCTGCACCGTGACCGCACGGTGGCCGCGGTGCGGTCGATGCTCGGTGATACGCGCTTTGTAGCGGCCCGCGCGGAAGGCGCCGCGCTGCCCTGGAGCGCGGCGTTGACCGACGCGCGGAGGTTGCTCGAGCAGATCACGACAGCAGACCCGGCGAGCGTCGTGTCCTCCAGAGGTCTCGAACAGCACGCAATTCCAGACACCCATGCGTCCGCACCGGAGCATACCGTCCGCACCGGGTCCACCCAGCGACTCATGAGCTCGACCGTCCCAGCGCACCCGACCTCAGCCGTCACCCCTGCGAGCAGCCAATCCCCAGTAGAGAAACCGCCACCAGGCAGTGAGCTCACGTTGCGCGAGCGGGAAGTGCTCCACCTTCTCTGCCAGCGCCACTCGAACCCCGAGATTGCCGAGCAGCTCTACATCGGTACGCGTACGGTCGAGTTTCACGTCGCCAACATCATCGGCAAACTGGGGGCGGAGAACCGCCGCGAGGCGGCTGCCATCGCCGCCCGTCTCGGCTTCATCTGACACGCGCCCCTTTTCGCGAAAACCCGTAACTTCCCCGTACCGGGTACGGGGGTGCGCTCGCACTGTGGGGTGCAGGATGAGCATGCCCGAGGCGGAAGCCCTCGGGGGTGATCATCAGGCATCTCGCGACAGGAGCGCACGATGGAGACCGACCGCACGCACATTTCGACCGAGCAACTCACCGAGACGGGGAGCAGACGCTCCGTGCTGACGAAGACCCTCCTAGGAGCCGCGGTGGCGCTGCTCCCGGCATCCCTCCTGACGAATTCCGCCGCGGCGTTCCGCAGCCTGTCCGGCTGCAAGCAGAAATGCGACCGGTTCTCAGGCAACTGCCAGAGCCGTTGCCGGCAGTGCTGCAAGAAGATCTACCGGGGCAGCAAGCAGCGCTGTGACTTTGGGTGCGGCTCCATCAAGCCGAAGTGAACTCCCATTAGCAGGCGATCAGGTGCGTAAATCAAAAGGTTTGCACGATGAAGCTTGCGCTGATCGCGATGAGTGGGCTGCGGACGTACAACCCCGAGCTGGCCGAGCTCGGTATGACGTTGCCTGGGTTCCTCGAGCGAGGCAAGACGATCGCATCATTACCCAGTCTCGGTTTGCTGACACTGGCCGGGATGACCCCGGATCGGTTCGAGGTCTCGTATCACGAAATCCAGGACATTCGCCAAATCGCGGAGCTGCCTCCGTGCGACGTCGCTGCCGTCTCCACATTCACGGCCCAGGTCAAGGAGGCTTACGTTCTTGCCGCGCGCTATCGGACTATGGGGGTGCGCACGGTCATTGGCGGACTGCATGCCACCGCGCTTCCGGAGGAAGCCGCACAACACTTCGATGCGGTCGTGGCTGGGGAGGGAGAGGTCGTCTGGGCAGATGTCCTGCGTGACGCCGAGGCGGGTCAATTGGGCGGCATTTACCGTTCGGCGGGACGCGAATGGGATCTGGCACAGGCTCCGATGCCACGCTTCGACCTCCTCGAGGTCGAGCGCTATAACCGCCTCACCGCCCAGACCACGCGCGGGTGTCCCTGGCGCTGTGAGTTCTGCGCATCGGCGATCCTTCTGACGCCGCGCTACAAGGTCAAGCCGGTCGAGAAGACGATCGCGGAAATCCGTGCCATCAAGCAACTCTGGTCGCATCCGTTCATCGAGTTCGCTGACGACAACTCGTTCGTCAATCGCCGTCATGCCAAGACCCTGCTACGCGCGTTGGCAGAAGAAAACGTGCGCTGGTTCACCGAGACCGATATTGCCATTGCTGACGACGCGGAGCTCCTCGATCTGATGCGCGACTCAGGGTGCGCTCAGGTGTTGATCGGGTTGGAGAGCCCAACCGCGGCGGCTCTCGACGGACTCGAGACACGCAAGAACTGGAAGCGGCAGCGGCTGGATAGCTACCGGGAGGCGATCTACCGCATCCAGAGCCGCGGTATTGCGGTCAATGGATGCTTCGTGCTTGGCCTTGACGGATCGACCCGCGAGGACTTCGCCGCGGTCCGCAACTTCGTCGAGGAGAGTGGGTTGTACGAGGTTCAAATTGCTGTCCTGAGCGCCATGCCTGGGACACCACTCTATGCGCGCATGCGCGACGAGGGGCGTCTCATCGATCCGACAGGCTGGGAGCGGTGCACGATTTTCGACGTCAATGTCCAACCCCAGAACATGTCAGCCGAGGAGCTGCAGGCAGGATTGATCACGCTTGGTCGAGAACTGTACGGGGAAGAGACAAAGCGACGGCGCAAGAGGGCATTCACACAGCAGTGGCGGGAAGGTCGCAAGTCAGCACTCGCCAACCGTGACCCGAGGGAGACCGATGCAATCGCCCGCAATTGAGGCGGCTCGCATCGCGGTGAACCGCTACCGCTATGTACTCCTTCTCGCCGCAATCTACGAGGGCCTGCTGGGGTTGGCGTTTCTTTTCTTTTCCGGGTCAATCTTCCGCATCCTCGGGGTCGAGTTCACGGCCGATCCCGTTTACGTTCAGCTTGCCGCCGGGCTGATTGCGATCATGGGACTCGGGTTCTACTTCGCATGGCACGATCCGCTGATCAACGGCGACATCGTGCGGCTCGGCGCGGTGTTCAAGGCGTTTTACATCCTGCTCGCAATCTACGCCCTGATCCGCGGCGAACTTCCGCACGGAGTGTTCCTGCTCTTTGCTGGGATCGATGTGGTGTTCTTCCTGGTCTTTTTGCTCTGCCTGCGGGACACGAGTGTGGCACGGGCGGCACTTGTCGAACTGGCCGCGGGACGGACTGCGCCGTGAGGGTGTACAAGGCACCACGGTCGGTTCCGATCGAACTCTCCGCCGACCCGCGTTTTGCACGCAGGGTGCAGCGCCTTGGGTCGGTGAGTCTCATCGCGCCCGGGCTGATTTGGTGGGTGGCTGCGACGCGTCTCGCGCTTCCTCAAGCCCTCCTCATTGCGCTTCTCGCCGGGTGGTGGCTCATGCCAGCCGTCTTGTTTGGGAGCATCCCGCTCCCATCAATTCGACCGCTCCTCATCGTGCCTGCATCCCTGATCACGGTGCCGGTCTTGGCGATCGTCGTAGGACAATATCCAGGCCAGCCAATCGCCGGTCTCGGGTGGATCCTCATTGCAGTGGGACTTCTCCTGGGCTGCGTTTCCGGCGGCTGGTTCTGGTTCCGCTGGGCCCCTGTACCTGATGCGTTCGATGACCCATTCACTCCTGAACGCTGGCTGCTGATCGTCATCCACGTGGCACTCATCTGCTCCGGGATGGTTCTTGCAGCGTTTGGCTAGAGCGTGCTGCCTCGATCTGGCACCGTGAGCCCGCGTGGATGCGGACTTACTTAGGGATCCGGCATGACAATCAGGGCGAGGCTCATCCGGATTGGGAGGAACGCGATGACCGATACGCCACCCGAACCTCGCTTCACTTGGGTTGACGTGGAGCAATGGGCGGACAATGGACTGATCCGTCCCGACCAGCTGACGGCGATTCGCGCCCACGTCGCCGGGGAGTCCGGCCCGACCCCCTCGGCAGAACACCCCCGTGCCGTGGATATCACTCCTCGGGCGCTGAGTAAGGAGCACCGGGTTGGCCTCAACCTGGTGACCATCGCCTACTACTTTGGCGCGTTCATGATCTTGCTGGCCTACACCTTCTTCCTCGGTCTGCAATGGGAGGACCTCGGGCACGGCGGGCAGGCGGTCGCCGCCTGCGGCACGGTAGCCGGGTTATGGGTGGTCGGCGGGCTCCTCCGCGGCCGAGGCTATCCGCTCGCCGGGAATCTGCTGATCTTCGCGGGAACGGGGGTGACGGCGCTCGCCGTCTACTCCGTGTTGCGGCTCGCCGGCCTATGGCCGGAGTCGGCCGAGGCCGGGGCGTACCATGACTTCTACCGGACGATCGACGGCAACTGGGTGATCCTCGAGGTGGCCTGCATCGCCGTCGCCCTGGCCGCAGCCTGGTGGACCCGGTTCCCGCTTCTGACGCTGTTGATTGGGTTCTGGGGCTGGTACCTCTCGATGGACCTGATCGAGGCGGTGACCGGGCATGACGACTTCGCCTGGGGTCCGGTGGAGTGGTCCGTTGGGGCAGCAATCGGGCTAGCGATGCTGGCGATCGGCGTCTGGCTGCAGCGGCGTGACAGACAGGAGTGGAGCTTCTGGTATTACGTCTTCGGCCATATCGCCGTGCTGGGCAATCTGGGGGCGTTGGCCCTTGATGACGGAACCGGGTTGAGCCTGCTCTTCCTGGCGATCTACCTCG
>Ga0126304_10001509_pt1 | contig 10980 bp, 14 predicted proteins | sample Plot25_FD_92538 | JGI IMG/M metagenome (GOLD analysis project Ga0126304, IMG submission 92538) | Serpentine soil microbial communities from UC McLaughlin Reserve, CA, USA - Plot25 | ecosystem: Environmental > Terrestrial > Soil > Grasslands | place: USA: UC McLaughlin Reserve, Lake County... | reverse complement strand
ATAGCAATGTGAGATCCCATGCGTCTTTAGTTTGACTAGTTCCAGAAATAAATAAAATGGGCTTGCCTTGTCCAAATCGTTTGTAAGCGATGTTAATGTCTCCTACCTGTATGTGTTCTGTCCGGGCTGTAGTGTATGCATTATCCTGGGCAGGAGCCTGCGATTGACTCCAAGCTAACTGATGAGTGTAATAAAAAGGCAGCAAAAGCACAACTGAGACAAGTATCAAAGTCATGATAGTAGTACTATGATGAAGAAATGATGATATCGTAAACTACTTCCTCCTTGCCATCCATTTAGGTCAATCATTTATGCGCTTTTAATGGTTAAATCAATATCTTACGCCATAACAATCTGAAGATTTGTTATACCATGTCAGCCATAAAGTGCTATTATGGTGGCTGCCGATTGCTCTGTCGTGCAATTCGTGCCACTGAAATCCAGCTGCTTTTATGATCAACGCCCCGCAATGTGAACTATGAGTAATAATGCAATCCCGAAGATAGGAGGAGCTTCAAGCACGTTACTAAGGGTCTTACTCATATGCGGTATCGTCTCTTCGCTGCTTTATCTCGGTACTGACATGCTCGCAGGATTTGCGGTAGAAAAAGGCGATGATATCGATGGCTGCAGTAGCCGCGTTTGACGTTGAGCGATGTCAATTAGCATTAGAGCTTCTCCTCAATTCTTGCTAGACAGGACGAAAGCCTGAGCAGCCGACATAGAGTTGTATAGAGGCTATTACTGCTAGCCCGTATGTTAGATAGTTGACTTCTTTTTTTGACTTAACATTTCTCTGATTGGAAAACCCGTCTTCATTGCAGCGCAATGCATTGCAACCCCGGCTTTTAATAGCTATACACACAAGGTTAGTATCGATGGTTGAGGAAGATATTCAACAACTGAATACATCTCCCGAGCCTCTCAGGCTTGTAGCAGTTGCACTAGCGATTTATCTGGCATGGGTAGCAGCCACGTATCTCCTCGAAGGTAGAATACATCTATTCCAAAAGGTTGATCCAATAGGGAGGATTACATATGTTGCTATTGCAAATATTATCATAGGCACTATTTTATCAGCCATAGCGATTCGTTATCTACTTCGTAAAGACTTTGTCAAGCCAGAGCAACTGGGGCTTAACCGATCACGTTTCAGGAGTGCTGCCGTCATTGGGGCAGCTACAATAGGAGGGCTTGCTTTGTTTCTGGGTCAAAACCCAAAGACGACTGAACCAATGGTCGTATTCAATGTGTTCATGCAAGCCCTCCCTGTTTCAATCGCAGAAGTTATGGTTGCTTGGGCTTTGGTTGGAAGCACTTTTGAATCTCTAGGTAGAAGACGATTTGGAAAAGTTGCTTCAATTGTTTTAGGAGCGGTGACTGCTTCTGTGTTGTTTGGAATCTATCACTACGCTCACAGTCCACCTTTCAACGAGACTACCATAGTATTGTTCCTGATGCTCCCTAGTATCGCAACTGCCGTGACTTACTTCCTAGGACGAAACATCTATGCGGCAATCATTGTCCAGAACTTTATGGGAATATTTGGAGTCATAGCAAATCTTCCGGCGTTAGAGCCATTCAGACAACCGATGATATCCATCTATGTCCTAACAGCAGTGTCAATTGCTGCACTGGCAGTGTCGGTATCGGGGATACTGAGAAGGGTTGCAAGAAGGATAGTTAGAGCCAAGAAGGAAAGAGATGAGAAGAAAGGAGGGCAGTCGAAGAAACAAACAAGCTCTGCATAGAGTCCTCTAGCATCTCGCATTATGGGTCGTTGTGTTCTGCGGTCGTTGACCAGCCAGGTGAATATTTTCAGAACTAAGAAAAGGCTCTTAACCTAAGCCACTCATTTCAAACTTCGTTATGTTCCTACATAAACTTATAACAATATACTAGTTTCCAAAGGTACATATTGCAGCAAAAGCCACTGTCTCAATAGTTCGTGATTAGTAATGTTTCCGCTTCAGTTGAAACAATAAGGAGTCTAGAAGCAATACATAGAGAAATTGATGAGCTTGAGAAGTTAGGCTATGCTCTTGAGCCTTTGAATAAAGGACGGCAAAAGCTTGCAGAGCTGTATTTTCTCTCTCTGCCTGCCTGCAAGGTAGAATTCTCATGACAACTCAATCAGACAGTAGCGCGGATGGAAGAGAGACATTGATATTTTGAGACTCGCGGTTATTATGATTTTCTTCTTTTTGACGAGTCTGACTTGAATAATAAAATATAGTCATTGTTGTTGTTCTTGTATTCATTGAGGACTATTTTTTACTATGGGGAAGGAGCAACGCCAGCATTGCTGCCAATTCCACTTTGCCACTCCCATATTGTTAAAACCTCCTCACCATTTGGCTGGATGTCGTCTATTCCTGCTGCTATCGTTCCATTCAATGGTGCAATCGTACCAGTTGAGTCTGTATGAATTAGTGCCATTGTAATACCCTTGCCTTCTCCTGTAGCAGGGTTGAGCTGTACAATTTCATAATATGTAGCAGTTGCAGTCTGACCATCTTCTGTTCTAATGGTCTCCTTTCCATAAACAGATTGGTCCATAATTGAGACAATTCCACTACCGTTGGTTGTGATATTGATAGTCTCAGAAGTATTTGGAAGGGTAAATGTGCCATTCCCTGAGTATGTTATGCTCAGATGTGTCTGGTTTATTGGAGTTTGGCTCGTCGTCCTTATCCGCTCTTGTTGGATAGGATTTGGAGACAACTCTATTCCTGATGGTGAAGAAGGCGTAGTAGTACTAGTTGATGATGGTGTGGTAGCCGTGGTGTTGCTAATTGTTGTGGCGGCTGCTACTGGAGTAGTAACCATACTTAATGCAACCGCTATTATTGCCAATGTGAAGATAGTCGATGATATTGCTATGACGTTATTCTCATTTTCGTTATTGAGACGATGCATTATCTCGCTCTCAAGCACGAATACAAGCGATAAAAGAATTCCCTTGAAGGAGTTTGCAGGGGCTAATAGCCCAAAAAGGGCAACAGGAGCGGGAGGGTTAATAGTGTCCTAGCGGCGTTTGGACCATAGATGTACTTCTGGACGGATAGCAGAGGGTAGCCGTAACTAGGATGAAAATGTTATTAATTTTGGCAAATACAGGTACATGAAAGTCGAGATGTCCAAGTCATTCCCTGAAGGCATGGGCTGGAGAGTAGCCACGTCTATCATCACCTTTTTTGCTTCCATAATAGGCATCATTCTCTGGCTATTCTTCTACGCAGAGAACTTCAATGCCTATCAGAACATTGCCATAGTTGTTGTGATTTTCCTAGGGTTCATCGCCGTAATGGGGGCTACTTGGGCCCGTTGGGGCATGAAGCAGAGAGGAAGAGCATGGCGCAGTAGTAAGAAAGGCGATTTTGAATAAGCGGGATGGCTTTGTTTTGCCACCACTTGTGTCTTGCTAACGCGACTTGATGACTCGCCGATATAAATTGCAAAAGCATCTTTTATACGGCGGACAAACGAATGTTACCAAAAGCAAACATCATGCTGACGACAAGATTATGAAGTATTTGCTTTGAGCAATCAGCCACCGCTTATTGCGACAAGTATGTTATCCAGCATAATAGTAAGTTCAGTGGGATTTAGTGTATCCATAGTTGTGGGTTCATTCCTCAAAGGTTTATAGCCTTTGATTAGTGTGGGTCCGCTGTTCCGGCTCGTCACATGGGTCAAGAAACGGAATATTATGCATTGAACTGAAAGGAAGAGAAGTTTTTGCTAATAACAGGCATGCCGAGAGATGTTGGAACGATTAACTTTTGCCTTCATGGTGCGTTATAGAAGGGAAGGGCCGAGCTCTATTCTTTTCTGACAAAAATTCGTAGCTGATCCCGGGGTTTTCTTCACTCAAGGACTCGCTGACGCTGCATGTAAGGGGTAGGCACTACCGACTCGCATGGACAGGTGGAATTCGTTCATGCCAAGGCATTTGTTTTTCAAGTGAACCTGCCAGACGAATTAGTTCGCCCTCCTGACTAAATCTACCCATGAACTGCACCCCTATTGGCAGACCTGATTGGCTGCATCCAAGAGGCAATGTCATGGCTGGTTGTCCTGTCACATTAGCAGCGGGGGTGTGAACTCGGATTTCATCGCAGAGACGCATGTAGCCGATATAGTCAATGTCTGTTCGCATTTTCGAGTACTTGCCAAGTGGCTCTGGTAATTTGATCAATGTGGGTGTGAGTAACATGTCATATCGTTCAAAGAATTTACCAAAGGCGCGCCTGAATTTGTTCAAGAAGAATTCAGTCATTATCATATCAGTCCCTCTAAGACCCTTGGAATATTTGTAAAATGATAACATCACTGGTTCCAAAGTCTCTTCGCTAATTGTCCGCCCCATTGCAGTTGCGAACATATCCTTCCCTGCATACAATCCGAAGGCCCAAGCTACGCATACTGCCTTTAGGTACTCTTCATAATCAAAAACAGGGCTTGCCTAGATGAGTTCATGACCTGCCCTTTCACATTCGGAGACTACTTGCTCCACGCAGCGAACTACTTCAGGATCTACAAAGCTGCCGGGCTGCCAAGAATTCGCAGTCCAAGCTATTCTCAGGCGCTCTGCTGGTGCGTTCACTTCTTGCGCATAAGGTCGTACAGGTTGAGTTATGATAAAGGGATCACCTGGCGCAGGTCCTGATACCATATCTAGCATCAAAGCGGTGTCCCGGACTGTTCTACTCAGAACGAACTCCTGTAACATTCCGGGCCACAGCTCTCCGAGATCCGGACCAAGAGTCACGCGCCCGCGTGAGGGCTTTAGTCCGACTAGGCCGCACGCACTCGCCGGAATGCGAATCGAGCCACCGTTATCACTCCCGTGCGCGATCGGCACGATACCAGCTGCGACACTCGCCGCAGTCCCACCGCTAGAACCGCCACACATGGTCTCAAGGTTCCAAGGATTGCGAGTCGCACCCGTTAGTGCTGATTCTGTCGAAATCCCCAAGGCGAATTCTGGCGTGGTTGTGCGGCCCATCAAAGTCAAACCCGCTTTCTTGAAAAGATGGGTCAAGAATGAGTCCTTATCTACGACGAATCCCTTCATCAGCCTGGATCCGCTCTCTTGATGCCGTCCGCCTTCATGAGCTCCTATGTCCTTCATCAAGAACGGCACCCCGGCAAATTGGCTAGTAAGGATTGCGTGATCATCCAATCCTTCGATACGGTCGAGATAGACCTCTATGACAGCATTGATTCTATAGTTGATCTTCTCTACTGCTTCCACAAAAGAGTGCGCCAGTTCTTTCGGTGTCACCTCTCGTTTTCTAACTAACTCAGCTAGAGCGACACCATCAAAACGGGAATAATCTGCTAGGTTCATCCTAACGAACCTGACTCCTTTTCTCACGCATTAATGCAATGGCTAGCACTATAACCCATACCATATAACCATATACAGTAATGCGCTCTAAAAGTCCAAACCAATTATCAAGCTGTTGTGGTACAAGCTGGCCAGCAATTGCAAATGTCAAAGTACCACATGCAATGAGTGTCACAAGTGTGCCTATAGAGTAGTAGCCAAACCGCTTTCCATAAGCAATAGTTCCAAGTCCAATGCTCGATAAGATAAAGAGCGTTTGCACACCCGCAAACGTATTGTGCATGGCATCAGTAAATGTCGGCTCAACCCCACGCATATGTATAGGAAATGGCATCCATGCCAAGCCAACGAATCCAATTATAACCTGCAAGACTCCAATGAAGCGCAGAGTACGCCTTTGGCCAGCTAATATCAAGACACCCAATCCAAATGCAATCATAAGCAAACTATAGATTGGATAAAGCGGAGCGAGCAATTGTCTTGTCGGAGCGCCTATAGCAGTAAGTTCACTGATGGCTTGGGATGCGAAGCTGTATCCATGCCACACCATACCTCCAAGTATGTCAATAGCTCCATAAAGTAGAGAAGCAATGATACCGCATATGAGTAACACTTTTTGTAATGTGACCGGGATACGCGCCTGAATTGGACTAGTCATGAGATAGCTATCAACAAAATAATATTAGAAGAGCAAGACTTCATTGCACTGCAGTGCAATTCAGTTTACTATAGCAATAAATCCGCCAACGTTAGCTATCACTCATGCCGTTTACGCACAATTGAAAGAACAACTGCAAGCTGCTCATGCCGAGCATAAGAAGGAAATTTAGACAATTGAGCCTGGGGAGGGATTGGAATTCAAAATCTTTGTTCGTGGGTTCAATTTTCCCATTAACACTGCAATAGGGCAATGAGCTAAAGTTTTCCCTACCACTTTGCATTAACAGTTATTGGAAAAAGACCGTGCAAAGCTGCCCTTATGCGATGTCATTATTCTGGTTAGCTGACGTCTCTCTTACTCAGCTGGTCTGTTCCTCCTCCTATTCGCTTGCGTTTGTCCTCTCTTGGCTTTATCCGTGCGCCAATAATTCCAGCAATGACTCCAATTACAGGAGGGAGTAAACCTCCGCCAACAAGGAGCATCAAGATTGAGAGCATAATGAGGATCAAAGCGCCATTTTTCCTCTGAATGCCAGCAGCAGACCACAATGCGACAGTGAGCCCGGAGGCGATCGCAAATACGCCTGTCACAATCAAGTTAGAATGACAGTCATTGCAGGTTCTCCACCCAATGATGTTAGCTCAGGCCAAGCTTGTATGATGATTCCGCTTGGAGCTATATTGCCTTGCAGTATTTCACCCAGCCCGTGAGACGCGCCACCGACTCCTGCAAAAATGCCAAGGATAGAGGCCACAGCAATCGTGATACTTCCTTTGAATCTATGTCGCACTATGATGGTCACAAGTGCAGTCAGTGCAATGATAGAGCCCAACAAGACAACAAAAAGAGTCCAATCATCCAAGTTCGTTCATCCAGCCTCTCTTTTAGATTCTGATATCCTCCGCAGCACTTCCAGCTCCTGGGCGATGCCCTTTGTGAATCTATATACTTGCTCGAACATATACATGACAATGGCTTTCACGGTGCTGCTGCTCATCCACGGATCATCTTTGTTTTATCTGCAAGAGCCCTTCCGAGTTGTGTTCCAATTTTCCTGAATCTTTCCTTCTCTCCTTCTTTGAGGCTTGCACCAGTAATCGTACCCATCTCTTTCAATGCAAAAACTATTGCGGACTCGCGTGGCGCAACGATTTGAAGTCCTTGACTCTTCAGTTCCTTCTCAATGAACTTTGCTGCGCTACCTGACAAACGGGAGCTCACTCTTGTATCAAATGCAAATCCGTACTTGCCGTCTAGGTTATAACGCCTTTGAGCTTTGCAAGGAATTCCTTTATTGGTTTGGGTACAGAAAATCCCTCAGTTGGAGCGCCTATGCAGATTATATCATATTCTTTGAGCGAATCAATAGCTGATACTATATCTCTTGCATTGATACAAACAACATCCTGTATGCCGGCAGCTTCCTTGAGCCCTATTTCAAGCGATTTTGCAATCCTCTCTGTATTGCCATAGCGAGTATGATAGATAACTATAGCTTTCATACGTACATACACATACCCTGGATAATAGGCCGATCGTATCTTATAGATTTAACCTTGAGGCGTGCAATGCATTGCACTGAAGTCGTAAATCTTTTATCAGTTGTCTTGGCAACTACTTCTTCATGTCGTTTAGTAACAATAATAATCCCAAGAGCACATACGCCTGGCAAACTCTTCATAGAGTTGGTGGAATGGCTGCTCTGGCCGTCTTAGTGTTAATACCTATCCAAATGGTGGTCTTCTTCCTCTGGCCACCACCTAACAGTGTGATCGGCTGGTTCACGCTCTTTCAGGACAATGCGCTTGTGGGGCTACTCGACATGGATCTCTTGTTGATTGTCGATTATCTCCTTTTGGTCGGGGTTTTTTCTGCACTGTGGGCTTCACTTAGACGAGCCAATGAATCCTTAATGGCAATTGCCTTGATCCTTCAGCTTGTATCTACAGCGACTTACTTTGCATCGACTGTGGCCTTTGAAATGCTTTCCTTGAGTAACCAATACGGGACGGCGAGTACGGAGGTGGAGCGGTCTACCTTCCTGGCAGCAGGACAAGCAATGCTTGCGACCTGGCAGGGTACTGCTTTTGACGTAAGCTACGTCCTTAGTGCCCTTGCCATTCTCATCGTTTCAGCTGTCATGCTGAGGGGCCATCATTATCTCTTTAGTAAGACTACTGGCTATGCTGGATTGTCTGCAGGCGTATTAGCGTTAGTACCTCCTACAGCCGGGGTGATTGGTGTAGTCTTCTCGATTGTTTCTCTTGTGCCTATGGTGGTATGGTTGGCCCTGGTTGCTCGGAGTCTTCTACGCTCAGGGACTCTTGAAAGAAATCTCCTCCCTTCCAAATAATCATAATAATCACAATCACTACCATGACGAAATATACTATAGAGGCCGAGATTTATGAAAGGGGACATATCATGGCAGGCCCATTGGGATTTAGAGAAGAATTCATTTGAACCCAGAAACCAAAGTTTGGAATTTATTATTGAAGGTGTCTCAAGTCCACGGTCCAATCGCTATGGTCTATGACAGTGGATAGTACACTGCCGCTGCTCTTGCTGCCGCTCCTTCTCTTCTACCCTCTTCATTGTTTCTTCATACTGCCAGCGAGAAATGGCTGTTTATGTGATGAGCAGTAAAAAATTTGGCGAAGATTCATCTATTTTGCGCTTGTAGAATCTATCTCTTCTTGTGTGGCTTATCACCCTGCTGCTGTTGCTTCTGTTCCCACTCTTTAAACCGCGCTATCACTTCCTCATCCTCTATCCTTCCCGCGTCCGCGTAAAATCGGCACTCAAGTACACATCCATATTCAGTCCAACCCTGCCCATCGTAACCATCCGCATCTCGCATATACCAACTTGAGCCATGGAAGAACCACTCTTTCTTTTCTCGATGATATCTTTCTTCTGGCGAAACTGCAAACCGATCCAAGGCTCCCAAGTTAAAAAAAGTGATCATAGAGATGAATCGTAGTGATAAAGAAAATAAATGATTGCTCTATTAACTTATCGTCGACTCATACAATATTGAGACTCTTTTATAGCTGACGAATAGTTAGTACCATTTCCAGTACAAATAAATAAGAAGAACAGGCGGAACGTAAGAAGTTTGAAACGGCTGTTCCACCATGCACCTAATCTATGTATCATACACTCTTTAACATTATAGAAATGATGACGACTATGTCTGAACGCAAAAACAATAGAGGGAAAATTCAGATAATGGGCGACGTACTAGCGCTTGCCACCTCTGGAATAAAAAAGACCCATATAATGTACAGAGCAAATCTCAGCTACGAGCAGGTACAACTCTACCTCGGAGAGCTGATCGGAAAGAGGCTGATCTCACAGGATGTGTCTTCTCCAGATGGAGTAGTGTATAGGACGACAGAAAAGGGAAGGGAGTTTCTGCTATACTACATGCGCTTGGTGGGGTTTCTTGAAGAAGAAAAAGAAGAAGAGCCGAGAGTTGAGTTAAGTCCACCTTACGTTAGAAGAAGTTGGATACGTTAGCTTGAGAATAGAAACAACAACAAACTCTTTTTTGAGCATATGATAATAGCAGCAAAAACATTCGTAGCAGAAGAAAAATAGTACTTTCATATGCTGATGCACTATGTAAGGATTGAAAATGACCAAGGACATGGCCTAATAAGAGATAAACTTTTGAGAAAAGACGAGCCATATCGGATACTAAAATGACACCCTCAGTATTGAAGTCTCAACCTCAGATTTTGCCAACATGAACCAAGGGCTAATTCACTTGCTGCAAGCAATTGATAGCAGTCCTGGCGGCTCTATTTCTACTTTCAAGCTGCTAAAGAAGCTCAACAGGTTATGGCCAGCACATAATCAGGCGTGCAGTAAAAGAGGGCTATATCGCAAGGAAAGAACAGCCACCTGAAGGTAAGGGTAACTATCTTCTACTCAATTATTTGACGCCAAAGGGGAAGGCGTTATTAAAGAAGATATCAGATGTTAATAATTGTAATATAACTAACTGATCTTGCTTTTTTCTCTCTTTAACCATCTATATAGTAAATTCTCTCTGTTTGTGTGTTCGTTGCAGAGTGCATTGATTATGCTTTGACAATAATACAATATAGAAGAGCTTGGGCGGTCTACGCTCGAATGGATAAGAAGTCCATAGTCGGGTTTTTACAATCTTTTTATCTACTACTTGGTAGTCTCCAAGAAATTCTGTATATCGGCAGTGAATTCATTAGGTACTTGCAACATCGCGCCATGTCCCGTTCCCTCTATAATAACTAGCCACGAATTAGGTATTCTCTGGGCCATCATGACAGAATTAGCAGCTGGTGCTAAAAGATCTTGGTCTCCAACGATCAGCAGAGTTGGCTGCGTTATCCCAGACAACCTATCACAAGATCCTTTCCATGTACCGGATGCTAATCCTTGTTGCTGAATAATCTCAGGCGAAGCTGATCTGACTGGCGCAAGCTGAATTACAGTATTCAAAATCTCTGGATGTTCCTCTAACCATTCTGGTGGGAACATTATTTGAGCCAAAATCATAGCCTGCTGTTCTGCTGTCATATTTTGCAATACTTGAGGTGATCCAAGTGTCATTATCGTTTCTTCTGCTTGTCCTGATGCGTATATTGCTTCGTTACCGCCACAATAGGTGGCATGAAGTATTAATCTGTCTACCTTTTGAGGATATTTGAGAGTTAGCTCTTGGGCAATAAATGAACCAAGTGAAGCACCAAAGACATCAGCCTCTTCTACGTGTAAGGCATCAAGCAACCCTGCGGTGTCATTTGCAAACTGTTCAATTGAGAATGGTTTTGTTCCAACGGTTGTCTCACCCATTCCACGGTTGTCAAATACGATGACTGTATGGTTAGTTGCAGCAGCCAACTGCGATAGCAATGTGAGATCCCATGCGTCTTTAGTTTGACTAGTTCCAGAAATAAATAAAATGGGCTTGCCT
>Ga0126304_10001506_pt1 | contig 10993 bp, 9 predicted proteins | sample Plot25_FD_92538 | JGI IMG/M metagenome (GOLD analysis project Ga0126304, IMG submission 92538) | Serpentine soil microbial communities from UC McLaughlin Reserve, CA, USA - Plot25 | ecosystem: Environmental > Terrestrial > Soil > Grasslands | place: USA: UC McLaughlin Reserve, Lake County... | reverse complement strand
ATCGAGAATATAAGATTGAAAGAGGATATATTAACAGGTAAAAATATTCTGGTTGTGGATGATGACGTTCGTAACCTGTTTGCTTTGACACCTGTTTTTGAACGTTATAATATCAATGTGATCACGGCAGAGAGTGGAAAGGAAGCCATCACTATTCTGAATGAAAATTCAAAAATTGACATGGTGCTGATGGATATTATGATGCCTGAGATGGATGGCTATGAGACAACACAGAAGATCAGGCGCGAACATAAAAACAGCAGTTTGCCTATTATTGCCGTAACAGCCAAGGCAATGAAAGGCGACAGGAAAAAATGCATAGAAGCGGGAGCATCGGATTATATCACAAAACCATTAAAAATCGATCAATTACTTTCATTGATGAGGGTATGGTTTTATAAATGATCAATATGCTAATGCATCCCAAAATATTGTTGGTTGACGACAGAGAGGATAATCTTCTTTCGATTGAAACGATTCTCGAACCTGACGGGTATAAATTCAGCAAGGCGAATTCGGGACGAGATGCACTCAAGATACTATTGAAAGAATTCGATTTCGCTCTGATATTGATGGATGTTAAGATGCCAAATATGAATGGCTTCGAAACGGCCGCATTGATTTATGAGCGGGAAAAACTGAAGCATATTCCTATCATATTTATTACCGCTAATAATTACGGTGAAGAGAATATTTTTAAAGGTTACCGTGCAGGAGCGGTAGATTATATTTACAAGCCTGTCAATCCCGATCTTCTTCGAGCTAAAGTATCTGTATTTGTAGACCTGTACAGAAAAAATCACCGGCTGATCGCGCAAGAACAAAAACTGGTTGCTATTAACAAAAATCTGGAGAATGAGATCAGTGAAAGGAAAGCCTCCGAGCAACATGCAAAGGAATTGAACAGGCAATTGCTTGAGAATATTTCCCTGCTCGAAGTTGCCAATAAAGATCTGGACCGCTTCGCCTTCATGGCTTCGCATGATCTTCAGGAACCTTTAAGAAAAATCAGAACCTTCAGTGACCGGTTATACTTCAAATACAAAGATGTGTTGGATCAGGAGGGAAAAACAAGTATCACACGAATACAGAAGGCGAGTGAACGAATGCAGTTATTGATAAATGATATATTGACATTCTCAAAGTTATCAGTCGAGGATGGAATGTTTGTACAAAGCGATCTGAACAACTTGATCGGTGAGGTTCTTGGAGATATGGAAGATGAAATAAAGGAGAAGAATGCAAAGATCTCAATTGAACAACTTCCTTCGATGTATGTCAACCCTGGTCTCATCCGGCCTTTATTCCATAATCTTATCAGCAACGCTTTAAAGTACAGCAAAAAAAATGTGGAACCTATAATTAATATACATTCCGAAGAAAGCCCGGCGCTGAATGGAAATGGAGCTCTGGAAATCTATAGCAAATATTGTAGAATATTTATTGCAGATAATGGCATTGGCTTTGACCAGAAATATTCTGAACAGATTTTCGGGATGTTTAAACGCCTGCATCTAAACACAGAGTTTGAAGGAACCGGCATCGGACTGGCACTGTGTAAAAAAATCGTTGAGAAGCATCACGGCTATATCTCCGCCAGAAGCAAAATCAATGAGGGAGCCACTTTTATTATTTCCCTTCCCCTTGAGAATGAAAATATTTCGATTCAGGCAAAAGTCAGGGAACTCTGACCACGGATAATGTGTACAAATAATTTATTAAGGTAGATGCTTATAATGCGGCATCCGGCAGTCGTCACATCTCCCCGATAAAATGATGTAATTTAGATTATGCTAACCGACACAATCTCACCTCCAAATTTGCATTATCAATCTATGGGCAAATCATATGAAAAGTGTCGAATTACAAATTGTTGCTAAGAAATTTTGCCAGCATCAACATCGCTTCTTAAAAAAAATACCTGGTTCTTTTTGTCCTGAAGACATTCATCAATTCAGAGTAGCTTTTAAAAAGCTTAGAGCGTTACTCCGACTAATTAATCCTGCTGTCATCCATTCCAGGGAATTGGGTGTTCCTGCTTCACTCCTATCACTCTATCATGTTGCGGGAACGGTAAGAGATCTCCAGGTAAACATTCCTTTTCTGACAGATGCCTTTGCGAGAAATAATGTACAAGCAAGCTCATACTTTACCAAATTGGAGGAAGATCTATCGGATGCAAAAAAAGGGCTTCGTGCCAAAATAGAGGAAAGCTCATTTAAAAAACATGAACATCAAATCATCGATGCAATAACCACTGATCTGGAAGAATACACCATACGCGAATTTGTTCATCGAAAAGTTGCAACAATACAAATACTATTACTTGGGTTAAGCGATGATGATGACATACATAGTATTAGAAAGCATATTAAGGATATCCTGTACTCCATTCGAATTTTCGAGCATGATTGGCATATACCTTTCCCGATAGTTGCCTGGGAAAATGAAGAAAGACTGGAGAACATATCGACCCAGCTTGGAGATTATTGTGATCGCTGCGAAGCGCTTGCTTTCTTGAAATACGGGCTTGATTTGAAACCGTCGCGAAATGAAACCGCCACTATTCAAATCATACAGGAAATTCTTCAGCAAGAAAAAAATGCGGAAATGAAAAAACTTATCGCACAACTCCACGAGCTAAACCTGATTTCAGATTTTGATCGTTGATCATTCCATCACCTTCTCCATTTGCATACTTCTTGATCCTTTAATCAGGATTGACACATCTTCAAACTTTTGCTCCCTGAACCATTGAGCGGCGTCAGCTGAGTTTTCGAATTTTTTGAATTGATTCTTTGTTTTTAAAAAATCTCCCCCGACAAGAATAACATCTTTCCATTCATATTGATTGATAAGCTGGATAAGTTCTTCATGTTCCTCCAGGCTCGATTCTCCAAGCTCCGCCATACCACCTAACATCAGGATCTTATTATCCGAATGCATTCTAGCAAAATTTTCGATTGCCACTTTCATGCTGCTCGGATTTGCATTGTAGGCGTCGAGAACGAATTTACTTCCGTTTCTTTCGATCAGCTGAGAACGACTGTTTGACGGATGATAAGTTTCAATGGCCATTTTTATATTTTCCTCTTTTACCCTGAAGAACTTTCCTATCGTTATGGCTGCAAGGATATTCGGAAGATTATAATCTCCGACCAAATGAGTTTTGAGCAGATCGATATCAGCCCCTTTTTCAATGAATATTGATAGAAACGGTTCCATTTCGGAAAGCCGTCCGACAACGTCGGCTTCATTTGTCCCATACGTGATCACAGTTGAGATGCTGTTACTCATTCTTCTCAAATAGTCATAATCATTCATTATAAAAGCTGTTCCCTTATTCTCACGCAAAAAATCAAATAATTCACCTTTTGCTTTTCGTACACCTTCTATTCCGCCGAATCCTTCCAAATGGGCCTTGCCGCAATTAGTAATAAGGCCATGAGTAGGCAGTGCATATTTACAATAGTTTTCAATCTCCTTCTGGTGATTTGCACCCATTTCAATTACGGCCATTTCCACATCATCTTTTATACTGAGCAGCGTGATTGGAATTCCAATATGGTTATTGAGATTGCCTTTCGTTGTATACGTTTTGTATGTGGAGGATAATACCGCATGAATTAACTCTTTCGTGGTTGTTTTGCCGTTTGATCCTGTGATGGCAATTACAGGCACGTTGAATTGCTCGCGATGATGCCTGGCAAGTTGCTGCAGCGTTTCCAGTGTATTGCGAACAACAATCATTCTGTCGTCGGTTGCGTATTCTTTCTCATCTATGATCGCATACACTGCTCCTTTCTCCAATGCCTGCTTTGCAAAATTGTTTCCATTGAAGCTCGGACCCTTCAATGCGAAATACAGATCACCTGCTGATAATTTTCGGGTATCCGTTTGAACAGACGGATACTTCAGGTATATCCCGTAAAGTTCTTCGATGGTCATGTGACAAAAGTAACGAGGAGATTAGCTAAAACAAAAAGCCGCCCCTTTATTCAGGGACGGCTTCTTATATTTTTGAAGTCTAAGTTTAAGACCTTTTCCTTGTATTTTGTCTTCTTGCTTTATAATTTATACCTGTTTTTCTCCCGTTTCCTTCAGGACTTCCCAAGCGGTCCATAGCGCAACGGAAACCCACAGTGCTGCTTGCCTGATCTTCTTCCATGAACCGGCGCGTACCAGGCGATAACCAATATGCGCGATCGTTCCAGCTACCACCTTTGATAACGCGTGACTTATCACTAATGAGAGTGGTAATACCATAACCCCGGCCGTTGGTGGAATCATAACTAACTCCGAGACTTAAAGAGTCCCCATCAAGATAGTTGATAACATTGCCTTTTTGATAATTTCTGCGTCTTTTGCTTTCCTCGTCAGTGACATATTGTCTTTTGATTCTACCAAGACTATCCTTTTCAAATTCACCCTCGGCCGTCTTAAAGTCTTTCTCATAACGGTTGCCACGATAAGGAGATACATCGTCTACGTCAACAGGAGATAAAGGACGATAAACGTCTCCAACCCACTCGTTCACGTTTCCTGACATGTTATAAAGTCCAAAAGAATTGGGATAAAATGAATTTACCGGAGCAGTATATACAGCACGGTCATTCAATCCTCCGGCAACCCCCATGTTATCACCGCTTCCGCGTTTGAAGTTTGCAAGGAAAGTACCCTGCCAGCTTCCGCGACGGCTATCACGCAGGCCATTTACATTTTGGCTCCAGGAGTACACTTGTTTGTTAGTGATCAATTCTTCCCCACGCTTACCTTCTTTTCGGCTAACCTGTGGATTTTGACCGACAAGGGCCAGGGCTGCATATTCCCACTCAGCTTCTGTTGGCAGACGGTAAGCTGGTAATAAGATACCATCTTCGAAAGTCACCTGAGATCTTGGAGTGCCGTTAGGATTCTTAAGAGGATTCTTTTTAGAACGAACACCAGGACCAGGAGTAGGAGACGTTAATCCAAGCAGATAAGCCTTTGTGTTGAAGCTCTCTGATCCTTGTCCAGATATATTTTTCAAAGAATTCTTGTTGATAAACTGCTTATCGATCAATGCTTTTTCATTAACACGGTCCGATCTCCATAAACAAAAGTCATGGGCCTGCCTCCAGGAAACACCCACTACAGGATAATAATTATATGAAGGATGTCGGAAATAGTACTCAACGAGAGGCTCGTTATAAGCCAGTTCACTACGCCATACCAAAGTGTCGGGTAAAGCGCCGTTACGAACCGCCGCGTATTCGTCTCCATCGAACACATTATTGATCCAATAAAGGTATTCGCGGTAATGAATATTTGCTACTTCCGTGCGGTCAATGTAGAAGGAGTTGACAGTTTTTCTCGTCGGAATATTGTTCCAATCTCCCATAACGTCTTCTTCAGCACCTCCCATCGTAAAAGTGCCACCCTGAACAAATACAAGTCCGGGACCTGTACGTTGCTCTTTCTCACGAGCTACTTGATAGCCGCCCATGTTCTTATCGTTGTAATTCCAACCCGTTACGTCGGATTGTTCTTTCTTTTTGCCAAACAGCTTTCCGTTTTTACAAGAAGAAACGGCTGCGGCGCAGGATAACAGGATGACTAGGTTTTTCAGATTCATTTTTAGAGCTTTTGCCTTGAGTGAATGTGTTTAAACGGCATTTATAACCAAATATTGTACAAAAAGGGCTTGTTTTCTTTCAAAAAAGAGACAGCGAATATATACCGATTCCATAAAATTACGTGCCATCGATCTCAGCCTTTCCCTTAAAAATCAATGATTTTAAAAGAACAATTTAGAGTTTGATTCAGAGGCCCGAAATTATTATACGAGGCGTCCACATTAAGTGTTGGCTAATACGCAGATAAATTCAAAGATGTAGGGATAAAATATAAAAAAAGAGAATACCTGTTATCGCAAAAATGCAAAAGACGTCTATTCTACGTAGGAACCCACAAGTAAAACGTAAAAGATGCAATAATGCGGGAACTAAACCGTTCGTGAGATGTGAAATAAATGAAGCCGGGAGGGGCAGTTTCGATTTTTAGATAGGCATACATAGACCCGAAAGTTCTAAAAAATTTCAGCGCGGTGTTCGAATTTATTGAAAACCCTTATTTTAGCCGTTCTATCGACAAAACTCTACTCTAAAACATTTGACCACACCTCAACAACTTACTGCTATAACAGTACAGCACGTCGCTTTTCTGAAAAATTGTTGAGCACTGATTTTCTAAATAGAATATTCTTATGAAACGAAAGACCTTGAAACTGACTGCCATTCTGTTAATTTTTGCGGCCCTGAACTCCCTAAAGGCACAAACGGATACGATCAACGTCGTAACATCTGCGGTTCCTTTTTTAAGGATTTCGCCTGATGCAAGAGCTGGGGGTATGGGTGATCTCGGTGTCGCTACCTCGCCTGATGCGAATTCTTCGTTTTGGAATCTGGCCAAAACTCCTTTTGCAAAGAACAAATATGGTGTGGGATTAACATATACGCCGTGGCTGAAGGACCTCGGCTTGAATGACGTTTACTTACTTTCGATGGCTGGTTATTACCAGATTAACGAACTGCAGGCTTTCTCAGCTTCTGTTAGATACTTTAGCCTGGGAAATATCCAATTTACCGATGGTGCCGGAAACGATTTTGGTGAAGGCCGCCCACGGGAGCTGGGTGTCGACATAGGATACTCCAGAAAATTGTCTGACCAGTTGGGCATCGGTATCGCTTTGCGCTACATCCATTCTAACCTGGTCGGAAATCTTGCCGATCAAAACACAACTTACCAGGCTGGAAACGCTGTTGCCGGAGATATATCACTATTCTATACCGGACTTAATGAAAATGGCCAGGGTTGGAATTTCGGGCTTGCACTGACTAACCTGGGATCGAAAATTGGGTACACAAAAGATGCTACCGAAAAAGACTTTATTCCGGCGAATATTGGACTGGGCGCCTCATATACCAAGGTATTTGATGAAAACAATAAAATTTTATTTGGGTTGGATTTTAATAAACTTATGGTTCCCACTCCACCGAAATATATTGATAACAGCAATCCGGATTCAGACAGCCTGAACGAGATCATCAACGCTGATTATCGGGGTAAGGGCGTCGTGAATAGTTGGTTTACTTCTTTTGCAGATGCTCCTGGTGGTTTTGAAGAAGAAATGAGAGAAGTTCAAATTTCGGTGGGTGCTGAATACTCATACAATGATCAATTTTTTGCAAGAGCTGGATATTTCTACGAAGACAAGACGAAGGGTAACCGTAAATATTTCACCTTGGGCCTGGGAATTAAGTACAATGTATTTGGAATAAACTTCTCTTACCTGGTTCCTTCAGGATCAGGTATAAGTAGAAATCCACTTTCAAATACTCTTCGTTTCGGTCTGGTACTTGACCTGAATGATGACAATGGATCAGACCAATAATTACTACCAGTTTATCAAAAAAAAATATATTTGAAGCGCCTCAAGCAGGCGCTTTTTTTTGTTGATCCGAATTGGAGTACACCATTATCCCGAATTAACACCGATAGTAATGTCTTACAGGATTGGTTTTGGAATCGATTTTCATCAGTTGACTGAGGGCAGAGATTTGTGGATTGGCGGCGTCAAAATTCCTCATGTCAAAGGCTCGTTAGGCCACAGTGATGCAGACGTTTTACTTCACTCGATATGTGATGCCTTGCTGGGCGCATTGGCAATGGGTGATATTGGAATGCACTTTCCCGACACCGATCAATCCTATAAAAATATTGACAGCAAAATCCTGTTGGGAAAAACATATGAGCTCATCAAACAAAAAAATTACCGCGTTGTAAACGTTGATTCTTCTATCTGTCTTGAAGCTCCGAAAATTCGGAAGCACTCGGACGAAATGCGAACGATAATCGCTTCAATACTCGAATTGTCTGTTGATGATATTTCAATCAAGGCCACTACTACAGAAAAAATGGGCTTTGTCGGAAGGGAAGAAGGTCTGGTAGCGTATGCAACGGTGCTGTTGGAAAGAGTAGTTTGATGTTTGTAGCTTTGTGGTTTCCTTCTTGAAACACCAACCACAAACTGCAAACCAGAAACTACAAACCATAAACTAACTCCTCAAGCCTTACCTTTGCACTTTTATACGCGAATCCTACATGGCGAAAATCAAGGTTAAGGTCATTAATCAATCACGCAATCCTTTACCCGAGTATACGACTGATGGAGCGGCAGGAATGGACATACGTGCGAACCTCGAAAAGGCAATTGTACTTCGATCCATGGAAAGATTTCTTGTTCCAACCGGCTTGTTCATTGAATTACCGTCGGGTTATGAAGCACAAATTCGGCCGAGAAGTGGCCTGGCAATTAAGCAAGGTGTCACCTGCCTGAACTCACCCGGTACGATCGATTCTGATTACAGAGGTGAGGTGAGAGTCATATTGATTAATTTATCACAAGAAGAACAAACTATCCACCATGGCGACAGAATTGCACAGGTCATTGTGAACAGCGTGGAGCAGGTGAAATGGAAGTCTGTTAAAAAAATTAAGGCCACTAAACGCAACGAAGGCGGCTTTGGTCATACCGGAAAAATATAAGCATGCAGAATTGTATCAGGTTGATAGTGGTTATCACAGTCGTAGGATTGATGGGCAGCTGTCGCTCTACAAAAAGAATTCAAACCGCCATTTCGAAAAAAGATACATCACAGATCACTGTCACCAGGAATAGCGATTCAAGGGCCGATTCAATGCGGTTTATTAATCAGGTGTACAATACAGTACAGACGAATAAAATTGATTTCAACTCTTTCTCTGCCAAAGTCAAAGTAAATTTTGAAGGAAATGATGGAAAGAAAAGCGATTTCAATGCTTTTATCCGGTTGAAAAAAGATAGTGTATTGTGGATATCGATCAATGCAGCGCTAGGCATAGAAGCTTTTCGCGTTATGATTACCCCGGACAGTGTGAGAGTACTGAATAAACTGGATAAAATTGTTCAACTGAGATCTGTTAGCTATCTGCAGGATGTGGCGAAGATACCTTTAAGCTTTGCGGAATTGCAGGATCTAATTGTGGGGAATGCTCCTTATCTGGACAGCAATATTGTTTCCTACAAGAATGAAGAAAGCTCCATTTCACTGCTTAGTATTGGCGACCTGTTCAAACATTTCCTAACGGTCAGTAAGAATGATTTCCGTCTTCAACATAGTAAACTCGATGATGTAGACAATATCAGGGCCAGAACCTGCGATATAAGTTATGGAGATTATCAAACCAAAAATGGGGTGGTATTCTCAACTTTTCGTAAAATTACAGTGTTAGAAAAATCCAAGCTCGACATTGAAATGCATTTCAAGCAGTTTGATTTTAACGAAGAATTAAACTTTCCTTTTAGTATCCCGAAAAATTATAAATCGCAATAAGCGTTATATTAGAGGTACTGTCCAATATCACAGAATTCCACCACTTCATTAATAAACTTGTCAACATGCGTGTATTGCTGGTCCTTGTTTTTACCATTATGCTGGCGGGGGTATCAACCGCTCAAAACCGTAGTGAATTGGAAAAACAACGTTCCGAAATACAACGTGAGATTGAAGATGTGAAGCGTTCATTAAGTCAAACAAAGAAAAACAGGAAAGAGTCTCTCGGGCAGCTGGCTCTGTTACAAAAGAAGCTTCGGTTACGTGAGGCGGCAATTAACAATATTAATCAGCAGATTAATGTTATCCAGGGAAATATCAACCAATCAAGAAATGAAATATCACGCCTTAAAAGAGAACTGGATACGCTGAAGGTTCAGTACGAAAAAAGCGTAGTATATGCGTATAAGAACCGCAGCAATTACGACTTTTTAAATTTCATTTTTTCAGCTGCCAGCTTCAACGACGCTTTAAAAAGAGTTGAATATCTAAAATCTTATCGTTCGTACCGGGAACAGCAGTCAACGAATATAAAAAATACGCAGGCGTTATTGCAAAATAAGATCAGCACGCTCGAATTAACCAGGAGAGAACAAAACGAAGTTCTCTCGAAGCAACAAAAAGAAAAGATGGTTTTGGTTGAGGAGAAAAAAGAAAAAGATGTTGTCGTTTCAAAGTTAAAGTCCAGGGAAAAGGAGCTATCGAAGGAATTATCTTCGAAGCAAAAAGCAGACAATAAATTAAGAGCATCCATCAAAGCGGCTATCGACCGCGAGATAAGGCTGGCAAGGCAAAAAGCACTCGAAGAAGAAAACCGCAAGAAAGCAGCAAGTCCAGAAGTAACGAGACCCGCCGCAACAGTCAGGAAGGAGGATGTCGCTAAGAAAAGAAGTGTATTCGACGACGTTCCTGGTGGAGAAATTATATCAGACAATTTCGAAAAAAATCGTGGTAAATTACCATGGCCTGTGGACAAGGGTCATATAAAAATTGGTTACGGTACTTACTCTATACCTGAGACAAAATTAAAAGGGAACAATCCAGGACTTACCCTGGAAACAGAGGAAGGCTCTTCCGTGAAAGCAATATTCGATGGAGATGTAATCTCTGTGTTCGATGTGGATGGCGAATCAAATGTTATCATCAGGCACGGTAAGTACTTCACGACTTATGGCAGACTCTCTTCAACTTCCGTATCAAAAGGCCAAAAAGTAAAGACTGGCCAGGTGGTGGGACGCGCTAGCTCTAACGAAGATGGAAATGGTGAAATCGAATTTTTGCTGATGGAGGAAAACCGTAAGCTCGATCCGGCATTATGGATAAGAAGGCGGTAACAGTTCTGAGTTCTGAGTTTCAAGTTCTATTACTGGGAATCTTTCTTCAGCTATAGAAAGCGGTTATAGAGAGCTTCATATTTCGGCACAATACTCTGTATATCGAAGTTCCTTGCCTGTGCCGCTGCATTTGATTTAAATTGTTTCAATAATACATCATCAGATAATAAACGAATGGCGTGATCGCTCATCGTCTTAATGTCTCCTACATTACCCAGATAACCGGTCTTGCCTTCGACATTAATT
>Ga0126304_10001505_pt1 | contig 10994 bp, 10 predicted proteins | sample Plot25_FD_92538 | JGI IMG/M metagenome (GOLD analysis project Ga0126304, IMG submission 92538) | Serpentine soil microbial communities from UC McLaughlin Reserve, CA, USA - Plot25 | ecosystem: Environmental > Terrestrial > Soil > Grasslands | place: USA: UC McLaughlin Reserve, Lake County... | reverse complement strand
GAAGCCGACGGTCGTCGGTCCCGCCTTCCAGTCGTTCTGCTCGAGCACCAGCCGGATCGCGTCCACCTGCTGCTGCGAGCGCTCCGCCGAGTCGCCCCGCATCGGGAGGTCGGAGACGATCAGGCCCTGCGGGGTTCCCTCCCCCCCGTACTCGACACCGCTGCAGGAGTTGGCCTTCACCCCCTCGATGTCCGAGGAGGTCGTCGTGGAGGATTCGCTTCCGCCGCACCCGACCACGGCGGCGACGAGGAGCGCCGCGGCAACGGCGAACAACGCAGCGGCGGCGGCACGGGTGGGTCGCGGCGACTTCATCGAGGCGGGGAACCTACCGGGCGGCTCGGCGGTTCACGGGGCGACCGCAGTGGGCGCCCCGCAGCGGAAAGGTCACGAAGAGGGGCCGGGCACGAGCGGTGTGTTGTTGGACGAGGAGATCAGGAAGCCGATCAGGATGCCCAGGCTCGCGAGCCCGACCACGCCGATCACAATGCCCGCGATCGCGATCGCCCGGCCGCTCTGGTGTCCTCCGGAGGCGTCGATCTGCTTCAAGCCCAGGTAGCCGAGCACCACCGCCAGCACCGAGCCAAGACCGAACAGCCAGATGATCCCCAGAAACAGCGAGGCGATGGCGAAGCCGTTGGTGTCGCCCGCCTCCTCGCCTCCAGGGGCCCCGTTGGAGCGGCTCGCCGCCTTTGCCTTGGAGTCGACGCTCGCGAGCCACTCGTCCCGCGAGGGGAGCCTGCCCTCTTTGCGCGCCGCGAGCGCACAGGCCGTGTGCGCGTGGCGCCGGCGGCTCGCGTCGCCCTCGGGAAGCAGGAGCATGTGCTCGCTCAGCGCCGGCAGGTACAGGCCGCAGAACGGGCAGGTGTAGGTCGAGGGCTTACGGCTCTGGGCGCGACGAACCGACCACCAGCGAGCCGCTTGCAGTTCGCTCACCGGGCCAGCCTAGGCCCCTACAGGAAGATCACGATCTTCTGCTTGCCGTTGTTCGCGGCCCTGTGGTGCGGCCGATTGCCTGTAGCACCCGCCCATGGGAAGATCCCGGCGATGGAGATCCAACTCGACTTCAGCGGACAGCACGCCCCCCAGACGAGCGTGCTGCTGCTTTTCGCGGCGTTCCTGATCTCGTTCCTGTTCATTCGCACGAGCGCGCGGTTGATGCGCAGCCCGAAGGTGCCGTGGTGGCCGGGGAGCGTGACGACCGAGGGCGGGCTGCACATCCACCACATGGTCTTCGGCATCGTGCTGATGCTCATCGGCGGCACGCTCGGCTTCGCCCTCGAGCAGGAGGCCCCATGGATCGAGCTGAGTGCCGTCGCGTTCGGGATCGGCGCCGGCCTCACGTTCGACGAATTTGCCTTGTGGGTTCACCTGGAGGACGTCTACTGGTCGGAGGAGGGGCGCCAGTCGGTCGACGCCGCCATTGTTGCCATCGCGTTCGTCGGCCTGGTGTTGACGGGCGCCATCTCGACGAATCTCGACACCGGCTCGCCCTGGCTCATCGCAGCCAGCGTCCTCGTCATCGCGGTCGGGATCGTCACGACCCTGATCGCGTTCTCGAAGTTCCGGCTGGCGCACGGCATGTTCGGCCTGGTCTTCTGGCCGCTGGCGCTCTGGGGCGCATGCCGCTTGGCCAAGCCGAACTCTCCGTGGGCCAAGCGCTTCTACGGCGAGCGCAACCCGGACAAGCAGGCCCGCGCGGAGGCCCGGTACGGGAGCCGCCGCATCGACCGGTTCAAGGACCGCGTCCGCGACGCCATCGGAGGACAGCCGACGAGCATCGAACAACGCGAGCACGAGTAAGCCTCGTGACGGCCGCGTCAGGGTCGTGACCGCCGCGGTGAACGACCGGCGGCCAATGCGGGTACTCCGTGCAGGAGGTGATTTCGTGAACACGCTGTTTCAACCACGCTGGCGCGCATGGGTCGTGGGAGCGATCCTGCTCGCCGTCGCAATCGCCGTGGTCCTCGTGATCGCCTATTCGGGTGGCGGCTCGAGCGGCGGTGGCGGTGGTGGCGGCTACTGATCACCGTCTCGCCGAACCCGATCCAATCCGCGGACAGGCACGGGCCCCGGGATTCCCCGGGGCCCACTCATGCCGGAGGGCTTGATATCCCGGCTCGTGCGAACCTAGGGCGCGCAACCCACGCGAGAAGAGGCGAGAGCGAATGACCGGAAAGGCCGATTTCACCGAGGAGGAGTGGAAGCTCCTGCGAGAGGCTCCGACCAGCGCCGGCATGCTCGTCATGGAGGCAGACCGCGGCGGGGTGGTCCGCGAGAGCTTCTCCATGGCCAAGGCGTACACCGGCGCCCGCACCGAGCATGGCGCCAGTCAGCTGCTGGACGACATCGTCTCCGAGAAGCCCGAGGTCGATCGAACCCGCTTCGCGTCGGAGGAGGAGCTTCGGTCGAACCTGCTTCAGCACATCCGTGACGCCATCGACCTGCTCCAGCAAAAGGCGACGCCAGAGGAGCTCGAGGAATACCGGCGCTTCATCATGACCGTCGCGAATCGGGTCGCCGACGCTCGCCGCGAGGGCTTCATGGGCATGAGCGGGGAGCGGGTCAGCGACGAGGAGCGCCAGGCGCTTGCGGACATCGGCGAGGCGGCGGGGCCAACGAGCAGCTGAGACCGGCTACGGTCGCTCGCGCATCGAGGCGGCGGCGATCCTCACGCAGGGATGACGAACAGGGTCAGCGATCGACCCGGATAAGTCGCGGCGAATCCGCCCGCGGGAACGTTCTTGTCACTGACGCGGTTGATCGCCCCGCCGGTCCACCTCCACACCTGGGCCTTGCCCGAGGGCGAGATCCCGGACAGCGCGAGCGAGCTCTGGAGCGCGCCCGCGGTCTTGTTGATCACCAGGATCGTGTAGGCGCCGTCGCCGGATCGTCGCGCTCCGTAGACCGCCAGCTTGCTCTGGTTCGCGCTCGTCGACCGAACCCAGGTGTTGCCGAACTTGGCATGGTTGCCGTTGTAGTTCCGGAAGATGCGAAACGCGTCGGCGATCAGCGGACCGTCGTTGCCCATCTCCCAGCGGGTGGCGAGATCGACTCCCTCCCGGGCGAAGATCCCGAGCGTGTCGGCTTGGATCAGCGCGTTGGTCATCGCGTCGCCGACGGACAGGTTGTATTCGCTCAGCGCAAGCTTGGTGCCCGGGTAGTCCTGGGCGACCCATTGCTTCATCCGCGGGATGAGCTGGATCTTTTCGCCGATCCAGCTCGGGTCGGTGTAGGTGGGATCCCAAAGCGAGCGGGTCACGTCGGTGGAGTTGCCCCCCTGGGCGTAGTAATGGAGGTCGAGGTAGTCCAAGAGCCGCGTCGCCTGCGCCTGCTGATAGGCGCGCATCTTCCGCAGGAACCACTCGACCAGAGGCGTCCCGCCGTGGTTGGCGCGGTCCGGTGAGCTCGCGAAGCAGCCGCTGTTCACGTGGTCGGCGGCGCTGCAGAAGTAGTTCGGCCACCCCCACTCCGAGAAGCCGAGCACCTTCGCCGTGGGGTCCGCAGCCTTGACGGCGGCGCCGTAATCGCGCGACTTCTGCCACAGCTCGTTGTAGGTCTCCGGAGCGGGGTGCATGTCCCGGTGGGTGCTGTTCCATAACGCCGGCTCGTTGCCCAACTCATAGAAGCGGACCCCACCGCTCGCCGCCGACCCGTACAGGCTCACGAGCTTCTTGACCCAGGCAGCGTCGAACGACGGACCGATCTGCATGCCGTCGCGAGCGGGATTGCTGGCGAGCGCGGTGCCGCCCTGGAGCCCGTTGCCGCAGTTCGCGTCGTAGGGGTCGAACGAGTCCTGATTCGAGAAGACGGATGCCGGAAAGCCACAGGTGAACGGGTGGCTGGGCTTCCCGTCCTTGGCCACCCAGCCCATCATCGGCAACGTCATCAGCGTTTGGGCGCCAACCGATCGATCCTTCTGGACGACCTGCCTGTAGGCGTACCTGGGGCCGTCGTCGCAGGTGTAGGTTGGGGCGTCGAAGCAGTCGGGGATGTTCTCGAAGTACCAGTCGTTGCCAGTGTTGGACGCGCCGATCTTCCAGTTGTAGGTGTCGGTCGTGTTCCCGCCCCAGCGGTCCACGGGCAGGTCGAGCTGGTTGGCGAGCCCGGCCGGGGCGAAGTTCATCCCGTAGATGTAGGGGCTGATCGCGTGATGACCGGCGTCACCGTTGACCGAAAGCGCTGGGCCCGACGTCGCACCGAACGCGGCCGGTGAGGCGAGCAACGCGACGCAGACCGTCGCCACGGCTGCTCCGAGCCTCCATGCCCCCCGCCTGGTGCCCATGGGATGATCGTACCCGGCTGGCACGCGATTACGGCTGAAGGAGTCGGCCCGCCGTGCCCTCGATCGACTGGATGCCATAGCCCATGGACGGGCTGCCGTCGGTGAGGACGGCGATCGCGATCTGTCGCTCCGAGCGCTTCACTCGGGCTACCTGATGGACGAGCTGGCCGCGGCTCGTGCCTCGCCACCCACCCTTGAAGAAGACCTTCCATCCGCGTGGCCTGGCGACGGCGGGGATGCCCCAGCTTTGCGAGCTCGTGATGTGCGACAGCAGGTGGTTCGCGTAGTGGCGGAACGCGGACGGCAGAAGTCGCTTCATCTCGTAGAAGAACCGGGCTTGGTCGGCGGCACTGATCATCGCGTTCGTCCACAAACCGTCGATCGAGAAGTCCTTCATCCGAGCGTGGCGTGCGAGCCGCCGCAGCCTGTGGTTCCCGACGATCGACCAGACCTTGGTGGCGGCGTCGTTGTCGGAGACGTGGATCATCGGATGAAGCAACGAACGGCTGTAGGCGTCCAGGCTTCGGTGCGCGTGATGGAGCTTGCGCAGGTAGGCCACCAGCAGCATCGCCTTGACGACGCTGGCGCTGACGAAGCGGCGGTGAACGTGGGACCCGTACAGCCTCCCCTCGCTGGTCACCACGGCGAACGACTTGACGCCCGCCCGGCCCGCGAGGTAGCGCCGGGCCCGGTCGATGCTTCCGCGGCTCGGATAGCCGAACGGAGCCTTCCCGGTCCCCTGGTAGAGCGCGTGGCGGCCACCGTGGAATCGGTGCCGCCCGCAGTCGGGATGGGCGGACGCGGGGCCCATCGCCGCCAACGATCGGGCCCGAAAGCAGGCCGCGAAACGGAAGCTGCCCGCCGGTACCTTGATGGTCGTCCGCATCCGGGTCACACCCGGGTCAGCGGTGCGAGTGCGGCCGACGTCGACCCGGTGGAGCCGCGTCCTCTTCCCGGGCGACGTGTACCAGCTCAGGCGCCGGTCCCCCCAATGAAGATCGGCCGGGTGACGGCTGCGGATCACGATCCGGGCCCGACCCGGCGTCCTGTAGCGAATCCGGGTGGTGACGATCTCGTTCACGGTCACGGAGACCGTGCCGCTCCGCACACTCGACATGCCCGGGAGCAGGACCCTGTACCTGGTGTTTCGCAAGGGCGACACCCGGAACCGGTAGGCGCCATCGGGGGCGGTCGCCGTGGATCCCTCCGTCGCGAACGAGCCGTACGGATAGGGGTCGGACTGGAGCTCGACCAGGACTCCGCCATCACCACCGGGATGACCCGTAACCCCGCCCGTGATCCCAGTCGATCCCGTGAAGCGGATGTCGTCGCGGCCGGCGTGTGCCGACACCTTGGTGGTTGCCGCCCCAGCGGGCGATACTGCCAGCGCCCCGACCGATGCCAGGCCGAGCACGGCGGCGATCAGACGGCGTCTCCTCAAGGCCTGCACCGTACACGGGCCTCTGCCGGTCGGGCCGGCTTGCTACCTTTCCGCCCGTAACGGACCGGGATTAATCCCGGAAAATCGTGTTAGCGCTCGTCGTTGTTGGCATTAAGCCTCCGCGGTCGCGGCACAAACCGATGGAGGATCAGATGCCAACTGGCACAGTGAAGTGGTTCAGCGACGAGAAGGGGTTCGGGTTCATCACTCCAGATGACGGTTCCTCTGACTTGTTCGTGCACCAGAGCGCGATCAACTCGGAGGGGTTCCGTACCCTGGCCGAGGGCGCCAAGGTGTCGTTCGAGTCCGAGGCCGGCCCGAAGGGCCCCCGCGCCGTGAGCGTTCAGCCGCTCTAGCGGTCCCACTTCAAAGACGTTGTCCGAGGGCCGCTCCTAGCAGGAGCGGCCCTCGGACGTTAGGGGTTGGACGGCGTGCGGTCGAGCCCGCGGGCACCCGCCGGGCGATTGTCGGGTTTCGGCGATATAGGCGCCGTTTTCGACAATCGCTCGGGGCGGAGCTGCTGAGGCTAAGCGGGAACGTAGGCCTTGGCGGCTCGCCGCGCCGGGGACGGCCTCACGACGTCCCAGACCAGGCCGACCTTCTCCAGGGCAGCGATCACGAGGCCGGAGGGATCGGGCTGCCATCGGCTCAGGCCATGTACGGCGGAGGTCGGAAACGCGTGATGGTTGTTGTGCCACGCCTCGCCGAACGTGGGCAGGGCGAGCCACGCGAGGTTGCGGGACTCGTCCTGGGTCTCGTACGGCCGGCTGCCGAACATGTGGCACAGGGAGTTGACGCTGTAGGTGACGTGGTGGACCACGAACACGCGCACCGCGCCGCCCCAGAGCAGCGCCGTCAAGCCGGCCGCGATGGAGCCCCCGATGGCCACCCCCAGCCCGAACGGGATCGCGAGCCCGATGAGCACCCACACGACGAAGGTGCGGTCGATGAAACGAATCACGGGGTCGGCGAGAAGATCCGGAGCGAAGCGCTCCTTGCAGCCGCGCTGGGAGTGAATGAAGAGCCAGCCGACGTGGGCGTGGTACAAGCCGCGCAGGGACCCTCGCAGGCCGGAACCGTGGCCGACGTGGGGACTGTGTGGATCACCCTCACGATCGGAGCAGGCGTGGTGCTTGCGGTGGTCGGCGACCCAGGAGATCGCGGGTCCCTCGACTGCAGCGGAGCCGAGGGCGGCGAACACGCCGCGGAGCAGCGGGCTCGTCGAGAAGCTCCGATGCGTAAGCAACCGATGGAAGCCGACCGTGACGCCGAGGCCGGTGACGACATAGGCGAGGGCGAGTATCACCAGATCGCTCCATCGGAGCGCCTCGTTCCAGGCCTGCCAGGCGGCCAGGCCCAGGAGCAGGATCGGCACGACGGTGACGAGGCCCGTGATGATTCGGTCCCGCGTTTCGTTTGAGGTGGATTCCACGGCCGTCGCCGGCCGGCCGCGCACGCGGGCGGCGGCTTCTCCGCCGACTGTGGCGGTGGGGTTCCGGTCCGAAGACATCAGCTCAGCCGCCGGCGCGGGCCAGGTACGCCGCCCAAACGAAGAGCAGAACTGCCCCTCCGAGGAGGAGGAGGCCTCCCTGCTCGGAGCCGTGCGTAATCGTGGCTAGTCCAAGCAGGAGGCAGATTCCGCCGCTCCAGGCGCTGATCTCGGGTCCGTGCGAAGAATCCATGTGCTGAAGGTCCTCCCGTCAGATTACTCCGATGGCGCTACGCCGCAACTACCCTCCGCGGCCTGATTCGAACCGGCGCATGCGCTCTGGCTCATGGTTACCGTGCGCGATCGCGGTCGTGGAGGAGATCAGGCAAACGCCGTTTCGCGTGCGGTGGGCGGTCGCGCTCTGCCTGGTCCTCGCAACATGCGCCTGGCCGGCCGGGGCGCTCGCGGGTGGTTCCAGCCACCTCGACATCCGCGTCCTCTCGAACCGCGCCGACTTGATCTCCGGTGGCGACGCGCTGGTGGTGGTGAAGCTCCCGCGTGGGGTGCGGCCGTCGCAGGTCCGCATGAAGGTGAACGACCGCAACGTCACCGGCGACTTCGCGATGCGCGTAAACGGACGCTACGAGGGACGGCTCGATGGGCTGCGCCTTGGCCGCAACGTCGTGACCGCAACCGCGCCTGGGACCGATTCGGATCGCATCGCGATTCGCAACCACGCGATGGGCGGGCCCGTCTTCTCGGGTCCCCAGATACAGCCGTGGGTGTGCCGGAACGGCTCCACGCGCCCCAAGTGCCAGGCCCCTGCAACCTACGAGTACCAGTACAAGTCCTCGCTCGACGGCGGGCTCCATCCCTACGACCCGGACAACCCGCCTTCAGACGTCGCCAAGACCACGACCCAGACCGGCAAGACGGTGCCGTTCATCGTCCGCATCGAGACCGGCTATCAGGACCGCGATCAGTACAAGATCGCCGTTCTGGACCAGCCCGGCAAGTCGTGGAAGCCGTGGAATCCTCAGCCGCAGTTCAACCACAAGCTCCTGATCACCCACGGCGCGAGCTGTGGAATCGATCACCAGAGCGGCGAGGCGCCAAGCGTCACGGGCGACACGGTCGGCGGCTCCAGCCCCACGACCGCGCTCGGCATGGGATTCGCGGTGATGTCAACGGCTCTCGACAACGCCGGCCACAACTGCAACATCGCTACCGAGGCCGAGTCGCTCGTGATGGCGAAGGAGCACCTGATCGAGAGCTACGGAGCGCTCCGATACACGATCGGGACCGGGTGCTCGGGTGGCTCCCTGGTCCAGCAGCAGGTCGCGAACGCGTACCCCGGCATCTACCAGGGAATCCTCCCGCAGTGCTCGTTCCCCGACTCGTGGTCGACCGGCCAGCAGCTCGCCGCCTACCACTTCGACCGTGGCTACTTCGAGAACCCGTCCAAGTGGGGACCGGGCATCGCCTGGACCCCGTCGCAGATCGCCGCCGTGGAAGGCCATCCGAACCACGTCAACGCAATCGTGTTCGACTCCGTGTACTGGACCTCGCTGGCGGACCCGGCGGACGGCTGCCCCGGCGTGCCCTCCTCGGACAACTACGACCCGCAGACGAATCCCGACGGCGTCCGGTGCACGCTCGCCGACTACATGATCAACGTGCTCGGCCCGCGGCCACCCAGCCTGTGGACGTCGCCCGAGACCGAGGCGGGCCACGGGTTCGCCGGGCTGCCGATCGGCGACGTCGGCGTCCAGTTCGGGCTCGAGGCCCTGAAGAACGGCGGCATCAGCCCAGCGCAGTTCGTGGATCTGAACGCCAAGATCGGCGGCGCGGACATCGACCTGAACCCGATTCCCCAGCGCAGCGACGCCACCCAGCCTGCGCTGCGAAACGCCTACCGCAGCGGCGGCGTCAACGAGGCGAACAACCTGACCGGTGTGGCGATCATCGACCTGCGTGGGCCGGACCCCGGCGCCTTCCACGACGCGTACCGATCGTGGACCATCCGCGCCCGGCTCGAGCGCCAGGAGGGGCACTTCCCGCGAAACCACGTGATCTGGTTCGGCCAGACGCCGCTGATCGGCGATCCGCGGTACACGACCCAGGGATTGAAGGCGATGGATCGGTGGCTCTCGGCGGTGGCGCAGGACGATCGCGACCTGCCGCTTGCCACCAAGGTGGCGAGGGATCGGCCCGCGGACGTCCACGATCAGTGTTCGTCGATTCCCGGCGTGGAGAAGGTGTCGGTGCCCGGCGTCGGACCCGTCTGCAGGCTCAAGGAGGCTCAGACGCGCTTCGGCACTCCCGCGACGGTCGCCGGTGAGAGCATCGCCACCGACCAGAATCGCTGCCAGCTGAAGCCGCTTCGCCGCAGCGACTACTACCCGATCGACTTCACGGCGTCCCAGTGGTCGGCGCTCGAGGGAGCGTTCCCGACCGGCGTCTGCGACTGGGAACGACCGGGGGTGTCGCAGCGCGACACGATCCCGTGGCTCACCTACCAGGAGCCCGACGGCCACGTGGTCTACGGCGGCGAGCGCCTGGGGGCCGCTCCCGACGGATCCGGCGGCGGCTGGACCAGCCGCGCGTTCTCGTCCTGGCGCCGCGCAAGCGGCTGAGGCACCGCCGCCCCTCGGCAAGTAGGCGACGCCCTGTCGGCCCCGGCGACCCCGACTCGAAGCATTTGGTGTTTTGGGGACGCTATAGCGGCCCCAATCCACCAAACGCTTCGAAGGCACCCACTGGAGCCGCGACGGAACGCCCGGGCCCCGCCCTACTTGCCCAATCCGTTTTGAGGGGTGTCCGGCTGCGGTCTACCCGAGCCAATAGCTTGCGCACATCGCGCTGATTCCAACCAGCTGGCGGCTCCGCGGCGCAGCCGGCCCCGCGATTCGCCGCGGATTTCTCGTCGCGATCCCGGTCGGGATCGCGGCGCTCGTCGAGCTCGAGCTGAAGACGCCGGCGACCGGCGCGATCACGATCGGCGCGTCCATCACCGGCTTCGTGGCGTTCGACGCGCCCGCGCGCACCCGCTTCGTCTGGCAATTCGGCATCGCGCCGTTGATCGGCGTCGCCGCGGCGCTGGGGGCGGTCACAGGGCAGTCCGCGGCACTCGCGGTCCCCACCATGACGATCTTCGCCGCCGTCGCCGCCATGTCCGTGGCGGTCTCCCGGCGGCTGGCGATCGCCGCCCTGAACTGCGTGCTCGCGCTACTCATCGCGCAGGGGCTTTCGCTCGAGGCCCACGACACTCTGCGGATCCTGGTCCTGGGTGGGGCTGGAGCTCTGTCCCAGGCGACGCTGTCGCTGGCCGTCGCGCTGTTCCAGGGCCAGCTCGAGCGCCCCCATCCAATCGCCGGGGCGCGGACGACCGCTGCCCTGATCAGGGCCAATCTCAACCTCCGTTCGCCGAGCCTTCGCCACGCCCTCCGCTCGGGCCTCGCCCTGGGGTTGGCGGTCGCCGCGTATCACGTGGTCGATCTGGGTCGACACGGGTACTGGGTGCCGCTGACCGTGCTCTTCGTGTTGAGGCCCGCACGCGCCGACACCGACGAGCGAATCGAGATGCGAGTGGTGGGCACCCTGACCGGACTCGCCGTCGCAACGGGGCTGGCGGTGTTGGTGGGCCACGGGGTGGCCGCGAATACCGCGATCCTGACGGTCACGGCGGCGTGCGCCTACGCCATGCTGATGATCGAGTACGCGCTGTTCACGTTCGCGATCACGGTCTACATCGTGACCCTGGCGCACGCGATAGGCGAGTCCGCCGCCGACGCGGTCGGCGAGCGCGCTCTGGGCACGGCGATCGGCGTCGCGATCGTCAT
>Ga0126304_10001504_pt1 | contig 10999 bp, 12 predicted proteins | sample Plot25_FD_92538 | JGI IMG/M metagenome (GOLD analysis project Ga0126304, IMG submission 92538) | Serpentine soil microbial communities from UC McLaughlin Reserve, CA, USA - Plot25 | ecosystem: Environmental > Terrestrial > Soil > Grasslands | place: USA: UC McLaughlin Reserve, Lake County... | reverse complement strand
TGTCAGTACGGTTCGCGCTGGAGCGGCCTCAATGCCGCACGCCTCGAGCAGGGCGGTGACTGCCAGAGGCTCGAGCCAGCCGTCCTCGCACCCTGCGCGCGTGATCACTCCGCGTACGGCGGCGCGGTCGAAGCGTGGCAGCTCTGGTGGCACCCCCGCCGGCTGCACACGCCATTGCGCATAGCGGGTCGCATGTGCGAGCGCACGCGCAGCGGACTCGGGATACGTGTAGCAGGGAACGGGGCTGAGTATCGCCGGAATCCCCTCGGCGCCGAAGAAGGTCGCCAGTACCGGCTTGTCACTGACACGCGCGGTGTCGGCGATCGCCGTCGCGACATCGGCCGAGCTGGTGACCAGCGGCGGAATGAAGATCGTCAACAGGCTGTCGATCGCAGGGTCGGCGAGTACGAGTGCCATTGCGCGCCTGTAGTCGTCGGCCGAGGCGGTGGCCAGGATGTCTACCGGATTTCCGACACTTGCGGCCGCCGGCAGAAAGGCATGCAAGCCAGCGACTGTAGCGTCGCTCAGCGTACTGAGGACAAGACCGTTTGCCTCGCAGGCGTCGGCGGCCAGGATCCCCGGGCCGCCGGCGTTGGTCAGGATGGCGACGCGAGGGCCGGCGGGCAGCGGCTGATGGGCGAGCACGGCCGCCGTTTCGAACATCTCCTCTACAGTCTCGGTGCGGATGACGCCGCTGTCGCGGAACATTGCATTGACCATGTCGTCGCTCGCCGCCAATGCGCCGGTGTGCGATGAGGCAGCGCGTGCACCGGAGCGCGACTTTCCAGCCTTGATCGCCACGATCGGCTTAACACGACCGACCCGGCGCGCAATCTGCGCGAACCGCCGCGGATTGCCGAAGCTCTCGACATACATGAGGATCACCGATGTCCTTGGATCCTGCTCCCAGTGTTCGATCAGGTCGTTGGTCGAGACATCCGCCTTGTTGCCCAGTGACACGAAGCTCGAAAGGCCAAGATTCAAGGCTTTGGAGCTCTCGAGGACGGCGAGTCCGAGCGCGCCGCTCTGACTGGAAAAGGCCACCGGCCCGGCAGGGGGAAACACAGGTGAGAACGTGGCGTTGAGCCGCATTGCCGGATCGGTACTCAGCACGCCCATGCAATTGGGTCCCACCAGCCGCGCACCGGCATTCCGCAGCTTGTCTCGGAGCCGGCTCTCACAGCCGCGTCCCGCGGCACCCGTCTCACTGAAGCCGGCACTGATCACCACCACCGCAGGCACGTGCTTGGCAACGCAGTCGTCCACTGCGGCCTCGACTGCACGGGCCGGCACTGCGATCACCGTGAGGTCAACGTCTCCGGGAACATCGGTAAGACGGGAATAGCTGCGGAGACCGTCCACCGCCTGCGCGTGCGGGTTGACGGGATAGATCGCTCCAGTGAAGCCATCCGCGATCAGATTGTGCAGGATCTCCGCACCGACGGTGCCACGCCTGCGGCTGGCACCGATAACCGCGACACTTCGTGGCGCGAATAGGTTCCTCAGCGATTGATCCCGCGCGGGCGCGACCTCCGATACCTCTTTCAGCATGCATGGTTCCATAGCGACCATGCATGCTGCACGCACCACGCCACGTCGCGCATAACGACGTGCCTGTTCGGGCCATGTGCGCACCTGCGGGATTTTTCGCGGAAGCGGGGATTTGTCCGCGTCATCGACCGTGACGACCTGCCAGATGCGTGTGTCGCCGCTGGTACCCGTCATGCTCGGACATGACGAGATATCCGACGCCCAGGGGAGTCATGTGCGTACATCCATTCATCGAGAACCATCGGGAGTCATCGACACCGCGCGTCACTATCTTCGAGATCTGATCTATGGTGCCAACGACGGGATCATCACCACCTTTGCCGTGGTTGCCGGGGTGACGGGCGGGGCGTTGTCCTCACGCGCGGTGCTGGTGGTCGGACTCGCGAACCTGTTTGCAGACGGACTCTCGATGGGCGTCGGCAACTATTTGAGCATCCGCTCTGATGAGAGTGCGCGCGCCGCGCAGTCGCTTCCCGAACAGGAGGCGAGCCCTGTGCGACACGGGATCGCGACGATGGTCGCCTTCGCCGTTGCCGGTACCGTACCGCTATTGCCGTACGTCTTGGGCTCGGCGGACGTCTCGAGCTTTCGACTGGCGACGGTGCTGACACTGGCGACCCTGTTCACGGTGGGGGCGCTGCGATCGACGGTGACGGCCGACCGATGGTGGACGGCCGGACTGGAGATGCTGAGCCTCGGCGCCGTAGTGGCGGCCGTCGCCTACGGCGTGGGCGCCGCAGTGGTGGGAGTGGCGGGCAGCAGCGAGTGAACGCCATTACGACGCTTCTCTTCCCTGCACCCGTCCACAGGCGCTACCAGGACGTTGCGCGCCGTCGGAAAACCTGCCACGCGCCGCCGGCGCGGCCGCCACTGTCAAGCTGGGTGGTGAACGTGCCACGAAGTCGGGCGCCAGCCAGAGAGCCCGTGAACGTGGTGGTCGCCTCGCAGCGGCACTGCGGATCCCAGTACGGCTCCAGTTCACCACGGAGCTCGCCGCCGCCAACCATGACGAACCGGATCGACAGGAACTGCGCCAGAGGCAACCGTTCTGATCCGAGCCAATTCTCAGGGTCGTAGCGCCGGTACGGTTCGGCGTCGCGGGGCGTCATCAGCACGTCGCCGTGAGCGTGATCGTCACCTGGCGCCAGCGTGAACCAGATCGAGCCGCTCCGGCCGGTGTCCTGGCTGCTGCTGTAGCTGCCGTCCCACTCACCGACGAGAGCCGCAATCGACGCCGGCTCGCCTCGCAGCGGGATTTCCGTGGTCGCTGCTGCGCACGACATGACTGCCGTGACTGCCGAAGCCGTCAGAATCAGGAGGCTGAACTTACAGAATTTCGTCCACATCGGGCGCCTCTCGTCACGCCGGTGCCGACTGCCGATGACCGTTGCGCCTGGAGATGTCTTCGCGAGTGGTGCGCAGGACCGCAATCGCCAATACCCCGACCCAGAGCATGTCGGCGAATACGCAGATGCGTTCCCACACCCCCAGCCACGGTGTCGGCAGATTGGCCTGGACAGTGGACGCGTTCATCGCGGTGAGCGTTCCGAATGAAAGCAGGATTCCCAGCGTCGCCAGGGAATAGAGGCGGAACTTCTTACCGAATGCCGCAGTGCCGAATCCAATTGCAAGCATCATCAGGGCAACAGTCGCCACGGACCACACGATGTGCATCGTGTCAGTCAACGTACCGCCCCCCGCTGCGAGCACCGGACGCTGGTGCATTGGAGGCCAGCCGAAGCTGAGGAGGCCATCGATGATCAGTACAACTGCGACTGCGCGCAGAGAGCGGCTCGCGCGAGCCGATTTCCAGACGCCCCAACCGAATGCAGTCAGCAACAGGCTGTATACGAACCCGAGCGCCGCCCAGAGGGGTCGCGTCGGGGCATCTACGGCGGATAGCTCGCTGATTGTCTGGGATGCGACGTCGTAGCTCTCCCACTGGGTCGGGATGAGCACGTTCATTGCGACGTACAGCACCGACGAGGCGATGCCGCACATGAGCAGGAGTTCGCGCGGTAGACGGAACGCCGACAATCTCTGCAGAAGATTATCTCCGTTTCGGCGGATCGTCCGGGTCTCGGGCGTGCCGGTCTGCATCTGATCCTCATCATCTTGCTGACTGTTGAGACTGGACGGCCAGGGGCCTGTGTCCTCGCGGGATCGCTGCGTAGAGCTCGTCCGCCGGCCGCAAAAACGCCGTACGCGTGCGCGATGCCCCGGGCGGTCCCAACCCCTCCTCCTGACGGAACTTCGAGATCGCGCGCGAACACGCGCTGGTGATCGTGAGCGATGACGAATCCTGGATTGGTCACGAGCGCGCGGTAGATGTTCGAACGATGGCTCGTCCCCTCGAGTGCGAGCCGGGGCGGAAAGCCGAAGAGCATCGCAAGCGGCCCCGGCCTGGCGAGTGTCGCCAGGCGTGAGTTGGGAATGTCTTCGGAAAGACGATGTAAACGTCTTCTCCAAGCGGGGCGGCGATTTCCTGCTGGAAGAACTGGCCCACGCTGCGATGCCGCGGGTCGACTCTTCGCAGCAGTTCGCTCTCATAGAAGCCGAGCGTGATCGCGTGGTACGCCTGGCGCGTTCCCCGCTGCCACGCCGGTTTCTGCCGGGCGAGCACGACGGCCAGTCGATCGAGGTCGGCGACCAGAGTGCGATCGACCGGTTCACCGAACGCGAACAGACCCGCCTGGTGCGCCAGGAGCTGGCGGACGGTGATCGTGTCCTTCCCGTGTTGCCCGAACTCGGGCCAGTACGCGGCGACTCGCTCTTCGTAATCCAGCCAGCCGCGGGAATGTGCAAGAGCGAGCGTCATTGCGGCGAGACCCCTGGTGGCGGAGTAGACGAGCACCATCGTGTCTTGCTCCCACGGCTCACCAGTCTCCTTGTTGCGAACGCCGCCGCAGAGATCGATCACCTTCTCCCCCGTACGTAGACGCAGCAGGCGCCGCCGAGTTCGTGCCGTCGGGTGAAGTTGTCAGCGAAAGCCTCACGCACCCGTTCGAAGCCCCGGCTGACGTGTCCTTCCACAAAGTGCGACGCGGATGCAGGCATGAGACCTCCTGACTGGCTGCGTGCAACTGTCGCTAGACGGCAGCGCTCTCGAGTTGCTTGGCGTCGGCACTCACCGGCGTGGTCTGCGTCACCGGTACGTCGCGCAGAGTCAGCACAGAGCAGGGCGCCTTACGGACGATCTTGTCCGCCACGCTTCCCAGGAGCAACCGACCGACACCGCCACGACCGTGAGTCGCCATGACCACGAGATCGATCCGCGGTTCTTCGCCGAGGCGCTTCATGATTTCGTCTACCGGAAATCCGAGCTGCGTCGTCATAACGACGTGCGCCTGCTGTTTCTCTTCCTCGGTGAGGCAGGCGCGCAGCGTCTCCTGGGCGGAGCGCTCCAGGCCTTCGAAGTAGTCAGCCGGCAGCGCCGTGTACATCTCAACGAACGCAGCCGACGACATCGAGTCGCCGAGCACATGCATCACCTGAAGCGACGCGCCGAGCGACGCAGCGAGCCGGGCGGCGTAGCCTACGGCTGCCAGCGAGGCAGCGCTGAGATCTGTTGGTGCGAGGATGCTCTTGATCATGATGTCCTCTCCTCCCGGCGCGAATTGCAACTCCCAATCCACGGCTCAGAAGCGCGCCGATCACCTGGATCGTCCCCAGTCAGGAAGCTGACCATCGGGATATCTCTCACTCGCTGCGGAATTCTCCGCAGTCACCGTGCTGCGGTTGAAAATTACGGGCTCGCTCCTTTGCGCCCGCGCAGGCGTGTCACCGGTATTGTTGTTGCTCGACTACCAGGTGGAGGATCACCATGATTGTTCGATCGTTGCTGGTCTGGTGCGGGCTGCTCACGCTGGCGATCGCTAACGGCACGTTCCGCGAGACGATCCTCGCACCACGGTTTGGTGCCAGCGTGGCGCACACGATCGGCAGTGCGATGCTGGCCACCTTGATCCTGGTGGTGGGATGGTTTGCGCTCCCGTGGATCGGCCCGCAGTCACTGCAGGACGCCTGGGTGGTCGGCGCCACCTGGGTCACCTTGACCGTGGCTTTCGAGTTCCTCGGTGGATACTTCCTGTTTGGTAAGCCGTGGAAGCTGCTGGCCGCGGATTACAACATCCTCGCCGGTCGCATCTGGATCATGGTGCTGATTGCGACCTTCCTCGCGCCCGTCCTGGTGTATTCGTGGCGCGCGGATCGTCCAGTGACGTCGACGTTCACTCAGCGCTGACGGAGTTCATCATGGAAAAAATGAAAGCAGTTGTGTTCCGCGGCGCCAATGACCTGCGGATCGAAGAGGTTGCCCGGCCGCGGCCTGGTGCCGGCGAAGCCGTGATCAGGATCACGGCGACCACCATCTGCGGCACCGACGTTCACATCGTCAAGGGGGAATACCCGGTAGAGAAGGGTCTGATCCTCGGCCACGAGCCGGTCGGCATCATCGACGAGCTCGGCGAGGGGCTCGAGGACGAATACCGCGTCGGTCAGCGCGTTATCGTCGGCGCCATTACGCCGTGCGGTCAATGCTTCTACTGCCTCAACGGCGTGCGCTCGCAGTGCGGCGGTGCGCTCGGCGGCTGGAAGTTCGGCAACACGATCAATGGCGCCTGGGCGGAATACCTCCTGGTGCCGCACGCTCGCGCAAACCTCGCCCCCATTCCTGATGCGCTGTCGGACCAGCAGGTGCTGATGCTTCCCGACATCGCCTCGACAGGGATCTCGGGCGCGGAGAGTGGCGACGTCCGCACCGGCGATTCGGTAGCGATCTTTGCACAGGGACCGATCGGACTGTGCGCCACGCTGGGCGCCCGCCTTCGCGGCGCTGCGATCATCGTCGGTATCGATCCTGTCGAGCGTCGCCGCGCGATCGCACGCGACTTCGGGGCGTCGTGCACTATCGATCCGGCGCGTGAGGACGTCGTAAAACGGCTGAAATCCCTCACTGGCGGACGCGGCGTCGATGTCGCCATCGAAGCGCTGGGACGCCAGGAGACCTTTGAAACGGCGCTCCGATCCCTGCGTCCAGGCGGTGTCCTTTCGAGCCTCGGTGTCTACTCCGGAAAGCTCATTGCTCCATACGAGGCAATCTACGCTGGCCTCGCCGATCAGCGCATCGTGACCACACTGTGTCCGGGCGGCAAGGAGCGGATGCGCCGTCTCTTGTCACTGGTCGCAACCGGCCGGATCGATCTCACACCACTGGTGACGCACAGCTTCTCCTTGGACGGTATCAAGGACGCCTATGAGCTGTTCAGCCGCCAGGGGGACGGCGTATTGAAAGTCGGTCTTTTCCCCGGCGGCATCGTCGACAAAGTGCCGCAGCGCGAGGCGGTGGATGCGGTGTGCTGACTGCACATTCGGCAAGGGTGGCGCACAATTTGTGTGCGCCACCGCACTGCTGTGCGGAGTCCCCCTGCTCGCCGCTTCCGCCGCGGTCTGATGAACCCACTTGGATCCGTCCCATCCAGTGGACCTGTGCCATGACGACGGACGCCATCTTGACGGGGAATTTTCCGCATGTACTGTGAGTTAGTCCACGCCGGAGAACGGCGTGTGGCTAATCCGACTGTCTTTGGTGATGGTACCAGTCGTGCTGATACAAGCCTTGTTCTGCCGGAGACGCGACTCCCCCATGCGAAACGCAACCATTCTCGTTGTTGACGATGAACCGCTGATTCGCTGGTCGCTTGGTGAACGTCTGAATGGCGATGGTTACCACGTGATCGAAGCAGCAACAGGAGCGGACGCGCTGGCTCGTCTGAAGGGGGGCGTCGATCTCGTACTCCTTGACTACCGCCTGCCAGATACTGACGGCCTGGCGGTGTTGCGAGAGATGAAGAAACTGGATCCCGATCTCCTGGTCATTCTGCTGACCGCTTACGTAAACGTGGAGACGGCGGTCGCCGCGATGACGCAGGGAGCGTTTCACGTTGCCAACAAGCCTTTCAATTTAGACGAAGTCTCGGCCATTGTGAGGACGGCACTCGAGACAACGCGGCTCCGCCGTGAAGTGCGTGAGTTACGGGCCAGCGCGGCGCGTCCCTACAGTCTCAAGCGGATTGTTGGCTCGTCCCAGACAATGACCAACCTGCGGCTGCTCCTCGCGCGGGTTGCCTCAAGTCCGACATCAACCGTGCTGCTGACCGGCGAGAGTGGCACGGGGAAAGACCTGGTTGCGAAAGCGCTTCATTATGCAAGCGACCGCTCGCCGCGGCCGTTCATGAATATCACCTGTTCGGCGCTCCCCGAACATCTGCTCGAAAGCGAGTTGTTCGGCCACGAGCGGGGTGCTTTTACCGACGCGCGAACGCAGAAGCGCGGTCTGTTTGAAACCGCTGACGGGGGGACCGTGTTTCTCGATGAGATCTCGGAAATGGTGCCGGCCCTCCAGGCGAAGCTCTTACGGTTTCTCGAGGAGAAGAGCTTCAAACGTGTGGGAGGCGCCACTGACGTTCACGTTGATGTGCGTGTGATCGCCGCCACGAACCGGAAGCTGAACGACGAGGTGGCCAATGGCCGCTTCCGGAGCGACCTGTTCTATCGCCTCAACGTCCTACCCATCGAGCTTCCGCCGCTGCGCGAGCACGCCGACGACATACCGCTGCTGGCGGAATACTTCATCGACACGTTCAACGACGAATTCAAGAAGAGGATTGTCGGAACCAGTCCCGCAGCTGTGCGACTGCTGCAGCAGTACGGCTGGCCCGGTAACGTGCGTGAGTTGCGCAACGTCGTAGAGCGTGCAGTGTTGCTCTGCGACGGCTACATCCTGGAGACTCGCGACTTCGCTGCGATCGCCGGCACGCCGCCGTCGGACGCCTTCGCTCTACCGTCGGTCGGCGTCAATCTCGAAGAGGTGGAACTGAGTTTCGTGGTCCAGGCACTCAGGCGATGCGGCGGTAATCAGACCAGAGCTGCCTTGCTGCTCGGCATGAATCGCGACCAGATCCGTTATCGGATCGAGAAGTTTCATTTGGCGGAGTCGGTCGGAACGAGACACTGAACGGGTGGAAGACGAAACAACTGCCGTCGGGCGAGTGTACTCACGTTCTCGGTCACCTGCTTCGTTCAGGTCGGCTCGTGCTGAACGCTGCGGGTCAGTACTGCGTTCCTCACGCATCGTACTGATCTGAGTGCCGGCATTTACGCCGATCCGTCCTGGTCGCCGCGGGTGCCTTCACCATCATCACTAGGCAGGGCCGCGCGAACGATCTTGTCAGCAGCGCTACCGATCACACAGCTCGCCGGGCTGCTCGAGCGTGGCTGGCGATCCACAACCAAAAATCCGTCTCTGGCGAACGTCTGGCAACTGTCGATACGGAACATTCCCGCATCGCCCGCGAAATTGTTCTGGGTCACCATCGAGGGCAGTGTCGCTGCCAGCCCACTTGCACGCGATATCCACTGCTGGTTACAAGTCGAGTGCGGTACATCGGTTGCTCTTTCGGTGCGCTGAAGGAGAAGAAATCATGACACTCACACTCTCAACGCAGGAGCAGCGGTTGCGCGAAAACGTCACGCGACAGCTCGAATGGGATCCGCAGTTCGACGCCTCGAGAGTGGCTGTCACCGTCAAGGACGGCATCGCCACCCTCAGCGGCTATGTGGACACTTACTCGGCGAAGCTGGCGGCAGAGCGGTGCGCCCGGAAGGTGTACGGAATCCAGGGCGTCGCCAACGAGCTTCAGGTGGCGCTTGCGGAGGATCGGATTGACCCGGACCTTGCTCACGACGCGGTGACGGCGCTCAAGAATCACGTCGACGTGCCTCCGGGAGTCGAGGTCACCGTCCGCAACGGCACGATTTCCCTGGGCGGTTCCGTCCCGTGGATGTATCAGAAGGCATCCGCGGAGCGGGCAGTAAAGTACCTGCGCGGTGTTCGCGGAGTGATCAACAACATCGTGATCCGTCCGATGGTCTCCCCGCGCGATGTACAACACCGCATCGTCGAGGCTTTGCATCGCCACGCCGATCTGGATGCGCGACGAGTTCACGTGGACGCTGACGGTCGCACTGTCACGCTGACCGGCAATGTTCGGTCGTGGGCCGAAAAGGAAGAAGCCGGCCGCGCAGCATGGACGGCGCCGGGTGTTTCCGAAGTGCGCAATTACATCGGGATCATTCCGTAAGGGGCAGGTGTCCCGGCCCGGTCCACGAAGGCAACGTTCGTCGGGTAATTGTCGGCAGGACGGCAAGACAGTCGCTGAGTTTCCGGTGACCGCTGGGCTGCTCTCCCATCGACCGGATCGAGGCACCGAGATCGCGTCAGCCGAGTTGATCGCGGTCTGATTGGCATCAGGAGGGTCACCATGTCGTCGACGGCTACCGTGCACGCAACGCGGGCGGAGACTAAACGGGTACTCCCAGGGGACGATTTGATTCCCGAGCCGTTGGGGTCGTTTACCCACGCCGTCACTATTGGCTGCGCGCCAGGTGAGGTGTGGCCATGGATCGCACAGATGGGAGCGGATCGCGCCGGCTGGTACAGCTATGACGGTGTCGATAATGGTGGCCGCCCGAGCGCCGAGGAGATCCTGCCGCAGTTTCAGCACGTCGTGCCGGGGGATGTGTTTCCCTGGCTGCCTGGCGCCCTCGGTGGCTTCGTCGTCTCAGCGGTGGATCCGGGGCGTCACCTGGTCCTCTCGGCACTCGATCCTGAGCGCGCGCCGATTGTGACCTGGGCATTCGTGCTCGAGCCCGGACCGCAGGCCCGGTCCACCCGTCTCCTGGTTCGCGTGCGCGGAAGTCACGCATACCAGTTTCACGGACTGCCGCAGTGGGTTGTGAAACGGATCGTGCCGGCGGGGCACTACGTGATGGAACGCAAGCAGTTGCTGGGCATCGCGCGGCGCGCGGAACACCGGCCCAAGGAAGGCCTGCCGCAGCTGTCAACCACGCTGTTATAGCGGGCTCGCAACCGTATTTGTCGGACGGTGAGCAATGGCTGGCGCGCGCATCTCTCGGCGCCAGCCGAAGCCGGCGAGGAGGGCTGCTCCGGCCAGGAGAAAGATATCGATTCCCACACCCAGCCGCAGGACTCAGACGATCCCGTAGAACACTCCGAAGGCCGCGAGAATGCCAGCCCATGCCCGCGAATCGCACAGTCGGATCACCAGTGCCACGCCGATCATTGCCGACAGCGTCGGACAGGGAATCAACCCGAGTGGTGCGGCATAGAAGTATGCCGACGCGGACGGCGTCTGCAGGAAGTGCGGGTACACCCAGGCAAAGGCGAGCAGGATGACTCCGGCCATTCCTGTCGAGCCGGTGTTCACCCGGACTAATGAGCGGGGGAGACGCGCGGCAAGTGCAGCGAAGATGGCCGTCGCCGACAGAAACACCAGACCGTTGAACGGATTACCCGACCACCAGGCGAGGCCGGTGACAGACGCAAGCGGAGGCACTAACAGGGCGCCTGTCAGCCGCTGGGATGGCC
>Ga0126304_10001502_pt1 | contig 11020 bp, 8 predicted proteins | sample Plot25_FD_92538 | JGI IMG/M metagenome (GOLD analysis project Ga0126304, IMG submission 92538) | Serpentine soil microbial communities from UC McLaughlin Reserve, CA, USA - Plot25 | ecosystem: Environmental > Terrestrial > Soil > Grasslands | place: USA: UC McLaughlin Reserve, Lake County... | reverse complement strand
GTGGTCGTTGACTTCTCGATGGCGGGGGGCGCATCGGCGGCTTCGGTGAGGAACACCATCTCGGCGCCGCCGGTACGTCCCAGTCGCACGCGGTCGCCGTGAGAGAGCGTCTTCTCGGTAATCTGTTCGCCGTTGACGAACGTGCCGTACCGGGAATTCCGGTCGCGGAGGACGAACTTGGCGTTTTCGTTTTCGATCAGGGCGTGGTCGCGCGAGACTTCGCTGCCCGCCAGCCGCAAGTCGTTGGTTTCGCGGCGGCCGATTTCAAACGGCGCTTTCACGATCGGGACGACTCGGCGACCGAGTGCGTCGGTGACTTCGAGACGAGCTTCACCCATCAACGGCGCCTCACGATACGAACGACCAGGAGCAGAATCGCGACCCCCACCAGTACCCCGGCAACCGTCTGCAACGTGCCAGCGTTTGCCGCGGTCCGCGACGCCTGTCCGACGAACAGGGCGACCAGCAGGAGAAATACGACGGTAACAAACGAGAATAGCGGATTCAACTTCCGGCGTCGAGCGGCAGGCTGTCGCACCGGCTCGGTTGTGCCGACGCCGCAACGGTAGCAGACGATCGCCTTGTCGGCGATCTCCGTGCCGCAATGCTTGCAGAGCATGCGGTGAATTCTATCTCGTCTGAACGGCCGGACGGCGTCGAACCAGAGGTCTGAGGAGCGCCATCAGCACTAAAACAAGGCCGAAAGTGCAGACGATGGTGGCGCCAGTGGGAAGGTCCATGATCAGTGACAAGTAGACTCCCAGCGCGGAGACGACGGTCCCCATGACCCAGCCGATCGCCAGCCGCGCCCCGATCGACTCGGCATAAAGCATCGCCGCCACCGCCGGAACGATCAGATAGCAGAACACCAGCAGGACTCCGGCGATGGCAACCGACGAGGTGACGACCAGGCCGAACGACGCGTAGAAGAGAAAGTCCCAGAACCGGACGTTGAGGCCGGTAGCCTCGGGGGTGTCATGCTGGACCGAGATGGCCAGGAAGGGCTTCCGCAAGACGTAGTGAAAGATCCCGACAGCGCCGTACAGCGCCGCAGTCTTGAACACCTCCGGCCAGGACACCGCGATGATGTTGCCGACCAGCATGTCTTTCAGGTGTTCGGCCTGCGACGTCGACTTGCTCATCGCCAGGATGGCGGCCGCCGACGCAACCGCGTAGCTGATGCCGATGATGGCTTCCTGCGGGATCCGGGCCTGCCGTCCGCGGACCATCGCGAAGATGCCGGCACCCATGAAGGTGAACAGCAAACTCACCCAGTAGACCCCGGGGGAATGCGGGTCGCCGCCCGAGAACGGAAGCAGCAGCGCGATCGTTCCGCCCAGGGCCGCAATCTGCGCGAGCGAGAGGTCGACGAAGATCACTCCACGCTCGACCACGTGGAGACCCAGGTACGAGTGGATCCCGGTCAGGATCAAGCTGGCGACAAACGGAGCCGCCAGGAACTCGACGATCTGACCGAACGACAGGTCGGTCATGTCCTAGCGTCCCAAGACAGACTTCAGGGTCGACACCAGCAGATCCACGTCATAGTCGAACAGCTTGATGAAATCGGTGGCTTCTTTGACGCCGCCAACCGAAGGCGGCATCACCAGCACCCTGGCACCGGTGTCGCGAGCAATCGCGTTCGGCGTCTTGAGATCGAAGTACGGTTCGACCAGGATGACCTTGACCCCCCGTGACTTCATCTCCTGCATCAAGGACAGTGTGTGCGACGGAGAAGGCGGAACACCGGGTTTGGGTTCAACGTAGCCGATCACGTCCAGACCGAACGCCTCCGCGAAGTTCGGCCAGGAGCGGTGGTAGGTCACGACCTGGGTCCCCTTGTAGGGGGCGAGTGCCGCCTTCCAGCGGCCCTCTGCCTGGGCCAGCCGGCGATCGAAATCGGCGTAGCGCTGGGCGAACAACGCCGCGTCGCCGCGGCTCAGTTCCGAAAGCTTGTCCTGAACCGCCTTGGCAATGCGGCGCCCGTTGGCGGGATCGAGCCAGTAGTGCGGATTGCCCGACGGATGAACGTCCCCCATGGCGCGCGTGATCTGACCGGTCGGCACATCGAGAATGCGAGCGCTCTGCGAGGCATCCAGGTAACCCGAGCCCCCGGGCTGCAACTTGGAGTTGCGGCTTTGCGTGATCAACGGCGGCAACCACCCCATCTCGAGCTCGCGGCCGACGACCACGAGCAGGTCGGCGGAGTTGAGTTTGAACACGAAGCTCGGCTTCGCTTCGACGAAATGGGGATCCTGGTAGCCGCGGGCGAGCGACTCCACCGACACCTTGTCGCCGCCGATTTCCGTCACGATTGCGGCGAGGTCCTGGGTAGTCGTGATCACCTTGAGTGCCGCCGATGATGGCGCCGGAATACTCATGGCAACCGTCAGCGCAGCCGCCGCGAAAGAGAGTTTGTTGATCATGTGTTCCTCGTCTAGAAAACATGCGCGCCATGCGCGCCAATCGAAAACAGGAACTGAAAGAGGACCTCGTTGGCCTTGATCCCCTCGGCGTAATTGACACGGCGATACTGCCCGCGCATCTGACTGAACTCACTCGGCCAGAATGTCAGCAGCGCCGACGCTCCCTTATCTTTCAAACTGGAGTCGATCGCGCGCTCGCTCCAGTCGTATCGCGCCCCGGCGAACCAGCGCCGGGCGAACTGATAGTCACCGGACACGTACATCCCGAACGCGGGGTTGATGCCGGTCTCCTGCTCGCGGCGGCTCCAGAACAGCTCGGTCCTGCCGAGGAACCGACGGTAGAGCGCCCGCTGCAGCGGCCGATAGCGAACCGCCGCGTCCACGGCGAAGATCTCGGTCTTGAACTCGGAACCGACGTCGTTGCTCCCTCTGGCGTATGACGCGCCAATGTCGAGATTGGTGGCCTCCGTGAGATCGCGATAGCCGCGCAGCCGCGCTACCCAGCTGATGTCGCTGCGCTTGTGCGAAACGAAAACGCCGGATGATCCCTGGTAGATCTCCCCGGTGGCCTCGAGGAACAACGCCGGATTGGGAATCAGTTTCGACACGGAGATGCCGGAGTCGGCGAGCCCCTCTTCCCCCCCAAGCAGGTTCTGGTTGGCCAGCGGCCGATCCACCCAGGACAGAAGGTGCGAGTGCTGCGTGTTCACTTTGCCGACCTGCTGCTTCAACTTGCCGACCTTCGCCAGCAAGCCACCGGGGAGGCTGGTCAAGGTCAGGAACCCTTCTTCGATCTCCACACCCTCCGGCGAGAAGGCGAAGAAAAAATCAGCGCGCGCATACGGATCGACGACGGCCTGGAAAGTCGCCTCGACCTCCTTCATTTCGAAGGGGGGTGCCGCGTTGACATCGTTCTTGCCAGCTGCGCCGAGGAAGTTCCCGATCACCGCGATATCGGGGTTGAAGATCTTGGAAGACGCGCTCGGGTTCCCGTAGACCGGCAGTACGCCCTGCGGCCCGCCGGCACCCGCGGCACCTGCCGGGACCTGCGCTTCACCGGGCTGACTCGGGGGCGGCGTTGGCGCCGCAGCACCGGCGGGAGCCGCCGCAGGCTGGGGCGGAGCCGCCGCCACGGCAGGGGGAGGCACCACACCGGCAGCCGCCCCCGGTTGCGCAGGCGCAGCGACCACAGCTGGAGCCGCAGGCGCGCCACCGATTCGCGCCTCGAGCGCCGCCAGGCGCTGGCCGTAGGCGTCGCGAATCGCCTCGAACTCCTTGCGCAAGCGGTCCAGTTCTTCACGCAACTGCTGGGGATCCTGCGGTTGCGGGGGCGCCGGCGTCTGGCTTTGCGCCGATGCCGACGCTGCGATCAGACAGGCCATCAACGCCGCGATCGTACTGACACGGATGCGCGCGATACACGTGGACCTTGGGTACACGATTCCTCCTTGCGTTTTCCAACAGACAAACAGGCGGCGCAACAACGGACGTCGCCCAAAAAACAGTGGGATTTTGGGTAGAGCTACAGCGGGGGAGGAGCGCGGCCAGACGAGGTGTGGGTCAGCACCTCGGCGAAGAACGGAATCGGGGCGCCTATCGCGGTTCCAGCGTAGTCGAGGCCGTAACCGCTCGGTGCTGCGGAATGGGAACCCAGATCGGCGAAGGCGCCTACGACGCAAGTCGTGCAATGGGTTGCGGACTTGAGATGGCAGGCGATGTCATGGTGACCGAGCGGCATGAGCGCGGCCGTCAGCACGTACAAACACAGGACCGCCCGCAGGTAGGCTTTCGACAAACCGCCGCGAAGGACCGGCCCGGTGTCCGTCATGATCTCTCGTTCGATTATAGGGCGGTTGTCACCGGGGTCCAAAACCGCCGGGCGATATACTGCGGACGTGTTCCCGATCAGTGACGTCATCCCATCCAGGACACGCCCGGTCGTCACCATCAGCCTGATCGCCCTCAACGCACTCGCGTTTCTCTACGAACTCCAGCTCAGCGACAGGCAACTTCAGGTATTCGCATACGCGTACGGGGTCGTTCCCGCGGTCTTCTCGTGGTCGGACGTTCTCTCGAGCATGTTCCTGCACGACGGCTGGATGCACTTCCTCGGCAACATGCTCTATCTCTGGATTTTTGGCGATAACGTGGAAGACAGCCTGGGCCACGGCGGCTTCGTGCTCTTCTACATACTCTGCGGCGGAGTTGCCGCCATTGCACAGACGGTGGTCCATCCCGATTCGACGATACCGATGATCGGGGCGAGCGGAGCGATTGCCGGAGTGATGGGGGCATACTTCGTCCTCTTCCCGCACTCACGAATTCTCGCGGCGGTCTTCCTGCTCCTCTTCCTCGACATCGTCGAGATCCCCGCGATCTTCTTTCTCGGCATCTGGTTCCTGATGCAGTTGTTCAGTGGCGTGGGCTCACTCGGAGCCACGACGGCAACCGGTGGAACGGCGTTCTGGGCGCATATCGGCGGTTTCGTCGTGGGGGTGCTGGGCGGACTGATAGTACGCATGCGCGCGAACGCGCGCCAGGCATACTGGCACGACCTCGGCTAAGTCTTGGTCCGTTTGCGGATCTCGCTCGAGACCTTCGCCAGATCGATCATGATCCGCTCGAACTCCTTCGCATAGTCTTCGGCAGACAGGAAGGCCCTTCGGATCTTCAACTCCTCGGCCTCGGCCTCCAGCAGCGACCGTCGCTGAAGCAGCTTGAGCAGTTCCTCGTCGGTTGGCGGGGCACCCGGCTGAGTCTGGTCCAGATACGTGCGGCTTGCCGCCGACCCGTCCGCGCCATCATCGGCAACGCCGCGGCCGACGCCGTCGCCGTTGTCGTCGATCACGGCGCGTTCGGTTGAGAGCTGCCCTCGCTGCTGGTAGTGACGCCGGACGCCGGCGGTCGCCGATGCGAATGCCTCCCAGATCGAGATGCGGCCGTTCTTGTCGAGGTCAGCGGAGGCGTCTTCGAACGCCTTGATGAAGTACTCCGGGAACACCGTGTCGAAGCGCTGCGCAACCGAGTCGGTGGCGCTGATGACGATGCGGCGAGGAGCCGCCAGCCGCTCGATGAACGGGAAGCTGCCGGAGGTGGTGTTGACCACAACGAGGCGCCCGGGAAGCGGCTTGAGCAGCGCAGCCCACTCAGCTGACTCGAGGTCTCGGCCGACGAGATTGAACTTCGCATCGACACCGTCGAAGGTCCCATGACCGATGAGCACGATCACCAGGATGTCGTCGCGCGTCATCTTCGCCCGCAGCCCATCGAGGGTGGTGCGAACGTTCTCCGCCGTCGCGGCTTCCGACTTACGATCCGTCTCCGACAGGATCGTGAGGCAATCACTGCTCATCTTCAAACGCTCGACCAGCACCCGGGCGAGCGAATCGGTCCATGTTGCGTACTGCGCGGCATACTCGGTGCCGCCGCTGGCGCCGGCGATGAGCAATGCGAAACGCTGCTCCGCGAATGCGGCGGGCACGGTGACCAGGCCGGAAAGTGCGCAGAGCGCGACGGCGGGAAGAATGTGTCGAGTCACTTCAAGCCCCAGCGGCGCCGCAACAGCCATTCCGCGGCGAGTAACGAGATGATCAGCCCCAGCCACCAGCCGTTGTGCCAGAGGTCGCGACGCGCAGCCAGAGCCGCCGCGGGGGCATTGAGTCGCAGTGCTTCGAGCAGCGCGGGCACCTGGTCGGTCTGGAACAGCTGGCCGCCCGAAGCAGACGCCAGGCGGCTGAGAACGGGCAGGTTCAGACGCGGGTCGGTCATCTCGACATCGGCACCACCGACGAGAAAGGATGCCGACGCAGTGCCGGCATCGACGCTGCCCCGGTGTGCGCGGGCGGTGACCTTGTAGACGCCCGGCTGCGCCGGTGTGAACGAGCCGGCAAAGAGTCCCGGGTTCTGCTGGTCGGTATCGGCGGCCGCAGGTACGTGCTGCAGCCGTCCGTCCGGACCGGCAATTCGCAGATCGACTTCCGCGTCGCGGATTGGCTGGAACGCCCCGTCCCGCACCGCAACGCGAATCGCGAGCGGATCACCGGGGGGTGCGGCCGCGACCGGAAGCACCGCCACTGGATCGCTGGCGCCGAGCGCCAGCCACCGCACCGCTTGCCGCCAGAACGTCTCGTAGCCGCGATCGGCCGAGGGGAGCATCATGCGCCAGCGCCACGACGCCTCGCCGGTAAATACCATTGAGCGCCCCTCTCCGTAGCGCTGGACGGCCACCAGTGTTCGCTCGACGCCGCCGGCACCGCTCGTCGTGGCCAGCACAGTCGCGCCGGCACGAGCGGATCCTGATGCCGCCGCCGATGCCAGCGCCGGAAGACTCTCCCACCGCTTTCGCGTCTCATCGCCGGTAGCCGCCAGTTGCATGATCGGATGCAGCAGTCCTGGATCAGTCAACGACACATGATTAGCCGGGCGGATCGAGGCGGGAGCCGGAGTATCAGCACGCTGATCGAGCGTCAACGGCAGCGCCTCCTCAACCAGCGTGTTCACCAGGCCGCCGCGAAGGAAGGACCTGGCACCCAGAACGAGCAGGCCGCCACCTCGCCGGGCGACGAAGTCACGTGCTGCCGCCTGTTGTGTCCCGTTCAACTGGCTGCCTGCGACGTTCCCGAAAACCACCGCGTCGTAGGCAAAGAGCGAGGCGGCATCCGGCGGAAAGCCACCCATCAGGGCTCCGCTCCGGGCCCGCGCCGCCTGCACGTAGAACGTGTCCGCACCCTGGTCGTCGACGCCCTTGCGAACCACCGAATCGAACTCGATCCCGGTATCCACACTGAGTGCGCGTTTCAAAAAGCTGTGCTCGAAACCCGGTGCTCCCTCGACGAGCAGCACCCGCCGGCGGCGCGCGGGTGGCTGGACGATGAGGCTGCGGGTGTTGTTTTCCGGAACGACGTCTCGGGTATCCAGCGGAATCTCTACTGTGTAAATGGAGGCCGCGCCGCTCGGCGGGGAGACATGAAATACCTCGCGCACCGGCCCTCCGCTGGATGAAGGACGCACGGTGCGCACCTCGATCGAACGTCCGTTCTCCAGGAGCCTGAGCTGCAACGGCTCCGGACGCTCCGCGTGGCTGATGGCCGACACGGCAAGGTCGACGCGCGACTCGTCAAGAACCGCCTCGGCGGCGGTGATGCTGAGGACCTCGCTGTCCCGCGGGAGGACTTCCGATCCGACACCGAAGGCATACACGGGTGCGGACGCCTCTGCCCCGCCAGACCTCTGGATCGTTCCACCGGTGTCGCCGCCGTCGGAAACGACAACGATTCCCGCGACCGGACGCCCGCGATATCGTTCGCGCGCAGCCGCGAGCGCCCCGCCCAGGTCACTCCGGCGTGAGGCGGCCCCCAGCCCGTCGACCGAGACCGGCGAGAGCGCCTCGCCGAACGAAAGAAGCTCGGCCTGAAAGCGTCCGCGCAGAGCCGGCGAGAGGGCGTTCGCGATGAACGCGCGGGCGGCATCGATGCGGCGCCGGCCGTCGGAATCGTCGATTCCCATGCTGCGGGAGGTGTCGACGAGGATCGGCACGATGGCGTCGTGCGCGTCCACGTTGCTCGCGCGCGAGACGGGACGCATCAGCACGATCACAATCAGCAGCAGGGTGATGAACCGCAGCACCGCGAGCGTATGCCGCCGGACCGGGACCGCGGCAAAGTGCCGGTACGCGTGCCACGAGACGGCTGCCGCAAGGGCGAGGACGATGGCCAGCGCCCACCAGGGCAGCGGGTTGGCGAAGCTCACAGCTATTTCTTCACCTTTGCGAGCGACTCGAAGTACTTGGCGATGAAGCGGCGATAGTCTTCGGGCACTCGCTCGCTGCCGCCGGCGCTCAGACGTGCGTCGCCGAGCGTGCCGGCCAGCCGTCTGGACACGGCGGCATCGTGCTGCTCCAACGCACGGTTCAGGTCCTTCCGCAGCGACTCCCAGCCGCTGCGATCCTGCTTGAACGCTTCGGTACCGGGAGCCGATCGGCTGAACTCCTGCTGTTCGGGGGTCGACCCTTCTCCCCCATTCCGCTGCTCACCGCCGGCCCTTCCATCGAGCGCCTGGCGCGCACGGCTCACTTCCTGCGCATACTGCTGCTGAAGCTTCTCGAGCGACCCGTCAGTCTTGCCCTTTGCCTGTCTCATCTGCGTTTCGAGCGCGTCGAGGCGGTTGCGCAACTCGCGTGTGCGATCGAGTTGCTCCGACAGCTTGCGAGCGTCAGCTGTCGCAGTTCCACCGAGCTTTTCTGCCACCTGGTCGAGTGCGCGGGCAAGTTGTTGTTCCCCGGCTGCACGGCTTCCTTGCGGCTGTCGCATCGCCGCCGCGCTTTCACGCATTCGCTCACCGATCCGCTGACGCTGCAGGTCCGCCGCCGCATCGCGTGCGTTTGCGGCCTGTTCTCCGGAGGTGCCCTCGCGTCCGAGTTGCTCTGCCGACCGCTGCAGCTCGTCGACTCTTCCGGCGAGCTTGTCCTTCTCATCGGCGAGCCGCTTTCGTGCCTGGCCATTCGCCTCTCCCCCCTTCTCCAGACGATCGGCCTCGGCGGCGATGCGACGCTGCTCCTGCGCAACCTGCTGGGCCTCGCTTCGCAGTTCACCGGCAGCGCGCTGGCGCGCGTCGGGACTCGAACCACGCACCTGCTGCTCGATTCGCCGCAGCTGGTCGGCCGCGCGCTCCCCGTTTTGCTGTGCCCTGCCTGCGTCATCCCGGCGCATGTCGTCAGCAGCCTTGCGCATCTGTTCCGCCGCATCACGCATCCCGGAGCTGCCGCCTCCGGAACCCTGCGGCTGCTGCTGCGACTGCTGCTGTGACTGTCCGGTGCTCTGCCCGCTCTGGGTAGCGCCCTGCAGGGATTGCGGTTGCGAAGAAGGCTGCTGCTGCCCCATCTGGCGGCTCAGTTCCTCTGCCTGTTGCCGAAGCTCCTGCTGATCGCGAGTCAATTTCTCGAGCTCGCGCTTCCGTTCCTCCGCGGCCAGCCGGGCGAGCTCTCGTTGCCGCTGGTTGATCTCCTCCTGCCGCCGCGCCAGGTCCTTGATCCGGTCGAGCGCGTCGTCGCCGCGCTGCTCCTGGGCGGTGCGCTGTTCGACCTGCGCGCGCTGCTCGTAGTTGGTCCGCTGCTGCCGCTGCAGCTCTTTGTCGAACAATGCGGAGAGATCCTGTCCGGAGCGGTTGCCACCGCCGTTTCCGGTGCCGTTCGCCTGCTGCGTTACCTGGCGTCGTCGTACTTCGGCCTGAGCCTGCAATAACACGTTCAACGCAGCCATCTCGTGTGGAATCGCTTCACGCGTTTTCTGGGTCGCCAGTTGCTCGATCGCGCGGGCCATCGCTTCGACCGCAGCGCTCATGCCCTCACCCGGACCAGGACGCCCGGCCTGGGCTTGTGGCAACTCACGTTGCGGCGCCGGCGGACGGACACGGCGGGCGCGCCCCGCACCTGCCAGCCGTTCGACCTTCGCTTTCAGCTCCGCCTGCGCTTTGGCGATGCTGGCGATGTCGTCGACCGACCGCCCTCCACGCGAGCGGCGCTCGACATTCCATGTGGCGCTGACGATCTCCTTCTGCGCCGAGATGAGACTCTCGATCTCGGGATCGCCCCCGGACTGCCCTGCGCCCGCCTGGCTTTGCGCTGCGACAAACTCTTCGTTGAACGGCCTGATCTCGAGAAAGAACATGTCGCTCCTGGCCTCGGTCGGACGCTTGCCGCGTCCAACATCCCGCGCCCGCGCGTAGTAGGTGATCACGTCTCCAGGACGTAGTTTCAGATCCTCGGCCGCAAGCAGGTGGGCGCCGATCTTCTGAATCGGCGTGCCTGAGATGCGCTCGAATGGGATGAAGTGCTCGCGCCCGCCGCCGACTGCATACACGAGTTCGAGCGTCGACACGCCATAGTCGTCATCGGCCCGTGCTTCGATCGTGACCTCTTCGAGGGGCGTGATCCCCTGGTCGGAGGACGGCCGCAGGATTCTCACGTCCGGGGGACGATCGTCCATGAGCCGGATGAAATACTCGCTGTCGCCATCGGCGGTGAGTCCGTCCTTGTCCGAGAGATGCACGCGGTACGAGTCGTCTTTCGTGAGCACCAGCTCGGCATCGACCGCGTTCGCGCCCGCATCTTTCAATGGAACGGAGCCGGATGCCATCGCGAGTTGACCTGCCGCAATTGGTTTGTCGGCGTGTATGCGGAGCCTGACGCGCGTGCCGGCGGGTGCGTAGATGTCGCCGCCGTCCTCATCGGTGCGCGCCGCCAGGCCGCTGAACGAGGGATAGTCATAACGGATGTCGATGCGTTCCACTCGGGGCGGGAACAACGCGGTGACGGCAAATGACCGCGACGATGACGTGCCGGCCTTGACCAGGTAGTTGAACGACCGGTCGATCGATCCGATCTCGAACTCGAACGCATCGTCTGCGCGTACCATCTCGACAGTCCTCGTGTCGGCACCGGCGGTGAGCACCAGTTGCGGCGCAAGCTGCGTGAAGTCCCGGCCGCCGGCGCGGACGCGAGCGCGGATCCTGAGCGGCTGTCCGCCCGGAACCCGCGCATCACCCGGCATCACTTCGACGCTGATCGCCTGTGGAAAGAGGCGCAGTCTTGCCGTCTC
>Ga0126304_10001500_pt1 | contig 11028 bp, 9 predicted proteins | sample Plot25_FD_92538 | JGI IMG/M metagenome (GOLD analysis project Ga0126304, IMG submission 92538) | Serpentine soil microbial communities from UC McLaughlin Reserve, CA, USA - Plot25 | ecosystem: Environmental > Terrestrial > Soil > Grasslands | place: USA: UC McLaughlin Reserve, Lake County... | reverse complement strand
TCGGCGACCGCTACATAACGGACCGCTTTTTGCCGGACAAGGCCATCGACCTCCTCGACGAGGGCGCGGCCGAGGTCAGGCTCCGTTCGACGGTGCCGCCGGTGGACGTGAGGAGGATCGAGGAGGAGATAGCGGGTCTCGAGCGCGAGAAGGAGGACGCTGTCAGGGCCGAAGACTACGAGCAGGCCGCCGCCTTCAAGCAACACATCGAGCAGCTCAAGCAGGAGCTCGACCAGCAGCAGCAGGGCTGGGCTGGCCGTAGGGAGTCGGACGCCCCCGAGGTGACGCGCGAGGACATCGCCCGCATCCTCGAGGAGTGGACCGGCGTGCCCGCGACGAACATCGTCCAGGAGGAGGCCGAGAGGCTCCTCAGCCTCGAGGCCGTGCTGCACGAGCGGGTCGTCGGCCAAGAGAAGGCCGTCGGCGCCGTCGCCGAGGCCATCCGTCGTGCCCGCGCGGGCGTCAAGGACCCGAAGCGGCCGGTCGGTAGCTTCATCTTCCTCGGGCCCACAGGCGTCGGGAAGACCGAGCTCGCGCGCACCCTGGCCGAGTACCTTTTCGGCGAGGACGATGCCATGATCCGGATAGACATGTCCGAGTACCAGGAGAAGCACACGGTCTCCAGGCTCGTCGGCGCGCCCCCGGGCTACGTCGGCTACGAGGAGGCCGGGCAGTTGACGGAGGCGGTGAGGAGGCGTCCCTACAGCGTTGTGCTCTTCGACGAGATCGAGAAGGCCCACCCGGACGTCTTCAACACCCTGCTCCAGATCCTGGACGACGGGCGTCTGACGGATGCCAAGGGCCGGACGGTTAACTTCCAGAACACGGTCATCATCATGACCTCGAACGTCGGGAGCCAGCACCTTGTCTCCGAGAGGCAGTTTGGCTTCACGGCGCGCGATGGCGTGGACTTTAGGGAGACCGAGCGGCGCGCCAGGGAGGCCCTGGAGCGTTCGTTTAGGCCAGAGTTCCTGAACAGGATAGACGAGATCATCGTCTTCCAGCCGCTTACGAAGGGCGACGTCCTCGAGATCGTGGACATTATGCTGGGGCGCCTGAACAAGCACCTGGAGAGCCAGAAGGTCTCCGTCGAGATTACCCAGAGCGCCAAGGAGTTCCTCGCGGAGGAGGGCTACGATCCGAAGTTCGGCGCGCGTCCGCTCGCACGGGCCATCCGTCGCTTCATCGAAAACCCCCTCTCGAGCCGTATCATCGGCGGTGAGTTCGATTCCGGCGACACGGTAGTTGTGGACCGGTCGCAGGACGGGCGCGACGAGCTCACCTTCAAGGTAAAGGAACGCGCCACCCAAGAAGCCAGCAGCTATAAAGCCTGACGCAGCGTGCGCAACACAGGGGCTCCCCGATCGGGGAGCCCCCCTTATTTTGTACGCATGTCGGCGGCCGTCTTCTCCGGTCCGGCCTCCAGCGAGTCCGTGCAACTACGCAGCGCGTCCAGAAGCCAGCTTCGCTCTTCCTTGCCCAGGTCCGCCGCGCCTGGGTGGTACTGCACCTGAGGGCGATGCTCGAGGAGGAGACCCGCGAGATCGCCAGGGGCAGCGGACGATCTGCGAGGCGAGCAAGTTGATTGGCTTCTGGCTTTAACCTGTCGAAGGCTTCTCCTCGGCTTCGGTCTCGCAAGCCGCATCCTCTGACGCATCTTTCCGGGGATCCCGAACGAGAGTGATGTCCCGACCAGGATCGGCGACAGGGCAGCATTTAAACTAACGACCCTCATGACCGCCAGGACGATTCCCGAATAACTCGCCGCCAAAACCAACCTCTTCGTTCCGCCATCTATGCCCTCTACCCTTCCGTCACTTGCCCGAGTACCCGAAAAATTAATGTACTGTAAACCGACCGGTTGGTTTGTACAAAAGCGAAACGGGTAGGTTGGGAGCGATGGTGGACGAACATAGAAAGGGCGAGGGATGAGCTCGGTCGATCTGGATTCCTTGAAGGAGAAGGACAGTTTGGTCAAGGACCTCGGGATAGAGTACGTGGAGACGGAGCCCGAGTGGGTGGTGATGAGGATGCCAGTCGATGCACGCCACGTCCAGCCGCTCGGGTATCTGCACGGAGGGGCCAGCGTGGTTCTGGCCGAGACCGTGGCGACCACCGGGGCCTGGATCAACTGCCCGCCGGGGAAGGTAGCGTTCGGGTCGGAGATCAACGCCAGCCACTTGAGACCCAAAAGATCGGGCACTCTGACCGCGGTTGGGAACCCGATCCAGGTGGGGCGCACGAACCAGGTCTGGGAGATCCGGATACACGACGAGGACGACAAACCCGTGTGCGTCTCCCGTTGCCGCCTCGCGGTGGTAGATGCCGAGCGATGAAGAAGGGCGAACGTACGCGCCGCGCCATCGTCGAGAAGGCCGCCAGGGTCTTCAACACGAAGGGATATTTTGGCTCCTCGATGAACGATCTCGTACGGGAGACGGGCCTCGAGAAGGGCGGCATCTACAACCACTTCGCGAGCAAGGAGGAGCTGGCCCTAGAAGTCTTCGACTACGCGACGGCCCTTATGCGAGGGCGATTTAGTTCGGCGCTCGAAGATCGGGAGAGGGCCCTAGAGCGCCTTTTCGCCGTAGTGGAGGTGTTGGGCGGGCCTGGTCGATGATCCGCCCGTCGCTGGCGGTTGCGTTGTGCTCAACACCGCTGTGGTGTCCGACGACGCCCACTCGGAGCTCAAAGAGAGGGCCAGAGAAGCGATGAACGGGTGGCTCCGACTCGTCGGCAGCATCACCAAAGAAGGCGTGCAAACCGGTGAGCTCAAGCCGGGCACCGATCCCTAGGAGACGGCGAGCGTGGTCGTGGCGACGCTAGAGGGCGCGGTAATGTTGAGCAGGCTGTACGACGATCCGGCGCACATGAGGAGGGCGGTGGGCCACCTCAAAGATTACCTGAAGTCCGTAGCTCAGTCTCGAGGAATAGAGAGAAGCGGTGCATGGTGAGCAGGACTAACGAGAGGACCCGCACTGTAGGTTGGAAAGATCCGCTAGCGGGCAAAAGCTGCCAAAGAGATGAGTGGGCTTGAATACCTGCGGGCCATCATGCGAGGAGAGCAGCCCGCAGCACCGCTAGCGGAGCTCATGGGTTTCGGTCTTGTTGAAGTCGAGGAGGGGCGGGCGGTCTTTCGTCGGTATTATTGCTTCCGGCTGGCTCACGGATCGCTACCACTCCCGGAAGCTGCTCGCGGTCTACTACTCCATACGCGGCCTCTCGCTGCTGCTCCTGCCGTTCGTCACTTACTTCGCGGGGCTCTCCGTCTTCGCGGTCTTCTTCGGTCTCGACTACATCGCCACAGTCCCCCCGACGGTCGCCCTCGCCGCCGATAAGCTTGGCAGGATGCACATCGGCGCGGTCTTCGCTCCTACTTCTTCTCGCACTAGGTCGGCGCGGCTCTATGGCTGCCTACCTCGGAGGGATCGCCTACGGCGCTTTGGGTAACTACACGGCGTTCCTGGCGGCGGGTATCCTGGCGATCCTGGCCTCCCGCATAAACCGCGAGCCGCTGCCGCCGGTTCAGGATGGGCAGCGCCCCTAGGGTGCGGTCTTCTTCCCTCCGAGGAGGAACCTCTTTGACTCCTCGTTGAAGGTCTCTGCCCGCTCGTCGTGGGGCAGGAGGGCGGCGTCCCTGAAGACTTTTAGCTCCGCCCGGGGATTCCTTTGTATAAACCCCTGTGCCTGTGAGATTGGCGTGGACCTCGCTTTCTGGCCCCAGGCGACGAGGGTCTTGTGGGGAACTCGCGGGAAGAGGTCCGAGATCCCAAGGTTGAGCTTGCCGGAGACGAAGGCCGCCGGGAAGTGTTTCGCTCCCGGCTGGTGGCTCGTGCGGTAGTAGTCCTCGACCAGCTCGTCCGTGACGAACTTCGGGTCGTGGTAGGCCATGTTGTCGAGGTAGTAGCGAATACCTCGCCGGGAGACGATGGCGTTATAGAGTGCGCTACCGAGAACGGGCGCGTAGAACGCTTTGTATACGGCCTCGCCCAAGCGCCCGGAGGCCCGATCCAGGCTCCCGAGGCCGGTGGGGCAGATCAAGACCAGCCTGTCAAAGAGCCGCGGGCTCCGGACGGTCGCGGGCACGATAAGCGCCGCCGAGAGCGAGCTGGCGACGAGATGTGTTGGTACCCCGATCTCCTCCCGTGCAAAGTCCGCGACCTGCGCAGCGACGTCTTCGGGCCCGTAAGAACGCCGCGGCCTCTCCGAGAGGCCGCATCCCAGGAGATCCAGGGCATAAACCCGGAAATCTCTCGCCAACTCCCGGAAGTTCTTCCGGAACTCGTATGAGGACGCCCCCGCGTAGACGCCGTGCACAAGCAAGAGCGGCTGCGCGCCGGGATCTCCCGCCACCTGGTACGCTAGCCTCCAACCCCGCCAGGGGTAGCGCTGCTCCTCGCCGCCGATGCGGGCTGGCTCCTCGACCTTCGCGAGCCTCCGATTCGACGCCGCAAGCCCGCCGATCGCCCCCGCTACCGCCAACGTCGCCCCGATCTTCGTCACGTCCACCCTCCGCTCTCTGAAAGGTCCTGTACCTAAGATCGTACCTTGCGTACGCAAGAAGAAAAACTGGCGGAGCGGACCTTGACACGTCGGCTACCCCCGGACGAAGATCAACTTCCTTACGTGACAGCTTAAGTAAGTGCTAGATGGGGAGCGTCGGAGCCCTTATCCTTACGCGTACGTTCTACCGTGCAGGGACTGTGGGGTGCAGATGGAGGGGAGAAGGCGAATACCGTGGACCGGCTACTCCTCGCTCCATCGCCTGAAGACCCTCCCGATCGACCTGCTCAAGATAGATCAGTCCTTCGTCCGGGACGTCGCGACCCTGACAGAGCGACGCTCACCACTGCCATGATCGGTCTGGCCCGCAACCTGCGGCTCGAGGTCGTCGCCGAGGACGTGGAGACCGAGGAACAGATGGCCCTTCCTGCGCGCCCGAGGATGCGACCTGGCATAAGGCTTCCTCCTCAGCCGCCCGCTCCCGCCGACGAGCTCACTGAGCTTCTGAAGAAAGGCCGAGGACGGGTGCCCGATAGCGGTTTGCGCGTTCGGGACTAGACCGCCGCGAAAAACGCTGTAGTATCTCCGGTATGACGGCCATCTTGCGGGCGGTGCTCTCCACCTCCATAGCGACCGCCCTCTCGCGGCTGACGGGCTTCCTGCGCACGACGGTGATGGCGGCCGTCCTCGGGACCGGGGTGGCGGCGCAGGCCTACACCGTCTCCAGCGGCCTGCCGACCCTGATCTACGACCTCTTCATGGGCGGCATCCTCTGGTCTATCTTCGTCCCGCTCCTCGTCGACCGCATGACCATCCACGGCGAAGAGGACGCCAGGCGCCTCACCAACGCCCTCCTCACCCTGATCCTGCCGTTCCTCGCCGTCTTGGCGATCCTCGGGATCATCTTCGCCGAACCACTGGTAAACCTCTCGACGAACTGGGCGGGCTCACAGGACCTCTCTTCGGAGGACGCGCAGGAGACCTTCGACCTCGCGGTCTTCCTCTTCCGTTTCTTCATGCTCCACGTCTTCTTCTACGGCATCGGCACCATCGGCACCGGTGTTCTGAACGCCCACAGGCGCTTCTTCCTACCGACCTTCGTCCCGGTTCTGAACAACCTGGTCGCCATAGCTTGCTTCTTGGGCTACGCCCTGCTCGCCCCGGGGTACCCCGAGGCCGCTGTCTACCTGCTCGCCGCTACCACCTTCGGCGTCGCGGTGATGTCGCTGGCGCTGCTCCCGCCTATGTACCGCCTCGGCTACAGGTTGCGCCCGGTCTTCGGCCACTCGGCGCTCCTCCCCGCGCTCAGGCTCGCGGGGCCCATGCTAGTCTTCGTGGCGGCGCAGACCGGCGTCCAGTACGTCGTCTACAAGCTCGGCACCTCGTTCAACGCCGCGTCGGAGCTCGGGTACGCCTTCGTGGTCTTCTCGCTCCCCTACGGGATCTTCATCATCGCGTTGGAGACCGCCCTCATGCCCGAGCTCTCCGAGAGGTACGCTCGCCGCGACGCCGAGGGCTACCGGGACACCTTCTCTTTCGGCCTCAGGACGATGGCCTTCATCATGGTCCCGTCCACCGTCGGCCTCGTCGCCCTTGCGACACCAACCATCGGGCTGCTCTACGAGCGCGGGGACTTCGATACCCAGGATACGCAGGTCGTCGCGAGCCTCCTCGTCGCCTACTCGGTGGGGCTCCTAGCCTTCGCGGCGTACTTCCTCCTGGTGCGGGCGTTCTACTCGCGGCAGAACACGAAGACCCCCGCCCTCCTGAACGTCGGGCTCTTCGTGCTCTACGTGACCCTCGCCTACGGCCTCTCGCGCGTAACCGGGGTGATCGGGGTGGCGCTCGCGTATTCGATGGTCAGCGCCGTCTTCGCCCTCTTCGGCCTCGTGGCGATGAGGAGGGAGATAGGCCGCCTGGGTGGCCGACGCCTCCTGCGCTCCGGGGCCAGGATCCTCGCTGCCGGCGCCATCATGTATGCCGTCGCTGAGGGCGGAACGGTGCTCCTTGGGACCGGCTCTGGGTTCCAGGAGCGGGCGGTCATCCTCGCCGTCGTCGGAAGCGCTTCCCTAGCAGCCTACCTCGGTGCGGCGTATCTGCTCGGGGCGGAGGAGCTGAAGTCCGTCTTCGCCCTGCTCAGGCGACGGGTAAAAGGGGAAGGTTGAGCTAAGGATTACTCTTCAGAAGATCCCGGATCGTCCAAGACCTCCGCGTCTTCGGAGGTCTCCTCGGAGTTTTCCCCGTCCTTAGAGCTCTGCGAGCCGTCCTGGGCTTGCCAGACGGCCGCCGAGATATTCTCTAGGAGGATCTTGCCTTCTTTCGGATCTTCCGTACCATGTTTGCTGAAGATCGCCACCACGTACGGGCGGTCTTCGTGCCAGACGAACCCGGCCTCGTCGTAGACCTTATAGAGCCAACCCCCCTTGTAGGCCACGTCGGTGCCCTCGGGGAGACCGGACTGCAGCCCCGACTCCAGGGTGTTTTGGCGCATGAGTTTCATCATGTCCTTGCAGCTCTCGGGGCTCGCGGCCCGCCCGACGGCGACCGCGTCCAGGATAGCCGCCATGTCACGGGGCGTGGTCTGATTATCTAAAGACGGGACGGCGGCCCGCTCGCTGGTCACCTTCTGGCGGATCACCGTGTCGGTGGCTCCCAGAGAGGCGGAGACCTGGTCGACGTACTCGGGTCCTCCCACGACGCGCATAAGCGCGTTGGCAGCCACGTTGTCCGATTGGGTCATCATCATCAACAGGTAATCCTCTACGGTGTGCTCCGTCCCGGCCTCATCCCACTGCATCCACCCGGCCCCGCCCGCCCAGTCCTCAGGTTTGGTCTCGAACATGTCCCGCGAGGAGAACGTGCCCTCGTCCATCCTGCGGTAGACGGCCACCATGATCGGCACCTTGATGACCGAGGCGCTGAAGAACACCTCGTCCGGGTGTACCCCGTAACCGTAGCCACCTCTCAGGTCCTGGGCGTACACCCCGGCGACGCCCTCGCGTTCGTTCCCGTAGTCCTCGATCGCCTGCCGCGCTTCTTCGAGCCCCTCGTCAACCCGCTCGCGCTCGTCCTCAGGCACCTCGTCGAGGCTCGCTTCCGCCGGCGGGACCTCGGCCGCCTCGACGGAGGGCAGGCTCCCGGCCTCTACGGGCTCCATCAAGAGCCCCGAGGGTTCGGCGGCGGCCATGCTCTGGGGGTAGAGGGAACCCACGAGGTCCTTGGGCACCCCGTCCAGCACGCTCCTCTCGTACTCGGGGTGCTCCGGCTCGTCGGCGCGGATCGACCTTCGGGCCTCCCACGAGTCGTCTGCTCGCTGGAGAAAGAGGACGTAGGTCCCCCTCTCCTCCTCAGGCAACTCGATCCTCACCGAGGCCCACGAGGGGTCGAGCTTGCTCTGGTAGACACCCTGAACGTCCTCGGGGCCTACCCCCGGAAGCTCGGGAGCCACGGCCCCGTAAGCTACGGCCGCCGGCGTATCTTCTGTCTGCTCTGGAACGGGCTCCGGGCCGGCTTCCCCGTCGGGGGGCACCGGATCGGACTGTGCCTCCTCTCCTTTGGGTGGGGCCTTTGTTTCGGACAGCTCGGGGAGGTTCAACTCGCCGCCCGAGGTATACAAGATGCCCACGATGCCCACCAGGAACGCCAGCAGGACCATTAGCGCGCGCAGGAAGCGGCGCCGGCGTCGGACCCGATCCCCGAACACCCGCCGGGAACGGCGATCGGTACGCCGGGAACGGCGATTGGTACGCAGCAGGTTCACGCGCAACAGGTCCGCACCGTGGCCAGACCGGCTCGCAACCAGCGTTTGAAACCTTTCATCACGGGGGGATATCCTAGCACGTAAAGCTAAGGATTTGCCTTGACGCCGCGCTTTAGGCTCCGCCACCGTCCCAGTGTATCTCCTGTCCGATGGTCGCCAGCGCTTGGACTTTGCGTGGTTGCTCCTTTACACTCTGGCGTTGGACCCAACCTGCACGGCAAATCCTGCGGAGTGGAAAGCTTTGCGCCGCGACGAAGGAGGAAGAGAGGAAGTGGAATGGGAGGGGCGGCCGAAAAGGGTAGCGGCCGTATCGCGATGAAGTTATCGGTACGGCCAGCCGAGAGTGCGGATCTCGCGGGCATCGACAAGCTGCGCAGCCTCGCGTACCCCGTCTCGCAAGACTCCCACGATCCGGATTGGCACCATTCCCTCTGGCGCTGGATAGAGAGGCACCCGCTGGCGGACGAGGAGTTACACCGCTGGGTGCTGGTCACCGAAGAAGAGGAGGTAGTGGGCCACCTGGCGGCGATGCCGCAGTACTACCGGATAGGCGGCCGGCGGGTCGTCGCCCACACGCCCGCGGACTACCAGGTGCTCCCCCAATACGGCTTCCACGCCCTCTTGCTAATGCGAAAGTTCTTCCGCACCGTCCGGAATTGCGTGTCGATCGACATGCTGCCGTCGGTCATAGCGGTCGAGACGCGTCTGGGGGCCGAAGAGGCGGGGGAGATGCAGTACATGGCGAAACTCTTGAACGTCTCGAGGCTCCCGGCGCCGCCGCTCCCCGCGCCGGTGAAGAGGCTGCTCGGCCTTCGAGAGCGGGAGCCCATACGGCCTCTCGCGTACGGGGACCTGTCCCGGGAAGAAGCAGCGGATCTCGAAGATCGTGTCTGGGCACCGACGCGTCCGCGCGCGCCGATCCCCGCGCCGCTAAAAAAGCTCCTGAACGGGGGGCTCCACCTGGCCGATGAAGCGCTCGGTAGCACTTTCGGGGGCAAGCTGAAGGTCGAGAAGCTGGAGGATTTCGACGAGTCTTTCGACGAGTTGTTCGAGAAGATCTCCTCGCAGGTGCCCTGCATGGTGGAGAAGGACTCGGCGTTCTTGCGCTGGCGTTACGGCCCCGGTTCTCCCCAGCACCCGGTGGCGATTCTAGGCGTGAAGGAGGGGGAGAGCCTCCTCGGTTACACCGTGCTCGGGGTAACCATACCGGGCTTCTTCGACGGCTTACAGGACGCTTACATACTCGACTTCGCGACGCTCCCGGGGCGCCACGACGTGGCGCGGGCGCTGCTCCCGGAGGTGGTCCGTTTCTTCCGGCGGGCGGGGGTCCCCCTTGTCAGGTACAGGTTTCTCGAGTCGCCCACCTCGCCCCGAGCGGGCGATTTGCTGCGCATGGGCTTCTTCCCCCGCAAAGGGAGGCGCAACAAGCTGCTGTTCAAGTTCAAGGACCCAGGCCTGCACAAGACGGCCCGTGATATCGGCAACTGGTCGTACAACATCGGCGACGGGGAAGCGACCTTCTGGGTCAGGCTAAGTTAGATTAGGAGGTACCGAGTATGGAGATAGATACTGAGAACGCCTCCACCGAGATACGCGGGTGGCTCCGGGAGAACGTGACGGGGGGGCGCGACGTCCCCGACGACGAGCTCCTGATCGAGAACGGCGTCCTGACGTCGCTGCAGACGGTGGAGCTGGTCATGTTCATGGAGGACAGGTTCGGCATCGTAGTCGAGGACGAGGAGCTGAACGAGGAGACCTTCGGGTCCATCAGGTCCATCGCCGAGCTGGTGGCGAGCAAGACGGGGTGAGCGTGCGCCCGGAATTCACCCTGCACGACCTGCTCGATAACTCCGTGGAGCGCGACCCCGACGGAGTAGCGATCGTCGACGGTAATACCGAGTACACCTACGGGGCCATGGACCGCCAGAGCAACGCTTTGTGTGCCGCGCTAGGGGAGGCGGGGGTCAAGAAGGGGGATCGCGTAGGCGTCTACATGGAGAAGTCTTGGGAGGCCATAGTGGCGATGCTAGCTGCCTCCCGGGCCGGCGCTGCTTACGTGAACATAAACCCCCTCTTCAAGGCACCGCAGGTCGCGTACATAGCGCAAGACTGCGACGTGCGCGTTGTGATCGGGGACTCCGCCAAGCTCGACGAGCTGGAGGCGGGGACGCTCTCGGGGACGGCCTTCTACAAAGGCGATCCTCCGCGCGAGGAGGCCGCCGGGAGCCTTGTGAACCTCGCGGAGGTGCTCGGCTCGGGCGATGCCCCCAAAGAGACGAGGCAGGTCTCGGAGGTGGACCTGGGGACGATCCTGTATACCTCGGGCTCCACCGGGATGCCCAAAGGCGTTGCGACCAGCCAGCGCAACATCGTGGCGGGAGCCCAGATCGTCTCGACGTACCTGAACAACACTAAAGAAGACCGCATCCTCTCTGCGCTGCCGCTGAACTTCGACGCCGGGATGAGCCAGTTCACCACCGCTCTTAGGGTGGGGGCGCCGCTGGTGTTGCAGCGTTCGCGGCTGCCGGGGGACCTGATCAGGGGGCTCAGGCGACACAGGATCACGGGCCTCACCGGGGTGCCGCCGCTGTGGGCGTTACTCTTGCGCAGCGCGAAGTCCATCGAGGAGGAGCCGCTCGAGGACCTGCGCTACATCGCCAATACCGGCGGTCGGATCCCCCAGGCGAACATGGACGAGCTCAGGCGTCTTTTGGAGCCTGCGGGCACCAAGATCTACTTAATGTACGGCCTCACCGAGGCGTTCC
>Ga0126304_10001498_pt1 | contig 11029 bp, 6 predicted proteins | sample Plot25_FD_92538 | JGI IMG/M metagenome (GOLD analysis project Ga0126304, IMG submission 92538) | Serpentine soil microbial communities from UC McLaughlin Reserve, CA, USA - Plot25 | ecosystem: Environmental > Terrestrial > Soil > Grasslands | place: USA: UC McLaughlin Reserve, Lake County... | reverse complement strand
GAAGGAGTAGATTCCATAGTGCGAAAAGCAAATTTTTCTATTTTAGGCGTTGCCATTCTGGCAATTTCGACATTTATTTTAAGCGGTTGTCCGGGATCGCCAACCGGCAACACGAGCGGACCTGGCGGCGTCGATTTACAAGAAACTGCCGCAACCGTCAACGGAAAAGTCATCAAGCTCGAAGAAGTCGAGCGTCTTATTAAACAGCAGGGACAAGGGCAGGAAGCTCGTTTCTCGCCGCTCGAACTGGCGCAAGCCCGCTTGCAGGTCTTGCAGGGCTTGATTCAGGACGAAGTTCTGTATCAGAAATCAGAAAAAGAACAAACCATTCCGAGCGACGAAGAGGTGAAAACCGAATATAATCGTCTGAAAACCTCAAGCGGTAAAACCGAAGAGAAATTTTTGGCAGACTTAAAGGCGGCGAACGAAACGGAAGAGACGCTTCGTGAAAAGGTTAAAAAACAACTCGCCGTCAAGAAATTGGAAGAACGAATTACCGGCAAGGTCGATGCGCCGAAAGACAGCGAAATCGAGGCTTTTTACAACGGCAATAAGGAAGCGTTCGTTAAGAAAAAAGGCGTTAAGCTCGCGGCAATCGTGATTGACCCGAACGACAACGGCGAAGGCGACACGACGAAAACCGAGGCTGATGCCGTCCGCGTCGGCAACGAAATTCTGGCGCAGCTCAGAACCAGCCCGGAAACTTTCGGTCAGCTTGCGCGCGAAAAAAGCGAAGATCAGCAGAGCCGTCTTCAAGGCGGCGAGTTAGGTTATGTTTCAGAAGAAGAGATGAAACAAACATTCCCGCCGCAATTAATCGCGACCTTGATGGATCCGAAAACGCCAATCGGACAGATTATTCCGACGCCGATTCAGAACAGATTTTATATCCTCAAAATTCAAGAACGCAGCGACAAGGACGAAAATGTGACGTTGGAAACTCCGGGAGTTCGCCAGCAGGTTATTGATTCGTTAATCAATGCTCGCAAACAGCTGGTGGTTCAAGCTTACGCAGCGGTCGCGATGAATGAAGCCAAAATCGTAAATAATCTGGCGCAGAGAGTTGTTGACAGTCCGAATGAGCTGAGCGGCGCGCGCCCGGCAAATGTTGCCACGCCGAATACGAACGCGGCAACACCGGCGGCAAATGTACCGGCAAATGCACCGGCAAACACGCCCGCTAACACCAGTTCGAATACGAACAAACCGGCGGCAACTCTGGTAAACAGACCGGCGGCAAATGCTGCAAAAAACACAAATAAGTAAAAAGTAGAAAGTAAAAAGTAAAAATCAGGAAAATAACTTGCGCAACTAATATCATATTTGCATAAGTCAAATTTTCCTGATTTTGCTTTTTTACTTTTTACTTTTTACTTTTTACTTTTTACTTTCTACTTTTTACTTTGTATGCTTTTTCGTCTTTCGGACATATATAAATCTTACAGCGGTCACGAGATTTTGCGCGGCGTGACTTTTCAGGTCAACCCGGCGGAAAAAATCGGGCTGGTCGGGCGCAACGGCGCGGGCAAAACGACCGTTTTTCGGCTGATCACGGGCGAAGAAACGGCTGATGCGGGCGACGTGATTAAGATAAACAACCTCAAGCTCGGACTCTTGCAGCAGCACGTCGATTTTTCCGAAAACGAGACGGTTCACACCGCCGCGCTGTCGGCTTTTGAAAGAATTCACTGGCTGGAAGCCGAAATGCGCCGGTTGGAGACGGAAATGGCGCACAACGCAAGCGACGAAATTTTAGAAAAATACGCCGAGCTGCAAATCGAATTCGAGCACGAAGACGGTTTTTCATACGCGGCCAAAGCGGAAGCGATTCTGCTCGGGCTCGGTTTTCCGAAAGAAACCTGGACGTCGGAGACGAAAAATCTCTCGGGCGGGCAGAAAAACCGGCTCGGAATGGCGAGATTGCTGCTGTCTTTGCCCGATGTTCTATTATTGGACGAGCCGACGAACCACCTCGACGTGCAGGCAGTCGAATGGCTCGAAAATTTTCTCGCGGCTTACGATAAAACTTACGTGATTATCAGCCACGATCGCTATTTTCTCGACCGCACGACGAACAAAATAATCGAAATCGAAAACGGCAAAGCGGTTTCGTACAAGGGAAATTATTCGCAGTTTTTAATCGAACGGGCGGAACGCCGCGAAATTCAAAAGCGCGAATTTGAAAATCAGCAAGCTTATATAAAAAACACCGAAGCATTTGTTCGCAAAAATCTCGAAGGACAAAAAACGAAACAGGCGAAATCACGTCGTAATATGCTTCAGAGATTAGCGCGCGTTGAAGCTGTTATAGCCGACAAACCGCAGGGGAATTTTAATCTTAAAAAAGTCGAACGCGCCGGGCAGAATATCTTAGCGGTCGAAGATTTGGCAATCGGCTACGGCGAAAAAGTTCTGGCGCGCGATATAAATTTTACGCTCACGCGCGGCGAGGCTTTGGGCGTTATCGGCGGTAACGGAACGGGCAAAACCACTTTTCTGAAAACAGTTCTCGGACAAATTCGCGAAATTTCGGGCAAAATCATCTGGGGAACCAAGACCGACATCGGGTATTATTCGCAGAATCTGGAAGATTTGGAACCGCGCAACGAGATTATACAGGAGCTGCGCCGAGTTGCGCCGATGGCGGATAACGGCGAATTACGCTCATTTCTCGGGCGATTTCTTTTTTCCGGCGAAGATGTCTTCAAACTGGTCAAAGGCCTTTCGGGCGGCGAAAAGGGAAGGCTGGCGCTCGCCAAACTGATTTATTCGAACAAGAACGTGCTGATTTTGGACGAGCCGACCAATCATCTTGACATTCCTTCGCGCGAAGCGCTCGAAGACGCGCTCGACGCGTATCAGGGCACGATTATCACCGTCAGCCACGACCGCTTTTTCCTCGACAAAATCGCGACCCAGATTTTTTCGTTTGAAACAAACGGCGAAATCGAAATCTACGACGGGAATTACTCGGAATTTCACGACTGGAAATTAAGAAGAGGAGAAGAGGAGAAAGGGAGAAGAGGTGAAAACTCAAACGATATGCCGACAATAGCCGGAGAATCCTATTCTAAAATCGAAGACCAAAAACCGAAGACCGATAACTTAAGCAAAAACCAACGGCAGCGCATCGAAAGCCGGATTAAGGAAATTGAGGAAGAAATTCCGCATCGCGAAGAATCGTTGGCAAATTTATCATTTCAAATGAGTTTGCCGGAAATTGCTTCGGACCACGCAAAACTTCAGCGAATAACTCTTGAATTTCAGAAAACCGAAAAGCAAATTCAGTCGCTATATGAGGAGTGGGAGAGGCTGACAGAAGAAATCGGCGGCTGATTTTACGTTTTGGTTTAGAGTCCCGACCCGCTGGTTTTATTAAAAGCAAAACCCACAGAAGGCGGAGACCTGTCTCAAAAAGTCCGGAAAACTGGCAGAAGTTGAAAACTGCGAATAAATTAGACGGCGAAAATACCAATAAGCCGGAGGAAGTTTCCCCAAAATAGCAAAACTGAATTCCTGAGTTATTTGGCGCGGCGTGAGATAAGTCTTTTCGGGGTTCGCGCCACGGTTTGATAAGCGGCGACGCGTTTGGAAAGCGTATTGCGGTGAATGCCGAGCGCGTGCGCTGTCTGTGACAGATGCTCGCTGTTGCGTTCCAAAGCTTTCTGAATATAAAGTTTTTCAAATTCCGACAAAGCTTCGTTGAGCATAATCCGCCCGTCGAGCATTTCGTCGATTAGAAGTTCCATTTGCGTTCTAAGCTGCATAATTTCAAAACGGTTTTTGGTCTTCGGTCTTTGGATTTTTTTGGATTTTTTTGGACTTGTATATGATATTGAATCACGAAAAACGAAGACCAAAGACCGAAGACCAAAGACCGAATTTTAAAGTTCTTTTCCTGTAAGTAAACGGTAAGCCGCCAGGTAACGATTCATTGTGGCTTCGACAATTTCATCCGGTAAAGCAGGGGCGGGCGGTTGTTTGTTCCAATCCAATGTTTCAAGATATTCGCGCAGATATTGTTTGTCAAATGACGGTTGTGCATGACCCGGCTCGTAGGTGTCGGCTGACCAGAATCGCGATGAATCAGGCGTTAAAACCTCGTCAATCAACAAAATCCTGCCCTCTTCGTCCACGCCGAATTCAAATTTCGTATCGGCAATAATGATTCCGCGTGAAAGCGCGTATTCACTCGCTTCCCGGTAAATTCTCAGCGACCGCGAGCTTAACTCGGCTGCCGCGTCGGAGCCGATAATTTCAACAAATTCGGCTTCGGTAATATTCTCATCATGCCCGGTCGCGGCTTTCGTCGCGGGCGTAAAAAGCGGCTCGGGCAATCTATCGCATTGCCGCAATCCTTCGGGAAGCTCGTGCCCGCAGATTTTTCCCGTCGCTTTGTAATCCTTCCAGCCCGAACCTTCCAGATAACCGCGCACGACGCATTCGACCGGGAAAACTTTCGTCCGTTTAACGAGCGTCGAGCGACCGCGCAAATCTTCGTTTTGACGAACGATTTCGGGCATTTTTTCAAAATCGCCGGTGATTAAGTGATGCGCCGTCAGATGTCCCAGATGATGAAACCAAAATCCGGAGAGCGCCGTCAGAATCGCGCCTTTGTTCGGAATCGGCGTCGGCATGATGCAGTCAAAAGCCGAAATTCGGTCGGTTGCAACCAGTAGAAGCTGGTGCTCATTTATTTCATAAACATCGCGCACTTTGCCGCGATGAAGAAGATTTAAACCCTGAACGCTGGTTTCCGAAACCGTTTTAACTGCCGACATCTTTTTAAGTTTATGATTTTAGAATTTTTTGAACAACCTAACTTTATTAGGAAAGTCGAAATATGTAAAGGTTTCCCATAAATTTTTAGCGCCGCGTATTGAAAAAGTTAAAAATATTTAACATGCTTAAAAAATAGATGACAATTCGGAAAAAAAAGGGCATAATTGTTTTGGCATATATCGCTTACGGCAACTGCGCCCCCCTGATTTCGCGCTCCACTTATACCTTTCAAACAGTTTCAAATCGAGATTAAGACCATGAATTTTCAATCAAATATTTCTTTCATAATCCGTCAATCTGCCGCCAAATCGGCAAGTTTATTTTTGCCGGTTCTATTTTCGGCAATCCAGGTTATCGCTCAAACGCAGACGAGAGTTCCGCCCGCGCCGCAGCCGGATGAAGATTACACTTGGTGGTATGTAACTTTATTCGTCCTGGCTCTCGGGTTAGCAGGCGCGGTCTTTTGGATGATAAAAACCAAAAAAGAGGAAAAAGAAGCGCTTGCGAACATCTCCAAAAAAGAAAGGATGATGAGAGAGGACAATTCGTGGGAAACAAACTCGGTCGATTTAGACAAGGAAATGGAATGGTATCGCGGGCATAAGAAATCGATGGGCAATACGTCCAAAAAAACCGGCAAGAAAAATTTTGCCGACAAACTGCCGAAAACCAACAAAATTTTCAACCGCAGCGACGAATCCGAAGAATCTTTATTAGAAATAGAGGCGGACGATTTAGAGAACAAACTTCCGGAGAAGCCTGCCCAATTCCCGATATTCAAATTTCAGAAACTCGAATTAGCCAGACCCTTTACTCCACTATCAATCTCGAATGACGAAGATTTGATGAGCGCGATTGAACAGGCACACGACGAATTTGAGGAAGATGAAGAAATCCGCGATTTGGCCGTCAGAATTCTAATCCGATTTAAGACGCGAAATTCGGTCGAGGCACTGGCACAAGTCGCGCTGTATGATTTATCGTCAAACCTGCGCTCGAAAGCGGTGGCGGTTTTAGCTGATTTCGACCATGAATCGGTTTTTGAAACAATTTTGTTGTGCTGTGCCGACCCGACGCGCGAAGTCCGGGCTGGCGCGGCACGCGGACTTTTCCGTCTGAACTTCGACCGCGCCGACGCGTGGACGCGGATCGCCGAAACCGGCGATGAGTTTCGGATGCGGCAGGCGGCGTTGGCGGCGAAGGAAGCCGATTTGGTGAAACGCTCGTTTGACCGGCTGATTCATCCTGACCAGAAAATCGCCTATGAAGCGGCGACATTGCTTGCGCTGATGATTCGCGCCGGCGAAACCGAAGAAATCTTTAATGCGCTGCTGACGCATAATGACAGCAACGTAAAACTTGCGGTGGCACACGTCATCGGTTTGGTGAAGCAGGAAGAAACGCTCTCGAATCTTTACGAAATCATCGAGAAATCACTTATCTCCAGAGAACTCAAAGCCAAAATAGAAGAGGTTATCCGGAGTTTTGAAATGATTCCTGCGTGAAACTAAAATTCACGAATGACAAACAAGCCGGTTACGAAGTAAAATAAAAGAAAACTTCGTAACCATTTTTGTTTTTAAAATGCAGTTTAAACTCGTTTCCGAAAATCAGCCGAAAGGCGACCAGCCCGAAGCCATCGAACAGATGGTCAGAGGTTTAAAAGAAGGCGCAAGAAATCAGGTTTTATTGGGAATCACGGGCTCGGGCAAGACTTTCTCGATTGCGAATGTCATCGAACAGGTGCAGCGTCCGACGCTCGTGCTGGCGCATAATAAAACGCTCGCGGCGCAGCTTTACCAGGAATTCAAGACGTTTTTCCCCGAAAACTCGGTCGAATATTTTGTCTCATATTACGATTATTACCAGCCTGAAGCCTATGTGCCGGCTTCCGATTTATACATTGAAAAGGAAGCGACGATCAACGACGAAATCGACCGCCTTCGATTGAGTGCGACGCGCGCACTGTTCGAGCGGCGCGACGTGATCGTCGTCGCCAGCGTTTCATGCATTTACGGGCTCGGCGACCCGGACGCGTATTACGGGATGCTGGTTTTTCTCGAACCCGGACAGCAAATGAAGCGCGAAGAGCTTCTGCAAAAGCTCGTCGAATTGCAGTACGAGCGCTCGAACATCGAATTCGAACGCGGAAATTTCCGTGTCCGCGGCGATGTCGTCGAGATTTATCCTTCGTATCAGGACGAAGCCTACCGCATCGAATTCTGGGGCGATGAGATTGACGGGATTTACACGATTGACCCGCTTTTGGGCGAAGTTCGAAAGAAACACGATTCGCGACTGCCGATTTATCCGAAGTCGCATTATGTGATGTCGAAACCGACCGTCAAGCGCGCGCTTAAAACCATTAAGGAAGAGCTCGACTGGTGGGAAGAAGAGCTTATTAAACAGGGCAAACTCGTTGAATCGCAGCGCCTTCACCAGCGCACGATGTACGATCTTGAAATGATAAAGGAGATGGGGTTTTGCCGGGGAATCGAAAATTATTCGCGGCATTTGACCGGCAAAAAAGCGGGTGAGCCGCCCCCGACCCTGCTGCATTATTTGCCGCCCGACGCTCTGATGGTGATTGACGAATCGCACCAGACGGTTCCGCAATTAGGCGCGATGTATAAAGGCGACCGCTCGCGCAAAGGCACGCTCGTCGAATACGGTTTCCGTTTGCCGTCGGCGATGGACAATCGCCCGCTTTCGTTCGAAGAATATGAAGCGATGCGCGGGCAGACGCTTTTCGTTTCGGCGACGCCCGGCAATTTCGAGCTCGAACAAAGCGGCGGCGAGGTTATTGAGCAGATTATACGCCCGACCGGACTGCTTGACCCGATTGTCGAAGTGCGTCCCGTGCGCGGGCAGATTGACGACCTTTTGAACGAAGTTCGGGAGCGCGCCGAGCGCAACGAGCGCGTACTGGTCACGACCCTGACGAAGAAAATGTCGGAAAGCCTGAGCGAATATTTTTCGGAAGTCGGCGTTAAAGTTAATTACTTACATTCGGACATCGACACGCTCGAACGCATCAGGGTTCTGCGCGATTTGCGGCGCGGCGAATACGACGTTTTGGTCGGCATCAACCTTCTGCGCGAAGGTTTGGATTTGCCCGAGGTCTCGCTGGTCGCGATTCTCGACGCCGACAAGGAAGGTTTTCTGCGCTCGGAACGCTCGCTAATCCAAACCATGGGACGCGCCGCGCGCAACGCCGGCGGCAAAGCGATTCTTTACGCCGATCGAATCACCAATTCGATGCGCAATGCAATTGAGGAAACCGAGCGGCGCCGGAAGATTCAGGAAGAATACAACGCGGAAAACGGCATCACGCCGACGACGATTGTCAAAGCCATCGAATCGACGCTCGTCACCGCTTATGAAGCCGATTATTTCAAAGTTCCATTGAATCTCGACGCGTTTGACGAATATTCGCCGAAACAGTTGAAAGAAACGATTGCCGGGCTTGAAAATGAAATGCGGCAAGCCGCCAGAGACATGAAATTCGAGCACGCCGCCGAGCTGCGCGACCGGCTCAAATACCTGCGTGACAGGGAATTGCAGGTGAGATAATCGCACAAAAAATATCTGTTAAACTTCCGCATTTTTTGCTAAAATGTCTCTAGCTTTACTCCCAAAACTCAAATTCCTTCATTCATCAAATGCAGAACCTGACAATCAACGGACGTTACAGAATCTTGCAGCAAATCGGAGTCGGCGGTTTCGGTTTGACTTATTTAGCGGAAGATTTGCAGTTGGCGACGCGACCGCGAACGGTCGTCAAACATCTCAGACCGCAGATCACCGACGCCGAAACGATGAATCTCGCCAACCGTCTGTTCCAGCAGGAAGCCGAAATTCTTTACCGGCTCGGCTGTCATCCGAACATTCCATCGCTGATTGCGCATTTCAAGGAGCGCGGCGAATTTTTTCTCGTTCAGGAATTTATCGAAGGTCACACGCTCGATCGCGAATTTACGGGCGGAAAAAAATATAATCAGAAGGAAATCATTCAGTTTTTAGGACAGACGCTCGAAATTCTGGCGTTCGTGCATTCCGAGAAGGTCATTCACCGCGACGTTAAGCCCGCGAATTTAATTCGACGCAGCGCGGACGGCAATATTTTCCTGATCGATTTCGGCGCGGTCAAACAGGTTAATAACGCCGCGCCGCGCACGCCGGGACAAAATACGGGTTTTTCCGACATCACAATCGGCTCGCACGGCTATATGCCGATGGAGCAGATGGCCGGAAATCCGAATTTCAGCAGCGATTTGTACGCGCTCGGGCTCATCGCGATTGAGGCTTTGACGGGAATAAAACCGCTCGATTTACCGAAAAGCGGAACGACCAACGAGTTTGTATGGGCGCATAAGACACAGGTTTCGCCCGAGCTGGAAAGATTTATTTCAAAGCTCGTGCGGCTCGATTTTCGCCAGCGATATATTTCGGCAGTCGAAGCGCTCGCCGCCATGAACGCGATTGCCGCGAACATCGGCTTTTTCAACAGCCGCTCGCCAGCCGCACCGTCGATGATGACCGTGCAGCCGATTATCGGCAACCAAAACTTTCAACCGATTGCGCCGCCACCGGTGCAAAGCGCGTCATTTGTGCCGCCGACGATAATCGTTCCGGCAAACAACGCCGCCGCGCACAATTATCCACGAAATATTCCGCAGAGCGCGCCGCCTCAGCCGAAAAGCTCTTCGGGGATGACCGTTTTTGTCAGCATTGTCGGGATATTATTTTTTGTCGGCTTTCTTTTTATCGCCGGCAAGGTCTTAAATTTTCGTTGGAGCTCGCTCAATGAAATTGAAGAAGAACCGCGCCGAACGAGCTCGCGACAGAGCGACTTTCAGCCTTCGACGGCAACCTTGAGCCTGTTTGAAGAAGCTTTGAAACAAGCGCAGGAAGCCGCTGAAATCGAGCGTAAAGCGACGACCAAATTTGAATGGGAACAAATCGGCAACAAATATAAACGCGCCTCGGCATTGCTCGCTTCGATTGACGCGAAAAGTCCCGACTACGCAGGGGCACAGGAAAGAATCGACGTGTATAAGAAAAAATCCGACGATGCTTTTGCAAAGATGAAGAATTTCGCCGATTAGTTCGAAGCCGTTTGAAGGCAGAAACCAGGAGTGTGCGCCGAGCGTGCAAATTTGAATCAACGGCACGCTCGGCGCACACTCCTCGTGGTTTCTGCCTTTAAATTTATTCCCGCAAAACGCCGCAAAACCGCAAAGGAAATCATATATTTCAGGTAATCTTCGGTAAAAGCAAAACTTTCGGTTCAAGGTTTTTCAAATCGCGCGTTAAAGCGATAAAATGCCTGTGTATGCAAGTCAAAACACAGGTGGACGAACTGCAAAATTATCTGACCGACGCCAGCAATATGCCGGGCGGTTTTGCCGATAAACTGTTTATTCCGGAAAATACGCAGGAGATTGCCGAAATTCTCAAAGAAGCGAATGATCGGCGGGTTCCTATCACGATCTCGGGCGCGCGGACCGGAACCGTCGGCGGCGCGATTCCGTTCGGCGGATTTGTAATTTCGCTCGAAAAATTGAACAAAATTCTGGAAATCGATCGGGGCGGGCTTTTCGCGACGGTCGAAGGCGGCGTAATTTTGAATGATTTTCAAAAAGCGGTCGAAGCGGAAAATCTCTTTTACCCGCCCGACCCGACCGAATGGAGCTGCCAGATCGGCGGCACGGTCGCGACCAACGCGAGCGGAGCAAGAAGTTTTAAATACGGCGCGACCCGCGAATTTGTCGAAGAACTGGAAATCGTGCTGGCAAACGGCGAAATCTTAAATTTGAAACGCGGCGCTAATTATTCGGAAAACGGTCAAATCGAAATCGAAACCGCCGCCGGCACGCGCTTCAGCGCGAAACTTCCGACTTACGAGCAGCCCGACACGCGCAAAAACACGAGCGGATATCTTTCGGGCGAGCGAATTGACGCGATCGATTTATTTATCGGCAGCGAAGGAACTCTGGGGATTATCACCAAAATCAAGTTGCGGCTTTTGCCGAAACCCGAATCATTTTTCAGCGGCATCATTTTCTTTGAAAACGAGGCGGATTTACTGAATTTCGTGGGCAAAGCCAGAGATGTATCGTTCAATACAAGAAAAAATGCGATCCGAAATCCGAAATCCGAAATCCGAAATCGAATTGATGCTTCTTTAATCGAATATTTCGATGAAAAAGCCTTGAAATTCATCAGCGAAAAATTTCCCGAAGTT
>Ga0126304_10001497_pt1 | contig 11031 bp, 12 predicted proteins | sample Plot25_FD_92538 | JGI IMG/M metagenome (GOLD analysis project Ga0126304, IMG submission 92538) | Serpentine soil microbial communities from UC McLaughlin Reserve, CA, USA - Plot25 | ecosystem: Environmental > Terrestrial > Soil > Grasslands | place: USA: UC McLaughlin Reserve, Lake County... | reverse complement strand
TCGAGAAGGGGGGCTGCACGATAGACCGCGACTTTCTAACCATGCTCGCGACCGACGCATCCTGAGAGTGCTGCCGCGGAGCCGCCAGCGCTTCGCATTCCCATCCCCCAAGTGGCTCGGAAAAGGGGGCGGTCGGTTCAGGGTCGCTTCTGGGGTGAAGGCCAAGTCAAGGATTAGAACGCGCAAGCACCGCCGGTATCGCTGGGGGACGAGCCGCCCTGGATAGGAACTTTCGACTACTCGTTGGCTGCCAATGCTGTTCGGGCGCAATTGGCGGCGCTGGCGTGAACGCCGCCACCAAGAGGCCGATCCAAACAGCCGTCGCGCAAACGACGGTCGCCATTGTCGGTTCATTCATGGCGTCCTCCTGGCGCCACTCGCGAGCCTAGGGCGTGACGGCGCGCCGACAGTGTGAAGCGCTTCACGCTCGCCTGCGTGTTTTGAGGCTTGTGTGAAGACGCTCACACCGGAACGGCGAAAACCGTGGGACCTTGCCGTTGAGCGCGGTGCTCACAGCGGAGGTTCCGATGATCCACGACCGTGGTCTGTTTGGCCCGGAGAACGACCGCCGGGTGCAAGAAGCGCACGCATTGCGGGCGCGCTATCTGCAGGATTTGGCGGCTTCGGCGCGCGGGAGCCGAAGCATCAAAAAGGCCGTTGCCGCAGTCGGTGTGGGAACGCTCGCGTTCACGGCTCTTGCGAGCTTTAGCCCGCCGCGCGGGGACGCGATGCCACCGACGTCATCCATCGCTCCATCCGAGATCACTGTCGGCATCCGCAACCTCCCCGAGTCGGAACGTTGGGACACCCACTGAAGGGGTCTGACGCCCAACTTCTCAGCGGGCTTTGCTCCGTGGCATGGGTCGATCAAGGGTAAACGCGTCTGGCGCTCGACCTTTCTCGACATGCTCCCATGTGACGGGCGCGGCGATCGGAAAGCCGGCGCGCGCACGCGGTGAGTAGGCGCCCACGGCTGTCGTGCCACGGCCATTCCGAAGATAGTCGATGAACACTCGCCCGGGTCGCTTCGCGAGCGCCGCCGCGGTCGTGTAGCGATGTGGTGCCGTCGCCGCGACCTTTTCGGCAAGGCGCCGGGTGTAAGCCTTCGCGGTAGGCCAATCCATCTGCGCTGTTATCGGTACCATGACATGCAGGCCCTTGCCGCCGGTCAGTTTGGGCCAAGGCTCGTGTCCTTCAGATCGCAAGAGCTCGCGCAGGTTCAGCACCGTCTCGACAACGAACGACCACTCGACGCCCTCTCCCGGGTCGAGGTCGAACACGAGCGTGTCCGGCCGATCGATATCGTCGACCGTGGCACCCCATGGGTGGATCTCGACGACCCCGATCTCCACAAGGCCAAGCAGCCCATCGAGGTTATCCACCCATAGCCGGGTGCCCTCCTCGCCCCCGCTCTTGCGCATCCGGAGCTGGTGGACGCTCGCAGGCGCCGGAGGCAGCGGTCCCTCGTGGAAGAACGTGACTCCATTGATGTGCCGCACGAGAGTGAGCGGGCGGCGCGCGAGATAGGGTAGCGCATGCTTCGCTATCCGCCGCCAATAGGCCGTGAGCGCCTCCTGAGAGGGTGCCACGGCGCCGGGCAGCACGCGCTGGATGTTCTCCGCCGGTACGCGGCCGACGCTCTTGCGCGCGCCAGGCTTTCGCACCGACGGTGCCTCCAACGTCCGCGCACCGGACTCAGGCGGGACCAGTCGGTCCCGGGAGCGTGGTTCTTCGGCCACCACCTCCTCGGCGGCCTTATCCTCCCGCAGTCCCTTGAACGCGGCGTGCCGGAGCTGGCGATCCGTGGTCCAGGCTCGAAACTCGACCTCGGCAACAAGCTTCGGCTGAACCCACTTGGCCAGATTGCGAGCGACGTAGCCGGAAGGCCGGCCGCCGGCGAACGGCGCTTTGTCAATCTCGAGCGGGTGAAGCTTCGCCCAGAGCTGCCGCGCGGTCGCTGCCGTGTACCCGGTGCCGGCGCGCCCGACATGGGTCAGCTTTCCATCGCGGTACTCGCCGAGAATGAGGGAGCCGACTGCATGGGATGAGTTTGCATGGGGGGCGTAGCCGGCGATCACAAACTCCTGCCGGTGCGCGCTCTTGACCTTCAGCCAGTCCTCGCTTCGGCCGGAGCGGTAAGGGCAGTCGCGCCGCTTTGAGACGATACCCTCCAGGCCCATGGCTCTGGCCTGCCGGTACATCGCTTGACCGTCGCTCAGAAGGTGTTCGGAGTAGTGGATCGGAAAGCCGTGTGGCTGGCCGGCCAGCAGACCGGCAAGGAGTCGCTTGCGTTCGATCAGCGGCTCACGCCTCATATCCCGACCATCGAGGTACAAAAGGTCGAAAGCGAACAGAAGCGCGTTGCGAGCCGCCCCGGCCGCAAGCGCCTGTTGCAGGGCGCCAAAATCGGCAATGCCGACGCGGTTCTCCACGATGGCTTCCCCGTCGATGTAAGCGGTCTGGAAGGGCAACCGCGCCGCGGCATCGGCAACGGGCGGGAACCGCGCGGTCCAATCGAGGCCGCGTCGAGTCAGCAGCCGCACCCGTCCGCTCTCGACTCGCACATGCAGCCGGTAGCCGTCCCATTTGATTTCGTGCAGCCAGCGGTCACCTCCTGGCACATCGGCCGCGAGGGAAGCGAGGCAGGGCTCGATGAACTCTGGAAAGGGATCGAGCCTATGGCGCTTGGCGAGCTGTCTGGCTGGGAATCGTTCAGCGGCGCTCCGCTTCGAGGCACTTGCGGAGCTTGGGGGAGACGCACGCGCCCCCTTCGAAGGGGCCGACTCGGTACTCTTCGGCATGCCAGATTCGAACGCCGAGCCTTGCCATCGCGTTCCTGCCCATGTGAGACGAAGCATTATGACGAAAGCAGTCCGGTGAACACCAATCCGATGAGCCCCATGAGCACGTTCGAGCCGACGTCGGCGCTCACGTCCACGATGTCCTAAACAACATCTGGATGACACTGACCGCTGATGATGTGGACGAAATGCAGCGTGAGCTCCGCGAGCATGGTCGGCGAGACTGGGCCATTGGGACGGCTTCGTTCTGGATGCGTGGTTGCCGCCCGAAGCGACACCGCCGGGGACCATTCCCACTCCTGGGCCTGACGGGTCTCGGATACAGGCGGTTCGCCTCGCATTGAACGCCAACGCAATCGAGGACTTCTCGCTTCACCGTGATGAGATTGAGGCCATCATCTCGGAGGCGCGCGCCGAAGGAATTGCCGAAGCCACCAAGCTCGTGGAGGCAGCCGACGGGCTATCGGAGAAGGAGCGAGAGCGGCTGATCGTCCGGCTGCGGCAGCTGTAGGATGGCCGCTGAGGCGCCTCGTGCCTGGCAACGCATGCTCTCGGGGCGCAGGCTCGATCTCCTCGACCCCTCGCCGCTGGACATCGAGATCGAAGACATCGCCCATGGCCTCGCGCGCGTCGCGCGCTGGAACGGGCAAACTGTCGGGCAACACATCTTCTCGGTGGCGCAGCACTCGCTGTTGATCGAAGCGTTCAGCGGGGAGCTACAGCCGGAACTGCCTGCCGCATCGCGACTAACCGTCCTGCTCCATGACGCGGCCGAGTACGTGCTCGGCGACGTGATCTCTCCATTCAAGGCCGTGATCGGCGATGGCTACACGGCGGTTGAGGCTCGCCTGTCGAGCGCAATCTATCTCCGCTTGGGGCTACCGGCCGAACCGTCGGCCTCGCTCAAACGCATCATGAAGCGGTCCGATCGACTCGCTGCGTTTCACGAGGCGACAAGGCTTGCGGGCTTCGCGCAAGAGGAGGCTCTGAGGTTCTTCGGCCAACCCGATGTGAATCTCGCAGCGCTCGAAGAACACCTCACACCGTGGCCGATCCACTCGGCTGAAATAGTACGGCTGCTTGCCATTAGGCATGGTCTTCCATTCGAAGTAGCTCGAGATCGGGATCAGGCATCGGGTGCGCCTGAAGGCGGCACGGAAGAACGGCTTCTCCTGCACTGTCTCTGCACGAGCATTGAAGGTCCCCGGCGTCTTCTTGGCCTTGTCCTTCCACTAATAGGGGACAAGACCCCACCGCATCGGCACGAGCTCGCGCCGGCCATCCCGCTCGACCACAGCGCTGACGGTATCGGTCGGGCAGACGTTGTAGCGCGGCTCTAAGTTCGAAGGCGCCGAGGTCAGTTGATAGAGCGCGTGGATTTCTTGCCACGAGAGCCGGTGTGAGAAGCGTGCGCACATCTGTTCCGCCTATCTGTTGCGCTATCGGGTTAAATCTTAGAGCCCGTCAGGGGCGGTGGCGGGGGCTTCTTCGGCACGCCGCCGAACGGGCCGCACGGCCGTAGTTGGTTGCGATTACCGGTGAGCACCTCGGCCATGATGTCGATCTCGCTCGTCAGCCGACTGGCACCTCGATAGACTGGTCCGCCGATCTCCGCTTTGGTCAAGGCAGTGACACAGGCCCGGCGACATTGGCCGATCGCTTCCAACAGTGCGTTCGCGTCGTTCTCGCTGAAATGCCGCTTGTGCCGCACGGCTCATCCCTTCGATTTCGGACGGTTGCCGCGCAGCGCGAACTCCCCTCGCACAAAGCCGTGCGAGACCAAGCGCTCGGCGTGCAAGGTTTGGGCAAGTGCGTCGTGGATTGCCCGCCTCAGCGCAGCGTCAGCGTTTCCCCGGGCCTCCTCAAGATACGCTCCGGCTATTTCATCGATCGCGCTTCGACTGAGCACCGCATCGGGCAAAGGGGTAGCGGCATGTCGCATGCCTTGCTCCTGGTCTTCGCCTGATCGATGTTCTCATTCTGTTCTAGCGACGGCCTTGGAGTCAAGATTGCTATCGTCCACGGCGCCGGGCGCGTAGGCTGCGTCGATCGCTGAGAAGCTTTACCCCTAAGCCAGCGCGCGCATTCGAAGGCAGTCGCAGATCCCGCCTACCTCCTTTCGAGATCGAGCAGCTGCGCGACATTGCCCGGAAAGCGGGTTTAGGCACGCTCGAGTACCTGCTCGAGTGCGCCGCGATCGAGGCGCGGGCGCTCATCGCCGCAAAGGATCGCGGGGATTACGATGCCCCAGCGGGACGCCACGACGGGCCGTCATCAACGATCCCTCCCACGGAGCGTGCCTACTCCCGCTTGGCGGTCGATGTCGCGCAGCTGCTCGATCTCGGAAAGGAGGTAGGCGGGATCTGCGGTGCCCTCGAATGCGCTCGCTGGCTTAGGGTAAGCTTCTCGGCCATCGGGGCCGATCTCACCGGAGGATGTTAACGCAGCTGCCGCCTTCGCAACCCCCATCCGGATCGATGACCGGCGGCGTAAAGGGGAAAAGGCGCGACAACAAGCACGTCTTCAAGCGCGGTGTGCGCGGGTTTGCCGACAGCCGCATTTACCACCTGGCATATGGCGCGTGGCGCCCCTTGTCCGGATGTCAATCCCCGTTTTCGGCACGCCTTCGGCAACTACGACGGGCCCTTTGTTGTGAAGCCAGTCTCAGGCCGGGCGTCGCTGCATGTCCAACTCGTGGAGCACCGGGCAGACCTACCGGAGGCGATCGCCAGGATCTACGAAATCACAAGTGATGCCGTTTTGATCGAGAAGTATCTTCCGGGCCGGGAGTTCTGCATCGCTGCTGCCGGTCCTGTGACTGCTCGGGACGGTACGCTGGTCCGGGGGGACGGCCCTTTCACGTTCGCTGCGCTCGAGCGCGTGCTCTCGCCGGACGAAAAGATCTTCACATCCATGGATGTCCGGCCGATCACTGGCGCGCGCTGCCGCGCCATCGATCCCGTGAAGGAAGCAGATCTACTCGCCAGCCTGCACAAGCTTGCTCGCGACGTCTTTCTCGAGTTCAACCTCGGTTCGGTGATCCGGCTTGATGTGCGCGCCGACATTGCCGGTAATCTCTACATCCTCGAAGCTAATCCCAAACCCGATCTAAAGCGGCCGGGACATGGTGCGACGAGCCTTATCTGCGAGGGTCTTAGCGATTATGGGATGAGCTATGATGACCTCATACTCTCGCTGCTCGCCGATCGCATCGACTTTCTCTTCACTCACCGGTCCGGGACCGTGTCACATCTGTTCGATCTCGTACAAGGGCGCTCGCCGCGAGCGGTGGCTTCAAGAAATCCGCCATGTGGCGCGTCTCAGCTTCGGGATCGCCTAACGCAGGCGAATGTCTGGCCGTTACGCCACACGTTAGTCGCTTCCGCACGCGCCGAAGCTGGCGGTCGCTTTCTCGCCGCAGCGGCAACGGTGCGGTCCTTGCAGGTCAGGGCCGGTGAGTAAGAGAGGCGTTGCGGAGTTCCACCGAGCTCGACAGGTGTTGGAAACGCAGCCCACTCTCCAAGCTTCACCGCTAAGCCCTTAAAGGCAACATAGAATGCAAGGCTTTCCGGCGTCACTTTATTCCAAGCCCACCGACCGGAGGCGCCCGGCCGAGCGGCCAGTCGTTCTTGTCACGGATCGCCCAAACCCGAAATCGGCCATCAGCGATGCGCTGCAAGTCATCGCGGCGGTTGAGGTGGTCGGGCCCGACGAGACTTGGGACCGGCCCGGCGCCATCGCCGGCGTGGTCTGCGACCTGACGCTTGCGCGTCCGCAGGCGGCGCATTGCCTGCGCCGGCTGCAAGCCCGGTACGCCGGCGTTGAGCCACCGCTTCTGTGCCTGCTGCGACAGGTCACGAGCGGGGCGGTTCTTGAGGCGAAGGCGCTTGGTGCCGCGGCCTGCTTATCCGTCGACGCTCCACCAAGAAATATCGTGCAAGCGCTATTCAAAATCATATACCCGACGGAGTCGATCGCCGATCGGCTGATCCAGGCTTCTGCGGAGCGGACCGGGGAGATCCTGGGCGCCCTCTTCCGTGCCGCGCACGAAGGGCTCGCGCCGACGATGGCGCTCGTCGAACCTGCACTCGATTCGGTTCTGGACGCCATGGCGGCGGGCGGCCTCAGCCGCTGGCTTGATACGGTCAGGGCTTATGATGATGGCACTTATCAGCACTGCCTGCTGGTGGCGGGCTTCGCAGCGAACTTTGCCCAGCATCTCCGCTTCTCGCGATTCGATCAGCGTCGGGTAATGCGAGCAGCTCTCGTCCATGATGTCGGTAAGGCGAAGATACCACGCGCCATCCTCAACAAGCCTGGACAGCTGGACGAAGCCGAGCTGGAGGTGATGCGAACCCACGCGGCGCTAGGTTTTCAGCTCCTTAAGGACGGCGGCGAATGCGATCAGGCAACGCTCGACGCAGTGCGCCATCACCATGAGATGCTCGACGGCTCTGGCTATCCCGACGGCCTGCGCGGGAGCGAGATTAGCGACCTTGTTCGGCTGCTGACGATCTGCGACATTTACGCGGCGCTGACCGAGCGCCGTCCCTACAAGCCTCCGCTTCCGACCGACAGCAAGCTGCGAATTCTTGCCGAAATGCGGGACAAGCTGGACCCAGATCTCGTCCCGGCGTTTGCGGATTCGGTCCGCGGGAGTGAGCTGGCGAGCGCTGCCTAGTCGTCGTTACAAGGAAGGTTGCTCCAGCATTGTCCAAGGTGTTTGTCTCTCATGCCGGCGCGGGAAGGCGGACGTTGTAGGCGGTCGATCCTTGCGGCGCCGAGGCGCTCTTCGGACGCGTGATAGCGCCTGGATAGCCCTTCACGCCGGCGCTCTGGATGAAGCGCTCGGCCCTGCTCTTAGAACTCGGCGTGGGCGGGTGCGGAGGTGACGCAGGCCTTACGACAGACGCCGTGGCAGCCTATTAGTAGCTTCAGCTTGCTACAGTAAGCAGAATTTGTGGGTGAAGCGTCAGAATTCAATACTGATGTATAAGCTGTTGGGGGCCTGCCATGCTCAGCTCAAGAAGCGAATGCCGACGCGGCGGCCAATCTGCCATCTTCTCTCGACGCAGCGCTTCTGCTCTGGGTCAAGAAGGTGGAGATCGAAGTACCTAGGAGCGGTCAAAGCTTCGCGGAACAGCACGCGTGCACCTGCCTGCGAGATGTCGCGAACTACGCAGGCATACGCTCCAGCCGAACCAGGAAGATGGGCTTGCCCAAGCAGGCAGGTGTCCTGACGCTCGAGTTTTCGTTTTTCGCACATCAGCTCGTCCCTTCGTACTTGGCTGTCCCGCATACATAGCAGACTGACGTGCACGCTCAGTGCAAATTCGCCAAAAAACTATAATCCAGTGGAAACTAGCGGTTAATCGGCACCTTCGGTTCGCCACCGACGTCGCAAGAGCGGTGCAGCGGCGTTCGAGGTCCGGTGCTCGGCGGACCACCGCGGACGAGCGGGAAGGTACCAACGAGTTCAATAGATTAGCACCTGCGGCCGGCCAGATCAGTTATCGACGTGGAAAGCGCTGTCCGGACCCAAATCCCGTCGTTGCGAGCGGCGCCGAAAATGACCGATTCGCGCAGTACGCGAACTCCAGGCGCTACGCGCCTGCGGTGGGCCGGCGAATAAGCAGCTACCGATATGCTCCCTGAGGGCACTCATCCGGTTGACGGTTTCTCTAACTTATTGATCTTAGGTCAGTTTTGTTAATAGATTCCACATCGTCCGCTCCGTGGAGGGAGTGCCGGCAAGTTAGGATGCTATTCTGAAGGTGTCAAGGACTCTTTTCAACGGCGGCGGGCCGATGCGGCATCCGCTGGGCGGTTCGCAGCTTCGTCCTGCTTCGTGCGGCAGGGGACGAAGGCGCTCGCCGGCCGGTTGAGGGCGAGATCGAAGGCGGCGGCAGTGTCGCGGTTGCGGTTCGGGTTCGATCGGCCGCTGGCCACGCGACGGCGGAAATCGGCGATCACCGCCCGGTCCCCGGCGCTGTCGTACGAGGACTGCGCGAAGGCGAGGCCTGGCGCGCCGTGCTCACGATCAAGCGACCGCGTGTACCGCATCCGCTGGAGCATGTACGACCAGACGGCCCAGTCGTAGTCCTGCTGCGCCTTTTTTTCGCAGCCCTCGAGGGGGCAGCGCTCGGACGCGGCGAGCACGACCTCGTGCCGTGGTCTCTCACTGCTGCGGCTGACCGGCGGCGCGAACGGCCTCGTGCCCGGCGCGTAGGGCTGCGCATCATCCAGCGAGAAGCAGACGGCGGTGCCGGGAGCAACGTGCACGGGCGGTGTCAGCGTGAACAGTCGCGTGAATGTCGGCCGATCGAACAGGTAGAGCCCGCCGACCCACAGAACGAGGTTCATCACCACGGCCGGGCCAAGAACGTAGGGGTGCGACACCCAATCCGGCGGCTTGAGTGCCGCGAGCGGCGCCAACATCTGGCGAATCTCGCCGAGGCTCGGGATCAATAAGGAAGGCGCCGGCAGGCGCGGCGCGGACAGGCCGGCATCGAGCGCGCCGGCCGGGGCGAGATGTCCGAAGCTGGTCCGGAAGCTGTTTGCCGGCACCGCGGCCGGCGCAGCCGCGGCAGGAGACACCCACACGGGCATCGGCGCGGGCACCTCCGCGGCCGTGACGGCGCCCGGAAGCGCACGACGGAGCGCCGCGATACGGCTCTCGAGCAGCGGGTGCGTGGACAGGAAGCCGAGCCCGGGCGCCGCGATCATCATCTGCTGGACCGCCGCGTCCAGGCCCTCGATCGTCTCGCGACCATGAATCTTGCGCAATGCGCCGATCAGCGCGTCGGGGTCCTTCGTGAGCTCGACCGAGCCGGCGTCGGCGAGGTATTCGCGGGTGCGCGAAACGGCGAGCCGCAACAGCACGCTCATCGCCCCGAGGGCGACGCAGGCCCAGGCGACGACGGCGAGAACCTCCCAGAAATAGAACGGCAGCATCGCGGCCATGAGGACAAGCCGCGGGCTTGGCTTGAAGTTGCGCACGAGGATCAGCGACGCGGTGCGAAACACGATGGCGGAGAACAGCGTCGCCACCGCCAGGAGCCGGATGTCGCGGTTCTTCACGTGGGTGAGCTCGTGCGCCAGCACCGCCTCGAGCTCGCGCTCGTTTAGCGCTCGCAACAGCCCGCGCGTCACGGCGACGACGGCGGTCCGGGGAATGAGCCCAGCCGCGTAGGCGTTGAGCGCCGGCGTCTCCATGACATGCACGGCCGGCATCGGCAGACCGGCCGCGATGGCGAGGTTCTCGACAAGATTGTAGAGGCGCGGCTCCTCACTGCGGGTGACGGCGCGAGCCGCCGTGGCGCGCGCCAGCACCGGCTTGTAGAACAGCCAGGCCATGACAAGCCAGCAGAGGCACCCCGTCAGCGGCACCTGCCAGTAGCCGGTGAAGAACTCGGCCGAAGCCCGCCCGAGAAGCGCGAGGCTGCCGAGCGCGAGGCCGTCTTCGCGCGCCAGATAGGTCTCGTTGCGAACAAGCGTCGGAAGCTGCAGGGCGAACGCCACGAGCTGGAACAGCAGGACGAAGGCGCCGAGCAGCGCGAGCGACTTCGCATTGTTTCGCCGGATGTGGCCGTAGAGGCCGTTCACTCTGAGCATAGGCGGCGGGCTCTAGCGGGGCAGGTCCGGGAGCTTGAATGAGAGCTTCTGCCCGCCGCCGAACAGCCGCCTGAGCCACCGCCCCAAGCTGTAGACGCCGAGCACGAGAACGGCCGTGGCGGCTGCAAGTCCAGGTCCTGCGACCGGGCCGCCGACGTAGAGCGTCGCGGCCGAGGCTGCCACCGCAAGCGCCAGCGCTGCGATTGCGGGGTAGCCGCGCCAGCCGAGCTCCCAGCCGAGCCAGATCCCGAGGAAGGTGTACATGCGAGAACGCCGCGACGCTCGCGATCAGTGCTTGAAGACCGGCGCGTCGTCGATGAGGACGCGCTCAATCCCGATGTCGTAGAAGGCGCGCTTGTGCAGCCTTGCTGCGCCGGCGATGACGTTCGCCGGAAACTGCCGCAGCGTGCTGTTGTATTCGTTCACGGCTGCGTTCAGGAAACGTCGTGTCGCCGCGAGCTTGTTCTCCGTGTCGGCGAGCTCGCGCCGCAGATCGCGGAAATGCTCGGAGGCCTGCAGCTCGGGATAGTTCTCGGCGATCGTGAACAGCTGCGCGATGCCATGGCCGAGCGCCGCCTCGGCCTGCAGCTGCGCCTCGGGCGAGGTCGCCCTGAGC
>Ga0126304_10001496_pt1 | contig 11034 bp, 9 predicted proteins | sample Plot25_FD_92538 | JGI IMG/M metagenome (GOLD analysis project Ga0126304, IMG submission 92538) | Serpentine soil microbial communities from UC McLaughlin Reserve, CA, USA - Plot25 | ecosystem: Environmental > Terrestrial > Soil > Grasslands | place: USA: UC McLaughlin Reserve, Lake County... | reverse complement strand
GTTGCAGAGGAAGGAAATTCAAACATTGTATATACAAAAGTAGGTAGTGTGGAAGTATCTCGAGAAATGATTAAAAGAAATGCTCTTATTGGTTTAGAAGAAAATGGAGGATTCATGTACGGTAAATTAAACCAAGTAAGGGATGGAGCAATGACGACAGGACTGATTTTGGATATGCTTGCAAATTTTTCACCTACCAATAAATCAAGTAATCCATTCTCTGAAATTATAGGGTCACTAAAAAAAATAGCTCAATTCAAAACCAAATTCAAATGTTCCTCTAAGGAGGTAGCAAATAAGATAGTTACCAAATGTTTAGAACATGGTTCACCTAAAAAAATCGAGAAGTTGGATGGCGCAAAAATTTGGATTGACGATGAATCATGGATAATGGTTAGACCAAGTGGAACTGAACCACTTGTAAGAATGTATGGAGAATCGATCTCTCAAACACTCTTGGATTCGAAAGTGAGAGAATATACCAGAATAATAGAAAGTGTGTTACAATAAACCTAAAAAAATAATTTATTTCGTTTATTGATGAAAGACATTATTATTATTCTCTTTCTTATCTATATTAGTTAATATTATTATAATAAAAGAGTAGTCTAACTATAAAAAATGCAAGCCTGACGAATTTCTTCGGAATTGTTGATTAATATTTTCTTGTACTACTATTGGGAAGTAAAAGTGATGAACAAGATAAATGATTTTTCATAATTATATTATTCAATTTTATATTGAAAGAGAAGTTGAGTTATTGAAAATAAACCTTGATCACCATACGTAAAGAGATGGACAAAACAACACATATCATTAACATCAGCTAAACAGCATTTCGTCAGTTTATTTCCTTTTTCAAAAAATCTAGATCCCTGAAAGACTAGTCTATCTCAATTGTAGGGAACTAACAACAATAGCAATAGCAGTAGCAGTAGCAGCAGCAACAATAGTAATAATAATAATAATAATAATAATAATAGAAATAATAATAAGAGATAATATCAATGAAAACGATATCAATAATAAAATATCAAAACCGAAAAATTATGTTGAAAAAAGGTTGAATCAAAATAAGGTTAAAGAAACTAAGCAAACTTTAATCGAGATAACGGTCATCGGAAAGGACAGAAAAGGGATTGTGGCCGAAATTACTAACTTTATCTTTAAGAATTATGGAAATATTGAAAAAATAAATCAAAATGTAATAAGAGGACTTTTTGGTATGCAACTTGAAGCTTCATTCAATAGGATCATAAAGGAAGATCTTGATAGAGGTTTAGAAGCACTTGCAAAAGAGTTAAAGATGGACATTAAGGTGCATTACCAAGAACCAAACAGATTACCTAATATTGCCATTCTCATAAGTAGTGAAGATCATTGTATATTAAAAATACTTGAATCGTACCATAAAAAAGAACTTAAATCAAAGATCCCTCTTATAATTGGAAGTTCGAATGTATTAAAACCAATTGCCGATAAATATCAGATCCCTTTCTATTTAATTGATCACAAAGATCAGGTAGAAGCAGAAGGACAAATTTTGAAACTATTCGAGGAATATAACATAGATATGGTTATTCTTGCAAGGTATATGCGAATTCTTACTCCCAATTTTGTTTGGAGATATCCTAATAAAATAATCAATATTCATCCATCCTTATTACCTGCTTTTCCTGGTGCATACGCTTATGTCCAAGCATATGAAAGAGGAGCAAAAATCGTAGGTTGTACAGCACATTTTGTAACTGAAGATTTAGACCAAGGACCAATTATATGCCAGAAATCGTTTAATGTTATGGATACAGACAATATTGACTCCATTAAAAACAAAGGGAGGAAATTAGAAAGCGCAACATTGCTTCACGCCATAAAATTAGCACTGGAAGGTAAACTCGAGGTTTATTGGGGAAAGGTTCATGTCAAAAAAAATCGAAGGAGAAGTTGATAAAATTATGGTTATAATCATAACAATGATATTTTTTTAACCGAATAATCCTTACAAACATGATATAATAAAGATAAAAAGAACTAAGGATATGAAGGAGGAAGGATATTGTTAAAAAATGAATAATATTTACAGTTTGTCTAATATAGATATCGAAAAATGGAAAAAAAAATCGAATCACATAATAATTCCTATAGGTTCGTTAGAACAACATGGTCCTCATCTTCCTGTATCTACAGATACTATCATAATAGAGCATTTAGCAAAAACTATTGCTGAAAAAATTCAGAGCTTATACATTCCCGCTATAACTTTTGGTATTTCTTTTGAACATGAGCCCTTGTTTAATATTTCATTATCTCACATTACTTTCTCCAATCTTATTGGAGATATTTGTGTGTCACTTGCAAAGTATGGAATGAAAAATATAATCTTGTTAAATGGCCACCATGGCAATATGGGATCTATGTACTATATTTCTCAAAACGTTTCTCATAAAATCCCTCCAAATACAAGACTCAACTTTATAAACTATTGGAATCTAATGAATGACTTTGATCATGCTGGCGAAATTGAAACATCTCTTCTATTAGCAATTAATAAAAAGTTGGTCAAAATGAAGATGGCACGCGCAAATACTAAAGAGATCAATGGATCGAAAGTTGCTTATACAAGTCTTACATCAAATCCTGGGTCTTTCCCAAAAATCACAGGAAATGGAGTATGGGGTGATCCTACAAAGGCATCAATAATAAAAGGACGTTCGTTATTAGATGATTTAATTCAAAAGCTTAATCAAACTATAATAGAATTTCAAGAGTTTTAATTAAAAAAGATGTAGATATATATATATATTTGTGAAATTTTTTCTTCAGCAATAGTTTTGCTCAAGAAAAAAATAATGTCGTTGAATGAAATTTTAATATATAACTAATATTCATTTGATAGTAACAGGTAGATTTAGTATTGTCAATTGATATGGCCGTAAAGGTTTTGGATGAGAGTTTTGGAAAAATTGTACTGATAAAATTAAAAGGTGGTAAAGTTATTAGAGGAACCCTTCATGGTTTCGATCAACACATGAACTTATTACTTGATGATTCCGTAGAGATTGTAGAAGGTAAGTCGTCAGATTTGGGAACTATTGTAGTAAGAGGGGATAACGTAGTTATAATATCCCCACCGCCAGTATAAATAAGGAGACATGTAACAAGAAAAGAGGTTGATATGATAAAATGACAAAAGGCACAACCTCAATGGGCAAGTATACCCGAAAAAAGGTACATATAAGATGTCGAAGATGTGGCCATAATTCATTCCATAAACGTGGAAAAGCCTGTTCAAAATGTGGTTATCCTGATCCAAAAATGAGAAAGTATAACTGGATCAAACGTCAAGTAATGTAATATAATAAAAACATATTAAAAAAATGTAAATCTAATAAAAGTTTTTTAAAATTTTTTTTATTACAATCTTATCAAGAGTGACTTCAGTTATTTTAAAATTAAATATATCCATAGAGAATATAATTAATAGTTAAAATGGTTGAAATAAGTTCTTTTTTATTAATAATAGTCGGACTATCCATGATTGGAGGGATTATTTTTGGATTATACTATACTACAATAGTTTCCGTTATTTTTGATCTGAAGAAAAGAAGAAATCCGTCAACTAATTCCACTACAAGAGAACAAGAAAAAGTAAAAGAAGAATTAAAAAATAAGCTAAAAATGAAACCAGATTTGATAAATAAAAATTCTGAGTTAATTGAAGATGAGTTAAAGATATACCAATTCGAGAAAGATCTTGCAACCCATGCTATAGAGAAGATTTTGCTTGCATCTAAAAACAAAGCAATTGATTCCTTTGAAAAAGATCGCCTTTTACTCAAGTATAAAGATCAGTTAAAAAATTTGAATGGAAAAATGGAGAAAATCCAGTCAGAAATAGATGTTACTAGATTGATTAATCTTAGAAACGATCTAGCTTTTCTATTAGATAACAAAATTTCAGATATTGATGAAAAGATAAAAGACATCAATTTAAAAATAGGAACTAATTATAATCTTAAAGATATACTAAATCAGACCAGAAAAAATAAATCCTATGATGACAGTTTAAAGAATATCAATAATCCTTCTTTCATTGATATTGAAGGAAAGGGTGGTGATAGTGATGATAATTTAAATTTTAGAGAATTAACAAACTACAAGAATCATCCAACACAAAAAAGAAAAGAAATGGTTATTGAGAGTGAGAGAAAAAAAATTGATGACCTAAAAGATCAAGTTTTAGTTGCATTAAACAGACTTGATAAAACTGGTGATATCAAAATAGAATTGAAAGACGATATGGACACAAAAATAGTTACAGAGACTAAAACTACTTTCATGGATAAAGATTTCCAAGATAATGAGCAGAAAAAAGAAGAAAGTAATGAGAATAACGAGTATGTAAGTATCGAAAATAATAAAAAACCTACTAATACAGTAAGTGAAAATAAGTTGAATTTTTCCATGATTGTTAGTTCGCTAGGTAAATCTAACAATAACATTGTGACTACCAAAGAAGTGACATTTGGTCCTTTAAGCAAAAGTACTGCAGGAAACTTAAAAAATTATGTGAATTCGAATTCAAATACGACGATAAATGAATCAAATTCTTTTACATACTTAGATACTGAGAAAAATAATAATTATAACGATAACAAAAAAACTCCACTCTCAAATATATTAAATCAAGTCAATCCCAATTTTGACCATTCAATGATGAAATTTAAATACGACAAAAAATATTTATCCAAAGATCAGGGCCATAAAGACAAACCATCATACTTAGATCATGATGCCAATAACAATACTAATAATAATAATAACAGATTCAAATTTCCATTGGCATTTATTTTTTCTAAAAATGGTAAAGAAGAAGAAGAAAAAGAAAAAGAAGAAGAAAACAAAAAAGTTGAGAAAAGAAATTATGACACGAATGAAGAAAGAAAAGATCCCCTTAGCAATATTGTTAATAAAAGTAACAGAAAATAAAATTTTTTTTATTTCTTTACCCTGCGTTAATATGATCTAGAGAAATTAAGTATAAGTTATTCAGCTCCTAAAAACCCTATAAGATCAAATTCCTCAGTAGATGTTGTTGATTGAATTTCAGCAATAGAAATAAGATGATGATCAGGATCTAATATAATTGCATGTTTGCCAAAGGGCTCACTTTTTGCTTCCTTAAAAAATCTAACATTTTTTGCTTTTAGCTCCTTTACTACTTGATCCAAATCAGAAACCATAAATCCTACAAGAATATTGTTGGGATGCCTATCACTTTTTTCAGCTGTACCTTTTCTTTTTTTAGGATGCAATGCAAGCGTAGTTCCCTTTTCAAAAAATTCGGTCCAATCAGTAGTTTTTACTTTGAGTTGTAAACCAAGAGTATCTTTATAAAATTGGGTAGACCGTTCCATATCGTCAACAAGCAATATTATTGAACCAATTTTGCTGAACATTCAGATTCACTTTTTATATAATATAGATGCTTAATAAAAGAATTTGTATATTCATATATATATAGCACTGCAACAAATACATCTCAAAGTATAATTTTTAATTAACTAAATTGTTAATGTTTTATTTTTCTTATTGCTGTAACAAACTAGAAGATAAAACTATTTTTGAAGGACACAAAAAATAAATAAGAATATTAATAACTATAGGAAATTGTTAGTATGGCTATCGCTTTCGCCATTTATTCACATAGTGAATATTATTTAAAAGTAATCTTATTTTATACTTATTTACTTAAGAGTATTAATTTATAGAAAATAAAAATTTTTTTATAACATAATTACGTAATATCATCACGGGTAACACAATAAATTAAAAGAAATTCTTTAGTCTTATTAATTAATAAATAATAAAGTTCTCAATTCATGTTGCTAAATATTATGATTATAATTAATTTCTATTTATTTTAGTAACTTACCACACCTCTTTCAGTATTTATTCTCAATCAAAGACAGCAATGTGAAAGATGATTTATTTATTTTATTTTATTTAAAAATTATATAAAGAATATAAAACCTATACATCCACCATAATTTCGAATGGGGTATTGACAGACCAAAATCTCGAACATCTTGTTCCTATGCTTGAAAGTATTATTGACAAATATTTTTTTAAACCATTTGATAAAAAGAATATTAAAAATGATGACATAATTGTAGGATTAGGAAGCGGTAGCACTGTTGCGGAATTAGTAAAAAAAATAGGTACCCTTCCTAACACGGAGAATTTCATTTTTATTCCTACTTCTATTCAAATAAAAATAATTGCTGAAAATGCTGGTTTAAAATTTACAGATGAGAGTAAAATATCTAACATTGATTTGGTAATAGACGGAGCTGACCAGATAGACCATAATTTGAATATGATAAAAGGAGGAGGAGGGGCACTTTTCAAAGAGAAGATTATAATGTATTCAGCAAATGAAAGGATTATTCTAGCCGATTCAAAGAAATTTGTGCCTGAATTTAATTTACCTATTCCTATTGAAGTTCACCCCTTTGCCAGATCTACAGTAACAAAAAGACTGAAATCTATGGGAATTATAGGAAAAACAACTACTACTACAACTAGTTCTCAAATAAATAATCAACAAGATGAAAACCATGATAATTTATCAGCAAAACCTATAATTCGGACTATCCAAAAAGGTTATCCATTTATTACTGAAAATGGTAACATTATTTTAGATACCAAATTTATTGGTATTCTTGACATAGAAAAGGCAGAACAAGAAATAAAAAATATCCCAGGCGTTATAGAGGTTGGACTTTTCGTGAGAAAAAATAATACTCAATATTATTCTGTAAATAGCGAAGGTAAATTTTCTGTCAAAACATCTTCTTCTTCTACTAATTAATTATTGAGATTACAAATATATGTATATATCTCCTTAATTTTTGAATCGATGGATAAACTTTCCATATCCATAAGAATTCTCATCTACAATATAATTTTCCATTACTACCTTTCCTCTCAATATAGTAGCAATAGGCCAGCCACATAATTCCCATCCATCATAAATAGTGTAATCAGAATAAGACTGTAATAACTCAGGTGTAACTCTCTTTTTAAGATCCAGATCTACAATAACCAAATCTGCATCCGATCCGTTCTGTATAGCACCTTTCTGCGGATAAAGCCCAAATATTCTTGATGTATTATAACTTGTAACTTCTGAAACTCTTTGCAAATTTATTTTACCTTTATTTACACCTTCACTTAAGAGGACGGGTAGCATAGTGGCAATTCCAGGAAATCCTGATAATGATTCTAGCAAATCACCATTGGGATCTAACTTGAGTGATAATCGATTAGCGACATGATCTGTGCCTACTGTATCTATAATTCCGTTTCTTAGAGCATACCATATACTTTGCAAGTCATGTTTAGAACGTAAAGGTGGAACTACCTTGCCTTTTAGATCATTAAAATCATGGGTATGAGTAAGATAGTGAGGACAAGTTTCAATATAAAGATTACATCGCCCTTTTTCTTTCTCTTTAATAATAGCATCTATAGCAGCACTTGATCCAATATGTACAAAATAGATATTTGAATTATATTTTCTACCAAGTTCAGCAATTTTTTGTATACTTTTTATCTCTGAATGAATTGGTCGACATTGTGACCACAATTTGAGTAAATTCTGTTTAGATTTGTGACCTTTGTTAGAATCGGTATTTTTTATGCCTAGAGGTATTTTAGTTAAAGGGTGATGTATTACTAAGCTGGCCTTTCCATTGGATTTTGATGATGATGATGATGATGTTGATGATAAATTATGGTGATGGTTATTATTATCTTTTTTATCAATAATTTCTCTTTTTATTTCATTATAACATATTTTGGGATCCTCTGCATGTACTAAAAGCATAGTATTGAACTGTGAAGTAAATTTAACAATTTTATTTAAAAAATCATCAGAAATTTCTACCGTTCCACTTCGAATCTCTTTTTCCATTGGATTTAAATCCATATGAATTTGATTAAGTTTTGATCCGAGGTTCATGTATACCTTGAACGAATTTATTCCTGTTTCATGTATCAAATAGGAAATATCTTGTAGATGTTGTTTTATTAAAATTGAAGGATGAATAGAAAAATCTATTATATGATTCTTTAAACTAGCATCAATTTGTTTTTTAATGTTATTTTGATAATCTGAATATAACCTTAACATTCTTATCATTGTTGTAACTCCTCCTAAGGCTGCGGATTTGGATTCAGTTCTAGCGGCCTCTTCTATTGGGGTATAAACACCATAATGAACATGCGGGTCGATTAATCCAGGAAGGATATATTTTCCTGATGCATCAATAGATCTATTATAACTGATGTTACCTAATGATTTGGAAAGCTCTTTTATTTTTCCATTTTCAATCATAATATTAGTATTGAGAATTCCAACCTTAGGGATTACAACTGTTCCATTTTTTATTAATAGATCACATGAATTTTGCATTAAACAATATAATAAAATGATATAGCTAATTAATTAAGTTACTATTAGAATTTTAAAAATATTAAATTTCTATCTTATTTTATAAAATACATAAAAATTTTACTGATACAAAAAAAAGAAGTTTAGGTTACTGTTACTTTACCCGTCATGAATGGGTGTAAAGAACAGTAATAGTCAAATTCTCCTGCAGTATCAAAGGTATTCTCCCATGTTCCCTTTGGTGCAATTATACTAGAATCAAATGCTGGTTCTCCTGCTGCACCACCTTGTGCAGTTCCTTCTACCACTGTGTGAATTGTGCTGTCATCATTTGTCCATGTAACAGTACTTCCACTAGGTACAGAGATTTCCTCTGGTACGAAAAACTCTGTAGCGCTTGGATTAGAGGATCCTGCTGCAATAGATACTGCTTCTTGTGCATATGCTAATGTTGCATTCTGTGTTTTAGCTGTTGCATTAGCAATTATTTTTTCATATGGAATTGGTTTTGACCAATCGGCTACTGCACTATCGCTACCTTTTGGAGCTACTGCAGTTCCTGGGGGATGATCAGTTTTTGTAGAATTGTCAGCAGCAACTACAGCAAGGGCAGCACCTCTTACTACATGATTCATGTTATGGTCAACACCTACATAGAGTCCGGCTTCTGGGAATACAGATTCAATCACGGAGGCAGAGCCTGGAGGAATCCACCATGTTTCGTCATTAAGCAATTGAGTTCCATAGTCAGTTTTATCAGGGTTACTTCCGTCTCTTACATCAATTTGACCAGAGATAAAGTGGAATGATACTCCTTCGTTAGGACCAGGACTCAAGACATACCATCTTGTCAATTCCCCTGGTTTAACCTTAAAGATTTGTGGATTTTCGTTTAAAACAATCTTTGACGTTTCACCAATTCCTGGAACATATTTATGAGCCATACCGTTTGTCAATATAAGGTCTGGCATTTGGGTGGCAAATTTGGTAAGATCAAATGTTCCTGTTGTTCCGTTAGTTCCTACAAATAATCCTTTATCAGCAGTATTGAAATTCTCTCCAAATGATAGATAGAACTCTTTCGCTGGTTGTTCATTTGGTGGATGTACTATAAGAGCGCCATACATACCATTTGCAATGTGTTCCCATACCCCGTTCAATCCATCAGCACCACAGTGATACATGAATGCTCCTGCATTATCGGCATGTACAGCAACATGTCTAGATTCTCCTGGTGGAATATTACCAGATAAGACTTTACTTGGTCCTACACCAGCATGGAAATCAAGGCTATGAATTGTTTTACCATCATTTCTAATTGTTATATTGATAATATCTCCAACGTCACCTGCAATATTGGGAGCTGGAATTGTACCATTAAATGTCATTGCAGCATACTCTATGCCGCCTGGATGTAGAGCATTAGCTGGTGCAACTTGAACTTTATTTTCGTTTGCAACTAAAAGGACGTTTTTTACTGGTCTATCTTCGTCTTCTTGTGCAAATACTTTGGTTATAAATGGAAAGCCCGATACAACAGGACTTAATAAAAGCCCAGTAACAAGCATACCCATTATAACGCCGGTTGTCAATAGTTTCATTGAATGGGGGAATTGCTTTTTCCTATATAAGGTTTTACTTTAATACTCTTATTAAATAATTTTAACTAAATATTTTATATATTATAAGAATCATAAGGTTATCTAAAATTCTTTGAATTCGTTCAGATTTTTAGCAATAAATCCATTTCTTAGTAAATATGTATAGTAAAAGTCAAAAGAAAAAATAAAGTGTATAATAAATTAGATACTAATTTCATTTATATTTATAAATTTATTACAAGGATTTTATAACTTCTCTAAGGGCTGGTAGTTCAGTTCGGTACGAACGTTCGGTTCGCAACCGAAAGGTCGCGGGTTCAAATCCCGCCCAGTCCATCGCTCTTCAGTTGAAAGGTTTCGATAGGTTTTATGAGTAAATAGCAAAAAAGTTAACAAAAATTTTTTGTTTTTTTATTAATTTTTATTTATTTATGTTAACGTATTTGTTAACAATTAAAATTGATAACGACTAAATTTCGGTAATTTTGTCAACATTAAAAAATTTTTGTTAACACGAAGATTTTCTATGTTAACAAAGCAATAGATAAATAATTAAAAATTTCGCAAATTTCTAATTACTTTATTTTTTCTATGTAAATCTTATCGTTTTCTACTACTATTATTATTTTATCGCCCGCATTAAGTTTTAATCCATCTCTTATAGGTTTGGGTAATGCAAATCCAACTGAATTTCCCCATTTGACCAATGTTGCTTCAAATGAAACTGGCATAAGAATTACATTAGATTTCTTTAAATCATTGCATAAAAGTTTTAGTATTAATTCAGAAATATTTAATTAGGTCTAGACCCAAGTCTATACATTGGTTAAAAGTTTGTCATTGAAAATGGATCAATTTAAAAAGACAACGGAATGGCGTACTATAGGGGTAAGTATTCGGAATACAGAAGTGTGTCTCCTAAATAGACAATTAGACCGTTTAAATTATACAACTTTAGGTGATTTAGCTAAAGAT
>Ga0126304_10001495_pt1 | contig 11042 bp, 8 predicted proteins | sample Plot25_FD_92538 | JGI IMG/M metagenome (GOLD analysis project Ga0126304, IMG submission 92538) | Serpentine soil microbial communities from UC McLaughlin Reserve, CA, USA - Plot25 | ecosystem: Environmental > Terrestrial > Soil > Grasslands | place: USA: UC McLaughlin Reserve, Lake County... | reverse complement strand
CTGTCATAGAATGCCGGGACAGAGCGGGGGCGAAAAGGAGAACCGAAGTGGTGCGCGGGGCAGCGGCGCGGGAAGCGGACGTCGAGACGCTCGAGGAGCCGGCCATCAAGAGCCCGCCCGAGCCGGTCGCAAAGCCGGCAGGCGAGGGCGCGTCGTTGCGGCAATCGCCGCAACGCTTCATCAACCGCGAGCTGTCCTGGCTCCAGTTCAACCGTCGCGTCCTCGAGGAGGCCGAGAACCGCAACCACCCGCTCCTCGAGCAGCTGCGCTTCCTGTCGATCTCGGCCAACAACCTCGACGAGTTCTTCATGGTGCGCGTCGCGGGCCTCGTCGGGCAGGTCCGCTCAGGCGTCGGTACGCTCTCGCAGGACGGGCTCACACCGGCCGAGCAACTCGCCAGGATCGGCGTCGCCGTCTCGGACCTCGCCTCCGACCAGCAGCGGCGCTGGCGCGAGCTCAAGGACGATCTCCTCCATGAGGGCATCGTCCTCGTCGAGGCAGCGACCCTGACGAAGCCTGAGATCACCTGGCTCGAGGACCACTTCCTGCACTACGTCTTCCCGGTGCTGACGCCGCTCGCGATCGACCCGGCGCACCCGTTCCCGTTCATCCCGAACCTCGGCTTCTCGATCGCGCTGCAGCTCGTCCGCAAGGGCGAGGCCAAGGTGAAGACCGAGGGCAAGATCCTCAAGGCGCTCATCCGCCTGCCCTCGAAGATCGAGCGTTTCATCCGCCTGCCCGATTTCGCCGAGACCGGCGCTGCCCGCTTCATCGCCCTCGAGCAGGTGATCGCGCTGTTCACCGGGCGTCTTTTCCCAGGCTACACCCTGAAAGGGCAGGGCGGCTTCCGGGTCATCCGTGATTCGGACATCGAGGTCGAGGAGGAGGCCGAAGACCTCGTCCGGCTCTACGAGTCGGCGCTCAAGCAGCGCCGCCGCGGCACGGTGATCCGCCTCGAGGTCGAGGCCGGAATGCCGGAGGACATCCGCTATTTCGTCGCCGAGGAGCTCGAGATCCCTCCCGAGGAGATCTTCGTCGTCGAGGGCATGCTGTCCCTGAACGAGCTGTCGCAGCTCGTGGCGCTCGACCGCCCCGACCTCAAATTCAAGCCCTACAATCCGCGCTTTCCCGAGCGCATCCGCGAACAGGGCGGCGACTGCTTCGCGGCGATCCGGCAGAAGGACATCATCGTCCATCATCCCTATGAGAGCTTCGACGCGGTGGTGCAGTTCCTCGCCCAGGCTGCCCGCGATCCGAACGTCGTTGCGATCAAGCAGACCCTCTATCGGACCTCGCCCGACTCGCCGATCGTCGCGGCGCTCGCCGAGGCCGCGGAGGCGGGAAAGTCGGTCACCGCGCTCGTCGAGCTCAAGGCCCGCTTCGACGAGGAGGCGAACATTCGCTGGGCGCGCAACCTCGAGCGCGCCGGGGCCCAGGTGGTGTTCGGCTTCATCGAGCTCAAGACCCACGCCAAGCTCTCGCTCGTCGTACGCCGCGAGGCCGGCCAGCTCATCACCTACTGCCACGTCGGCACCGGCAACTACCACCCTATGACGGCGCGCATCTACACCGACCTGTCGTTCTTCTCCGCCGATTCGGTCATCGGCCGCGACGTGTCGCGGATCTTCAACTTCGTCACCGGCTATGCCGAGCCGGCCGAGCTCGAACGGATGGCGGTGTCGCCGGTGACGTTGAAGAAACGGCTCCTGACCCATATCGAGGACGAGATCGCCTGCGCCAGGGCCGGCAAGCTGGCCGCGATCTGGGGCAAGTGCAACTCCCTCGTCGATCCGGTCATCATCGATGCCCTCTACGATGCGAGCCAAGCCGGAGTGCAGGTCGATCTCGTGGTGCGCGGCATCTGCTGCCTGAGGCCGGGAATCCCTGGGCTTTCGGACAACATTCGCGTGAAATCCATCGTCGGCCGCTTCCTCGAGCACAGCCGGATCTACGCCTTCGGCAACAGCCATGGCCTGCCGCACCCGAAAGCGCATGTCTACATCTCGTCCGCCGACCTCATGCAGCGCAACCTCGACCGCCGCGTCGAGGCTCTCCTGCCGATCCTCAACCCGACCGTGCACCAGCAGGTGCTCGACCAGATCATGATGGCGAATCTCCTCGACAACCAGCAGAGCTGGCGGGTATTGGGCACGGGCGCGAGCGAGCGGATCCAGCCCGGGACCGGCGAGGAGCCGTTCAACGCGCACAAGTATTTCATGACCAATCCGAGCCTCTCCGGGCGCGGAAAATCGCTGAAGACGTCGAGCCCCCGAGCCCTGAAACGTGGACAGCGTCCCTGACCTCAAAGCGAGCGACGCGCCCGGACGGCTGAAGGTCGGGGAGCCGATCGCGATCATCGACATCGGTTCGAACTCGGTGCGCCTCGTCGCCTATGAGGGCCTCACCCGCGCGCCGACGCCGATCTACAACGAGAAGGTCCTGGCCGGGCTTGGCCGCCACGTCGCGACGACCGGGCGGCTCGACGACGAGGCCGTCGCACGGGCGCTGAAAGCACTCCAGCGCTTCCGGGTGCTGTGCCGGACGATCGGCGTCGCCGACATCCACGTGCTCGCCACCGCCGCGGCGCGCGACGCTTCGAACGGCGAGACCTTCCTGCAGCAAGCGGCCGACGCGTGCGGCTGCGCCGTCGAGCTGCTCTCGGGCGCGCGCGAAGCCGAGCTGTCGGCGCTCGGGGTCATCTCGGGCTCATATCAGCCGGACGGGATCGTCGGCGATCTCGGCGGCGGCAGCCTCGAGCTCGTCGATGTCGCCGGCGACGATGTCGGGCGGGGAATCACGCTCCGCCTCGGCGGCCTTGCCCTGCAGGACCTTTCCGAGAACTCGCCGAAGAAGGCGCGCCGGATCGTGCGCGAGGGGCTCGAGCGCGCCGAGCCCCTGCGCAGCCTCAAGGGCCGCACCTTCTACGCCGTCGGCGGCACCTGGCGCGCGCTCGCCCGCCTGCACCAGGCCGACCGCGGCTATCCGCTGCGCGTCATGCACGGCTACGAGATCGATCCCGAGGAGGGTTTGCGTTTCCTCGAGCTCGTCGAGGAAGCCGAAGCCACGAGTCTGAAGGAGATCGAAGCCGTCTCCGAGGCCCGCCGGCCGCTCCTCGCCTACGGCGCCATCGTGTTGGAGGAAATCATCCGCGCCGGGCGTCCGGCCGAGATCTCCGTCTCGGTGCTCGGCGTGCGCGAGGGGCTCCTCTATGAGATGCTGACGCCGAAGGCGCGCGCCCTCGACCCGCTGATCGAGGCGGCGGACGAGTTCAACACCCTGCGTTCGCGCGCCCCGCCGCACGCAAGGGAGCTGCGCGCCTGGACCGACCGCTTTGTCGCGACGGCCGGCCTGCCCGAAACCGTCTCGGATCGCCGCTACCGGCACGCCGCGTGCCTCCTGGCCGACATCGGCTGGCGGGCGAGCCCGGACTACCGCGGCGAGCAGAGCTTCAACCTGATCGCCAATGCCGGCTTCGTCGCGATCGACCACCCCGGCCGCGCCTATCTCGGCCTCTCGGTCTTCTTCCGCCACGAGGGGCTCCAGCCGGAGAAGGCGAGCCCGAAGCTGCGCGAGATCGCCGGCGAGCACCTCTTCCACCGCGCGCGCCTTCTGGCCGGCCTGATGCGGGTCGCCTATCCGGTCTCGATCGCGATGGCCGGCGTGCTGCCGCGCGTGCCGCTCGTCATGCGCAACGGCGCCATCGTGCTCCAGCTGCCGCGCGACCTCGCGGCGCTGGCGAGCGACCGGTTGACGGTGAGGCTGAAGCAGCTCGCTCGGCTGCTCGATGTCGAGGCGCGGGTCGAGGTGGTGGGATAACGGCCAGGAGCGCTCAGGCCTCCACCGACTCCGGGACAGCCACCGGCGACACCGTCACCCGCCCTTTCCGCACCGACAGTCCCAATTCCCCGTGCTTCAGCGCCAACGCCTTGTCGCCGAACAGCGCGCGGCGCCAGCCGTGCAGCGGCGCGACGTCGGCGTCGTCCGACTCGGCGATCGCCTCGAGGTCGTCGACGGTGGCGATGATCTTCGGCGCCACGCGCTCCTCCTCCGCCACGGCCTTGAGCAGCACCTTCAACAGCTCGACGATGGCCCCGGTCGTCTGGCGGCGTGCCGGGCGCTCCGGCATCGGCACCGTCTTCGGGTCGCGCGCAAGGCCGCGCTCGACCGCCGCGAGGATGTCCTGTGCCTGGCGCGAGCGCTCGAAGCCGGTCGGGATCGAACGCAACCGCCCCAGCGCCTCGACGGAGCGCGGCGCCGAGACCGCGAGGTCGATTACCGCGTCATCCTTGAGCACGCGTCCGCGCGGCACGTCGCGCGTCTGCGCCTCGCGCTCGCGCCAGGCCGCGACCTCCATCAGCACCGCGATCTCGCGCGCCTTGCGCATCCGCCCGGAGAGCCGCCGCCAGGCGTTCTCGGGCTCGGCCCGGTAGGTGTCGGGCGAGGTGAGCACACTCATCTCCTCGTCGAGCCAGCCGTGGCGTCCGTTCGCCTGAAGCTGCGCCTCCAGCGCCTCGTAGACAGGGATCAGGTGGGTGACGTCGGACAGCGCGTAGGCGAGCTGCGCCTCGGAGAGCGGCCGGCGCGACCAGTCGGTGAAGCGCGACGATTTGTCGACGCGAGCCTTGGCGAGGTCGTTGACGAGCTGCTCGTAGGAAACGGAGTCGCCGTAGCCGCACACCATCGCGGCGACCTGGGTGTCGAACAGCGGGTGCGGAACGATGCCGCCCATATTCCAGACGATCTCGAGGTCCTGCCGCGCTGAATGGAACACCTTGATGACGCGCTCGTCGGCCATGAGATCGAGGAACGGCTTCAGGTCGAGGCCGGGCGCCAGCGGATCGACGAGCAGGCCCTCGTCCGGCGTCGCCATCTGGATAAGGCAGAGCTTCGGATAATACGTCGTCTCGCGCATGAACTCCGTGTCGACGGTGACGAACGGATGCTGGGAGAGACGCGAACAGGCCGCTGCAAGGTCCGCGGTCGAGGCAATGAGATCCATCGCCCGGCTATAGCGGAGGCGGCAAGGCGGTTCAAACCGGGGCGGCCGCGCGATTCGAGAAAGCGAGTGCGGGCGAGGGTCAGCGAGAACTGAGCAATTCGAGAACTGAGCAATTACAGGAGAGCGTCAACGTGAATCATCGTTCAGTCAAGCTGAGCTTGTCGCCAGAACGAGCAACGGAAGGATCGCGCCTAAAGCCAAGCCGAGCAAAAACGCGGTCTTCGGTTCGGGTTCGCCCTCGAGATCTGTCGCTTTCTTGATCGGGGCCATGACATTGGGCTCGTTGTTGTTTCCCATCCTGCGCATGAAACGCGTCGCCCTCGTTCCGGTTCCTGAAACCGACGAGCCGACTCTCGCTGTAATGGCTCTTGTCGGGCCCTGCGCCACTGCCCTGCTTGCCCCGCACCGAGGCTTTCTCCCGCGCCTCGTTTGGTTCCTTGCGCGGCAGATGATTTGAATGCAAAAGGCTGCCGACTGAGAGTGCCGCTCCTTCCAAATGCCGGCGCGCGCGCCTCAAGAGAGGCGTCTGGCGACCGGAAGCACCCGAGGATGTGATGACCGCGACCGCTCAGCTTGCGACCCCTTCGGTAGACACCGACCTCATCTATGAGATCCGCGACGGGGTTGCCCGCATCATCTTCAACCGGCCGCAGGCGCGCAATGCGCTCACCTTCGCGATGTACGAGCGCATGGCCGAGATCTGCCGCGAGGTGAACGACGACCCGTCGGTCAAGGTCATGATCCTCACCGGCGCCGGCGACAAGGCGTTTGCGTCGGGCACCGACATTTCGCAATTCCGCGCCTTCAAGGGGCCGGAGGACGCGCTCGAGTACGAGGGCCGCATTGACCGGGTGCTGGGCGACCTCGAGCGCTGCCGGGTGCCGACGATCGCCGCGATCGCGGGCGCCTGCGCCGGCGGCGGCGCCGGAATCGCGGCCTGCTGCGACCTGCGCATCGGCACCCAGACGGCGAAGTTCGGCTTCCCGATCGCTCGCACGCTCGGCAACTGCCTATCGATGTCGAACATCAGCCGCCTGACGGCCCTGATTGGCCCCGCCCGCGTCAAGGACATCATCTTCACGGCCCGCATGGTCGAAGCCAAGGAGGCCCTCGCGCTCGGTCTCCTGACCGAGGTGGTCGAGGATGCGGGCGCGCTGCAGGCCCGCGCCGACGAGCTTGCCCGCACCATCGCCGGCCACGCCCCGCTGACGCTGCGCGCCACCAAGGAAGCGGTGCGGCGCCTGACCAAGCGCCTGTCGCGCGAGGAGGGCGAGGACCTGATCCTGATGTGCTACATGAGCCAGGATTTCCGCGAGGGGATGGAGGCCTTCCTCAACAAGCGCCCGCCGCACTGGCGCGGGGCGTAGCCGCCGCGGCCATCGAAACTCCGCATCATCGTCATCATGACGAGGACGCAGGAACGAAGACCCGGGCGGCGAGCGGCCTGCACCATCGTCGTCAAGACCAAGACCGAGAAACAGGGAATAGCGAGGAAACGATGGGTCCGCTCGCCGGCCTGAAGGTCATCGATCTCACCCATGTCATGGCCGGTCCGACCTGCACCATGATGCTCGCCGACATGGGCGCCGACGTGATCAAGATCGAGCGCAACCCCGGCGGCGACGACACCCGCCGCAGCGTGCCGCCGAAGATCCGCGGCGAGTCCGCCGCCTTCATGATGATGAACCGCAACAAGCGCGGGCTCGTCCTCGACCTCAAGACCGAAGGCGGCGCCGAGGTGCTGCGCCGGCTCGCGGTGAAGGCCGACGTGCTGGTCGAGAATTTCGGCCCCGGCGTCATGGAGCGCCTCGGCTTCGGCTACGAAAACCTGAAGAAGGCCAACCCCGGGCTGATCTACTGCTCGCTCTCGGGCTTCGGCCGGACCGGGCCCTACAAGGATCGCCGCGGCTTCGACCTCGTCGCGCAGGCGATGAGCGGCATCATGAGCGTCACCGGCGACGGGCCGGACAGCCCGCCGGGGAAATGCGCGCCTCCGCTGTCCGACATCACGGCCGGCATCATCGCTGCCATGGGCGTGCTCGCGGCCTATGCCCACCGGCTCAAGACGGGCAAGGGCCAGTGGCTCGAGACTTCGATCTTCGAGGCGGCGCTGGTGCAGACCTACTGGCAGTCGGCGATCGCACTCGCGACCGGCGTCGCGCCCCGCGCCATGGGCTCGGCTCACCCGCTCAACGCACCCTACCAGGCGTTCGAAGCCGCCGACGGCTGGATTGTGATCGGCGGCGCGAACCAGCGCAACTGGCTCAAGATCGTCGACGCGCTCGGCGCGCCCGAGCTCGCGAGCGACCCGCGCTTCGCGCACAACCCGGAGCGCATGGCCAATCTGAAGGAGCTCGAAGCCGAGCTCGGCAAGCGCTTTCGCCTGAAGCCCGCCGCGCACTGGCTGGCGGTGCTGGACGAGCTGGGGGTGCCGGCCGGTCCGGTCAACGACATGCTGCAGGCGTTGTCCGATCCGCAGACCATCGCCCGCGAGATGGTGGTCGAGCTCGACCACCCGACCGCCGGGCCCGTGAAGGCGATCGGCTTCCCGGTGAAATTCTCGGACACGCCAGGCAAGGTGCGCAAGGCCGCGCCCGTGTTCGGCGAGGACACGGCCGAGATCCTGGCCGAGTACGGCTTCAGCGCCGACGAGATCGCGGCGCTCGAGAAGGAGGGCGCCGTGGTCGCCCACCGGCCCGAATTCGACCGGCAGAAGGTGGCGTGATGTGCTCGTTGATGAGGCGCGAAGCATTTGGCTCCTCACCCGCGCAGCGGGGGAGGGGGACCATGCGAAGCATGGTGGAGGGGGCGATCCCAAGCACCGTGCGTGGGCTTGCCCCCTCCACCGCCTTCGGCGGTCCCCCTCCCCCGTCGCCGAGCGACGGGGGAGGAATTCGCCCGATTCAGCACTGAAAAATCACGGGAGCGAAACATGTCAGTGAAGTTCACTCTTGCCGCACTCGCCGGAGCCGCGACACTCCTCGCGCCCCAGATCGCCGCCGCCGAGTGGAAGCCGACGAAGCCGCTCGAGTTCATCGCGACGGCGGGCCCCGGCGGGGGCACCGACAACCTCGCCCGCACGATCCAGAGCATCATCACCAAGCACAAGCTCATCGATCAGCCGGTGGTGGTGGTCAACAAGCCGGGCGGCAGCGGCGCCGAGGGCTACATCTACGGCAAGTCGCAGGCTGGCGACCCCTACAAGGTGATCTTCGGGACCTCGAACGCTTGGTCGCAGCCGATGACCTCGAAGCTCGCCTATAAGCACACCGATCTAACCCCCATCGCCGCGATGGCGCAGGACGAGTTCCTGCTCTGGGTCAAGCAGGACAGCCCGATCAAGACCGCCAAGGATTACGTCGAGGCGGGCAAGAAGACCGAGTTCAAGATGGGCGGCGCCCAGTCGAAGGACACCGACGAGCTCCTGACGCGCATGATCGCCAAGGAGGCGGGAATCAAGATCACTTATATCCCCTTCAAGAGCGGCGCCGAGGCGGCGGTCCAGCTCGCCGGCGGCCATATCGACTCGAACACCAACAATCCGAGCGAGAGCATCGGGCAGTGGAAGGGCTCGACCCAGCGGCCGGTTTGCGTCTTCGGCCCGCAGCGCCTGCCGACCGGTCCCAAGGTCACCGCGACCGAAGGCTGGCACGACATCCCGACCTGCGTCGAGCAGGGCCTTAACATCGCGCAGTTCCAGCAGCCCCGCACCGTGTGGCTGCCCGGCAAGGTGACGCCGGACCAGGTCGCCTTCTACGTCGACCTCATGAAGAAGGTGCAGGCGGCGCCCGAGTGGAAGGAGTACATCGAGCGGACCTCCCAGACCGACACCTATCTGACCGGCGCGGCGTTCCAGAAGTTCATCGACGAGGACATCGAGCGCGTTCGCAAGGTCGCGGCGGAGGAAGGCTGGCTCGTCGCCAACTGACGAGCTCTTCTATGATCTCACGCAGGGGGCTCGAGACCGGAACGGCGGCACTGACCGGCGCGTTCGGCCTCGCCGTCGCCGTTTCCAGCGTCGAGAACGGCATCGGCTGGTCGAGCGCCGGCGTCGAGTCCGGCACCTTCCCGTTCGTCACTGGGCTCATCATCCTGGCGGCGAGCGGCTACAATCTTGCGACCGCGGGGCTGCTTCGCGGCAGCCGCGCCCGCGTCATCGGCTGGGGCGACCTTAAGAAGCTTGCGGCCCTGTTCCTGCCGGCCGTCATCTTCGTCGCCGCGATCCCGCTCCTCGGAATGCACGTCGCGTCGGCGATCTACATCTTCGCCGTGCTGGTGCCGCAGCACCACGTCTCCGTCGCGCGAGCCATCGTGATCGCGGGCGTCACCGCGGTCTCGCTGTACGTCATGTTCGATTGGGCCTTCCAGGTGACCCTGCCGCGCGGCCTCCTCGGCGCTGCGCTGGGGTTCTGAGGCGGTTCGCGATGAGCTTCGGCACGCCCCACCCTCTCCCCGCCTGCGGGGAGAGGCCGACTCGGCGAAGCCGAGCGGGTGAGGGGCCGGGTGAGCGCACCCCTCAGCCCCTCACCCTCGCTTCGCTCCGCTCCGCTAGCCTCGCCCCCGACAAGGGGGGCTCGGCCCTCTCCCCGCAAGCGGGGAGAGGAGGAAGGAACGCCTGAGTGGAAAACCTCGACGCCCTGCTGCACGGCTTCACCATCGCGCTGAGCTGGCAGCACCTCGCGCTGATGGTCGTGGGCGTCCTCCTCGGCATCCTGGTCGGCGTGCTGCCGGGGCTCGGCGCGCCGAACGGCGTCTCGCTCCTCCTGCCGCTGACCTTCGGCATGACGCCGGTTTCCGCCATTATCCTGCTCTCGAGCATGTATTGGGGCGCGCTCTTCGGCGGCTCCGTGACGTCGATCCTCTTCAACATCCCGGGCGAGCCGTCCTCGGTCGCAACGACCTTCGACGGCTATCCGATGGCCCGCGACGGGCGCCCGAGCACGGCGCTCGCGACGGCCTTCGGCTCAGCCGCTTTTGGCGCCCTCGTCGGCGTCGTCCTCATCACGGTTCTTGCCTCTTGGGTCGCCCAGGCGGCGCTCGCCTTCGGCCCGCCGGAGTATTTCGCGGTCTATTTCCTCGCCTTCGCGAGCTTCATCGGCATGGGCGGCGCGCCGCCGATGAAGACGCTGGTCTCGCTCGCCATCGGCTTCGCCATCGCGGCGATCGGCATCGACACGGTGTCGGGCAGCGTGCGCCTGAACTTCGGGGTCGACGAGCTCGTCAAGGGCGTGAGCTTCGTCGTCGCAGTGATGGGCCTCTTCGGCATCGGCGAGCTTCTCTTGGCGGTCGAGGAGGAGATCCACGCGAAGGCGGTGTCGTCGAAGGTCGAGTGGGGCGAGGTCTTTCGCACCGTCGCCGGGCTGCCGCGTTATTGGGTGGCGTTGCTGCGCAGCGCCGCGGTCGGCTGCTGGATGGGCATCACGCCGGGCGGACCGACGGCGGCCTCGTTCATGAGCTATGGCCTTGCCAAGCGCTTCTCGCCGCGCCGCGCCAACTTCGGCAAGGGCGAGCCCGAGGGCATCATCGCGCCCGAGACTGCCGACCACTCGGCCGGCACCAGCGCGCTCCTGCCGATGCTGTCGCTCGGCATCCCGGGCTCGGCGACCGCGGCCGTGATGATGGGCGGGCTCATGATCTGGGGGCTCAACCCCGGACCGACGCTGTTCATCGAGCAGAAGGACTTCGTCTGGGGGCTCATCGCCTCGATGTATCTCGGCAACATCGTCGCCGTGATCCTGGTGCTGCTGACGGTGCCGATCTTCGCCGCGCTGATGCGGGTGCCGTTCTTCATCATTGCGCCGCTGATCTTCATCATCTGCGTCGTTGGCGCCTATTCGGTCTCGAACTCCTATCTCGACGTGATGCTGATGATGGGCTTCGGGGTCGTCGGCTACCTGTTCAAGAAGCTCGATTATCCGATCGCGCCGCTCGTGCTTGCGATCGTCATCGGCGACAAGGCCGAGGATGCCTTTCGCCAGTCGATGCTGATGTCGAAGGGCTCGATGGGCATCTTCTTCGCGAACACGCTCGTCACCACGCTCGT
>Ga0126304_10001493_pt1 | contig 11048 bp, 9 predicted proteins | sample Plot25_FD_92538 | JGI IMG/M metagenome (GOLD analysis project Ga0126304, IMG submission 92538) | Serpentine soil microbial communities from UC McLaughlin Reserve, CA, USA - Plot25 | ecosystem: Environmental > Terrestrial > Soil > Grasslands | place: USA: UC McLaughlin Reserve, Lake County... | reverse complement strand
GCCACGATCGCCGGGTGGTAGCGCTGGCCGGGCGCGTTGACGACTCCGAACGGCAGCTCGGTCGCCTGGAGCGCCGCGCCCAGAAACGACCAGGCGAAGCCGGATTCGCCCTGGCGCTGGCTCCAGGGCGAGAAGTGGTCCGAGGACATGGCGGCGCGAAACCCCGCCGCCTCAGCCTCACGCACGTACGCGAGCAGACGGCTCGGCGGGATCTGCTCGTGTGAACAGTGGAGACCGATGATCGGCACGGCTGCTCGTTCCTACCCCGTTACGGGCGCCGTCATGCTGCCGCCCGGACCGGCGCCGTGGTCAGCGGCGCACGATCCGGAACGTCACGGCCCGGGCCGGGGAACGAGCGCCCGTCGCGTCCAGGGCGGTGAGCGTGGCGCGGTAGCGCCCGGGGCGCAGTGTGCGCCGCCCGACGCGTCCCGTGAAGCGGACGCGGTTGCCGCCCGCCCGGCTCGTGCGCTTCAGCTTCACGACCTTGGCGCCGCGGCGCAGCCGCTTGACGCTGATGCTCACCGTCGCGGCGCGGTTCAGGTTGAACACGAACGCAGTGCCCGGCTTGCGCGTGCGGGCCGCCTGCGCCTGACCCACGGCCGGCGTCGACCTGCGGGCGACCACGAAGTTGCGCCGCGTGACTCTGAGACCGGACAGCGCCAGCGGCGCGGGCGGCTGCGGGGTCGCCTCGGGCGGCTCGGCGGCCGGCTGCGGATCGGGGTCGACTTGGTATCTGGCGATCGCGACCATCTGGTCCTCCACCTGCGAGTTGTAGGTCAGACCGCCGAGAACGATCTTCCCATCCGGGGCGATCGCCACCTGCTGGGCGTAGCAGTAATCAGCGGGGAGCACTCGTCCGACCACGAGCGCCCCACCGCCAAAGCTCGAATCCGGACTCCCGTCGGCGTTGAGGCGTTCGACGGCGAACGCCGAATCGTCGTAGAGCTGGCCGGTGCCTGCGACGACGATCTTGTCGTCGCCCGCGAGCCTGAGCTCGTCGAGGTATCCGTCGAAAGGCACGCTTCCCCCGTTCGCAAAGCTTGTGTCGGGATCGCCAGCGGGCGTCAATGCGACGATCCTGTCCGGGGGGTTCGACACCGGGCCAGAGGCGTTGATGCCAAGGACGATCGTGCCGTCGGCCTGCACGGCGACCGACTCCGGCGAGTCGGGCGTGCCGTTCCCGGCGTCCACGATCCGGCGCCCTGCCTGCGCGAACCCCGAGTCCACTGCCCCCTGCTCGGTGTAGCGCGCCACGAATGTGTCGCCCGCCTGCCGGCCCGCCACGAGCAGTCCGTCGCCCTGCACAGCCAGCGCCTGGACCTCCTCGCCGGCGGGCGTGGGATCGAGCAGGGTCCCGTCGCCCGCCAGTGACTTGTCGAGCTTGCCGTCTGGCAGGTAGCGCACGATGGCGACGTCGTCGGCCCCGGAGGTACCGGCGAACACGATCCGCCCCTGCTTGTCCACCGCCACCGCCTCGGGCTCGTCGAATGCGGGCGTGAGGGGTGTGTGCACGATCCCGTTGCCGTTGCCGCTGTCACCGTCGAAGCTCGGATCGAGGTCGCCGTCTGGCATCAGGCGAGCGATGGCCAGGTCGTCGGCCGAGTAGCCGATCACCACGACCTTCCCGTCGGGCTGAAGCGTGAGCCCGTGGGTCCAAAAGCCGGGCGCCACCAGCGGCTCGGCCACGCCGTCACCGCCGAAGCTGGTGTCCGGTGTCCCGTCGGGCAGGAAACGCTGCACGCGCTGGTAGAGCTGGGGGTCGAAGCCGCTGTCGAGTGAGACCAGCTTGCCGTCAGGCTGGACCTCGAGCTCCTCGAGCTGCACGCTGCCGAGACCGGTGAGTACGACGCCGCCGCTTCCGAAGGTCGGGTCGAGCGCGCCGGGCGCCGCCTGCGCGGAGGCGGTCCCGCCGGCGAGCGCGGCGGCCATGAGCGCCGCCAGCGCCGTGGCGACGGCGAGGGGACGCTGCGGGAGGGGGTTGCGGATGCGCGGTCCTGCCGGGATGAGCTTTGAGGTCATGCCACAAAGGTCGCCCAAGCAGGCCCTTTAAGACAGGGGGGCAAACCGACTTTCGTGGGTCGGTTGTCCGCCAGCCGTAGGCCGTCCAGGCAGGCGCTCGCCGAGTTGTAGATCTCGCGACCGGCGGCGTTCTGATCGAGGTCACGATCGACGAGAGCGGCGCCCGGGCGCGCATCAGCGCGGCTCGCACCCTCTCCACCCCCACGGCCGCCTAGCGGCCGGCGATCTGCTTCGGAAGCCAGCTCCGCACCGCCGCGCCCACGGCCTCGAGGTCGGCGCTGAGGCTGTGATTGCCCGGGACGGTGACCACGCGCCGCCGTCGGCCGGAGCTGGGCATGCCGAACGGGTCGCGCTCGCCCTGCACCACCAGCACCGGAACCCGGACAGCGTCGAGCTCGTGCTGACGTGACGCGCCGCTCGTGGAGCGGCCGGGAGCGTGCACGGGGAATGCGAGGCAAAGCACGGCGACCGCGCCGGTGTCGCCCGCCGTCCGGCATGCGACCCGAGCGCCCGCGGACCGGCCACCGACCACGAGCGGCAGCCCGCGCAGCCGGCCGTCGCGAAGCTGCTCGACCACCGCAACCCAGGCCTCGTCGAGGCGCCCGGCCGGAGCCGGAGCGCGCTTGCCGGCCACCCGGTAGGGCTGCTCCACGAGCACAACGCTGAACCGCTCCGATCCCGCCACCTCGGTCACCGCCACGAGGTCGCGCGCCGTCACTCCGCCACCCGCCCCGTGGCCGAGCACGAGCGCTCCCACCGCGTTGTCAACGGGATGGAGGTGAGCCCTCGCCAGGCCAGGCGGCGTCTCGAGCTCGAGGGTGCAAGAAATTGGCCCTTCGCCCGTTCCAGTCTCCATGCGCTTGCGATTCGCGGTTTCCCTGGTCCTCGTCATCCTCGCAGCAGTGCCCGCCCGCGCCGGAGCGACCCCCGTGCCAGCCGGCGCCGAATGGACCCAGGCGACCTTCCCGTCGTCGGACGGCGTCAAGCTGCACGCCGACATCCTCCGGCCGAAGGATCTGCCGGCAGGCACGAAGACGCCGGTGATCCTCTCGGTCGGCCCGTACTTCAACCACTCCGGACAGGTCGGCGCCGCGGGCCCGGTGCAGGGGGCGTCCTACGACCCCACCGCGCCCGCCGGCCCCTCGGACCGCTTCCTGGACCTGATCGAGGGCGCCAGGCTCATGGAGCGCGGCTACACGTTCGTGATGGTGGACCTGCGCGGCTTCGGCGGCTCCACGGGCTGCCTCGACTGGGCGGGGCCCGGCGAGCAGGCGGACGTGGTGAACTCGGTCAAGTGGGCCGCCACGCAGCCGTGGTCGACCGGCAAGGTCGGCATGTACGGCAAGTCCTATGACGGCGTGACCGGCCTCATCGGCGTGAACCACCGGGTGCCCGGCCTGGAGGCGGTGGTGTCCCAGGAGCCGGTCTACGACCTCTACCGCTACCTGTACGGCGACGGCATCCGGCGGCTCAACTCGGTGCTCACGCCGGCGCTGTACGACCTGATCGACCTGACTCCGGGCTCGGTGCAGGACGACCCGGACTACAACGCCGACAGCCTGAACGACAGCCAGCGCCCGGGCTGCCCGGTGCTCAACCTCACCGACCAGGGCGCGAACGACGACCACTACTCGGACTACTGGCGCCAGCGCAACCTGATTCCGGCCGCCACGGGCTCGACCGTGCCGCTCTTCCTGACGCAGGGCCTCACCGAGAACAACACGGTGGCTGACGGCCTGGCGCAGTACCTCGACAACCACGCTGGATACGAGCGGGCCTGGCTCGGCCCGTGGGAGCACGTGCGCGGCAACGAGCGCGACGAGGACGGCCGCCTGAAGATGGGCCGCGCGGGGTTCTTCGATGAGGTCGTGCGCTTCTACGACCAGTTCCTCAAGGGCACGACCCCGGCCGTCGAGGACCCGCCGTTCGCGGTGCAGACGAACGACGGCAGGTGGCGAGCCGAGCAGACCTGGCCGCCCTCGGACGCCCAGAGCTACACCACCCAGCTCCACGCCGGCAGCTACAACGACGACGGCTCGGGCTCGGCCACGGAGACCAGCGACACAGAGGGCGTCTGGACGATCTCGCCGCGCCTGCCACACGACGCGCACGTGTCCGGCTCGGGCAGGGCGATCGTCGACGTGGCCACCACGCGGCCGAACGCCAACCTCGTCGTCGACGTCTACGACCTCGACGAGTTCGGCATCGGCCCGCTGATCACGCGCCAGGGCTTCCTGGCCCGGTCGAGCGGCGAGATGACGCTCGACCTGTGGTCGGCCGACTGGAAGATCCCGGCGGGCCACCGGATCGCCGTGCGCGTGACCGACGCCAACGAGGACTGGTGGATCCACACGCCGCTGTTCGACACCGTCAAGGTGGTCGGCGGCTCCGTGAGCCTGCCGTTCCTCATTTTCACGCGGCCGGACACGATCCAGGGCGACTCCGGCACGCAGCTCGAGGACTACATGAGCGAGACGATCAGCGTTCCGCCGGAGACGCTGCGCGACTCGGTGAGCAGCTCGTTCGCGCTGCCACCGGCGCAGAAGCCGCAGGGCACGGACATAGAGGACTGATCGGGCCGGATCAGGCCTCGGCCAGCTCCGGCAGCGCGCCGACCTGCCGCAGCAGTGCAATGGTGTCGACGAGCTCCCACTCCTCCTCGATCTTGCCGTCACGGCAGCGGCTGATCGTGAGGCTGGTGAACTCGACCTGACGTCCGCTGGGCGGCGTGCCCATCAGCTCGCCCTCGTGCCTCCCCCGGATGGTGGAGCGCGTCCCCACGTAGTCACCCTCGGCGAACTGGTGCTCGATCGTCACATGGAGATCCGCGAAGGCATCGCGGTAGCCCTGGACCATCTCCGCAAGGCCCTCAGCCCCGCGAACCTCGTCGGGGTGAAGGACGTAGTCGGGGCTGAGGACGGTGTGCAGCGCTTCGAAGTTGCCCTGCGAGGCGTGCTCGAAGCAATCGCGCACCGCGGTCTTGTTCGCTTCACTGGCGGACATGTGTTCCTCCAAGTTCGGGTGAGACGAGGATCACGTCCCGCGCCGCCGCGCGCATCGGTATGACTACCTATTCCGCTACGGGTCTTTGGATCCCTCGCGGACCGCGTAGGCCGCCGCCTCGGCGCGGCTGCGCAGGCTCAGCTTGGACAGGATGCTCGCCACGTGGTGCTCGGCCGTGCGGGGGCTGATGTAGAGGCGCTCGGCGATCTCCGCGTTGGACAGCCCCGAGGCGAGCAGCGAGACGACCTCCGTCTCGCGCTTGGTCAGCCTCCCGTGGCCCTTGGGCCACGCGCGCCGTCCCCCCGTTCCGAGCTCCCGGAGCAGGCCGGCCGCGGCATCGGCGTCGCGGTTGGCCCCGAGCTCCTCGAACGACGCAAGCGCCAGCCTGGCCTCGACGGCCCCCACCTCGGGCGTTTCCGATGCGATCACCCGCGCGAGCTCCAGCCGCGCCCGGGCGGCCTCGAGCGGCAGGCCCAGACCCGCAAGCCCCTCCAGCGCGCGCTTGAGGTGACCAGCCGCGCGGGCATCGCCCTCGGCCGCGCGCAGCTGCCCCTCCGCCAGCTCGGCGAACGCCTCGACGAGGCCGCTGTTCGACTGCGCAGCAAGCGCCGCCAGCCGTTCGAGCGTCTCCCTGGCGGCCTCGACGTCCTCGCGCCCGAGCTCGACCTTCAGCAGAAGCTCCAGCAGCGGTGCACACGACGGATCGTCGGGGTCGCCGCCCTCGAAGCAGAGACGGGCAAGCTCCCCGGCGAGCTTGAGGTCGCCGCGCGCAAGCGCGATCGTGGCGGCCGCCCGCCGGGCGGTCGGGTGCCACTCCGCGCCCTCCATGAGGCGCTCGGCCTCCTCGTAGCGGCCCTGGCGCACGCGCAGGTCGGCGAGCCGGACGAGCGGGAAGACCCGGTCGCCTCGGTAGCCGCGCTCGAAGGTCTCCATCGCGTCGACGAGCTCCGTCTCGGCCTCGGTCCAGCGCCCCAGGGCGATCAGGATCCCGCCGTAGTGCGTCCTGCACGTGGGCCGCACGAACTGGCTCCAGGCCACGTAGCGATCAATCAGCGCCATCCACTCCTCGGCGCGCCTCACGTCTGTCGCGTACTCGCATGCGCTCAGCAGCCGGCAGTAGATCTCACCCACGGCGCCGTGGGCCACAACCTCGCCACCCGACACCGCCGCCATCGCTTCGTCGAGCAGCTTCATGCCCTCCGCCACGCGCCCGCTCGCCACGTATGTCTCGCCGAGCAGCGCGAGCGCGTCGAACTCGAGGTCGGCGTCGCCGAAGCGCCGAGCGATCGCGAGTGCGGAGGCGCCGCACTGCTCACGCTCGGACGAGTCGCGCGAGAACGGCGCCCGGTCGAGGATGAGCCAGCCGTGTGCGGCGCAGTCCTCCACGCCCTCGAGCATCCGCTCCGCCCGCGCCATCCATCCGCTCGCCACCGCGAAGTTGCCGTGAAACGTGCCGTGGAGGAAGGCGAGCCAGCGGGCGGTGTCGGCCGCCTGCACCGGCATGTCAGTGCCGCGGTACCCCCCGAACGCGCGCTCCTTCAGCTCGATCGCGGCGTCGTAGTCGCCCTCGAAGTGGGCCACCTGGCTGAGGCCATCGAGCACCTCGGCCGTCTCCGCCTCCGCACGAGCACGCTCGAACGAGGCGCGTGCGCTCGCCCAGTCAGCTGCGGCGAGTGCCTCCCATCCGTCGGCTGGGTGCCGGCTCGGGCCCTCTGTCTCCATCGCCGGATGATCTCACCGCGCCGCCTGGGAGTTCGTCTCCGGTCCACGTGCTCCAGTCGGGCCTGACGCATACGTACCAGCCCTCGACGCGCTCGACCGTGCCGACGCAACCCCGGCCGTCGGTGTCGATCAGGTAGACGGACTCGCCGGGCCGCGGGGTTCGGGGACCGCCCAGGAAGCGACGCGAGAGCCAGGAGCAGCCGTCGTCATCGAGCAACTCGAAATCGGCGCGCAGGACAAACTCGCGTTCGACCCCGGGTATGAATGAGCTTTGGTTTGTTTCCGCCGTGGCGGTCGAGCCTCCTCAACTGGGCCTTGCCCGGGTGCGGTCGGTACAAACGCGTCAGAGGCCCTTGGGGTGCGTCACGCTGAAGCTGCCGGACTCGCGCTGCTCCATCGTCCAGCGCGAGCCGGTCTGCGAGCGGGCGCTCGTGTCGAAGCGCATGCCGGCGACGACCATGTAGACGTGGCCGCCGTTGGCGTAGACGGTGATCCAGCGGCCCGGTCCGGGCGAGCCCCAGCGGGCGAACTCGCCGGAGACGAGGGCGCTGTCCAGCAGGCCGCCACCGTGGAGGGCGTAGGAGACCGAGCCGGAGCAGTCGTATCCGCTGTCGTCCCAGTTCGCGTGGCCGCCGCCCCACTTGTAGGGCGTCGTGGCGATCGCATTGCCGGCCGCGATCACCTCCTTCACCACGTCCGGCGCCGATGCCGGCGGGACCGCGAAGCCGTCCGCGGTGACCGAGCCCTTGGCCCCGGGAACAATCTTCTCGGGCGGCGGCGGGGCCACGTAGGCGGCGCCACCGGTGCCGGGGTCCATCACCGCGCGCCGGATGAGACGCTGCTCGCGGGCCGTCGCGATCCCGTCCGCGCCCAGCTCGAGCTCCGTCTCCGTGGCCGTGAGCGCGCGCTGCGTGCGCGGGCCGAACTCCCCGTCGCGCGCCACCCTGTGCCCGGCGGAGGCCAGGTAGCGCTGGAGCTTCTTGACGTCTCCCCCGTGCGCGCCGAGGCTGAGGGTCCGGGTCCCGTAGGACGCCGCGCTCGCGCCCGCGGGTAGCACGACCGCCACAGCCAGGGCTGCCACGAGCGGCGTCAGGTGTCTCTGGGCACGGAAGGACATCGCGGCGGTCGCCTGCGGGGTTAGCTGTCGGGCTCGCGCTGGTGTTGCGCTTCGCCGTGATCACACGGCGTTCGCCCCAGCCCAAATGTCTGGGCCACTGGTTCCCCCGTTCCCCCATCTCGCGTGACGGGGGACTCGGCAGTGAACGACATGGGCACGATACCGATCGGCCGCGGACGGCATTCTCCTGCCTTGCGGGCGGCATTTTGCAAAGCTCGACGTATGGAGCCGCTGATCGCCACGCTCAGCCCGCCGGTCGATCCTGCCCGTGACCACGTGCGCGGCGGCGCCGACGCCCCGGTCACACTCGTCGAGTATGGAGACTTTCAATGCCCGTACTGCGGCGAGGCCTACCCGGTGGTCCACGAGCTGCTCGAGCGCTTCGGAGACCAGCTCCGCTTTGTCTTCCGGCACATGCCGCTGGAGGACCTGCACCCGCGGGCGCCCTTCGCCGCCGAGGCCGCGGAGGCGGCCGCCGCGCAGGGGCGCTTCTGGGAGATGCACGACCGCCTCTTCGAGCACCGGCTCGAGCTGAGCGATGACGAGCTGCGAGCGCATGCCGACGCGGTGGGGGTCGAGGACGCAGCGCGCTTCGATGCCGAGCTGCGCGACGGCGTGCACTCCGCCCGGGTCGCCGAGGACCTCGAGAGCGGCTCGCGGAGCGGCGTGCCGAGCACGCCGCGCTTCTTCGTGAATGGCGTGATCCACCTCGGTTCGGCCTCGTACGCCGAGCTCCTCGAGACGATCAACACCGAGCTGCTCGCCGGGCGCCCCTAGGGGCGCCCGGCGAACGCGTCGCGTTCAGGAGGGATCAGTTGAACGCGTACTGCTCGTACTCGTCGACGTTGTCCTTCGTGACAACGGCGGCCGGCACGACGAGCTGTCGGGGGACCTCCGGCGGCACGAGCTCCGGGAAGCCCTCGCCGAGGCCGATCAGGCGGGCCATGTTGACCGCGCTCGCCGCCATGTTCGGGTTGTAGAGGAAGGTCGCCCGGTAGAGGCCTCCCTCCTTGATCTGCTCCATGGCGTCCTGCGAGCCGCCGACGCCCGTGAGGAACATGTCGTCGTCGCGGCCGGCATTGCGGATCGCCTGCACCACGCCCTGGGCCATGTCGTCGTCGTGCGTGTACACCGCGTCGATCTGGTCCTCGGCCTGGAGGATGTTCTCCATCACCTTCAGACCCTGGTCCGGGTTGAAGTCACCCGGCTGTGACGCGACGACCTTCACGCCGCCGTCCGGGCAGCGCTTCTTGAGCTCGTCCGTGAATCCCTTGGTCCGGTCCTCGGTGACCGAGATGCCGGCGAGACCCTGGATCTCCGCCACGTTGCCCTCGCACTTCAGCTCATCGGCGATGTAGTCGGCCGCAAGCACGCCGATCTGGTAGTTGTCGCCGAGGATCGTGGCCGTTGCGGCGTCGGGCGCCGTGAACAGCCTGTCGATGTTCACGACCGGGATCCCGGCCCGCTCGGCCTTCTGAGCAACCGGAGTGAGCGCCGCGCCGTCCTGTGGCAGCACCACCAGGACGTCCGGCTTCTGGGAGATCGCCTGCTCGACCTGCTGAGCCTGCGAATCGGCGTCCGCCGCCTGAAGCAGCTCGAAGTCGATGTCGTCGTACTTCTCGGCCTCACTCTTGGCGTTCTTGGAGATCGCACCGAGCCACCCGTGATCGGTCGGCGGCACGCTCGCGATGATCTTCACCTTCTTGCCGCTGTCGGTGCCGCTGGCGGGACTCTCATCCCCGCCGGACGGCGCCTGCACGGTGACCGTCTCGGTGTCGCCGTCGTTGCAGGCAGCGGCGCCCACCGCCAGCAGCGCAGCCGTGGCGGTTGTAATGCAAAGTCGCCTCAGCGACATGCCATACCTCCTGTCGTTGTTTGTGCGCGCATCAGTAACGGGCCTCCGGCCTCTGGAGGAGGACGGCGCCCAGGACGATCGCGCCCTTGGTCACCTGCTGAACCTCCGTGGAGAGGTTCATTTGGGTCATCAAGCTGAAGATGAGTGCGAACGTGAGGACGCCGAGGAACGTCCCGACGATGCTCGCCCGGCCGCCGGCGAGGCTCGTCCCGCCGATCACGACCGCGCCGATGGCGTCGAGCTCGTAGAGGTTGCCGCTCACCGGGGAGGCGCTGCCGAGACGGGCGCACAGCAGCACCGTGGCGACGCCGGCGAGGATCCCGGACAGCACGTAGACGCTGAAGATGATGCGCCTGACCGGAACACCGGCGATTCTGGCCGCCTCGCGGTTGCCTCCGACGGCCACGACGAAGCGCCCGTAGCGCGTGCGGTTTAGGAGGACCCAGCCGGCCACCGTGACCGCCAGGAAGACGTAGACCGAGACCGGGATCCCGAGGATGCGGCCGTTGCCGAACCAGAGCAGCGACCCGACCTTGGGATCACCGAACGAGCCGCCGTTGAGGTCGAGCAGGCTCACCGGAAGCTTGTCGTTCAGCAGCAGAGCAATGCCCTTGCCGATCGAGAACATGGCCAACGTCGCGATGAACGGGACGACCCGGCCGTAGGCCACGGCGACCGCGTTGATCGTGCCGAGGCCCGTCGCGAACAGGACCGCGCTCGCGATGAACACCAGCGTGCTGGTGCCCTCGTCGCCCAGCATGATGCCGCCGAAGACGCCCGCCGCAGCGACCATGGAGCCCACCGAGAGGTCGATGCCGGCCGTGGCGATCACGAACGTCAGTCCGATGGCGAGCACGCCGACGACGCTCGCCTGGGTGAGCATGTTGCGGACGTTGTCCCAGGTCGGGAACGTGTCCGGCTCGAGGATCGCGCCCGCCGCGAAGATCAGCACCACGACGATCGCTAGCGCGTACTCCTGGACCTCGAGCTGCTTCAGGCGGCCCATGGCAATGGTCGTCATACGACCTCCTCGGCGAGATCGGGGGAATCGGTGGGTGCGACTGCATGGCGAAGGAGCTCGCGCTCGCTGGCGGTCTTTCCGTCCACCTCGGCGACGATCTCGCCCTCCCGCATCACGAGAATGCGCGAGCAGATGCCCACGAGCTCTTCGAGCTCTGACGACACGACGAGAATGCCGACGCCCGACTTGGCGAGGTCACGGATGATCCGGTACAGCTCGGCCTTGGTCGCCACGTCCACGCCGCGCGTCGGTTCGTCGAGCAGGAGCACCCGGCAGCCCCGCAGCAGCCAGCGAGCGAGGACGACCTTCTG
>Ga0126304_10001492_pt1 | contig 11053 bp, 10 predicted proteins | sample Plot25_FD_92538 | JGI IMG/M metagenome (GOLD analysis project Ga0126304, IMG submission 92538) | Serpentine soil microbial communities from UC McLaughlin Reserve, CA, USA - Plot25 | ecosystem: Environmental > Terrestrial > Soil > Grasslands | place: USA: UC McLaughlin Reserve, Lake County... | reverse complement strand
TGGGCACGGGCCAGTGCCAGCGGCCCGACGCCGAGTTCGGCCACGAGGAGCCGGTGCAGCTGGCGCTCCGAGTAGCCCAGGTGCGCGGCGAGGCCGGGGACGCCGGAGCGCTCCACCTCGCCGTCGGCGATCAGCCGCATGGCGCGGGCGACGACGTCGGCGCGCACGTCCCACTCGGGCGAGCCGGGGACGGCGTCGGGCCGGCAGCGGCGGCAGGCGCGGAACCCGGCGCCCTGGGCCGCGGCGGCGGTGGTGAAGAAGGAGACGTTGCGCGCGAGCGGGGTGCGGGCCGGGCAGGACGGCCGGCAGTAGATGCCCGTGGTGTGCACCGCCGTGAAGAACCAGCCGTCGAACCGGGCGTCCCGGCTGGCGACGGCGCGGTAGCAGCGCTCCTGGTCCAACGAGTGGCTCACGACGTCGAGCATGCCAGGGGGGACCGACGGGGACTGGCGGTTTTCGGACGTCGCCGTGCGTCCACCGGACGGTGGACGCAGGACCAGCGGTTCGGCGGTCCCGGAGGACGCCCCTGCCGCAGCAGGGTTGCGGCATGACGACCACAGAGACGGCGCCGCTCCCCCTGGGGACCGGCGAACACCAGCCGGCCGTGACCGTGCGCGGCTTGGTCAAGCGCTACGGCGGACGGGCGGTGCTCGACGGGCTCGACCTCGAGGTCCGCGCCGGTGAGTGCTTCGCGCTGCTCGGCCCCAACGGTGCCGGGAAGACCACGACCGTCGAGATTCTCGAGGGGGTGCGCCGCCGTGACGCCGGGGACGTCCGGGTGCTGGGGCAAGACCCGGCGGTGGCCGGCCGGCGCTGGCGGGACCGCATCGGGGTCGTGAGCCAGGGTGAGGCCGCCGGTCAGGAGCTGACCGTGCGCGAGGCGCTGGACCACTTCGCCGGCTACCACGCCGTGCCGCAGCCGACCGACGAGCTGCTGGCCGCGGTCGACCTCGAGGAGTCGGCGCGCACCCGGGTGGTGCGGCTCTCCGGCGGTCAGCGCCGCCGGCTGGCGGTGGCGCTCGGGGTGCAGGGCCGACCGGAGCTGGTGTTCCTGGACGAGCCCACGACCGGCATGGACCCGGTGGCGCGGCGGCAGTTCTGGGAGCTGATCCGCGGCCTGCGCGCCGGCGGGACCACGGTCCTGCTGACCACCCACTACCTGGACGAGGCGGCGACGCTGGCCGACCGCGTGGGGGTGGTGTCCGGCGGGCGGCTGGTCGAGGTCGCCCCGCCCGACGAGCTGGGAGCGGCCCTGCGCGGGACGGCGACGGTCACCTGGACCGAGCACGGCCGGCGCCGCCAGGTGCGCACCGGGGCGCCGTCCGCGGTGCTGCGCGACCTGCTGGCCGCCGACCCCCACGGCGAGGTCGCCGGCCTCACCGTCACCCGGCCCGGCCTGGAGGACGTCTACCTCCAGCTCGTCGGCGCCGTCCCCACCGACTCCGAGGGAGAGCTCCGATGACCGCCGTCCTGACCCCGACCACCCACCGTCCCGCACCGCCGTCGGCGGCCCGCATCGCGCTCTCCCGGGTGCGGCTGGAGCTGCGGCTGTTCTTCCGGGAACGCCAGCAGGTGGTGTTCTCCTTCGCCTACCCGGTGGTCATGCTGCTGATCTTCGCCTCGATCATGGGCGACGAGGAGCGCCCCGGGCAGGTCCCGTTCGCGCAGTACTTCCTGGCCGGCATCGTCGCTACCGGCATCATGCTGACCAGCTTCCAGGCGGTCGGCACCAGCATCGCCGCGCAGCGTGAGGCCGGGCAGCTCGAGCGGCTCCAGCTGCTTGGCACCCCGCCGGTGGCGTACTTCGCGGGCAAGGCCGGGCAGGTGTTGGTCACCGCGGCCGCGCAGGTGGCACTGCTCCTGCCCGTGGCGCGCTACGTCTACGACGTCCCGATGCCCGTGGACGTCGGGCACTGGCTGACGTTCCTGTGGGTCGCCGGGCTCAGCGCCCTGGCCGGCACCGTGCTCGGGGTGGCCGTCTCGGCGCTGCCGGGCAATGCCACCGCGACGACCACCGCGGTCTCGGCCCTGGCGATCGTGCTGCAGTTCTTCTCCGGCGTCTTCTTCGGCTTCCTGGAGCTGCCGGGCTGGATGCAGCAGATGGCGTCGTTCTTCCCGCTGAAGTGGATGACCCAGGGCATGCGCTCGGTGTTCCTGCCCGACCAGGCGGGTGCATTCGAGATCGCCGGGGGGTGGGAACACGGGAAAACGGCCCTGGTCCTCGCCGCATGGGTGATCATCGGCGTCGTGATCTGCGTGCGGACCTTCCGCTGGCGCCGGAGCGAGGGATGACCTCGCCCGACCCGGCACGGTGCGCCGCCGTCTCCGAGTCCACCGGGGACGGCGGTCCGCCGCTGTCCCCGCGCGCGTGGCGGACGACGGTCGTCGTCCTGCACGCCGTCATGGGGGTCCTGCTGCTGGTCGCGGTCGCCGACGTGCTCGTCGGCGGGATCGACGGCCCCCGGCCGCTGCTCCTGACGGCGCTCGGCGTTCTGGCCCTCGACTACCTGCTGCTCGGGGCCCCGGCACTCACCACGCGCGGCACCTGGCGCACGTCCGCGTACCTGGCGGTCATGGTCGGCGTCTACGCGGTGCTCGCCTGGTACGAGCCCGAGCTGCTCTTCCTGCTGTTCCTGGGCTACTCGCAGGTCTGGTTCCTGGTGGGCTCGCTGCGGGCGGGGGTGCTGTGGACCCTGGCCCTGGCCGCGGCCAGCACCGTTGGCCCGATCCTGGCGTGGACGCGGGGCGACGAGCCGCTCTGGGGGCCGGGGCAGACGCTGGTCGGGGCACTGTTCAGCCTGGCGCTGGGGATCTGGGTGCACCGGGTGCTGCAGCAGAGCGACCAGCGGGCGGCGCTGATCCGGGAGCTGGAGTCGACCCGGGCGCAGGTGGCCGACCTGCACCACGCGCAGGGGATGGCCGCCGAGCGCGAGCGGCTGGCCCGCGAGGTGCACGACACCCTGGCGCAGGGCTACACGAGCATCGTGGTGCTGGCGCAGACGGCCGCGGCCGCACTGCCGGGGGACCCGTCGTCCGCCGCCGAGCGGCTGGCGCTGATCGAGGAGGTCGCGCGGGAGAACCTCGCGGAGGCGCGGGCGATGGTGGCCGCGTTCGCACCCGTGGCGCTCGACTCCGCGACCCTCGTCGAGGCGCTGGAGCGGCTGGTCGAGCGGTTCGGCCGGGAGACCGGACTGGCGACCCGGCTGGACACCGCGGCGCTGGGCGACGGCGGCGCGCTGAGTCGGGGCGAGGAGGTCGTGCTGCTGCGCGGGGCGCAGGAGGCGCTGGCCAACGTGCGCCGGCACGCGTCGGCGACCGCCGTGGTGCTGCGGGTCAGCCAGGTGGGCGCCGGGGAGTCCGCCCAGGTATCGGTGCACGTGGAGGACGACGGCGTGGGATTCGACCCGGAGTCCGCTCCCGGGGTCGGCCTCGCCGGGCTGCGGGACCGGGCCGAGGAGGTCGGCGGGACCGTCGACGTCGTCTCCACGCCCGGTGAGGGCACGCGGGTGACGGTGCGGGTGCCGGCGCGGTGAGCGTTCGTGTCCTGGTCGCCGACGACCACCCGGTGGTGCGGGGCGGCGTCGTGGGCTGGCTCGCGGCGCAGCCGGACATCGACGTCGTGGCAGAGGCGGCCGACGGGCTGGAGGCGCTGGCGCTGGTTGCGGAGCACGCGCCGGACGTCGTCCTCATGGACCTGCGCATGCCGCGGATGGACGGCGTCTCGGCGATCGAGCGGATCGCGACTGCGCACCCCGCCGTCCGGGTGCTGGTGCTGACCACCTACGACACCGATGCCGACATCGTGCGGGCCGTGGAGGCGGGGGCGACCGGTTACCTGCTCAAGGACACCCCGCTGCCGCAGCTGGCCGACGCGGTGCGGGCCGCGGCGCGCGGGGAGACGGTGCTCGCCCCGCCGGTGGCCGCCCGTCTCGTGTCGCGGATGCGCGCACCGGCGGCGGAGGCGCCCACGGCCCGCGAGATCGAGGTGCTCGCCGGGGTGGCGCGCGGGCTGACCAACGCCGAGATCGGCCGGGAGCTGTTCATCGGCGAGGCGACGGTGAAGACCCACCTGCTGCGGGTCTTCGCCAAGCTCGGCGTCGACGACCGGACGCGCGCGGTGATGGTCGCCGTGGAACGCGGCCTGCTGCCGCGGCCGGGCTCGTAGCGCCGAGTGTCGGCCTGTTGTCGCTTCCGGCCCGCTGAGACGACGACCCGACAGTCGGCGACGCGGGAGTGACCCGCGCCGGCACGTAGCCTGAACTCCCGTGAGCCTCACCATCGGGATCGTCGGCCTGCCCAACGTCGGCAAGTCGACCCTCTTCAACGCCCTGACCAAGAACGACGTGCTCGCGGCGAACTACCCGTTCGCGACGATCGAGCCCAACGTCGGTGTGGTGGGCGTGCCCGACCCGCGGCTGCAGAAGCTCGCCGACCTCTTCGGGTCGCAGAAGATCATCCCCGCCACGGTGTCGTTCGTGGACATCGCCGGCATCGTGCGCGGCGCCTCCGAAGGGGCGGGACTGGGCAACAAGTTCCTCGCCAACATCCGCGAGAGCGACGCGATCTGCCAGGTGATCCGGGTCTTCACCGACCCCGACGTCGTCCACGTAGACGGCAAGGTGAGCCCGGCCGACGACATCGAGACGATCAACACCGAATTGCTCCTGGCCGACCTGCAGACGCTGGAGAAGGCGATCCCGCGGCTGGAGAAGGAGATGCGCAAGGACAAGGAGCGCGCCTCGCTGCACGCCGCCGCCGTCGAGGCGCAGAAGGTGCTGAACGAGGGCCGCACCCTGTTCACCGCCGGCATCGACCCCGCGCCGCTGCGCGAGCTCGGCCTGATGACCACCAAGCCCTTCCTGTACGTGTTCAACGTCGACGAGGAGCAACTCGGCAACGACGAGCTGATCGACGAGCTGCGCGGCCTGGTCGCCCCCGCCGAGGCCATCCTCATGGACGCCAAGATCGAGAGCGAGCTCGCCGAGCTGCCCGCCGAGGAGGCCGCCGAGCTGCTGGCCGGCATCGGCCAGGAGGAGCCGGGCCTGGACCAACTGGCGCGGGTCGGTTTCGCGACCCTCGGGCTACAGACCTACCTGACCGCTGGGCCCAAGGAGGCGCGCGCCTGGACCATCCCGGTCGGCGCCACCGCCCCGCAGGCGGCCGGCGTCATCCACACCGACTTCCAGCGCGGCTTCATCAAGGCCGAGATCGTCTCGTTCGACCAGCTGATGGAGGCCGGCTCGATGGCAGACGCGAAGGCCAGGGGCTGGGTGCGCATGGAGGGCAAGGACTACGTCATGCAGGACGGCGACGTCGTGGAGTTCCGCTTCAACGTGTAGACGGCGGTATATCCGCAGGCCATCGGCTTGTTGAGGTGGCCGAGTCCGCACCCAGTCCACTGTCCGCGAAAAGTTCCTCGGCGGCCCGCCTCGTGCGGTCCCCCGCGGTGGGCCAGAGGTGGCTGTAGGTGTTCAGCGTCGTGGTTGCGCTGGCGTGCCGGAGGGCCCGCTGGACGGTGACGACCTCGCAGCCGGAGGCGATGAGCCCGGAGGCGTAGAAGTGCCGGAGGTCGTGCAGCTTGACGCCGCTGAGGCCGGCCGCGGCGAGAGTCGTCCGCCAGCGGTGGCCGACGGCGTTCTGGTGGAGTGGCCGGCCGGCGTCCCCGGTGAAGAGCCAGGCGCCCTCCGGGCAGTGGGCGGCGACGTGCCGGGCGATCAGGTCGACCAGCGACGACGCGAGGTACACCTGCCGCTCGCTGCCGTACTTCGGTGCGCGCAGCTCGATCGCGCCGCCGGGGGCGTCGGCAGCCCCGGCTCAAGGCCTCGGTCGGTCCGGTCCTGCCGGAGCCAGGAGTAAACCGTCTGCTCGCTGATCTCCAGGTCGAAGGCCACCTCGGACACCTTGCGCCCCGAAGCCACCAGATCCAGCACCTTGCGCCGGAACTCCGCCGGATATCCACGTCGTCCCACAACCCCTCCCCAAGGGGTCAGGTGGCACGAAGAGCCAACAATCGGACTCGACGAAACAAGGGGCCGATGAACTCAACTGGGGGAGTCCCCCCGTGAGAGCGACGCCTTGACGCTGTCCTCGCCCCTGCGTCGTTGACAGAGGACCGTCACCTTGTTCAGAGGAGCGGAACCCCGTCATCCCGCTGCGGGCTCCCCGAGCACTGGATCGGTACTGAATCCGGCTTCTAGGGCGGAGGCCCCGGAGGCACTTCCGCATCCCGAGTCGGTAAGCCAAGAATTCAGATACGAAATGGTTCTGTAGCGGCAGCCCGAAATGGAGAGCCGCGCAGCACGGCCGTCCCGTGTGCCAGTCATGACGGGGGAATGCCGCGCCTCATCAATGAAGGTACGGGCGAGGGATGGGTGCCGAATGACCGGCATGTTGCCGTCGACGGCAAGATGCCGAAATGACCCGCCGGGGGGCGGCCAAACTCTTCCGAGAGGAGTTGCGTCGCGCCGGGCGCTGCCATGCAAGCGTGAGCACGCGAGTCTCGCTGGACGCTCGCGGCGGGCTCTGTTCGGCCATCCAGGGCGTCAGTAGGCCCTTGGTGCTGGCGCGGTCCAGCGGATGGCGCCGTCGACCGGAGTGCCCCCACTCAGAGCACTCCGGTCGACGGTCTACGTCAGCGAATACCGGCCTAGCGAGCCACGCCGCCGCCGTCGGAGCACGGGCTCAGCGCCACGGAGCCGCTGGCGGTGCTAGAGGTGCCCTCACGGCAGAACAGCAGGACGCCACCCTGCGTGGCCTCGAAGTGGACCACGTAACCCACGATCACCGGATTCACACCAGTCCAGTTGCCGTTCGGGCAGCCGGCCTGCCTTCCGGTGACAGTGTCGCTCACTGTCGCGGGCCCGGCATCATCGGACACAGTGGCGCGACCGTTGTCGATCTGGTCAGCCGGGATGACGGTCGGCTCCCCGCTGCCCACCTCCGGACCAGGCACCCTGTTCTGCCCCGGCGCCTGGTTGCCGCCCCGGTTCTGACAGGTGTAGGTGGCCAGCGCCTGGACGGTGGCAGTGACGATGATGTCGCCCTGGCCGAGACCGGCCAACTCGGCCGTGCAGTCGACGGAGCCATTCGTCAGAGTGCAGCTCGGCTGACCGCCCTGCGTGAAGTGGACTCCGGACGTCGGTGTAGTAGGTCGGGCGGCCTGGGCGGACCCCGTGAAGGCCAACCCCATCACCAGGGCGCTCACGATGACGAACAAGCGTCTCATGCTAGATCCTTTCGACGGGGAAGCCTCACTGTTGAAAGCTCTCACCGGCCGGTGACCTTCCACCTCCTGGTCGACATACACAAGGGCCTTCGATACAGATGGATCGGATTTCTCTAATGGCGATATCAAATCTGTCCGAGTGTGAGTCCGTCGTCACGCAAAGTCCTACTAAAAGAACAGATGCGACCTAAATGTCTATCGGTGAAACCGAAACGGTCTCGCTTCCCTGCACGCTAAGCCGGAATCTTGCATGGCTCGGTTGCATGAGCGGCGCCGCGGGTTCTTGACCGCCGTGGTGGGTGATTCTGCGTCGGAGGTGTGGCAGAAGGCCCGGTGTCGTCGGGTGGTCGCCGGGTTCCACGGGTCCGGTTCGTCGCTGCTCGTCGGGGCGGGCGGCGCGGGGGTCAGCCCGGGGTTTCCCCACCAGGGCAGATGGCCGCGTATCCGGTGAGCTGTCGTAGCCCTTGTCCGTGTGAACGCCGAGGTGGTGCCGCGCCTGGGCGCTGCGGAGGCCTGTCGGGTGGACGTTGCCTGCCCGGCTCGCCAGCCCCGCGAAGCCTGCCCTCGGCGCCACCCGAGAATCCCCGGCCGTCTCCCGCCGCGAAGACTGCCGCATTCCTCGGCAGAGTACAGCCGACGACTACTGGAGAACGGTCAAGATCAAGAGGGACACACCTGCTGCATGCTGGCTGCAACGACCACCTATTGCCCACACCGTTCAGTAATCCGATCAACACCCGTCGAATAGCACACGAAGATCGACTCTGACCGTCAATGGCCAGTCCTTTACGGAAGGACGGCACGTATGCTCCCGAAATGGGTAGTTCGGACCCCTTCCAGGTGGCTCCTCGGTAATCCAGAGGTGACATGTTGGCCATTGTTGGATGGCATTGATAGATGCCCGGTGCGATGAAGGTCTACGCTAGAACACCGGCCGCCATTGCCAACCGCGGTTCCTGGAACGTCACTGCCATGGTCCGCGACGGCCAGTCGAATGTCACCCCTCGTCCCGGAGACGTAACCACTGACCTGGAGGACGCCGCCCGAGTGTCACCCGTCCAAGGACCCACGGGCGGGATACCCGGGGGGACGAGGGCCGCGGAGCACCTATGGGAGAGCCGGCGCCGGGGGTCGACGTGGGTGTTCGCCGGGTCAGGACGACGTGGCCTCCGGCAGGAGCGTGAACGCTTCGACGTGGGCGGGGCGAACGACCGTGAAGTGCCGCCTATCGAAGGTGGCGATGCGATGGATTCCGAGGCGCTCGGCGATGGCGATGACCGACGCGTCGGTCCCGCCGAGGCGGAGGTCGGCATAGCGCTCGGCGAGGTCGGCCATCCGAGCGACGTCAGTGTCGGTCAGCCCCGCAAGACCGTCAATCAGGGCCCATCACGGCCGATCTTGGTCAACTGCATCTACGCAGCTCAGAGCCCATATTCGTCGATTGTCAACGTCGTCCGATGACCCCGGATCGTTCCGCTTCCAGCGTCTGACGTTGGACCGTTCGCCCGGGTCGGCCCAGTGCGATCACCCCCTGGGGTTCTCGCCGTAGGTGGACAGCACGAGCCGGTCCGTCAGCAGCGACCTCAAGGGCCGCCTGCCTCTCAGTGTCGGCCCCGTGGAGCGAGGATGCCCCAGGTCTGCACCTCGCCGCCCTCGGTGAGACATGTGACGACATTTGCCGCAGTGCGATCGAAAACCGGATGCTCTTTGAGCGTTTCTCCAGTGACCAGATTTATCGCAGCTTTGACGTTGTAGACCCTGTGGCTGCCATCTGTCAGCTGGAAGTGGGTGGTAGGGGTCTCCGGGCCTTTTGCTTCGAAAGCTGGGGGGGTGTTGATTCCCCCCGAGCAGTTGGTGAACTGGGCGGTGATGGACTTGTCGGGCGGCAGTCCGAGGACTTCGTTCAGGGTATCGGCCATCTCTGCAGAGCCTCCTCAGGATCTGTGTGCGCCTTCCGGATTTGATGCAGCCTTAGGAGCCGAATAGACGCGAACTGAGGGTTCCACCGGAACCCAGAAGCACAGAGAGTCGTACGTCCTCGAAGAGCGAGCGGCCGGCAGGATCCTGGAGACAGGCGTGTCTAGCGCGTTGTTCGGAGCGAACGTCGCCGGGGGCCGCCGTCCTCACGCCCTTCGGCGTGACACGTCCAGGTGTCGAAGGCGGTGGCGCGGCCGAAGCCCGGCCCACAGCCGGGTCACCGGGCTCGTCAGCCCTCTCCTCCTCGCTGCTGCTCGTCGGGGAAGCGTCCCTCGAGCTTGTCGTTCCAGTAGGACAGCTCGTACGTCCTGATGATCGCCCACCGGAAGAATGTCGCAGCCTGGTGCAGGCATCCCACCGCGACGAGGGCGAGAACGAGGGCGGTCAGTCCTGCGAAGAGCGGCAGTCCGCCGGTGAACAACTCGACGAGGGCTGTGACGACGCCCAGGGCGAGTGCCGGAACCGAGCGGCTGAGCATCAGGCCGGTGGCTCTCAGCCGAGATACCTCGGCGGCAGCCTCGCTGTCGTCCGCCTCGAGCGCGGCCAGCAGCGTGAACGGGTCCACCTGCAGGAACCGTCGCGAGGCCGCGCCGGCGTTGCGTCGGAGGAACTCCGCCTTGGCCTCTCCCGGCAGATCGACCGAGCCGTACGGGTTGATCCGATCGATCAGGCTCCCGAGGGGATAGGAGGCCTGCCCCGCCAGGAACGCCGCGATCGCCACGGCGATGAGCAGCAGCAGTGAGGGAACCTGAAGGAGGCTCGGGACATCGATCCAGCCGGCTCGGTGAGACACGTAGCCGAAGACCGCCAGGTAGAGGGACCCTGGCAGCGCGTACGCAAGCAGGTCGAAGACGCCGAGGATGATCGCCATTCCTCGCTCCCGGTGTCTCGGCCCGGGCGGACGTCGGACGAGGTCCGCTCTGACGTGCCAGTTCCGGGCGGATCATCGTCGGAGCTCGGCCACCACGTCGAGCCGCCCCAGCTTGTGCGGGTTGCGCATCGCATAGATGCGGGTGATCCGGCCGTCCTCGACGACGAAGGTGATCGCGGTGTCGAACTCGCCGCCGGGGTCGATGCGGGCAGCGACTGCACCGTTGACCAGCGGTGTGGTGATCTCCACCCCGGGCGCGAACGCCGCGAAGCGGGAGAGTGCGTTCGCCACTCGCTCCCGACCCATGACAGGGCGCCGGGCGGCCGGCGCCAGGCCCCCGCTGTCCGCCACCACCACCACGTCGGGCGCGAGCACGTCCATCAGACCCTGCACATCGCCCGCGGTGACCGCGGCGAGGAACCGGTCCACGACCTGCTGCTGCTCCGTGCGGCTCACCACCATCCGCGGACGCCGCGCGGCCACGTGCTCGCGCGCCCGGTGCGCGATCTGCCGGACGGCCGCGGTCGACCTCCCCACCGCCTCGGCGATCTCGTCGTACGGCACGTCGAACACCTCGTGCAGCACCAGGACGGCGCGCTCGGTCGGCCCGAGGGTCTCCAGCACCGTCAGCATCGCGATCGAGACGCTTTCGGCGAGCTCCACGTCCTCGGCCACGTCGGGACTGGTCAGCAACGGCTCCGGAAGCCACTCGCCGACGTAGTCCTCGCGGCGGCGGGACACGGTGCGCAGCCGGTTGAGCGCCTGGCGGGTGGCGATCCGCACCAGGTAGGCCCGCGGATCGCGCACCGTCGACGCGTCCACGTCCGCCCACCGCAGCCAGGTCTCCTGGACCACGTCGTCGGCATCGGCGGCCGAGCCGAGCATCTCGTAGGCGACGGTGAACAGCAGGCTGCGGTGCGCGGGAAAGGGGTCGGCGAACGGATCGTCGGTCATGCCGAGGCGACGTCCGTAGGACGAGC
>Ga0126304_10001491_pt1 | contig 11054 bp, 17 predicted proteins | sample Plot25_FD_92538 | JGI IMG/M metagenome (GOLD analysis project Ga0126304, IMG submission 92538) | Serpentine soil microbial communities from UC McLaughlin Reserve, CA, USA - Plot25 | ecosystem: Environmental > Terrestrial > Soil > Grasslands | place: USA: UC McLaughlin Reserve, Lake County... | reverse complement strand
TTCCCGTGGGCCTCGCTTTCCTATCGAGCGCACTTATAGGAAACGCAAGACGCCGCCGAGTGGCTGGACCTACGCCGTGAGCGCGACGAGGGGAGGGAACAGGCACGCGTGACCGACCGCTTGCTGTCTGCAGCCCTCGAGCGCATCCCGCCGCAGCTAGAAGCCCCACAGGAGGCGCGAGAATCGCCTCAGACGGTCGAGGAGGAGCCGGAGAGGGCAGAGAGCCCGACCCCGCTACAAGGGAGACTCAGGAGGGCGTACAGAGGCCCTGGTGGCGGAGGTGGTGGGGCTCGTGAGCGAGCAAGAGCCGGTCCGAATCCCGAAAAACGTCCTCGAGGAACTGGAGTCCGTGCGCCGCTACACCCGCATTGAAGTCTTGGACGTACCGACCGTGCGACACGTGGCAATGGAGAGGGAGAAGCCCGCGCTGGTTGTGTGGATAGACAATCACGAGCAAGAGTATGGCCGGGGCCTACTCGATGGCTTTCTGGTAGAGGATTAGGCAGCCGTAGATGGGCCCGCAAGACCCTAAGGACGTAACCAGGGACACGGCACGCGACCTCTCCGGCATGGCCGGGGAGCTGGCCGCCTTGAAGGCGGACGCCTACCAATGGCTCACCGGCTCAGAGTATGCCGCCCTACGCCACCGCCTGGAGGACGCCCATGCGGCGGTCGAGGCGGCGCTGGTGGAGGCTAGGCGCAGGGCGCGGCTGAACGAGGAGCGGGACAAACCACGAGGCCTCTGACGTGGGGGAGCGTAGGGTTTTCTCCATTAACTGCAAACTAATGTTTGCAATTGGACAGCATCCACAATCGCGCATATCTATCCATCGGTGTTACAAACCCTAGTGGGCCGGGGCTATGCGGGGTGCCTGGAGAGGGTGATTTTAGGGGGAGCAGGGCGGGGATATGCACGATCGTGGATATGAACTTCCGAGAATACCTATTCCACGCACTCGGGTGAATAGGCCAGGCGCCATGCTCAGGGTGCCGACCCCGCCCGGTGGCGTTTGAACAGCCACGTGCGTTGCGTAATGGCCGTTCCCCTAGCTCAACGCGGCTGGTTGCCCAGACCGCAGTAAGTGTCCTCGTTCAGGCAGCGAGTGTGGAGATTATTGAAGCCGTTCTCTCCATCCACAACCCAGGTGTTCCAGAAGTCCGCATGACCAGAGAAACGCCCGCCCGAGCTGAATGTGACAGTCTCCATGTCAGCCCATCCGGGCTCACCTTCAGCAGGAAAGTTAAATTGCAACCCGAGGCGCGTGATAGCCACAGGGTGTGTGCTGGGGCATTTGTACACTCCGTTAACGCGTTTGGGGTAGGCCGTGTGCGCCTTGTGGTCTGGGGAGTCTAAGTTTTTGCCATCCCAACATTGTGGGAACACTATTTTCAGGCGCGGCTTTGCATCGGTGGATTCACATTGGTGCGGCTCCACCCAAGGCCCGGTGACCTCACCCGTCACTTGATTCTTACAGCTCCAATGCACTACGCTGGTGGACTGAGGGTTGGCCTCTGTGGCCATGTGGTTACCCGCGACTATCATTAGGCCCAGCGGGATTGGTTTGACCTTGCTCGCGGGTACGGCGGTGCGGTAGTAAGCTTTCATAGCCGTCGCTGGGACGGGATCTGGCTCCGAGTCCGCGTCCGGGCCGTCAGGTTTCAAAACCGCGGTAACCCAGTAGCCGGCTGTGTCTTCGGGCCGGTTGCAAGCAGCGGTGGATTGCTGCATCTGAGAGACGGTTGCGTCGGGTGTCGCAAGCGTGCCGTAATGATCGTGCAGGTGGCCCGCCGGCGGCTGCTGACCGGGTAACACGATCCGGTCCATCGCCTCGAACGTAAGATGCTGACACAGAGCATCAAAACCCATCCTGCGTTCCTCAAGGGTGGCGCTGAGACTTACGTCTTGTACCTGCGGGGCACACGCCCCCACTACGAGCACTAGTAGTAGCCCTAACAATAGTCGTCGCATATCGACCCCTTCTCTAGGCCCACGCAATACCCCTTGGACCATTGTTGTCGCAGAGGGCCAATGCCCCCATGTGGCTTCGTGTCCTGCATTTTCTCACGCCCGCCCTATTACCAAAAGGCGATGAATTCCCAATGAATTTTTTAGCGCAACTTCCGAGAACTCCGTAAATCGGAAGTTCAACTTCGGAGAATTTACCTTCCACGTACTCGGGTGAATACGGTCTGCTACCGATAGCAGAGGTCGTCACGCTCGACAGGGAACTCGGCGGGGGCACCCGCCGCCGGGCATTAACGGAGCGGGCCCTATCGTAGGGCCGCCCGCGCCGAGTAGTTCAGGGTTTGGCTGCGGGGTCGGGGTCGGGAAGGGTGCTGGCTTGGGCGATCACCGATCCGGCAGAGATGCGGGACGTGCTGGACCTCACCGAGCCCTGAGTAGCGCGAAGATTCAGGCTAAGGGCTTTTTGCAGCCGGTTCGAAGTGTGTAGGATAGCCGCCAATGCAGCGGGGGTGACGTCGGGGGGGACGGGTTGGCAACCCAGCGGGTGACTATGCGGGAGGCGGCCGACTTGCTCGGTGTGAGCAAAGAAGCTATCCGCAAGCGTGTTGTAAGGGGTACTCTGCCCTCCGAGGTGGGGGAGGACGGACGTAGGCACGTGTACATCGAGGCGGGCGGTGACGTGGCTGCCGCCGAGGCGCCAACGCATGAGCATGATGTCCTCATATCCGAGATGGTGGAGGAGTTGCACAACCTACTGCGGGCGCCTGGCCTATTAGGAAGGGGCACAGTAAAGGCCGCGCCAGCAGAGGCAATGGAGGTAGAGCGCGGCCAGTAATGAGGTAGGCCAGGTGTGAAACCAGGGGGGAAGGGATTCGACTCCGGCCTCCGGCGCTACTGTAGGGGGTGCCCAAGGTTGATGCATCTGCCAGGTGGCCAATAATCTTGCAGGCCTTGCCACACCCCGATAGGCCAGGACCGCCGGCGAGGGGATGCCCATATCTCGTCGGGTATTATGCGGCCGCTGCGGGTGTTAGGGCGAGAGAGGGCTTAGGGCATCGGGGCGCGGGCATGCTTGGTCTAAGCGTCAATAGAGGATTACTCCTCTTCGGCAAGCCGCGCGGAGTCCTCTTGTACTTGCTTGTACTCTTCTTCATTGGCGCGGCGATCCTCGCCAAGTTGACCAACGGTCCACTTCGCGCTCTATCGCTTCGCGCATGACCACCAGCCGCTCGCTCAGGGTAAGGGCTTGCAACTCTGCCTTGAAACTATAGGACCACCGCCGCCCCCGATGGTCTCTCTTCTTAATCTTCGAGGGGTCGATTGGCGTCTTTTTGTTCTCGGCGATCTGCCCCGGTAGCAGCATTACCCGCTTGAAGGCGATCACCTCCGCCGCGCCAACTCCGGAGTCAAGGCCCTCGACAAAAGCGTGCACGTCCTCGCCGAACACGCGGAAGAGGTCAACACCGTCGGGATCGAAGTCGCCGGCGTGTAGGATCACTGTCTGGCGCCTCGAGGCCTCGTACTCGCTGAGCGCGTCTCTAGCGGTCTCGTATTTGAGGTTGATAGAATCCCAACCTCCGGGGCTGTAGACCGGAATCGTGTAATCCTTGGCGACCTCGTAAAACTGCCTGACCGCGCCCGCGCCCTCGGTGAAGATCACGACGCGCTTGGGTTGGTTGTTGGTCAGGTCCTTGTGGTAGGCCCGTGCCTGTACATTAACGTCCCGCCAGAAATCCGCCGGGTTAATGTACGTACGGGTGTCGAGGGTGTCGAATGAATCGTCGTTGATCTGGTCGAAGCCGATTCCCCACTTCTGTGACCTCGTCCGGCGCATCAATCGGAGGAAACGGTAGACGCTGCGCTTGAACGCTTCGCTCTTGGCATAGCCATACTGCCCTAGCAGGTCATAGAACACGTCGCGTACCGTGGGGGCAGGATATTCGTGGTCGGTGTAGTAGTTGACCAAGGTCAAGATGCGCTCAACCAGTTGCTCACTCTTAGGGTCGGGCGTCCAGTCAATTAAGCCTCGGTCACCCTGATCGTTCAACACATCCTCCCTATAGTCGAGGGCCAGGACACCCCGAAGGATACCCCGGCCCGGTCTGTACTCTCTACGCGCCCTAGCTTCGCTCCGCGCAGCGGCGGCAGAGGTAAAGCGCGTACTCCTCCGACTCCTCGCCCGTCTCGGGGTCGACCACGAGCTGGCCTATCGTTACCCAGCCATCGTTGCAGGCACAGGGGCGCTCGTCCTGGTGGTCGTGATCCTCAGTGGAGGGGTGCGCGGGTGCGCTAGACTTCTCTGTGCTGCTCATGGAGCTCAACCTCCTGAGTAGGGCGCTCGGGGTTGCCAGCCCGTGGAGCGCATCTGCTATGTCTAGAGGTAGTCTACACCCTTGTATTACAAAACGTAATAGTGTAGGCTGTGCTTCGTCGAATATAGTCAGCAGCTTGGAGGTTGGATGAGCGGTGTAGGCGAAGAGGTCAAGCGATTACGACAAGCAAAGGGCTGGACACAGGAACAGCTGGCCGTGTACGCAGGTTCCTCTCAGCCTACGGTGAACCTACTTGAGGCGGGAAAGCGAAATCCGAGCGCCTCTACGCTCGAAAAGCTGGCCCGTGCTCTCGAGGTCGAGGTGGTAGACCTATTCCCAAAACCACCAACGCCGCAGCCTAGCCTCGAGGACGCGGCACAATCCGAAGCATTGCAAGAGGCGCTCGCCGTGTTGTTTCAGGGCCTCGCCCGCCGAGGCCAAGGAATAGTCGAGCACAGCGTGAGGGAAGGTCCCTCGGAAGCCCTCTCCAGGGAGCTCACCGAGTACCACGCCGAGACCGCTGCACTGTACCGAATCAAGGGCAGGCGGGATATCTTCGGCCGTGACTCTGACGAATTAGCCGAGGCAGAGGCAGCGTATCAGGAAGTCGAAGCCAGAATCCAGGCCATGCTGCGCCAGGACATTGAGGCCACCGAGGAAGAGCGAAGCGCTGCCCTGAGGTTCAAAGACAACAATACAAGCTACAACATCGAAGAACACGAAGCCGATGCGTCCTAGTCAAAGAAGAGGGACGAGCCCGACCAAGAGTCTCGTCCCGAATCCAACCCCAACCACAGGAGTCTGACTTGATGATAGCAAACACCGAGCCCCAGGGCATCGGGGAGATGAGGATAGAAAAGAGAGGGGGGTCCGGACCTGCCTCCAAGCTAACCCCGGACCCCCACACCACGGCCAACCTCAACCGGAAGGCAAGGGTGGTCGCATGATATCTTACCCGAACCTCGGGCCCGAGACACTTTCAGATTCTCACCAGCGGCAACTCAAGCAGTCGGACATCGCGGAGGAGGCGGCCGCCGCTCGCGGCTACCGCACCATCCGCCGCCGCTCCGAGGTACCGGACGAGTTCGCGAACTGGCAGCGCCGGCTGGGGCTCCTGGTCCCGACTCACTCCCCGGACGGGCAGACGAGCGGATACCAGCTCAAGCCGAACAAGCCGATTCGACGCAAGGAGGGATCCGCGCCGAAGTACGAGACGCCGAGCGACAGCAGGATCACCCTCGACATCAACCCTCTGATGCTCGAAGAGGTCAGAGGCGGCGACGGCGATCTGTGGGTTACCGAGGGTCCGAAGAAGGTAGACGCCCTCACAAGCCACGGCGAGCCGACCGTAGGTATCATCGGCGTCTGGAACTTCGCGGAGCCAGGGAGCAAGAGCAGGATACCGCTCTCCTGTTGGAATCACGTCCGGCTGAGAGGCCGCCGGGTGATCATCGTTTACGACGCGGACGCCAAGACGAACCCCGACGTACAGGAAGCGCTGCGGCGCCTTGTGGCGATGCTCGAAGGGCTCGGGGCTGTGGTGCTCGTGGTCTACCTGCCGGCCGTGAACGGCGACGGCAAAGCCGGCGTAGACGACTACCTGGCCGCCGGCGGCACCGTGGCAGAACTGCGCATGATGGCAGGCCCTTACCAGCCGGTCGATGTCGGGACGGAACGTGTGAGTCGAGACGAGAACCTGCGGGCCCTAGTCGAGGACCTCGAGCACCGGTATTACGAATTCGGGCGGGAGCACGGGCGCAAGAGCACGGGCGGCGAGACGGCGCAGGATGTGTTTTTGAAGCTGATCGAGGCAGCCAGGCGCAACGGCAAGATCCACCGGGACGGTATCAGGGTCCAGAAGGCTCACGGCCCGCTCGCTCTGGAGACGAGGGTCAGCTCCCGAACGCTCGTCAAGTGCATCGAGCGCCTCGAAAAGTGGGGCGTCCTCTACCGTGACAACGAGAACCGGAAAAGCAAGCAGGCCGGGCATTTCGTCCTCAACGCGGGTGTAAAGCATAAGGGAGGGACGGCGACCAACGAGGGGACAGTTTCAGAGAGACGTGACCCATGCACTTTACATCCGCGTGCGCCGCGTCTGATGTGGAGTCGGGCGAAGTGGAAGCCGACCAAGAAGATGATCCGCGATCACCGGCTGGGAAAGCTGTCCATGCTTCCAAAGCCGCGCGAGGGCGTGAAAAGGATGGGCAAGCGCCGTGGGCACCTTTTGGACGCCCTGGACTGCGCCGGCGGGACGCTCACGCTGCGGGAGCTGGGGGCGATAACAGGACGCAGGCCGTGGGATCTGGTGCGCCGAAAGAAGACTGAGAAAGGCCGCGAGGGGTTGCTGGTCTGGCCTGAGAGGGCCGGGATCGTGATCATAGACGGCGACACGGTAAGCCTCACACCCGACTGGTTGGACCGGCTCGAAACGGAGCGCGAGCTGGGCGGAGAGGTCGAGATGGCGGAGATCGCCGAGCGGCGGTATAAGCGGAAGTGCGCCGATTATCACGAGCAAGGACCAGTAGAGGCGATGCCGACGGAAGAGCCGCCCCCGCTTAGAGGACCCGAGAGGGTCGAGGAGATGGTGCGCGAGAGGGCGAAAGAGGATCTCGAGGCCCGCATCGAGCGCCAGCGCCAGAAGGTTGGGATCACCGTCGAGACGTTCGTCTTCGACAAGCTAAAGGCGCTGGGCCAGATCAGGCTCGCGCTGCTCATGGAGGTCTACGCCGACGCCGGCGGCGACCCGTGGGAGGTCCCGCCGGCGTTGCGCAGGATGGGCTGCCGCGTCGAGAGGTTGCCAGAGTACGAAAACCGACGGTTCGTGTTCCCGCCGATGGAGGGCGCGGCATGACCCGAGCCGTGCGTGTCGAGCCCTGGGATACGGAGTGGGCTGCGGCGAGGGCGTCAGACGCCCTGCGCTACCTCGGTCGCAACTATCCAGAATGCCTCGAGAATCTGCGGGTCCTGGACGAGCACGAGACGGCCGCACACGAGGCCGCGATGCGTGGGGATAGGGACGCTTACCTGGAGGCCCTTAGAAGGTATATGCGAGCTGGTCGGGACGAGGCCCTGCGGATACGTCGGGGGGCAGCATGACCGTCCGATTTTCCAATCGTCTGGAATCTCTATTTGCCCCGGTCCTCACGAGCCACACTGCGAAAGATGAATCCTCCGCCGAAACACGGGATAATGGCCGGGTGCAAACTAATGTTTGCAGTGAAACGAAAGGAGTACAGAGCGTGGACGTAGCAGAGCCTAGGGAACCTGGTAGGGCGCTAAGCCATGATATGGCTAGCAGATCTGATGAGGCGGCTGAGGATCAGATCCGCACATTTATCGAGAGGCGTCACGCCAAGCGTGTCGAGGAGGAAGGAGAGTTCTCCGAGGAGGCGTGGAAAGAGAGCGTGCGCGTCTTCCACGAGAAGCGCCGTCAGCAAGCCCGCCTTGAGTGGCACGCCTACCACTGCGACCAGGCCGACCGGCACCGCCGCAACCTTGAGGCCCTGATCGCCGATCATAAGCAGCGTGCCGAGCAGCTAATGGATACTCCGGAGGACGCAGCGTAGTGAGCCTCGGTAGGCGACTAAGCAACGGCTATCTGGGCCGGGCACGTACCGGCCGGCGGATGCATAGCATCGATCGTGGTTATCAGGGCTCCGAGAGGAGGCTCACCCGGCACGGTCCGAAGGTTGCGTCGCTTAGCGGTCGGCGGTGGTGGCGGTAGCTGTGGCAGCGTGGGGTCAGAGCATCTACGACCGCCAGCCCCGCAAGGATCCGCGGCCGCCTGTCTTCGAGAAAGTGAAGCTACGGAGGCAGCAGAAAAAACACGGAAGACATTGGAGGTAGCAAGTGGCGAAGAAGAGTAGCAAGGGAACGACGTCGTCCCCACCAGGCGAGACAACGGAGCAGGTAGCCCCGGGGTCGACCTCGGAGAACCCGATCTCGGAGACGAGCCAGGCGGCCGAGGAGGCGCCCCTGCACGGCGTCGTTGCTGGCGGGCTGAAGAAGTTCAACTTCAACCGACGCCCCGCACCTGCGGGGCAGGACGAGCGCCAGGGCACGCCCCTCCGCCAGTCCTACGAAGACATGCGCGACGGCGCCAAAGGCCCTGGTGTCGAGGAATGGAAGGCAACGGATAAGGCTAGATCCGACCTCGCCAGCCTCTACCGCGACCTCGCGGAAGATGAGAGGTACACCACCGAGCATAAGACCGAGCAGGCGTGGGACGCCTACGAGCAAACGAGGGCCGAGGTCGAGCGGCTCGCTCCTGAGGCGAGGGAGAAGATGCTCCGCAGTGCCGAGTCCCTCGAGCGCATGAGCATCCCTACGCCTGAGTCTGAGGGTCTTATCACGAAAGACACCGATAAGCTCTTGCTCACGGCGCACGAGCGCACCCGTCTCGAAGGCCTTCTTAGCCGCGATAAGGAGTCGGCAGCCAAGGGACCATTCAAGGCGAAGCCACGCGAGATCCTGAAGGGAGAGTACGAGCGTGCCCTCGCCGAAGGCGGCCCCGGGGGCGGCGCAACTGTGCGGGCCGTCGTTGGGCTGGCCCGCGACCATGGTCTTGACCTCGACGCAATCGTCGACGACAGGCGCAAGGACCATCACCGCGGTGCCTTGCAGGACGCCCAGGCCGCTCGCGAGCGAGCACAGATGATCGCCCGCAGCGTGCCCGAACCACCATTCAAACAGAGCACCAGGGCAGCCACAGGCAGCTACACCAGCTCCGCTAGGCCTAAAGCGTTCTCCTCCCAGGAGAAGAGGCCCCTCTTCAGTAAGAGGAAGCGTCCGTCCTGGAAGTAAGAGCCACACTCAGCTTCGCTGTGCGCCGCTGGTGGCACGCATTCACTAATGCCCTCGGTGCCTTCCTCGATGAGGCCTTCTTCCGCGTGAGGCTGGCCTACCACGTGATTGCGGGAAAGGTGCCTGAGCAGGTACACAGGCGCCATTGGAACAGGTCTTTAGAGTCTCCAACACTAATAGAGTGCTGGGACTGGACCAAGAGAGGCTCCTGTTCTCGGTCCTTGTGTGGCCTTCGTTGGAGTCCGAAGAAGGGAAGGCCCGCGTGGACCATTACGAGCGTGTGGAATTGGTGAAGCGGACTATCCTGCGCGGGGCTTCTGAGATGGCCTGGTCGATGGAGCTGGAGGTTGACCACGCGCTTGTGTTCGATCCTGAGAGAGGTGTGGATAGCCACTGATGAGTATGGATACGATGCCAGGGTGGGGAGGAGCAGGCTATGAGCTTATGTAGCGGTATTAGAGCGGACGGTGGACGCTGCAAAGCGCAGGCTATACATGGTTCTGACTACTGCATAAGCCACGATCCGGACAAGGCTCAAGAAAGACAGCGCCGTAATTCCAAGGGCGGCAAACGAGGTGGGCGAGGCCGGCCTCGAGTGGAACTTGGCTACATAAAGACGCAGCTACAGGATCTCGCCGATCAGGTGCTCGAAGGGTCTGTTCAGAGGGCTGATGCGGCTGTTGTCGGACAGCTTTTGAACATCGTGATCCGGGCCATAACCACAGAGCTGCAGGTGAGAGAGCAAGAGGAATTGCTGGGCCGCCTCGAGTCCTTGGAGGCTGCCTTGGACGAAAGTGAGAAGCGGCGTCGTGGGGCTTAAGGACTATATGAGAAGGTTGGAGCGCCGTGCAAGCGGAGGCTGGGAAAGCTTCGAGCTGCTTGATGGCACCCGCTATTTCTACGACGCCCAAGAAACCCACAAGGAGCTTTTTCTGCACGCTTATGATGTACAGCTAGGCCAGGCCGAGAAGTGGACAGAACCGCCTGAGATCTACCGCAAGATGTGTGAGGCAAAGATCCTGCTTGCGTCCTAAAGAGGATTGTGGGTGAGCACCCTGAGCGTGCGTTCGTGAACCCGGCGGAGGTCTTCGACACGGACGCCCTCGTTAATGAGCGGCGCCTTCTTCCCATCTCTTACGAGCCACCAGAGGACCTCTCCGAGTAGTTTTCGCTTCAACATCCTTCATCATCTGGAGTTTCGGGAACAATCCCATGCGATGCCGGCTTGTAACGAGCTCGACGGCGCTTGCCGGTCTGCAATATGAACCCGGCGGCCGTAGTGTAGGACTCGGCTTTACACAAGGCGACCGCCGGGCACTCTCCACGGTAGCAACGGGCGATGAAGCGCCGATGAATCCCCACGAGACGCACGAGGTTGCCTCCTCCCGGCCAGCGCGAACCATGCTAGGGTTGCTCTGGTACAGCCCTATAGGAGTACGGAGGGCGGTATGGAGAACCAGGGAGTGCCAGAGGCGTGGGTCGGGCAAGAGGTTATCCTCCACACCATTTCCGACCGAGAGTTTCTAGCGACTCTCGTAGAGATCAAGGACTTCGGCTTTGCGTACCGGTTTAGAGACAGTGAGGACGTCATATTTGCACCCTGGGGCGTACTCCGTTGGATGCGCTTGGCCGGTATGGGGGACGAGTTCTACAGGACCTAGCCCTTATTCGCATAACACAGCGACGTGGTTGCCATCTAACGGGCGCGGAGATCTCCGGCAAGCGTAAGATACTCACAAACTAGCGATGGGAGCCCCGTGACTGACGCTAACGAACTCAGGCAGCAGGCTGCAGAACAAAAACAAGCGTTTCAGGAGAAATTCGGCTATCCCGCTGGCGAAGTACCAGGCATCTGGGTAGGACAATACGTCGCAGTGAATATGCTTGGCGGTCGCGGCAGGGACCGTCAGCTCGCTCCCGCTAGAGCAAGCGGCATGCTGGAAGCAATAAGCCTCGACGGCATCGTCCTTTCA
>Ga0126304_10001490_pt1 | contig 11064 bp, 9 predicted proteins | sample Plot25_FD_92538 | JGI IMG/M metagenome (GOLD analysis project Ga0126304, IMG submission 92538) | Serpentine soil microbial communities from UC McLaughlin Reserve, CA, USA - Plot25 | ecosystem: Environmental > Terrestrial > Soil > Grasslands | place: USA: UC McLaughlin Reserve, Lake County... | reverse complement strand
GGCGGAGCTGGCGAAGAAGATTGGCGTGTCGGCGGATCGCATCCACGCGCGCGTCGAAGGGCTCCACGAGTTCAACCCGATGCTCGGCTTCCGCGGGTGCCGGCTTGGCATCGGCTATCCGGAGATCTCGGAGATGCAGGCGCGCGCCGTGTTCGAGGCGGCGGCGTTGGTTCAGAAAGAAGGCATCAAGGTCAAGCCCGAGATCATGATTCCGCTCGTCGGCTTCAAGAAGGAGCTCGACCTGCAGATCGAGGTCGTGCACAAGGCGGCGCGTGAGGTGCAGGCCGAGCAGAAGGTCAAACTCAATTACCTGGTCGGGACGATGATCGAGATCCCGCGCGGCGCGCTGACTGCGGACGAGATCGCGCAGTCGGCCGAGTTCTTCAGTTTCGGCACCAACGATCTGACGCAGACTGGGCTCGGCATGTCACGAGACGACTCGGGGTCGTTCCTGCCGACTTATACGGAGCTCGAGATCGTGAAGAAGAACCCGTTCGCCACGATCGATCAGACTGGGATCGGTCAGCTGGTGGATATCGCGGTGTCCAAGGGCCGTCAGGCCAGACCTGGCATCAAGCTAGGGATCTGTGGCGAACACGGCGGCGACCCCTCGTCGATTCAGTTCTTCGAGAAAGTCGGTCTGGACTACGTGAGCTGCTCGCCGTATCGCGTGCCGGTGGCACGGCTGGCTGCGGCCCAAGCGCGGCTATCCTCGAAATAGTTGATCACCGTCTTCGTTCACCAGAACGGACAGACGCAGGTCGTCGATCGGGTCGAGCGCGAGTGGCTCGACCCGGCCGCCGCCGTCACGTTCTGGGTGGATCTGAAGGCGCCAGAGGATGCCGAACGGCGGTTGCTGAGCGACGTGTTCGGCTTCCACCCGCTCTCGGTCGAAGACGCCGTCAGCGCCCTGCAGTTTCCAAAAGTCGAAGCGTATCCCGGCTACCTGTACGCCGTGCTGCACGGCATCCACTCCGAGCCGCAACACACGCAGTTTGCTACCCGCGACGTGGACTTTTTCCTCGGCCGCAACTATCTCGTGACCGTGCACGATGGTGATTCGCGCTCCATTAACGCGATTCACGAGATGTGCACTCGTCACGAGCACATCCTCAAGGAGGGCCCGGTCGCGCTGATGCACCGCATCGTCGACCGCATGATCGACAACTACCGGCCCGTGTTCGAAGAGATCGAGGCTCGCGTCGGCCGTCTCGAGGAGGAAGCGTTCGCCGGTCACGAGCGTTTGTCACGTCGGGTGATGCGGCTCAAGCGGGACGTCTCATCGATGCGCCGCGTGCTGGTGCCGCAGCGCGACGCGATCGGCCGCCTCGCACGCCGTGAGTTCCCGGTGATCTCCGACGAAATGGCGTATCGATTCCGCGACGTGTACGACCACGCTGTGCGGCTGACCGAAGAGGCAATCCTGTTTCAGGATCGCATCACTGGCATTTTCGAAGTCAACCTGTCATCGGTATCAAATCGCCTGAATCAGGTGATGAAGCTGCTGACGGTGATGTCCACCATCTTCCTGCCGCTGACGGTGCTGACCGGGATGTGGGGCATGAACATTGCCATCCCCCACTTTCCGGGCGGTCCGGACGTGCAGTTCTGGTGGATTCTTTGTCTGATGATCGCCATCTGCCTGGGCATGCTGGTGTTCTTCCGCGGTAAAAACTGGCTGTAGGCTGAAGCCTCGTCCATGCCAAAGATTCGTCGCCTTCCGCCGGACCTCGCCAACCAAATCGCCGCGGGCGAAGTGGTCGAGCGACCGGCCTCGGTCATCAAGGAACTGGTCGAAAACTCGATCGATGCCGGCGCGCATCGTCTCACCATCGTCGTCGAGCTCGGTGGCAAGAAGCTCATTCGCGTGGACGATGACGGCGAAGGCATGGAGCCGGAGGATGCGCGACTCGCGATCGAGCGGCATGCGACGAGCAAGATCCGCCGTGCCGACGATCTCGCGGCCATTGCGACGCTCGGGTTCCGAGGCGAAGCGCTGCCCGCGATCGCGTCCGTCTCGCACTTCGTGTTGCGCACGCGCGCGCGCGGGATCGACGCCGGTACCGAAATCAAGGTGAATGGCGGAGCCGTCGCGTCAGTGACCGAGGCGGGCATGCCCGAAGGCACGTCGCTCGAGGTCGCCGATCTCTTCTACAACCTGCCCGCCCGCCGCAAGTTCCTGAAGTCGGACGGCGCCGAATCGGCGCAGGTCTCTCGCGTGGTGACGCAGCTGGCGCTGTGTTATCCGGAGGTGGGATTTACGCTGACCAGTGCCGGACGCAAGGTGCTGCAGTGCCCGCCGGTGGCGAATCTGCGCGAGCGGCTGTATCAGCTGTACGGCGACCGCAGCGATTTGATCGAAGTCCGCCGCGACAGCGGCGATGTGAAACTGCTTGGCTACATTGCCGCACTCGCCGAGCAGGGACCCACTCGCGGTCCACAGAACCTGTTCGTCAATCGGAGAATCGTGAAGGATCGGACGGTGGCACACGCGGTGATCGATGCCTACAGCCAGGCGTCGATCAAGGAGCGCAGCCCAGAGATGCATCTCTTTATCGAGATGCCGCACGACGCAGTGGACGTCAACGTGCACCCGACAAAAGCCGAAGTGCGCTTCCGCGATCAGTCGTATATCCACGAGTTGGTCCGTCGCACGCTTGGCGACGCACTTGGCCGCGGACCAGCGCCGGAGCTGCAGCTCGAAGCACCGCGCGGGCTGACGCCACAACCTTCGACGCTGCCGCTGCCGCACGCGTATACGTCGGTGTTCCCGAGCCGATGGTCCACGGCAACGACAAGCGACAACCCGTTCGCACCGACCAGTGATAGGACCTTCGCACCGACCGGCGAAGCGGGCTTTGCACCGACAAGCGGTGGTTCATCCGCACCGACGATCCGGCCAATGATGGCGCTCGGCCAATTCCGCGACACGTTCATCATCGCCGTGGACGAGGAGGGCATCGCCATCATCGATCAGCATGTCGCACACGAGCGTGTGCTCTTCGAACGCATCACCGAACGCCTGACGACCGGTCAACTGGAGAGCCAGCGGCTGCTCGAACCGATGATCCTCGAGCTGCCTCCTGGCAGCCGTCAGGCCCTGACATCGCATGTCGGAGAGCTCGAACGTCTCGGGTTTGATATCGAAGAGTTCGGCGGCGAGACGGTGCGGGTATCGGCATTTCCTGCGCTGCTCCGGCGCGAAGAATGTTCGACTGTGCTGCGTGCGCTGGCCGAGGATCTCGAAACCGGGGGGAATACGGCCACCATAGACGATGCGATCAAAAAGATCGCCGCGACGATGGCGTGTCATGCGGCGGTGAAAGCCAACGATCCACTGACGCCGGAGAAGATGGCCCACATCCTCGACGAACTGCGGCGGACGTCGTACTCGACGATCTGTCCGCATGGCCGGCCGGTGATGCTGCGTCTCAGCCGGCGCGAAGTCGAAAAGAACTTTCAGCGCATATAATCCGCCGCGTAGGCGGGTCTTGCGTTGTGGACCTGCCAGGAGAGCGCACATGCGGCTGGTTGTTATTCTCTTCATGCTGTTCGCAGCGAATCAGGTAGTGGCGCAGCAACCCGCGCCGCCAGGATTGCCACCGCTGTTCTTTCGCGAAGAGTGGAAGCAGATCGAGCGGCCGGCCAACGCGCCGGCGGATTTCGTGCCCGAGGGCGGGGTGACTCCAGGGGCCGTCACCAATGCCAGTCTCGAGTTGCGGCTCTACGATCCCAATGCCAAAAGCGTTGCGGGATATCTGAAGCAGCCCCCAACCGGATCGATCGCGAGAGACTGGGGCGGACCGTCGTGCATTCAGCTGGCCGGCTACAACCAGAATCCACCGCCGGCCGATGTCGCGGCGGGCCAGCGCACCGATCCTCCGAATTTGTGGACAGGCGTGTGCCAGACGCCGATCGCGGCGACGCTGCGCGACAAGAACAACTACGTCGATCTCACCGGTCTTGCTCGCATCCGCTGGGTGACGCGGGTGTCCGGTTTTCACGTCGTCCGGCCGGTGGTGAAGCTGGCTGATGGTACGTGGCTGGTCGGCGACTACGGCGAGGGCGCGCCCTCGAGCAATTCCACGCTGTTCCTTCAGTCCGAGTTCGCGGTCGCCAATGTGCGATGGCTGCCGCTCGACATCACGCGTGTGGTGACGCGTGGCCAGTCGTATGTGGAGAAGCCGGATCTGAGCAAGGTTGACGAGGTTGGCTTCGCCGATCTGCTGCCCGGCAGCGGCCATGGGTGGGGAGGTTTCGTGAACGTCGCTCGCGTCGAGGTGTTCGGGCGGCCAGTGAAGCGCTGATACGTGATTGGACACGCTCTGCTCACGTGGCTTGGAGTGGTGCCGAGTGCCACGACAGAATCGCGTAACGCCGTTCAGTTCCATTGTTTCCGAGTCAGCGCGAGGAACGCTCAGCGGCAATCGCGGTTGCCTGCACGACGAGCGGCAGAACATCCGCCGTCCGTTTCAGGGCACGCGTTGGATTATCTGCCTGCTCGAATTCAAGGGCAGACAGCGCAACGTGATGACGCCTGGCCATTACACGGAGCTGTTCTTCCTGGATGAAGTCACCGCGTTGGCGGCCGGTCATAGACCTTGCGCGGAATGTCAACGCGGACGGTTCACGCAGTTTCGTGATCTCTGGGCCACGGCGAATCCCGAAATGGCCGGTATGCCAAACCCGACCGCGACCGTCCTGGACCTGGCATTGCACGAGGAGAGAACCGCGACGAACGACAACGGCATCCGCTCCTGCATGTCGATTGAGAACCTGCCGGACGGCGTCTTCGTCACCGATGACGAACACGATGCGTATCTGGTCTTGTCAGATCAACTTTTGCGCTGGAGCCCGGCTGGCTATGAGCGAGCGATAGCAGCGCTCGAGTATCCGGTACGAATATTGACCCCGGCCTCAGTCGTGCGAACACTGGCTGCTGGTTATCCGGCCGGCATCCATGATTCAGCGTTCGAGACTCTCGATCGCTACGCTTAATCCGGTTTCGATCCGGCGCCGCGCTGCTGCTTGATCTTCTCCCACCCCTCAAGGCGTCGCTTGATCTCCTTCTCGTGGCCGCGGTCGGTCGGCTGATAGTACGTCTTGCCGGCGAGTGACGAGGGCAGGCAGTCCATGCCGGTGACCGCCTCGCCATCGTTGTGCGCGTACTCGTAGCCCTTGCCGTAGTCGAGTTGCTTCATCAGCTTCGTCGGCGCGTTGCGCAGGTGAAGCGGCACCGGCTCGGCCGCCTCAGTGTGCGCATCGGCGGCAGCGGCGTTGTAGGCCAAGTAGACCGCATTGCTCTTCGGCGCGGTGGCGAGATAGATCGCGGCTTGTGCGAGGGCGGTGTTGCCTTCGGGCATGCCGATGAAGTGGGCGGCGTCCTTGGCCGCCACGGCCACCGTCAGCGCTTGCGGATCGGCGTTGCCGATGTCCTCGGAGGCAAACCGGATCAGCCGTCTCGCGATGTACAGCGGATCCTCGCCGGCCTCGAGCATGCGAGCCACCCAATAGACCGCCGCGTCGGGATCGCTGTTCCGCATCGACTTGTGCAGTGCGGAGATGAGGTTGTAGTGCTCTTCGCCGCCCTTGTCGTAGAGCAGCGCCCGTCGCTGTATCGATTGATCGAGCTGCTCGAGCCCGAGTTGACGGACCATCGTCTCGGGATCGATCGGTGCTGAACCAGCCGCAAACTCGAGCAGGTTGAGCGCCGAACGCGCGTCACCGTTGGCGAATCGGGCGATGGCCGTGACCGCGTCGTCGGTGACGTTGATGTCGAGTCTGCCGAGTCCGCGCTCCTTATCCATCACTGCGTGCCGCAGGATCGCTTCGACGGCAGCTGCCGGAAGCGCTTTCAGCACGAAGACCTTCGAGCGCGACAGCAGTGCGGCGTTCACCTCGAACGACGGATTCTCCGTCGTCGCACCGATCAGGACGATGTCGCCAGCCTCGACGCGTGGGAGGAAGGCATCTTGCTGCGCCTTGTTGAAGCGATGGATTTCGTCGACGAAGACGATCGTGCGCCGGCCCATGCGTCGGCGCCGGTCCTGCGCGGTGGCCATGACCTCCTTGATTTCCTTGATACCCGCGAGCACCGCGCTGAATGGGACGAAGTGCGCGTGCGTGATCTCCGCGATCACGCGCGCCAGCGTTGTCTTGCCAGTGCCTGGAGGTCCCCAGAGGATGATCGATTGAAGCAGGTCGCGTTCGATCGCTTCGCGCAGCGGTTTGCCTGGAGCGAGGATATCGTCCTGCCCGACGATCTCGTCGAGCGTGCGCGGGCGCATGCGCTCGGCGAGCGGCGTGCCAGGCGCGTCTGAAGACGCGGCTCTACGGTGTTCGGCGTCGTCGTCGAAGAGGCTCATGCGCGTTGACGCCGCGCGGCGTAGACGAGAATCGCACCGGCCGCGGCGACGTTGAGGGATTCCACCCCCGCGGCCATCGGAATGGTGACACGGGCGTCGCAAAGCGCGATCGCTTCGTCGGTGAGGCCGGGGCCTTCGCCGCCGAGCAGCAGGCCTGTTTTACCGCGCCAGTCGATCGCGTCCGGATCGTGCCCGCCGCGAGCGATCGCGGCAATCGTGCGAACGCCGGACTTTCGCATCAGCGTGAAGGCCTGGTGGGTGGTGAGGCCAGCCGCAATCGGCAGACGCAACACGCTGCCCATGCTGCCGCGCAGCGCCTTCCAGGAGAACGGACTCGCCGACATACCGCAGATCAGCGCGCCGGTTACGCCGCCTGCCTCTGCTGCGCGAATCAATGCGCCCACGTTGCCGGGTTCCTGTACGTCAATCGCAGCGAGAATGAACGCATCCGGCTGCACACAGATCTCGGCGGCGGTGATCCCTTTGCGGCCGGCGATGGCGACGATGCCCGACGGGCTTTTCACGGGACTCAGCGCATCGAACACTGCATCTGACGCTTCGATGACGTCGATGCCGTCGCGCTCGAGACGATGAGCCAGCAGACCTTCTTCAGTCTGCGAGATCAGCTTCGACGCGGCGACTGCGACCGCCTCGAACTGCAAGCCTGACGATCGCGCATCGTTCACCAGGTGTGCGCCGTCCAGCAGCAGACGCGTTCCCGTCGGATCCGGCTGGTCGGCCAGCGTTCTGAACGCGGTGACGATGGGGTTCTGGCGGCTGGAGATGAGCCTCATGCTGGTTGGTCGTTAGTGGGCAGTGGTTAGTGGTCATGTTCAACCACCAACCACCAACCACCAACCACTAACCATTGTGCTACAGTCTGATTCCAGCGATGAAAGAGCGGATTCTAAAGCGTTTCAACGAGGAGATCGCCACCCTCGAGCGCGAGCTGAAGGTCGAGCTCCCGAAAGAGATTCAGCGCGCGCGTGAGCTGGGCGACCTGCGTGAAAACGCGGAGTACAAGGCGGCGAAAGAGCGCCAGGACATCGTCAATGCTCGTATCGCCATGCTGAAAAAGCGGGTGGGCGAGATCTCGCTGATGAACATGGATCGCATCCCGCGCGGCAAGGCGGGCTTCGGATCGACCGTGGAGCTGCGTGGCGCCAGTGGTGACAAGGTCGTCTACCAGCTCGTCATGCCGGAAGAAGCCGACGTGGAGAAGGGCCTCATCTCGACGTCATCGCCGATCGGTCGCGCCATCCTCAACAAGGAAGAGGGCGACGAGATCAACGTCACGACGCCCAGCGGCAAGAAGACGTTCGACCTAATCAAACTGACGACCATTCACGACGAATAAGAACGCTTGACCGCTTACTCACCGGAACGCCGCACGGCCTTGGTCTTGACGGGCACTGGCGCCCACGGTGCGTACCACGCGGGCGTGCTTCGCGCGTTACAAGAAGCCGGCGTCAAGATTGACATCCTCGCCGGACACGGCATGGGCGCGGGCAGCGCCGCGCTCGCTGCGCTCGATGGCTCGGCGCGTCTGTGGGATGCATCCGGCATCTGGCGGTCGAAAACGGCCGCCGGCCTCTACGGCTGGCGCTGGCCGATTCGCGCTGCCGCGGGAATCGGCGTCGTGCTCCTCGCCATCTTGCTGACACCGGTCGCGGTGCTACTGGCAGGCCTGCTTATATATCTCGCCGGCTTCGTGCTCGAGATGCTGCAGATCCAGGCCGGTGCGACGATGGTCTCGTGGTATTCGGCGTGGCTGCAGTCGGCGTTCGCCGGACCCAACCTGCCGACGTCTGTCCCGCGCGCGGCCACGATGGCGCTCATCGTGATGATTGCCGTGCTCGTCATTGGCGCGTGGCTCGCCGGGCGCAGCGCCGGCAACCGCCGTGCGCAAGGCAGGTGGTGGTGGCGCGTCCTCGGCGCGCCGCTCGCGGCGGAACCGGCACACGAGTGGTTCGCAACGGCCATATGGGATCTGATTCGTGGCGCAGCACCGCTGGCGCGGCCGTCAGTCGCCATCCTCGGACGACGCTATTCGGAGGTGCTGGCGGAGAATCTCGGGCAGCCGGGTTTCCGCGAGCTCGTGCTCGTCGCCACTGATCTCGATGCCCGGCGGGACATCGTCGCCGCGCTGCTCTCCGAATCGCACCGCCGGGAGTTCCTCGCGCCGCGAGTGGGGCGCGATCGGCGATCCGAGGTGCTGGATCTGGCCGGCGTCGGACGCGATCATGCAATCGACATGGTGCTGGCGGGTCTGACGCCGTTGCGCATGTGCGAGCCGTACCCGATTGTGTTTGCGCCAGACAGCTACTGGCGCGGTGAAACGCATCGCGCCTGCGACCGTCCGGGCGCGATTCATCGGCTGCTCGAGGAAGTGGCCGCCGCCGGTGCGCGTCAGGCTATCGTCGTGAGCGCGGCGGCGCCGATTGACGCGCCGCATCAGCTGCGCGCGCCGCGGCTCGATGTCCGCGGACGCTTCGGCGAGTCGGAGGGCGTCGCCGAGGCTGTGGCGCTGCGCGACGGCCTCGAAGCGATGAGCATGCATTTCGATGCGCTCTACGTCATCCAGCCTGGGCACAATCCGATCGGTCCCTACGATGTCGAGGGTGTCTACGATGAAGCCTCGGACCGAAGCCAGAACCTCTCCGAGCTCGTCGAGCGCGCGTATGAGGACGCCTATCGGCAGTTTATCGAGCCGGTGGTTGGCGCCAGCGGGGAGCAGCTTGCCCGCGCACGAGCTCCCGTGCATCGAGGTGCCGGCGAGGTGAATCACCGCTGACATGGTCGTGCGACTGATCGACTGCGACCGCAGCCGGGCGCAAGAGATTCTCGCGATCCTGAACGAGGCGATCGAGCACTCGACGGCGCTCTATGACTATCGTCCACGAACGATGGCGATGATGGAGAGCTGGTTCGACGCGAAGGAGAAGGGGCAGTATCCGGTGATCGGCGCGGTTGACGACCAGGATCGTCTGCTCGGTTTCGCGTCGTACGGCCCGTTCAGAAACTGGCCGGCCTACAAGTACTCCGTCGAGCACTCGGTCTATGTGGACAAGGACTGCCGCGGACGGGGCGTCGGCACAATGCTGCTCGAGGCCATCATCGCAAGAGCCCGGCTTCAGCAGTACCACAATGTGATTGGCGGCATCGATGCGACCAACGACGTCAGCATCGCGCTCCATGTGCGCTTCGGATTCGCGTTCTGCGGCCGCGTCAAACACGCGGGGTTCAAGTTCGGCCGCTGGCTCGACCTCGATTTCTATCAGCTCATTCTCGATACCCCCCCGCAGCCCGTCGACGGCTGATGCGCGCCCAGTTGCGGATTGGCGCTGTCGCCTGTGTGCTCGCGGTGCTGTCCGCGTGTGACCGCGGCACCACGCCGGCAGTGCCGTCGACCAACGCCGCTGACGGTCCCCGCGCAACACTGCGTGAAACGCCGCCGCCATCGCTGGCGGGCGTCGAGATGTCGCTGCAGGAGCGCATTCGTGCGAGCTACGCGTCGCTCGCGCGGGTGCGCGCCACATCCGCGCAGCGGACGCACACCACTGATCCCGATCTCGGTCGCTTGTATGGTCACGTCGGCAAGCTCCTGCTCGCGGCCGAACTCTACGATCAAGCCGAACCATATGTCTTGAATGCGGCCGCGCTCGATCCGAGTGAGCTGGCATGGCCGTACTTTCTCGCGCACGCCTATCGATTGTCGTTCAAATCCGACCAGGCGATCGCACGGTTCGAGGACGTGCTTCGTCTGAAGCCGGATCATGTGCCGGCATTGGTGTGGCTCGGTACTCTGCATGTCGATAACGGCCGCGCCGATCTCGCCGAGCCGCTGTTCACCAAGGCCGTCTCGCTCGAGCCACGTTCGGCGGCGGCGCTCTTCGAGTTGGGGAAGGTGGCGCTGGCCGCGGGTGATTCCGCTCGTGCCGTCACGCAACTCGAGGCGGCGCTCGCTGCCGACCCGGGCGCTGACGGTGTGCACTATGCGCTTGCCATGGCGTATCGCGCTCGCGGTGACGAACGGCGCGCGGCGGCACACGTGCGGCTCTGGAAGGACGAGCGTCTCTATCCAGTGGATCCGCTGTTGGCCGAAATCACCGACTTGCTCAAAACCGCGGTCGTGTTCGAGATCCGCGGCACGCAGGCAATGGACGATCGCAAATGGGCCGAGGCGGTCGCGCTGTTTCGCGAGGGGCTCAAGGTTGCACCCCGCGACGCAACACTCCATCAGAATCTCGGCACGGCGCTGTATCTCGCTGGAGATCCACGAGCGGCCGAAGCCGAGTTCGCAGAGGCAATTCGACTGCTCCCGGGATATGCGAAGGCGCTCTTCAGCCTCGGCGTGCTGATGGAGGAGCGCGGCCGGGACGCGGATGCGATCGCTCGCTTCTCACAGGCCGTAGCCTCGGACCCGACCATGGTTAATGCGCGCGCGAGTCTTGCTGACGCCCTGCGCCGCTCGGGCAAGCTCGATGCGGCGATTACCGAGTACAACGAGATCATCAAGATCGATCCGTCGGCAAGCACCGCACGCTTCGGACACGCGATGGCGCTTGTGCGTCTACGTCGCTTTGCTGAGGCGCGGTCCGTGCTTGAAGATGCGGTCCGCGTCCATCCCGAACAAGCAGGTCTCGCCCACGCGCTGGCGCGGCTGCTTGCCTCGGCGCCGGACGATGTCGTGCGCGAT
>Ga0126304_10001489_pt1 | contig 11065 bp, 13 predicted proteins | sample Plot25_FD_92538 | JGI IMG/M metagenome (GOLD analysis project Ga0126304, IMG submission 92538) | Serpentine soil microbial communities from UC McLaughlin Reserve, CA, USA - Plot25 | ecosystem: Environmental > Terrestrial > Soil > Grasslands | place: USA: UC McLaughlin Reserve, Lake County... | reverse complement strand
CCTCGAACGTGCGCCGGTGCCGCTCCCAGCGGATCGCGCTGCGCGCCCCGCTAACCCGTCTGGCCATGCCCCACCCCCACCCGGTCCACCGCCCCCCGCAATACCCCGCCCACGAACGTGGGGGCCTCCTCGCCCGAGAACCCCTTGGCGAGCTCCACGGCCTCGCTGACGGCGACGTCGGGGGGGACGTCGTCGACGCAGCGCATCTCGTAGAGCGCGAGGCGCAAGATGGTACGGTCCACCGCGCTCATCCTGTGCACGGGCCACCCGACGGAGACCTCCGAGAGCAGCGCGTCCAGGTTCTCCTTCTCGCGCTCTACCCCCCTGGCCAGCCGCACGGCGTACTCCTCGAGGTCGCCCCTATACGAGCGCCAGCGCTCGAACGTTGCCCCGACGGGACTCTCGTTGACGTCGCTCTGGTAGAGAACGAGAAACGCTTGCTTGCGGGCCCTCCGCCGGCTCAAAGCTCAGACCCTCGTGAGGTACTCGTTCGAGCGCGTGTCCACCCGCACCCTGTCGCCGACGTTCACGAAGAGCGGCACCTGCACCACGAGCCCGGTATCCAAGGTGGCAGGTTTGGTTCCCCCGGTGGCCGTGTCGCCCTTGAGCCCCGGATCGGTCTCGGCGACCTCCAGGTCCACGTGGGCCGGGGGCTCGACGCTTACCACCTCACCGTCCGCCGAGAGCACGCTTACCGTGCCGTTGGGCACGATGTACCCGGCCGTCTCCCCTACGACCTCCACGGGGATCGCGAGCTGGTCGTAGGTCTCCGAGTCCATGAAATAGAGCAGGTCCCCGTCCCGGTAGAGGTAGGTCATCGGCCTCGTCTGGGTCCTGACGCTCTCGAGTTTTTCTCCAGCCCTGAAGGTCTTCTCGGTCACCGTCCCCGTGTCTATGTTCCTGAGCCTCGTCCTGACGAACGCGCTCCCCTTGCCCGGCTTTACGTGCTGGAAATAGAGGATGGTGAACCGTTTACCATCCACGCGAATAGTACTACCGTTCCTGAACTGGTTGGTAGAAATCATGCCTGGTAACTCCCCTTCGAAACGCCTCGTGCGTCGGACCGTTGCGACCACAAAACCGGCGCAGACGCCGCGATATTATCGCACAGATCGGCGGCCGGCTATCCGGTGCCCCTACCGTCCCAAGACATACCGGACCGCCGCCACGTACCCGGAGGCGCCCATGCCCGCGATCACAGCCTCCACGGCCGGCGAGACCACTGAGACGCGCCTCCACCTCTCTTCCCTGGCGTGGACGTTGGAGAGGTGAACCTCGACCTTCGGCACGGGCACCATCTCCAGGGCGTCGTGCAGGGCGTAGGAGTAGTGGGTCCAGGCGCCTGGGTTGACGACGAGGCCCGCGGAGCCCGCGGCCTCCCTCAGCCAGGCCACGAACTCCCCCTCATGGTCCGTCTGGCGGAACTCGAGGTCGACGTCGGGAAACTCCTCGCGCAAAAGGCCTTCAATGTCCTGCAGCGTCCCTTTGCCGTAGACCTCCGGGCGCCGCTCGCCCAAAGCGCCGAGGTTCACCCCGTTGAGAACGAACACCTTAGGCAACTACGGCCCCTATCGCCCGCCGGGCCTCTTCTTCGGCCACCGGCACCCCCCAGACTGGCCTACCCACGTCTTCGAGCAGGACGAACCTCTGTCGTGCGTCGCCGGTACGGCGTTTCTTGTCGCGACCCATGGCCGCCAGGACCTTCTCGGCCTCGACGGCCGGCGCCCGCAGCGGAAGCCCGGCGGAGGAGAGCAGGTCCTCGTGCAGGGCGACGAGGTCGGCACCCAGCCTCTCGCGCGCGAGGTGGGCGGCGGCGACCATGCCAGCCGAGACGGCCTCGCCGTGTGGCAGGGCGTAGCCGGTGGCTGCCTCCAGACCGTGACCGACGGTGTGACCGTAGTTCAGGATGGCGCGACGCCCCGCCTCCAGTTCGTCCTCGGCGACGACCCGCGCCTTGAAGCGGACGGAGGCCAGGATAAGGGCGCGCAGGACGTCCGGGTCCCGGGCCAGCGCCGCCCCGAGCCCGTCGAGGCCGTCGAAGTACTCTCCGCCCGAGAGCAGGCCCATTTTGACCACCTCGGCGAGCCCGCCGGAGAGCTCGCGCTGGGGCAGCGTCTGCAGCCAGCCGAGGTCGGCCGCGACGAGGCGGGGCCGCAGGAAGCTCCCGAGCAGGTTCTTGCCCTCGGGGAGGTCGACGCCGACTTTGCCGCCCACGGAGCTGTCCACCATGGCCAGCAGGGAGGTCGGGAGCGCGACGAAGCCTATCCCGCGCATGAAGGTCGCTGCCACGAAGCCACCCAGATCCCCAACGACCCCGCCCCCGAGGGCGAAGAGCGTCCCGTCGCGCGTGAAGTCGGCGCGCACTAGAGCGCCGGCGACCTCCGCGTACACAGCCAGACCCTTCGACAACTCCCCAGCGGGGACCTCGAGCACCTCGGCCACGTGCCAGCCGGCGTCCTCGAGCGCGCGCCCGACCGTCGGCGCGTGCAGCGGCCCGACGTTGGAGTCTGTGAGGATCGCAGCGACCCCGGGCTCCAGCTCTCCCGAGACGATCCCGGCGAGGTCGAGCCCCACGCCGACGACGACCGGGTAGGGAGGGGCCACGGGGACCTCTACGCGCCCGAGATCCACCGCTCTATCTCCTCCGCAACCGCTTGGGCCGACCGTCCGCCGACGGCGACCTCGAAATCCGCGACCTCCCTGTAAAGGGGGAGGCGCCTCTCGTAGCGACGCTCGAACTCCTTCCGGCCAGCTCCCCGGAGGGGGCGCCGGGCGCCCCGGGTCCTACCAAACAGGACGCCGGTGTCCTCCCGCAGGAAGACTGTCGCGACCTCCGCGAGCCTCACGCGGTTTTCGGGGCGCTCGACGATCCCGCCTCCGCACGCGATGACGCGCTTTCTTTCGCCGTCGAGCGTGGTGAGGAGCGCACGGTGCTCGAGATCGCGGAAGTGATCTTCTCCGGAGGTCTCGAAGATCTCCGGGATCGCGCGATCGGACCGGCGTGAGATCTCGCGGTCGAGGTCCACGAAGTCCCATCCGAGGGCGCGAGCCAGCATTCGTCCCACCGTGGTCTTGCCGCTCCCCATGTAGCCGACGATGGCGACGGGTCCACGCAAGTCCTCAGGGGTGTTCCCCGCGGCCGGTCCTCTTTATTCGCTCGGCGTAGAGGTCGTGGGCGGCGCGGATGTCCGTCATGTTATCCGCGCCGAACTTCTCCAGGAAGGCCTCGGCGAGGACGACGGCGACCATAGATTCCCCGATCACGGCTGCCGCCGGCACCGCGCAGGAGTCGGCTCGCTCTTTGAAGGCCCGCGCGGGCTCGCCGGTCGAGAGGTCGACGGTGCGCAGGGCCTTGGCTATGGTCGAGATTGGCTTCATCGCCGCCGCGACGACTACGGGCTCGCCGTTGGTCATTCCACCCTCAAGGCCGCCAAGGCGGTTGCTGGCGCGCGCGGGGTGGTCGTCGGCCTCGCCCAGCAGGATCTCGTCCTGCACTTCGCTAGAGCGGCGAGCGGCGAGATCGAAGCCCATCCCGAACTCGACGCCCTTTATGGCGTTTATGGACATCACGGCGGCGGCGAGCTTCGCGTCTAGCTTGTCGCGCCAGTCTACGTAGGACCCGAGCCCCGGCGCACAGCCCTCGGCCACGACCACGAACTCCCCTCCCAGGGCGTCGCGGGCGTGGCGGGCTGCGTCGATCTCGGCCTTCATCCTCTCGGAGACCTCGGGGTCGGGGCAGCGCACCTCGGACTCGTCGGCCTTCTGGGCGTCGAGCGCCGCCCGCTCCTTGGGGTACGCGACGCTCCCTATGCGGTACACCGCGCTCTCTACCCGGACGCCGAACTCGGCGAGGAGCCTCTTCGCGATCCCGCCGGCGGCGACCCGGGCGGCTGTCTCGCGGGCGCTCGAGCGCTCGAGCACGTTGCGCAGGTCGTCGAAGGCGTACTTCTGCATCCCCGCCAGGTCGGCGTGTCCGGGCCGGGGCAGCGTGATGGACTTCGGCGCGTCTTCGACCGGCTCGGGGGACATGCGGTCCCGCCAGTTGGCGTAGTCCCTGTTGCGGATGAGCATGGCGACCGGAGAGCCTAAAGTGTAGCCGTGGCGAACGCCGCCCAGGAACTCGACCTCGTCCTTCTCTATCTTCTGCCGGCCGCCCCGCCCGTAACCCTTCTGCCTGCGGGCTAGGTCCCGGTTGACGTCCCTGGCGATGAGCCCGAGGCCCGCCGGGACCCCGTGCACGAGGACCACCCCGCCGGGTCCGTGCGACTCACCCGCCGTCGAAAAATCGAATCTCACCGCCGCGCAACCTCTCTAACCGCGTCCGCCGACAACCTCGCAAAGGCTAATATAAACCACGCGCGCCCGCCGGTTAAACCACACGCGCCCGCCAGTTCAGCACGCGGGCCCGCGCAGGGCGGTCTCTGCTAACGAAGGGGGAGCTCTCCGCCACTCTCGGGGAGGTCGTCGCCGTTCTGGCCCGAACGACCTCCTCCACCTCCTGCGCCGGGATCGCCCCCGGCGCCGTTCCGGCCTCCGGTATCCGCGGTGGCGCCAGCGCCGCCGCGACCAGCGCCGCCGTGCGCCTCGTCGTCCTGACCATCGAGGATACCGTCGCCGTCGCTGTCCGGGTTCGCCGGGTCGAGGCCGAGGTCGAACTCCCTCTGGTCGCCCAGGCCGTCGCCGTCGGAGTCCGAGCTGTCCAGGCCGCCTCCACCGGCGTCACCGTTCCCCCCAGCGCCTGCGCCGCCACGACCCCCGTCGGCGGGTGGGCCGGTCGGGGTCGTGGTCGGGGTCGTAGCGGTAGTCGTCTCGGCCGGCGCGACGAGCTGGCGGAAGGGGTCCTTGAACTTGTAGGCGGCGTAGGAGTCCGCGTCGCGGTTCTCGACTTCGGGGGCGGGAGGATCTGCGAAGGCGGGGTCCCGCGTCTGGGCAACCTCGGCCCGGTTCGAGACCTGCTCCCCGTCGGGCCCGCCGAGAAAGGTGCCCGCAATGATCCAGGCGAAGACCAAGAGCGCGAGCAGGGCCAGCACCGCGGGGATGACCTTGTTATCGCGCAGGAACATGTCGACGAAGCTCGAGCCGACAGCGGAGACCCGCCGCTCCAGGTCGAACAACGACCCGCGGAGCCTACTGAGCATCCGTCGCTTCCTCCTGCGTCTCGGTCGTGGTTTCCGGTGGGGCGGGGGCCGCGGGTGCGGCGCCTGAAGGTACGTCAGAGGGCTCGACCAAAGGCTGGAAGTATACCTCGGCCTCTACCTCCACCTGCAGCACCTGCTCGATCTCCTGCAGGGTGGTGCCCTCCTGCGGCGCTTCCTGGTAGGTGACCCCGTTGGCGGTCACCAGCCGGGCCAGTTGGCCGGTCCTGCGCAGAAAGTCTACAAGCTGCTCGTAGGTGCCTTCAAAGGACATTGTAACCGGTACGACAGAATAGCCGCCACCCCCGGGCGGCGGTCCGGGGGTTCCGGGCTGGATCGAGAGCTGGGTCACGCCCGCGGCGTCGGCGGCGTCCTCCATCTGGACAACGAGCGTGGGGATCTCAGGTTCGGTGGGCACCCTCTTGGATAGCTCTAGCAGCTGGCGCTCGGTCTCCGGGGCGTTGCGCTGGACCGCTTCGAGCTCGGAGACCTCCTGGCGCAGATTCGCCAGCTGGGCTTCCATGGCGGATCGCTCCTCACTCCTCTCGTCGAGGCGATCCAAGAGTGGGCCCAAAAACAGGAAGTAGTATCCCACCACGATGAGCAAGACGACCAGGAGGCCGAGGACGAGGATGTTGCGGTCGGTGCGCCCCACTAGCGCTCGCCCCCCAGGCGCCCCACGCCGGCCTGGTATCGGCCCTCCGCGGCGGTGTCGGCAGCCTCGGTGGGCGGCTCGTTGTCGAGCCGAACCTCGGTCCCGTTCTCGCCTACCACCGTGATCAGCTCTGAGGCCACCTCGAAGTTTATTGCCGGCTGGACGAAGGCCTCCCGGTCGAGCTCGGCGGAGTTGAGCTCGGCGTTGGCGAGGAACCGCAGGTTGTTGATCTGCACAACGAAGTCCGCCACGTTCTGGTAACGGGGCAAGGCAATCCCCGTGAATGTGATGGCGCCGGGCGGTTCGAGCGGCTGCTCGGTCGGCGCCTGGATGCTGACCGGAGCCGCCTCGCCGGTGAGGGTCTCGAGCGCCGTGCTCTCCGGGATTACGAAGGCGAGTCCCTGCAGGAACTCGTCCCAGGGGAAACGGGTCCTGAAGATGCCGTCGGCCACGGGCTTCTTGGCCTCGAGGCGAGCCTGGAGGTCCCCGTAGGGCGCCAGCTCGGCCAGGCGCCCGTCCTGGCTGGCTATCTCCCTGTCCAGCCGGGCGATCTCGTCCTCCACGCCGTTGAGCCTGAGTAGGAAGAGCAGGTACGTCCCGACCATGAGGATGAGCGCGGCGGCCCCGACGATGAGGAGTATCCTCGGCGCCCCGCCTCGAAGCCTCTCGGCGGCCCAGCGGCGCTCCTCGGGAGGGAGAAGGTTAATCCGCCTCATTCGTCCTCCAGCGCGAGGCCGAGCGCGACTGCCAGCACCGGCTCCATAGCCCCGAGTTGCTCGTCGGAGACGTTGGATCTATTGGCGCTCAGCTTCTCCACCGGGTTGGCGCGTCGCGTCGCGACCCCCAGCAGCTCGCCGAGGTAATCGTTGATGCCGGGTATCAGCGCGCCCTCCCCAGAGACGAACGCCTGGGAGACGTCCCTGGTCCCCGGCTGGGAGTGGTGGTACTCGATCGAGCGGTGCAGGTCCTCGGCCAACGCCTGCACCGCCTCCTCGAGGCCGCGTCGCACGTCGTAGACCAAGGCGGGGTCGAAGTCCTCCTCCGCCTGGCTCTGTTCCGCCGCCCTTTCCTCGCTTTCGGGGTCGGAGCCGAGCCCGACGCGCGGGTCTAACACCTCCTTCTCGGCCTGTTCGGCCGGCAGGTCGGCGGCCTCCGAGACGGCCTCCACGAAGCGATCCAACCCCGAGGGTATAAAGCGGGTCAGGGTGGGGTTGCTCCCCTGCGTGATCGCGAGGTTCGTGAGCTCGGTACCGACGTCGATGAGCAGCGTAGCCCCCTCGTCGAAGAACGTGTCAGGCAGCGCGGAGCGGGTTAGGGCCAGCGCTTTTACGTCTATTCCCACGAGCCTTAGGCCGCCGGCTCGCACCGCCGAGGTGTAAGCCCCGATCATATCCCTGTGGGCTGCGACGACGAGTATTCGGTCGAGGGCGGAGCCCTTCTGCTGCGGGCCGAGCACCAAGTAGTCGAGGACCGCCTCGTCAAGCGACATCGGGATGTGGTCCTGGGCCTCGAAGATTATGGCGCTCCTGAGGTCCTCCTCTTGCATGCGCGGGAAGTCCAGCAGCCGCACGACCACCCTCGCGTTCGCGACGCCGAGTACGACCGACTTGCCCTTGAACGAGTGCGAGGACCAGAACTCTTTGATCTCCGCCGCGAGGAGGTCGGCGTCGGCCACCTCGCCCTCGACTATCGCGCCGGGGGGCAGCCTGTGGTACCCAACGTGCCTTAGAGTGTAGGCGCCCGCGCTCCTCGCTGCCTGGACCGCCTTGAGGGCGCCCCGGTCTATGTCCAATCCGATGGTTCGGGATCCCCCCAAGCGTCCGAACCCGCCTAAGCGCTCCACGCTCCCCGCACCTTCCGGATTAGTCCCCGGCGAGCCGCCCAGAGCTCCGTGCTGAGAGACGACGGCGCCGGTAGCTTCAAGCGTCCTCCCGGTCGACGTGCCGTAGGGCCCGAACCTCTGTGTCCCCGCTCACGACCGCCTTGCGACCGACGCTCGAGTTCTGCCCGAGGACGACCCGGGCCCCGACGTGGGCACCCGGCCCGACGACGCTACCGGCGGAGATCCAGGTCCCCGCCCCCACCTCGGCGTCGCGGTCCACCACCACCCCCGGCCCCAGAAAGCAGTGGCTCCCCACCGCCGCGTCCGGGTGCAAGACGGCCCCCGCCGCCACCACGCACCCATCCCCGACGACCGCCGCCTCGGAGACGTATGCCTCGGGGTGCGCCGAGGTGAAGAACCGAGCGCCCAAACCCCGCAGCGAGTTAGCCACCCGCAGCCGCGACCCGTTGTCTGTGATCGCCACGACCACGTGCACGGGCTCGACGGAGAGCATACTCTTGAGTACGCCGACGTCCCCGAGGATCGGCACCCCACGCACCTCGCCGGAAAGGGCGGCGTGTGCGTCGTCGTAGAAGCCGAGCACCCTGTCGCCGAGCCCGCCAGCGAGCAAGATGTCCAAGGCCACCCGCCCGTACCCGCCGGCCCCGACTATCGCTACCCTCACCTCTTCGTCGAGGTCTACACGCTGCATCTCGACTTCCGGTTCAGGCGTAGAAGTAGTTACCTCGGGCTCTCTTATATTGATCTTCTCCCCGTCAGAACCTCGCCGGATCCTCCTGGCAGTTTAGCACCCTTTCTGCCATCTTGCGCCTATCCCTGCATCTCTAACCCGTCCTCGCTGGGCACGCGGCCGACGGCGCCTCTACCCGTCAAACGCACCCCGCAGAGCGCTGCCGCGGAGGAAATCATGCGCCGCAAGCCGCTGCGCTCCCGGCATCTGCAGCTCTAGCACCTCGAGGACCCCCGCACCGCAACCCACGAGCAGCCGGCCATTTTCCGTCCGTATAGTCCCCGCCTCTAGGACGAGTGTCTCCCGCTCCGAGATCCTGGCGCGCCAGACCTTGACGGGTCCCTCCACCTCAGGATGGAACGTCCTGGCCCCCACGTGCGGCGAAAGCGCGCGCACCACGTTCGCTACCTCCACTACGTCCCGATCCCACCCGATTACCAGATCCTCATCCGAGAGTTTAGGCGCGTAGGTTGCATTAAGACTGTCCTGTTCGGTGAGGTTTATTCTTCCGGTCTCGATTTGGTCCAGAACCTCTATCACAGCTTCAGCTCCTAAACGAGCGAGCAGCTCCGCGAGTTCACCGCCGGTCATGTCGGGCGGTATCTCGGCGAGGCGTTGCGAGGCCAGGGGGCCTGTGTCCAGTCCTTCGTCCATGCGGATTATGGTGACGCCGGTCTGGCGCTCGCCGTTCATTATCGCCCGTTCGACGGGGGCGGCTCCGCGGTACTTTGGAAGAAGCGAGGCGTGGACGTTCCAGGCGCCCTCTTTGCCGGCGTAGAGAGTGTCGGGGCGCAGTACCTGGCCGTAGGCGGCGACGACCAGGGCGTCGTGGTCGGAGATCTCCCCCGAGACCTCGGATATGCGGGCCGGCTGGCGCAGGGGTAGCTCGAAATCAAGCGCTAGCTTCGCCACGGGCGTCGGCCTCGTTTTGCGGCCCCTGCCCCTGCGGGCGTCGGGCTGGGAGATGACGAGGCCCACCTCGTGGTCGGAGGCGGCGAGAGCGCGCAGGACGGTGGCGGCGAAGTCGGGTGTGCCGGCGAATGCTACCTTCAAAGCGCGTCGGGCGGGGGTATAAGCTTAGCTCTGGGCGAGCAGGCGCTCGCGCATCTCGCGCATGGCGGCCTTGCGAGACTCGCGGTCGGCGCGGTCCAGGATTAGGACGCCGTCTAGGTGGTCTATCTCGTGTTGCAAGATCCTCGCGAGCAGGCCCGAGGTCTCTATACGGAGCGGGGTGCCCGTGGCGTCCTGCCCGGAGACCGTCATGCTGGTGGGCCTCTCGACCTCAACCTGGATCCCCGGTATCGATAGGCATCCCTCGAGCTCCCTCTCGGTGGTCTCGGCGGCCTCCTCGACTACCGGGTTGACGATGACGTACTCCTCGTCCTCCGTGGCCGCGACCAGGATGCGCTTCAGTCGGCCGACCTGGTTGGCGGCGAGCCCCACCCCCTCGTGCTCGTGCATGGTGACCAGCATATCCTCGGCCAAGTGCGCGAGCGCGGCGTCGAAGCTCTCGACCGGCGCGGCGCGGGTCTTGAGCACTGGATCTCCGAACGTCCTGACGTCGAGTGCCATGTTCTTCTAAACCTCCTCGGGGTCGACATCCACGCGCACTCTCAGCCCGCGTGCCTCCGCGGACAGGCGGGCGGCCAGGTTCGCGGCGCGGGCCACGACCGGCCGGTCCCCGGATCTCAGCAGCACCCTCCAACGCGGGGGTCCTGCCGCATGCGTGAGGGGGACCGGACCCGACATCTCCACGGCCGGCTCCAGGGCCGGTCTCAACCGGGATTCTACCGCACGCCGGACGGTCTCCCCGGAGCCTTCCAGGATTACCGAGGCCAGGTGCCCGAATGGGGGATAGCCTAGAGCGTGGAGCCGCGGGAGCTCCGCCGCAGCGAAGGCCGGGTAGTCGCCGCGCACCGCCTCCCGCAGAGCGTAGTGCTCCGGGAGGCGCGTCTGGACGAGGAGGAGTTCTCGGGCCGCCTCGGCGGCGCGGTAGACCAGGCGAAAGGCGCGCTCGACCGCCCCGATGCCGATCCCCATCAGGGAAGAGTCAGCGTCGGGCAGGATCACCGCGTCCCACCCCTCGTCGAGGATGCACCGGGGCGTGCCTACGACGACGGGCACGTCCACCAGCTCACGCTCGCCGGCGGTGATCAGGCCCACCGGTCCCCCCAAGCGGCCGGAGATCTCCTCCCGCACCCGCTTGACGGCGAGCCCGATCGGGCTCGCGCGGTCCGATCCGCACACCCCGCACCCGCCCGCTACCCTCTCTTTGTGCCCGCAGCGGTTGCAGACGAGCAGCCGCGCTCTCTCGTGCAGGACGAGCGGCAGACCGCACTCGGGGCAGGAGCGAACGTTTCCGCACCCGTTGCAGGTGACGGCCGTGGCGTAGCCGAGCCGATTCACTACCACGCCGACCCGCCCCCCCTCCCCTACGGCCCCGCGGCAAGCCGCGAGCAAGGTAGAGCTGGGGGCGGCCCCCGATCTCCGCATGTCCACGATGCGGACGGAAGGCCAGCTCGCGGGCGGCCGCGGCGGGAGCTCCCGGACCCCGGTTCGTTTCTGGGAGAAGAGCTTCAGGGACGGGAAGGGCGAGAGGCAGAAGATCCCGGTGCCCTCGATGCGGCCTCGCTCGAGGGCCACATCCCGGACGTGGATCGGGAGTCCTTCGTAGCCAGGCTCGGCCCGATGCGCCTCGTTGG
>Ga0126304_10001487_pt1 | contig 11068 bp, 8 predicted proteins | sample Plot25_FD_92538 | JGI IMG/M metagenome (GOLD analysis project Ga0126304, IMG submission 92538) | Serpentine soil microbial communities from UC McLaughlin Reserve, CA, USA - Plot25 | ecosystem: Environmental > Terrestrial > Soil > Grasslands | place: USA: UC McLaughlin Reserve, Lake County... | reverse complement strand
CGACACCCACAGCATGGGCGCCGCGATGCCAGCGGCGTTCAGCACCCGCGCAACTGTTCTCTGCACCATCCTTCGCGGCTACTCTACTGGGTCACACCCTCATTGCAAGGGACTGCCGCGGTCGAGACATGCCGAACCGTTCGTTGTGCGAGCACGCCGATGAGTGTCAATGTCGCGACGATCTGTACGAACACAAACGTGACGACCACTAAAGGATGGCCCGCGAGGTACTGCTCCGGCCCGGGAATGGCCGCTGAGAACAACGTGACGTTGGCGAGGTTGCCCAGCACAATCATCGCGCCCAGCGACCGGCTTCCTTGGTAAACCCACCAACAGACAACGCCATACGCCATCTCGAGAGTGAACCCCCACATGGGCGCGCCATCGTAGAGGCCCATGCCGAGTGCCGGGAACGTGCTGCCCGGCCAGAGCGCAATGTCGCGTGCGTGTGTCATCACGTCGAGGACCAGATGCGAGACGACGCCTAATCCGATGGCGCGGCCGACCAGCGGGCGGCCAAGTCCCTTTTCGATGACGAGCCATGCCAGCAGCGCACCGCCGACGGCTGTCGCCACCGAATGTGAAAACGGCATGTACGCGAGATGAATGTCCACGACGCTGCGCACGGACGATGCGGTCGTGGTGCGTTCGATACCGAGGTAATTGAGACCGACCCAGGCGAGCTCCATCGCCTGAACCGATACGAGCACTGGTGTCAAGGAAACGGACGGGAACCGCCGCTTGAGCAACAGCGCGGTGGCGGCGTGGTCGACGGCGAACATGTCACCCTCAATCTGAGGCCGTTCAACTCGTGGCCCTGAGACTGATTGTGCCGATCGCCTTTCTCAAAGGCTGTGACTTTCGTCACGCATGACGAGACCACAGTTCATGGCTCATCCGAACGGGATCCAGAATCTCCACGCGGCCAGCCGACGTTCGAACGAGGTGCTCCGCCCGAAGCTCCGCAAGGACCCGCGCTACCACTTCTCGGACCGAACCGACGCTGTTCGCGAGATCCTGTTGATTCACGAACGCGGTAAGCTGACCGCTCGCTCCCGCGCTCGACGCGGCGAGGTCGAGGAGATGCCGCGCGATTCGCTGGCGGACCGACGCGAACGTGTTCCCTGCGAGCTCCTCGAGAACGTCGTACAGCCGGTGAACCGACTCTTCCGCGAGTGCCCAGGCCAACGACGCATCGTTGTGCGCGGCTCGTCGGACGCGATCGATGTCGAAGAAGAATGCGGCGCCGGACGCAACGGTCTGGGCAAAAACCGGTGCGGGTCCGCCAATGAGCGCCGGCACGCCCAGCAGATCACCAGCGCGTACATAGCGCACTGTGACCTGGCGGCCGTCACTCACAACCATGTAGACACGCAGCAGCCCCTGGAGAACGACAGCCAATCCTTCAGCGTCAGCTTCCGCGTACACGGTGTCGCCCGTCGCAAACTCGACAATGCGTCCAGCGTCGATCAGCGACTCAATGGTTCCAATCGATAGGGAAGCCCAACATCCGCGCCGCAGCAGGCCCACCACGTCGACTGGGGCAACTTTCCGGCGCGGCTGATCTGGCGTCGGTGGCATGTGGCCAGAGTAGAACAAGACGGCGAAAAAGTGCTTTATGATGCAGAGTGAGTATGCACACGAGCATCTGTCGATGACACGCCGGGGCGCGGAAATGGCGATTGCCTTCGTGTTCGCTGCGGCAATTCTCGTCGTCGGCGGCGGGGCGGTCTTTTTCGTCCTCACCATCTCTCCCGCATTTACCGATCCGGCGGCCGTGCCGTCGACGGCTGCAGCCACTCAACCCGGGCGGCACTCGGGCGCGGTTGACGAGTCGAGGCGCCTCGCCCGCGCGCTGGTCGTCGAAGAAAATCTACCTGGCCTCTCGATTGCCGTCGCCGTTGATGGTGAGACCGTCTGGGCGGAGGGCTTCGGCTGGGCCGACGTCGAGCGCCGCGCGCCGGTGACGCCGCTCACGCGGTTTCGTCTCGGCAGCGTCTCGAAAACGCTAACGGCCGCTGCCATCGCACTGCTTTACGAACGGGGACGCATCGATCTCGACGCGCCGGTGCAGCGATACGTCCCCGCGTATCCCGAAAAGCAATGGATCGTCACCACGCGCCAGTTGATGGGCGATATCGCGGGAGTTCACGTCATCCGCGGTGATAACAACGACCAGGTACCCCACGTCGATTGCGCAACCCTCGACGCGGCGCTGCAGATTTTTGCCGGTGAACCGCTTCTGTTCGAGCCAAGCACGAAGTACCGATTCGCCACCAACGGCTGGATCCTCCTCAGTGCAGTGGTAGAAGCGGCAGCGGGAGAACCCTTTGCCATGTTCATGACGCGGGAGGTGTTTACACCTGTCGGCATGGAGAGCACCGTCCTCGAGGCGGACGAGAAAGCCCCTGATACCGCGTCGTTCTACTTCCCGAGGGCGGGCGAGCGCACACAGCTTGGCATAGAGGAAGCATCGCAGCGTCACAACACGTGTCTATTCGGCGCTGGCGCGTATCTTTCGACACCATCGGACCTGGTTCGGTTCGGATCGGCGATGCTGAAGCCGGGACTATTGACGCCGGACACCATCGCCCTTCTACAGACGCCCCTCCGTCTCACGTCGGACGCGTCCACGAACTTCGCGCTGGGCTGGAAGGTGGAACGCGTACAGCTGAACGGCGCGTCCGCACGGATGGTGGCGCACCGGGCCACTCCGATGGGCGGCACCGCCGCGCTTCTGATGTTTCCGGAGCACCAGCTGGTAGTTGCCGCGGTATCCAACGTGACGAATGCCGCAGGCGTCGCACCGTTTGGTGTGAAGGTCGCGGAGGCGTTCGCGGCGCCTTCCAGAGATCCGCAATCACGCGCGCAGTGATGTGACACTCGCCGAGTTCGAGTGCAGTTGCTCGTAATGCGCCACCGCACTGTGCAGGTTGAAAAACATTCGTGCGCGGCCGAGTGTTTCCCCGAGCGGCGATTGCTGCACTGTTTTCAGCACCTGGGGGTTGAGCGACGCCAGCCACAGCGTGATGCCGCTGTTGCGCAACCGTTCTTCGGCTTCGATGAGCATCTTCAGCGCTGTGTACTCGAGGTCGATCAGCGAGCGGCCGTCGAGGATGACCAGGGCCGGTTTTTCCGTCGCAACAAACTGCGACATCTTGTCGCCGATCCGTTGTGCGTTCAGAAAGAACGCGCGGCCTTCGATGCGCAGAATCAGCAGCCCTGGCCACCACTCATCGTCAGGATGGTCGGACGATCGCGGACGGAACACATCGGTGCCGCGCTTGCGCCCGACGACATGCACCGGCGGGTCGTAGGCCTGTTGCGCGAGCGCGAATAGCGAGGCGATGACCGCCACGATGATTCCCTGCAGCGTGCCCAGCAAGACGACACCCACGAACGCGATCACCGCCCAGCGGAATTCGGTGCGACGCACGCGGCGAATGACGAGGAACTCGCCCGGCTGAATCAAGTCGATAGAGTAGGCGACTACCACGGCGGCGAGAGCGGCCTGCGGCATCAGGCCGATGAGCGGCGCGAGCACGAGCAGCGTCGCGAGGGAGACCGCGGCGGTGACGAGTGCCGCGAGCTGCGTGCGCGCGCCGGCTTTCCGATTGACCGCCGTCTGCGTGGTGCCACCACCGGCCGGCATCGCTCCGAGCAACCCGCCGACGAGATTCGCGGAACCAATTGCGCGGAGCTCGCGATTCGGTGCTGGCCGCGGCTCTCCCGGCGCCGCAAACGCGCGCGCAGCGGCAATGCTCTCGGTAAAGCTCATGAGCGCGATGCCAGCCGCCGCCGGCCATAGGATCCAGACGAGCTCGAGTTGTGGACGAATCAGCGAGGGAAGACTGCCTGACACTGCGCCGATCGTGGCGACTCCCGATTGACTCAAGTTGAACGCCGCTGATGCGCCAATCGCCAGGCCCAGCGCGACGAGCGGCGCCGGCGCGCGCGGCGCGAAGTGCTCCGTCGCGAAGATCAAGACGAGCATCGCGACCGCCACCAGGAGCGTCGCGATCGACGTGGCAGGAAGCTGCTCGATGATAGACAGCACATCGCGAAAGAATCCGGCCTTGGTGATGTGAATGCCAAGCAGTTTCGGAATCTGATCCACCACGATGACCAGACCAATAGCGGACTTGAACCCGGTCAGCACCGGCTCGGAGATGAAGTTAGCGACGAAGCCGAGACGAAGCGCCCCCGCCAGCAGGAGCAAGACACCAACCAGCATCGCCAACGTCGCCGCGGCCGCTATCAATTCGCCGCCGGATCCATTCGGCGCGGCAACACCGAGTGCCGTCGCACTGAGTATCGCGATCGTCGTTGTGGTGCTGACGCTCAGCGGACGCGACGTGCCGAGCGCCGCATAAACCGCCATCGGCACGATCGCCGTATAGAGACCCACCTGAACGGGAAGCCCGGCAATGGTCGCGTACGCCATTCCCTTGGGAGCGACGACGGCGGCCGCCGTCAGACCCGCCACGACATCTGCTCGCACGGTCGGCTTCATAACGAGAATCGTTCGAACAGCACCTCGCTGCACTACGCGTGCCGGCCGTATCGGCGTGTGTCTGAGGATCGATGTCCAGTTAAGGCCAGCGGCTCCGAAATACAGTGCCTGATGCGGAATACCGTGCTTGGCAGGCGTTGGCTGTTCGAGCGCTGAACCGTCTCTAGAGCGAACGCTACTCCGCCACGATCCTGAGATCGCCGACGGCGTGCTGCACCTGCAGATCGATGGTGACCGGCGACCCCTCCGCGCGCGGATTGATCCAACGTCCATCGCGCTTCTCGAGGCCGGTGACATTGGAATCGCCAATAAGTCCGGACGTGCTGGCGGAAATGCCGGCACCGGCCGGCAGTCGAATCGTCGTGTCACCTGTGCCGGCCTGCACGGTCACCGTGTAGCTCTTGGCGGGCGTGCCGCGCAGATCGAGCATGAGGTCGCCTGCGCCGAGCCGAATGGTGAGGCTTTGCAGGTGGACGCGACCGAGCACGAACTCCGCGTCACCGGCACCGAGAGTGAGCTCAAGATCGACTGGCGTTGTCTCATCGAGGCGGAGACGCCAGTTGTTCTCGTAGTTGCCTGACGAGGAACCCTGCGACACCTTCAGCGTGCCAGTGGGGCCGTCCACCGCGTAGGCGATCGCGGGCTTCAAGTCAGGGACGTTGAAATCAAAGTCGCCTTCGAAGAGCGTCTTCGCGCCCGACGTCACGACGAGCTCACCCGCGGTCATACCGATCTCGACGCGGGCATTCGTCGCCGCGCCGCGTTCGACGGAATGGTGCTCGTGGACGACAGGACCGACAGGCCCGCTCGTCCCGCAGGCGACCATCCCGCACACTGCCCCGATCAACGCTGCGGTTGCCGTCGCCGATCTCATCGGCCCCCTCGTGTTCACAGCATGCTCCTTCGCGATCGTGATGCGAGCCGATCAGTCCAATTGCTCGCGGTCGCGCTGGCGCTTCGCAAACATTTGCTGAATCGTCGGCTCCAGCGTCGCGGCGGCCGAATGCTTCGGCACGAACGCCGACGCTCCATCCTGCATCGCGACCTCCCGCACCCGCGGATCGTCGAAGGCCGTGACGATGATGACGTCGATGTCCGGTACGCTCTGCTTCACTCGTCGGCAGACTTCGAGACCGTCCAGGTCAGGCAACATGAGATCAACGAGAAGGATGTCCGGTCGCAGCTTGTCGGCGGCGTCGATCGCGCCCTGACCGTTGGGAACGCTCGCCACCACATCGCAGCATCGCTGCAGCATGCGGGCGAACGCTACCAGCACCGATGGATGGTCGTCGGCAATCACCACTCGAGGACGGCGCTCCGGTTGCAACGTCATGTGCGGCGCGCGAGTTGTGCACTCATCGAGGCATCGAGATCGACACGATTCTATTCCCAGCGTTCTGAAAACGACGACCTCTCCCGACGCCTCAAGCAAATGTCGGACTCTCCAGGTTCCTACGCAGTATGCGAAGATTTCGAAATTGAAATTGGTGCCCATGAAGGTGCTGGGGCTTTTGCTCTACCTCGTCACTATCCCTACTAGTGTTCTCGCCCAAGGCTCGATTGCGGGACGCGTGAGTGATTCTGCGGGTGTGCCCCTAGCCGGGGTCGCGGTTGAGGTGAGCAGCGACGTGCTGATCGAAACTAAACGGACGTCTGCGACAGATGGAGCGGGGCAGTATCGCATCGAGGAACTAAGACCCGGTACGTATCTCGTGCGGTTCACAGCCGCCGGGTGGAAGCCCCACCAGCGAGAGCAGGTAGAGGTGACCGGGGCGCGCACCGCGATCGTCCACGCGCGACTGACGGTTGACGCGTTCACCGAGACGATCACTGTCAGATCGGAAGTGCCCATGATCGACGTCCAGAGCGCGAAGCGTGCGATGACGCATTCGGGTGATGTGATCCGCTCGCTGCCCACGGCACGTAGTTACAACGCGTTGCTGACCCTCGTGCCCGGCGTCGTCACGACCGGAAACGATCTCGTCACCGGCCCGGCGGCGACCGCCTTTCCGTTCCACGGCGGCCGTCAGAATGAAGGTCGGCTCCAGTTGGACGGATTGACCATCGGAAGTCCGCCGAGCGGCAATTCGGCCACCATCTACGACGTGGACGTTAGCCAGGCCCAGGAAGTGACCTTCACGATGTCGGGCGGACTCGGCGAGTCGGAAACCGGCGGGCTGGTGGTGAACATCGTGCCGAGAGCCGGCGGCAATACGATGCGGGGATCGCTCTTCGCCGGGGGAACCGGCGAGCGGTTTCAATCCGACGTCAGTCGGACCCTGATCGAACAGGGTGTCATCGCCGGTGCTCCGTACACGAAGCTCTATGACTTCTCAGGCACACTCGGCGGGGCGATCGTAACCGACCGCCTGTGGTACGTCCTTAGCGCGCACACGGGCGGCAATACCAGGAAGAGCACCACTGTCTATTACAACCGCCACGCCGGTGATGCACGCCAATGGCTGTATGCGGCAGACATCACGCGTCCTGCGTATTCCGACAGGACGTTCGAAGGCATCAGCGGACGGCTCACGTGGCAACTGACGCCGCGCAACAAAGTCAGCGGCCTGTGGGATGCGCAGGCGCTCTGCCGGGCGTGTACGGGCGCCACACCCGGCGTGTCAGAGCCTCCGCAGGTGTCACCGGAGGCCGTTGGCGTACTCGGTCGTCGTTTGGATGTCAGCCAGGTTGCGTGGTCATCGCCACCGACTGATCGGCTGCTTCTCGAGGCGGGGTACGGTGGCATCTTTTTCGGCGTTGGCAATTTGGAGCGCGAACCCAATCCGACACGCGACCTCGTTCGGGTCGTCGAACAATGCGCAAACGGCTGCGCCGCGAACGGCAACATTCCGGGATTGGTTTATCGATCGCAGGACTTCAGCGATGCCTACGCCGGCTCGTACGTGTGGAAGGTTTCGATGTCGTATGTGACCGGCACGCATACGATGAAGGCGGGCTATCAACATGCGCTGATGACCGACGACCGCACGTGGATGACGAACAATCAGTCGCTCACGTATCGAGTGAACAACGGTGTACCGAACCAGCTCACGCAGTCGATATCACCGTGGGTCAACGACGCGCGCGCCGGGTGGGATGCGGTGTTCGTGCAGGAACAATGGACCCGTGGCCGGCTCACGTTGCAGGGCGCGGTACGCGTCGATCGCGCTGGAAGCTGGTTTCCGACACAACGCGAAGGCCCCTCGCGATTTCTCCCAACGTCGATCACGGTGCCGAAGACGCGCGGCATCGATGGTTACACTGACCTCTCCCCACGATTCGGGATTGCCTACGATCTGACGGGACGCGGCACGACAGCCCTCAAGATGAGTCTTGGCAAGTATCTCGAGGGCGTCGGTGTATCAGGCATCTACGCCAGCACCAATCCCACGGCGCGAATGCCTCAAACAACCCCCGTGTTTGGTCCAGCGGGCGTGACACGCGCATGGACCGACACCAACGGCAATTTCGTGCCGGATTGCAATCTGCTAAGCCCGGATGCTCAGGATCTTCGAGGCAGTGGTGGCGATCTCTGCGGTGTGCTGTCGAACGTGCGCTTCGGGACGGACGTCCTCACCAATGCCTTCGATCCGAGCGTCCTCTCGGGATGGGGCGTTCGTCCGTCAGACCGGAATCTCGCTGTGTCGGTTCAGCAGCAAATCGGACGGCGATCGTCGGTCGACGTCACCTACAGCCGTCGCTCGTTCAGCGGCTTCACTGTCGCTGACAACTTGTCGGTGGACTCGCCCGATCTCACCCAATTCAGCATCGTCGCTCCGGTGGACTCACGCCTGCCTGCGGGCGGCGGGTACGTCGTGGACGGCCTCTACGACGTGGTCCCTGCCAAGGCCGGGCACGTCAACAACCTCATCACCGATTCAGCGCGGTACGGAGACTGGTGGCAGTATTTCAACGCACTTGACGTCAGCGTCAACGCTCGGGTCGGTGAGCGCTTGACGTTTGTCGCAGGCACCAGCACTGGCCAGACCGTCGCTGACAACTGCGCCGTGCGCCGGCGGCTTCCCGAGCTTGCCACGACGACGACAGGCACTACGGCGTTCGGCGCCGGGCTGATGAATTCTGCCGTGACGCCGGTCAGTCCGTACTGTCACGTGGCATTCGGCGTGCTGACGCAGGCGCGGGGATTCTCCTCGTACACCGTTCCGAAACTCGATATCGAAATGTCGGCGACATTCCAGAGCAAGCCCGGTCCGATGCTGGCCGCCAACTATGCGGCGCCTAATAACGTGGTGGCGCCATCGCTGGGAAGAAATCTGTCTGGAAACGCCGAGAGCGTCACCGTGAATCTGGTCGCACCCGGGTCGATATACGGCGATCGCATCACCCAAGTTGATGTTCGGTTAGCGAAACTCTTCGGATCCGGCCGTTACCGAACGGCCGTCGGCATTGACATCTATAACCTGCTGAATTCGAGCGCGGTTTTGACTTATAACAACATCTTCGTGCCGAACGGCCCATGGCTGCAGCCGCTGACAGTCCTGACTCCGCGCCTGTGGAAGCTCACGGCCGTGCTCGACTGGTAGGGACCGGACATGCACTGGATGGTGGTCGCCATCATTACGGTCGCGGAGCTGATGCTCGCGAGCACCGCCCACGCGCAGCTTGACCACAAGCAGGTTCTCGTTCTGTATTCCACACGACGTGACGCGCAGTTTGCCGCCGTCGGCGAAAACGAGCTGCCACGGGTGCTGGATGCCGGCCTCGCACGAAACCTCGACTACTACTCCGAATTCATCGACATCACGAGGTTTCCTGACCGCGCATACAGGGAAGGGTTCCGTGACTTCCTGCAGGTGAAGTACCAAGGCGTGCGATTCGACCTCGTCATCGCGATGCAGAACGTCGCGGTCGAGTTCGTCAATGACTTCGGCCGTTCGCTGTTTGGCGACGTACCGGTCGTGTTCCTGACGAACACGGCGGGAATACGGCGCCCTTCCAACTCGACCGGAGTGCGTCACGAGCGCAACTATGCGGCGACACTGGAGCTCATTCGTCGGCTGCAGCCGGACATTCGAAACGTGTTCATCGTCACGGGCGCGGGTGCTGCTGATAAGGAGTACGAAAATGAGATCCGTCGGCAACTGCCGCCCATCGACTTACGATTGAATGTCACTCTTCTCTCAGGGCTGCCGACTAAACAGCTGGAAGATGGGCTCTCAAAGCTTCCGCCGCATTCTGCTGTCTATCATGTGCTGGTCACTGAGGATGGCGCGGGAAACAAATTTCATCCACTCGAATACGTCGATCGGGTTGCCGCGGCGGCCAACGCGCCAACCTACTGCTGGGTCGATTCCGCAATCGACCATGGGATCGTCGGCGGCAGCCTTTACAGTCAAAGCGATGCGATTTCGCGCGTCGGTCAACTTGCGTTGCGCGTGCTCGCCGGCGAAGCGCCCGACAGTATTCCGGTCGCTGCTCTGAATCTGAATCGGAACGAGTTGGACTGGCGACAACTTCGCCGCTGGAGCATCGACGAAGCACGCATTCCCAAGGGGACGCTGGTCAGATTTCGCGATCCTTCGATCTGGGACAAGTACCGAAGCTATATCCTCGGTGCACTTGCGATCCTGTTGACGCAGACAGCGCTCATCACCACCCTGCTGATTCAGCGAAAACGGCGACAGCGAACGGAAGCGGAATTGCGCGTCCACCAGCGGGAGCTGAGCAGGAGCTACGAGCGAAATCGCCAACTCGGGGCCCGGCTGTTGAGAGCACAGGAAACCGAGCGCTCGCGAATCGCCGGCGAGCTGCACGACGACATCTGTCAGCGGATGCTGCTTCTGACGATCGAGCTCGATCAGATGGGTCGCCGCGATCGCGACGACACCCCTGCCGCCGAGGCGCTCATCGTCGCGCAGGACATCTCCAAGAGCCTGCATGAACTCTCGCACCGGCTGCATCCGACCAGGCTGCGCATGATTGGACTCGTGTCGGCGCTGGATCAGCTGTGCGCCGAGTTGTCGCGCGCCGGCATCGTGATCGTGTTCACGCACGACGCCATCCCGTCGATGCTTCCATCCGACGTGATGCTGTGTCTGTTCCGAGTCGTTCAGGAAGCGCTCCAGAACGCGATCAAGTACAGCCAGGCGCGGGATGTGTCGGTGGACTTGCGGAATGGGCGCGACAAATTGACATTGACGATCATCGACAATGGCGTCGGCTTCGACGTCGACACGGCCTGGGGCAATGGCGTCGGCCTCGTCAGCATGATCGAACGACTCGACGCGATCGGCGGATCGCTCCAGATCGATTCCCGGCCCGGTGCGGGCACTCGCGTGACGGCGAGCGTCCCGGGCGACGTTCTGCACGACACCGATGAGAGTGCCGCGTACGTGTCCTCAGCGCCGGCGACGACCAGCAGCTCGTCTACGGTCGTCGGCACGCCGTGATACGGCTCACCGAATCGGCGGCGGTGTTGGTGCCGGCGCCGGCGCTGGCACGCTGCCGTGCAGCAGATTGACGTTCCCCGGCGTCTGGACGGCCAACGCCACCACGAGCGGATACCGGCTCAGCTCAGCGCGCTCGGTGTCGGTG
>Ga0126304_10001486_pt1 | contig 11068 bp, 9 predicted proteins | sample Plot25_FD_92538 | JGI IMG/M metagenome (GOLD analysis project Ga0126304, IMG submission 92538) | Serpentine soil microbial communities from UC McLaughlin Reserve, CA, USA - Plot25 | ecosystem: Environmental > Terrestrial > Soil > Grasslands | place: USA: UC McLaughlin Reserve, Lake County... | reverse complement strand
GGTGGTCAGGTTGTTGACCTCGTTGTCGACCAAGGTGGTTTCTCGACCGGAAATCTCATCCCACTGCTTGTGTGCAGGATCAGAGCCTGTTCCCCAAGTGGCTCAGAACTCGGCGTTGAGCCCGGCGTAGCGGATGGCCTCGTCCCAATTGATGTTGAGTCCGCGGGCGATGTGCGGCAGCAATTCGGACAGCTCCGTGGCGCACCAGGCGCCGCTGCCGCCGCTCGCCTGCTCAAAGGCGTGCGCACACCATTTGTGAGTCTATAACGGGACGCAATACGGAGCCACTCGCGGCGTTGACGTTCAGTGCTCCGGCATTCCCTTCCGGCCATTGGCTAGACAAGGCACCGTAACGGCCACAGACTACACCGCTGCTGGCACCGCCGATTGCGCCCGCACGAACGACGCGATCTCCTCGGTGGAGAGCACTTTGGCGTAGATCTCGCTCATCGCCCGAATCGCGGCGTTCTCCATCTCCTCTGACCAACTCGAGCAGGCGTCCTCTGCGAGGGTGACGGAGAACCCACGGTCGGCCGCATCGCGGACTGCGACCTCGACACAGCCGCTGGTGATTACCCCGGCGACAATGAGGTTGGCAATCCCCAGATTCCGCAGCACGTACTCGATGTTGGTGCCGTTGAAGACGCCGCCGCACGTCTTGGTGAGGACGATCTCGTCGCCCTGTGGCGCCACTTCTTCGCGGAATCGCGCATCGATCGAACCCGGCGGGTGATGGATGTTCAGTCGTTTATGCTCCAAGCTCCGGTCGCGACCATCCTCCGTCAAGGATTCAATCTTGGTATGGATAACCTCGATGCCGGCCTCCCGGCAGACATCCTGGAGCCGGCGCACATTCGGGATGACGAGGGTTTCGAGGCGATCAATGTAGTAAGCAGCGATCTCCTCATCGCCCCGCTCACGCATTCGACGCAGGACTCCGTAGTCAGCATGGGCATCTCCATACTGGAGATCGATAACAAGCAAGGCCGTATCTCCGGCCCGGAGCTCGGGATCGGGTAGTACTCCATACCGATGGCGCAGCCGCCCTGACCGATCCATACCCATAACGCTCTCCTTCGCTGATTCGCTGAGACCCGGTCGGTCTACTCGCTGTGACTATTGGGCTCCGCCCGCGAATTGAAACAGCATCGCCGCGTAGCTCTTCTCGCATTCGGCCAGGCCGACGACGCGATCGTTGCCGTCGAGGACGAAATACTCATCCGGCGAATGGGCCCGTCCACCGTGGCCCAGGCCAGCCGCGCAGAAGGGGAGATTCAGCGGCGCCCGGTTGAAGAGATAGGCCGGGAAGAACCCGACGTTCCGTGGCCAGACCTCCGGCTGCACGCCAAGGTCTCGGAGACCAGCCACGGCCGCCTGCACGATCAGTGCGTCCGGTGGCGTCTGTGACCACTCGCCCCCACCCATCAAACGCACGTCGAGATCCCCGTACCCGCGCTCGTCGAGGTGCCGTCGCAGCTTGTCAAGGATCTCGTCTCGTCCCTGGTCAGGGACCAGCCGCGCGTCGAGCTTGGCCGTTGCCTTGTGCGGCAGGACTGTCTTCGAACCGGGTCCAATGTAGCCGCCCCAGATGCCGTCGAGATTCAGGGTCGGTGCGAAGAAGTACCTCCGCAAGAGGCTGAGCGTCGTCTCTTCGTCGAGGAACGTGTCGACCTGCCAGAGTTGTTTGAACGGCTCGATGCTGAAGGTCTCGGTTAGAGCAACAACAGCCGCTTCCTCGGCCTCGGTCGGGGGGCGAACGTTGTCGTAAAATCCGTCCACTGTGACCGAATTGCCATCGGCGGCGACGACCGTGGAGAGTGCCGCAATCAGCCGCCAGGCGGGGTTGTCGACGATCGCTTTTTGGCTGGCGTGAATGTCGTACGCTCGTGGACCACGACCCCAACGTTCTCCGCTGGCCTCGATCTCTACGTACAGAAGCCCTTTCGTTCCGGGCCAGATCAGCACCCGTCCATCCGGCTCCTGCAGAGCATAGGGATGCAGTGCCGCATCTGCCCGTGCCAAGCGATCACTATAGTGCTCGACAAACCGGGGCAGATTCGGGCTGCCAAGCTCCTCCTCTCCCTCGGCGACCAACAGGAGGTTGACGTGTAGCGTGCCTATCACCTCCTGGATTGCCTCGACCGCGTTCAAAAAGGCGCGCAGTGGCCCCTTGCTGTTCTTAGCCCCACGCGCGACCAGACAGCGCCCGAACGGTTGCTGCTGGACGATTCGCCCATCCAGTGGCGGCACGCTCCAGGCCTCGCCACTCACCGGCTGCGTGTCGTACATGAGATAGATGAGGAGGGTCCGTGGCGCGCCGACCCACTGCTCGCCGTAGACAACCGGATGACCGCCCGTCTCCACGATCTCCGCCGGATTGCAGCCGAGCGCCTCGAAGTACTCGCGTATCAACGCCGCGCATTCGCGAATACCGTGATTCTCGGCCGAGATCGATGGCTGCCGCACGAACGCCTGCAGGCGCAGAATATCCGCCTCCAGGCGTTCGTCGATCCTGGCGAAGACCCGGCGTTGTGCGGTCGCGGACGAGTCCAACGTAGCTTCGCGTTACGCGAGCACCGGTGAGGGGAGCGTCGCCAACGCGCGCTCGAACCGGTCCATCCCTTCCCGAATGTTCTCGATGCTAGGGCAGAAGCTGATCCGGAGATGACCTTCACCCATTGGGCCGAACTGCGATCCCGGTGCAACCGCGACGCGTCCTTCGCGAAGCACGTGCTCGGCTAGCTCGACGGAGCCAAGCCCGAGACCGCGAATGTCTGGAAAGACGAAGTAGACACCCCGCGGGACGTTGCAGCGAATACCGGGAATCTGGTTCAAGCGATCGACCAACTCGTCGCGCTTGGCTTCGAGATTGGTGGTGCTCTCTTGCAGCCAGGGGGTCATGTCGTTGGTCAGGACGGCGTGGGCCGCGCGCTGCCCGACAGCGGAGCAGGCCTGGATCGAAAAGCGCAGGATGCTGTGCAGGTGATCGGTGAACGCGGCGGGCCCGACCGAGTAGCCGATGCGATAGGCGGTCATGCCGTAGGCCTTCGAAAAGGAGAAGGCGGAGACCGTTCTCTCGCGCATCCCGGGTAACGTGGCGATGCTCACGTGCTCAGCTCCATCGAAGAGCGTCTTCTCGTACTCCTCGTCGGAGAAGACCCAGAAATCAAAGGTCTTGGCCAGGTCGGCGATCTGCGCCAGTTCTTCACGGCTGAAGACGATTCCGGTCGGGTTGTTGCCATTGCTCATCACCAGCAGCTTGGTGCGGGGCGACGCGCGGCGGGCCAGTTCTTCGAAGTCGAACCGCCATTCCGTCCCATCCCACTGCAGCGGTACGGGGACGACGTTTCCCCCCGCCATGCGGATGGCGGGCTCTGTGCTCGCGTACTCCGGGTCCATCAGCAGGACGTCATCGCCGGGGCTGATGAGAATGCGGAAGGCGCTGTCGATGACCTGCTGGCAGCCAATTGTCGGCAGAATCTCGTCGTCAGGGTCGGCCTCGATGCCGTTTTCACGGGTCAGTTTGGCGGCAATGGCCTGACGAAAATCGCGATACCCCTTCACGCCTGGGTAGTGCGGATAGGCCTCGACCGCGTTGCGGGCCGCCTCACGCACGAAATCCGGGGGTAGCATGTCGCCGATGGTCCCGCCCGAGAGGCTGATGACCCCGCCCAGCTCCTCGCCGAGATCGCCGAGGAACCGCGCTGAGATGATGGGATCACGGGCATCACCCGTTGTGAACGCCGCCTTCATGCTGTCCGATAGCCACCCCGCATCCCGCGACGCGATCATCCGCTGCCGCCGTCGCTCCTTCGCACTGTCGTCCACGTGTCCCTCCTTGCCCTTCCTGGCGAAGCCGCCGGTCAACCGGTAACCGTCGCAACTTCTCTCACGATACGCTGGGTGGCGCCCTGGGCCCATCCCAATCGTTGCTGGATCGCATGGCGGACTTGGGCGAGTGAGGTGGGATTGGGCGCGAAGTGCAGTTCGACGCGGCGGCAATCGGGGGGAGCGGTGCGCGCCACAGTCGCTCGCGTCCGCAGGCTGTGGATGATGACATCGTATGGCAGAAGCTGCGTACCAGTGAAGGAGCTCTCGGGCACGATTTCGGTAAACGGCTCATCCGTGGCGACGTATTGATGCACCAGGTGGGAAAATCCCGGCAGGTTGACGCGCTCGGCGACAAGCGCCACACGCGCGTCACGTGGAATACGGATGAGTCCATCGATCGTTTCTGGCGACAGGTCGAGGGCGAGGGCGATGACCGCGACCGGTACGTCCCGCAGCAGCTCTCGCACCCGGGCAAAGCTTCTCACCAGGGTGACGACGCAGAGAGGAAACGACCGCAGGTCCCGCAGCCCGGTGGCTTCCAGTTTCGCCAGGGAGATGGCCTCCACGTCGCTGTCCAGGTCGGTCATGGCGCCGGCGAGGAGGGGGGTGTAGTGCTCGATGAACTCGGGCTCTGCTCCGACAAAGAGGATCGTCGCTGCGCCGTCGCCTTCCGCCAGGGCGCGAGTCATGGCTGCCTGGATCTCGCTCGGTGCGTAGCCGAGCGCCTGTGCCTGCGTCACCGTGACTCGCAACAAATCCGACAGGGAGTGCTGACGATGGATCGCCTCTGCCTGGGGAGTCGGCGCGAGCTCGGTGACGACCACGCCCTTGCCGGGGAGACCGACGACGAACCCTTCTTCTTCGAGCGAGGCGTAAGCGCGGCGGACGGTCATCGGGGTAATGCCGAGTTGCCGGGCCGCCTGCCGGATGGACGGCAAATGCTGCCCCGCGATCAGGCGCCCCATGCTGATGTCATGAATCACCTGGTATTTGATCTGGAGATAAATCGGCAAACCGCTCGCGCGGTCGATCGACAGTACCACGCCGTTGCGCACGACCTCACTCAAGCTGTGTTGGTCCACTACCACAGTTGCCGTTTCCGGCCGCGAGTATGCGTGAGATTTCGCCAATTCGTCAAGCAGTCAAACGGAATGTCCTGGATAGTGATTCTCTTCCGTGCTACCATTGTAGTACAGTAACAGTCGGTTCAGGTTCTATTTGCCCGAAGACTTGTCTCCGCGACTCTCCTCGTCGGAAGGCTCGCATGCTAGCGCCGTCACCTAGGGCAATCCACGTTCCGGCACAAGGGCTGAATCTCCGCACGGCACGTGGAAGAGCCGCGCGGTCGGAATCGGGCGGACGAACCTGACTGGTAGGCCCAGGTCAGGTCGAGTCAGCGTGAAAGGATGAAGCTACGATGGCCATCGCAACACCGAAGCGCATTCGCTATGGCACGCCGATCATCACGCCTGAAATGGAGGAGGCGGTCGTCCAGGCGCTGCGCGGTGAACCGTACATCTTGGCCGACCACACGAAGGCGTTTGAGCGGGCTTTCCGGGAGTTCATCGGAACCCGGCATGCGGTAGCGCTCAGCTCGGGGACCGCCGCGCTGCATTTGGCGTTGCTGGCAGCGGAGCTAGGGACCGGCGACGAGATCATCATGCCGGCCAACGCCTACCCGCCGGTGGCCGACTGCATTCGTCTGGTTGGAGCGCGTCCTGTACTAGTCGACGTCGACGAGCGGACCGGCTGCCTCGATCCGTCGCTGGTCGAGCCGCTCATCACCCCGCGCACGCGAGCCCTGATTCCGCTGCACATGTACGGGCACCCGGCGGACATGGATCCGCTGATGGATCTGGCTCGGGCTCACAACCTGATCGTCATCGAAGATGCCGCCCACGCCCTCGGGAGCCTGTACCGCGGCCGAACGACCGGTACCATCGGCCACCTGGCAATCTTCAGCACCGGCCGCAAACACATCACTACCGGCGGTATCGGGGGAATGGTGACGACCAATAACGGCGAGTGGGCCGAGCGCATCGATCGACTCCGTAACCACGGTCGTGACGAGCGGGAGCAGCGGGACTTGCGGCAAATGGACCGCGTGACGCTGCTCGGCTTCAACTATCGTCAGAGCGAGGTGCTGGCGGCTCTGGGCGAGTTGCAGGTCCGGCAGCTGCCGGCCTGGAACGAGGAGCGCCGGGCCAACGCCGCTCGCTACCGGGAGCGTCTCGCCGCGCTGGGTGGGGCGGTCCAGCCTCTGGAAGAGCTCGAATGGGCGCACCACAGCTACCTGCACTTCCCGATCCGCACGACGCGGCGGGATGAATTGGCCGCATTCCTGAATGAGCGCTGCGTCGAATCGCACTTCATCTACCCGGTTCCCGTCCATCAGCAGCGGTTGCACGCCGACCACGTCACCGTGCCGCCGGGTGGCCTGCCGGTCAGCGAGCGTCTGACGGCGGAGATCCTCACCCTTACCCCGCGGCCCGGACTAGCCCCGGATGACGTCGAGTACATTTGCGACCAGGTCGCCGCGTTCTTTGCACAGGGATAACGCGATGCGCGAGGTCAACGGGAAACTGGTCTGTGAGAGTCTGGCTGAAGTGATTGACCCACGCCGCACCGCCCTGCTCGTCGTCGACGTACAGAACGACTACTGCGCACCGGGAGGGGCGCTCGAGCGGGAGGGCGGCGACATCTCGATGACCCGGGCTGTCGTGCCGAACGTGATCCGGATGGTGGACGCGGCTCGTCGCCATGGAGTGAAGGTTGTCTGGATTCAGCAGACCTCGCTGCCGGGCGGCGCCAGCGATTCGCCAGCCTGGATCTACATGAAGCGGCGGAACGGGCTCCATGCTGACCGCTGCGTCGACGGAACTTGGGGTCAGCGGTTCGTCGACGGCCTCCGCCCGGAAGGGGACGAGCCGGTCATCAAGAAGCATCGTTCGAGCGGCTTCGTCGGCACGAACCTCGATCTCGTTTTGCGGTCGAATCGGATTGAATCGACCGTCGTGATCGGCGTCATGACTGAGGGCTGTGTGGAGTCAACCGCGCGCGATGCCGCGTTCTCCGATTACTATGTGGTCCTCACGTCGGACTGTATGGCTTCGGACGTCCTCGCCTGGCACGAAGCCTCGCTGTTGACAATGGGCGGCCGGCACGACATCGTACCGGGGCGAGAGATCATCCAATTCTGGGAGACCGCAACGGCGACGGTCGTGGCCGCCCCTGCGGTCCTGGCGCCGAGCCCGGTCAGCGTTGGCTAGCTCAGGACGGCGATTTCCCAGCGGGAGGTGATGGCGTCGGGGCGGGTGGCGGCAGTACGTCTGGGTACGAAGCGATCCGATCGAAGGTACAAGGGGGTACGACGATGAAGGACACGGCTCGAGACGACAGCGCAATCGCGTCGATTGACGGGCTCTCCCGACGAACGCTGGTTCGCGGTGGAGTTGGGGCTGGCCTGGGCCTGCTGGGATGGCAGGCGTCTAGCGGCACCCCGACCAGTGTGGGCGCGCGGTCCGCGCTAACTGCCTCCTCCCAGGGCGAAAAGACGATCACGATGGGGATGTGGCAGCCCATCCCGACGCTCAACACGCTGATGACTGCTGAAACCGGCAACGTAGTCAGCGCCTCGCGGCTCGTGCTGCGCGGGCTGCTCTTCCTCGATGAGGAGGCCAACCCCGTCGGCGATCTGGCGACTGAGGTGCCCACCCTGGAGAACGCTGGAGTCTCCAGCGACGGCAAGACCATCACCTTCAAGCTGCGGCCGGATGTCACCTGGCACGATGGCGAGCCGGTCACCGCGGAGGACGTGAAGTTCACCTGGGAGACGATCATGAACCCCGACAGCGGGGTGGTTTCCCGCTACGGCTACGATGTCATCGAGACGATCGATACCCCCGATGAGGGGACGGTCGTCGTTCAGTTCAAGAGCCCCTTCGCGCCCTGGCAAACCCTGTTCGACGTCATCTTGCCGAAGCACGTGCTGGAGAACGAAACCGATCTGCCGAACGCGGAGTTCAACCAGCTTCCGATCGGCTTCGGTCCGTTCACCATCAGTGAGAACGTCCAGGGCGACCACATGTCGTTCGAGGCGTTCGACGGTTACTGGCAAGGCCGGCCGAAGATCGACCGCCTGTTCATCCGCTTCTTCGGTGACGCGACGGCGATGCTGCAAGCACTGAAGGCCAAGGAGACCGACCTGGCCTGGCAGGTGTCGCTGTCGAACATCCCGGAGCTTCAACAGATGGAGTCTCAGGGAATCACGACGCTGGTGGTGCCGCAGCCAAACCCGGAACAGTACGCAATGAATCGTGATGAGTCGCAAGTGCCGCTTTTCGCCGATCGAGAGCTGCGGCGGGCGTTGTCGTTGGCGGTCGATCGGCAGACGATCATCGATAAACTGCTCTACGGACTCGCGGACATCGCCATCAATCCGTGGGACCAGAGCCCCTGGCAGAATGAGCAGCTGCAGCCGGTGGCATATGACCCGGAGCAGGCGAAGCAGATTCTGGACGAGGCCGGCTGGGCGCCGGGTGACGACGGCATCCGGGTCAAGGATGGTGAACGGCTCAGCTTCACTTGTGGCGTTACCAGCGGCAACCAACTGCGCGAGAACGTGCAGCTACTGGTACAGGACAATTTCAAGCAGATCGGCGCCGAAATGGTCATCAAGAACAACCGGTCCGACACGGTCTTCGGGAGCTGGGCGGCCGGCGGTATCCTGGCCCGCGGCGACTACCAGATGCACGGCTTCTCCTACCCGCTAACCAACCCTGACCCGGATATCAGCAACCGCTTTGCCTGCTCGGAGCGCGCCACGGAGGAGAGTCCGACCGGTGCGCAGCGGTACCGTTACTGCAACCCGGAGATCGACGAGCTGTTCGCGCAGCAGGCGCAGGAGCTGGACCCCGCCAAGCGGAAGGCGATCATGGATCAGATCCAGGAGATCCTTCACGACGAGTACAGCCAGATCTTCCTGTACGATTCGAACCACTCCTGGGGGCTGCTCACTCGGGTCAAGAACTTCAAGATCACGCCGTTCACGGGCTTTCAGTTCAACCCACATGAATGGGACGTGGAGGAATAATTCTCCAGGACGGACGAGGCAGAGGAGATGCGGCGGTGACTGACAGCCAGCATTACTCGACCGCTTGGGTGGAGCTCAGGGAGCGAGCTCGCTGGACCGGGCTGGAGCTCAGCGAGGAAGACGCCCGCGACCTGCTGCCCTACCACAACCAGCATCGGCGTTGGTTGGAGTCGCTGCGTCGTGTCCTCGGCGAAGAGGAGGAGCCGGCGACGGAATTCTCCGCGGCCAACTCCCGCAATGTCCGCAAGTGACGAACTGTGTTACCTGACGATAAGTCAGGCGGCCAACCTGATCCAACAGCGGAAATTGTCGCCTGTCGGGCTGACTGAGGCGCATCTCGCTCGCATCGAACGGCTCGACGGAGAACTGAGCTGCTTCATCACGGTGGCGGCTGACGCCGCTCGCTCATCAGCGCGAGCGGCGGAGCGCGAAATCGCGGGCGGTCGCTACCGAGGTCCGCTGCACGGGATTCCTATCGCCAACAAGGACAACCTGGCAACCGCGGGTCTGCGCACGACGGCCGCCTCCCGCGTTCATGCCGACTGGGTTCCGCATCGGGATGCCGAGAGTGTGGCCCGCATGCGCGCTGCCGGAACCGTGCTCCTCGGCAAGCTCATGCTCAGCGAGTTTGCCTTTGGCTACGCCGATCCCGAGCAGGCATTGTTCCCGGAAGCACGGAACCCCTGGAACACGCGGCACGTGCCGGGCGGATCCAGCAGCGGATCGGCGGCATCACTTGCGGCGGGTCTCTGCATGGGCTCGCTCGGCGGAGACACCGGGGGATCCATCCGCGGTCCGGCCGCCAACTGCAATGTGGTCGGCCTGAAACCGACCTACGATCTGGTCAGCCGCGTGGGCGCCTTCCCGGCAGCCTGGTCGCTGGATCACATCGGCCCCATGACGCGGACAGTGCGCGACAACGCTCTGCTGCTCCAGGCACTCACCGCAAATGGCACTCGAGTCGATGCCAGAACGCCGGGCGCGACTGATTACGCGGCGTTCCTCGAACGCGGTGCCGCCGGTCTCCGGGTCGGGGTGCCGGCGGCCTACCTGGAAACGCTGCCCGATCTCGATGCAGCGGTGAGCGAGGTCTTCGCGGCAGCGCTGACCTGCCTCGAGGGCCTTGGCGCAAACGTCGTTCCGGTGGACATCATCCATCTAGAAACGGACCTCGTTAATGGCGTCTATTGGACCATCCTCCGCGCCGAGGTTTTCGCGGCGCACCGGCAGACGCTGCTCGCGCGGCCCGAGGACTACGGCCCGCTCTTGCGCCGTCGTCTGCGCCTGGGCGCGCTAGTGACGGCCGAGGAATACCTGCTCGCGCAGCGCGGCCGCAGCCTGCTCCGCCGTGGCCTGCTGCGGGCATTCGACCAGGTCGACCTTCTCGTGACCCCGACCACCATGCGGCCGCCCCGAACGTTCGACGAGATGAACCGCGATCCCGACCCGCTCGGCAGCGGGCTAAATCGCATCTACAACCTGGCTGGCGTGCCCGCCATCTCCGTGCCGGCCGGCTTCAGCCGTGATGGGTTGCCGATCGGCGTCGAGTTCGCGGGCCGGCCATTCGCGGAAGCGACGGTCTACCGCCTGGCCTATGCCTACGAGCAGGCCAACCCCTGGCACACGATGCATCCCGATCTCGGTTCGGTCGCGATGTCCTCGACTCGGCCGCGGCCCGGAGCCTCGGGATAGCCATGGTTCGCTACCTCGCACGGCGGTTGGTGCAGACGGTTCCCCTGTTGCTGTTGATCTCGATCATCGGCTTCGGGATCATCCAGATGACTGGGGATCCGTTGGCGGCCTACACCATGGAGACAGCGCTTTCGGGCGAGGATATCGCCCGCCTGCGGGCCTACTACGGTCTGGATCAACCAGTCTACGTGCAATACCTCAACTGGCTGGGGAACCTGGCGCGGGGCGACTGGGGAACCTCGTACGTCGCGCACAAACCGGTGCTCGACCTGATTCTGCAACGACTGCCGAATACACTCATGCTGGTTGCCGCATCCTACACGCTCATCCTCACCGTCTCGATCGTGCTCGGCATCTACACCGCTATTCGCCAGTACTCGTGGGTCGATCATCTCGTGACCGGCTTGGCCTTCGTCGGGATTTCGATTCCCAGTTTCTGGCTCGGTCTGATCT
>Ga0126304_10001485_pt1 | contig 11072 bp, 16 predicted proteins | sample Plot25_FD_92538 | JGI IMG/M metagenome (GOLD analysis project Ga0126304, IMG submission 92538) | Serpentine soil microbial communities from UC McLaughlin Reserve, CA, USA - Plot25 | ecosystem: Environmental > Terrestrial > Soil > Grasslands | place: USA: UC McLaughlin Reserve, Lake County... | reverse complement strand
TGAGGCCCGGATCCGCGTTCAAGTTTGGGGGCCCCGTATGCCGATTCCTCTCGGGAGACTCGGAACTCGGAAGGGGCCACCGCATGGTGCGTAGAGCACCGGCCGCAGCGGTGGGGGGTGATCGCCGGCCCGGCGCCGATCTCGGCGCCCGAGGCGGCCACGTCGGGGCCTGTCACCAGGATCAGGGATGTCGTCGCACGCCGTCCAGGGTGGATCGGCCCGGTCGAACGAGGTGGCCGTGACCGCGACGTAGAGCGCCCCCGCCTCTCTCTCGGCGCGGGTGGCGTCGAGGCCCGGCTCTTCCCCCACGCGTCTTGGGAGCCGGGCCTCGGTCATTCCGGGACCTTCGCCCGCGAACCAGAGCACCCCGAGGACCCACCTGCGGTGGGGCCGCGTACCCTGACCGCATGGCACAGACCGCCCCGGTCGAGACCGAACGCCCGGTGGGCGACGAAGACGTCGTCCCGGACGTGCCATGGATCGTGATCGTGTGGAACGATCCGATCAACCTGATGTCCTACGTCGTCTACGTGTTCCAGAAGCTGTTCGGCTTCCCGAGGGAGAAGGCCACCAGGCTGATGCTCGACGTGCACCACAAGGGTCGAGCCGTCGTTTCCACCGGCCCTCGCGAGCGATGTGAGTTCGACGTGTCGCGCCTGCACGCGCACGGGCTGTGGGCCACGATGCAGAAGGACCGCTGACCGTGCGCGGAGCGCCCGTCAAGCGATCGCGTCGAGGCGGGTTCGATCTTCGGATCCCGTCGGCGGAGCGCGAGGTCCTCGGCACCATCCCGCAGATGCTGCGTGCGCTGCTCGTGGACGGCGATGCCAACGATCCTGCGCTGCAGCGGTTGTACCCGAAGGCCTTCATCGATGATGAGGACGCCTCCGCCGAGTTCCACGACATCACCCACGACGAGCTGCTGCAGCAGCGGCTGGAGGCGATCGACACGATGGAGCGGACCGTTCGATCCGACCACGTGACCGAGGACGAGCTGCTCGCGTGGCTCGCCGCGCTGAACGACGTTCGGCTGGTGATCGGTGTCCGGCTCGCCGTCACCGAGGAGGCGACGGCCGCCGACTTCGCCGGCGATCCCGAGACCGGCCGCGCCTACGAGCTGTACCGCTATCTGTCCTCTCTGGAGGAGCACGTGGTGGACGCCCTCTCCTCGTGAGACCGTTCACCCTGCTCCAGCGGCCGGGTAGTCTCCCCGGGATGCCGACGACAGGGGGTCCAGGGATGTCTCGACGTGCCCGCACCGCCCGGCGGATCGGCGCGTTCGTCGCGCTCGTCTTCCTGATGACGGGATGCATCAAGCTCAACATGAATGTCGGGATCAACTCCGACAACACGGTCAGCGGGACCGTCGAGTTCGGCGTCCAGAAGGAACTGCTCGATCTGACCGGGCAGAACGTCGAGGACCTGCTCGGCAGCGAAGCCCCGTTCCCGACCGAGGCCCCCGGCGTCACGATCGAGCCATTCGACGACGGCGAGTTCGCCGGCCAGCAGGTCATCATCGAGGACATGCCGATCGAGGAGTTCAACTCGGGCGGGATCGCGGGCGCCTCGGGCGCGACGGGCGCGGCCGCTACGGGCGAGGAGCTGCAGATCGCACGCCAAGGAGACACGTTCGTGGTGACCGGCCTCCTCGACCTGTCGAGCGGTCTGTCCGGCGTCACCGGGCCATTCGGCGGCACCGGCGGCGCGCAGCTCTTCGAGAGCGCGGACGTCAAGATCGCGATCACGTTCCCCGGTGAGGTGCTGCAGGCCCCGGGCGGACAGATCGACGGCAACACGGTCACCTACGTGCCGGAGTTCGGCGACCGGCTGGAGATCAATGCCACCGGCAGCGCCGTGGACAACGGCGAGGCCGCGGACGTGGTGGGTGGCGGCGATTCGTTCCTGCCGCTGATCCTGATCATCGCGGGTGTCGTGCTTCTGCTGCTGATCGTCGTCTTCCTCGTGCTTCGGAGCCGTCGGCTCGAGGGCGCCGAGGGGACGCGGTCGGGGTTCGGCGAGGCGGATCCCGCGGCGACCCCCGTCGCGGCGACGCCCGTCGCGCCGCCGCCGCCGACAGCACCGAGCGACGCGCCTCCACCGGCGCCCCCGATGCCCCCGGCCGCACCACCGCCGCCCGCCGAGCCGCCGCCCGCGGAGCGCTGACCTCCACAAGCGTGTGGCGGGGGCCGCGCGAGGGTAGCCACCCTTCGTGGCGGTATCCGTCGGCACGAGCGGTTGGCAGTACCGGCACTGGCGAGATGGCTTCTACCCCGCGGGGCTGGCTGCCGCCGACTGGCTCGCGTTCTATTCCGAGCGCTTCTCGACCGTGGAGGTCAACGCGTCGTTCTATCGACTGCCGAAGCGTCAGACGGTCGAGCGTTGGGCCGCGACCGTGCACGACGGTTTCGTCCTGACCTTCAAGGCGAGCCGGTACGTGACGCACGTCCGCAGGCTGCGAGACTGCGCGGAGCCGCTCGAGCGGATGCGAGGGATCTTCGAGGGCGCGGGCACCAAGCTCGGGCCCGTGCTCTTCCAACTACCGCCGACCCTTCGAGCCGACGAACCGCTGCTGCGGGCCTTCCTCGGGTCGCTCCCGCCAGCGTTCCGGGCGGCGATCGAGTTCCGTCACCCGTCGTGGTTCACGGACGGGGTCCTCGAGGCGCTCGATGCCAGCGGCGCGGCGCTCGTCCATGCCGACCGTCCGGGAGTTCGAGTGTCGATCCCGACGCTGGGGGGATGGGCGTATCTGCGGTTCCACCAAGGCCGTTCGGACGGCCCCGGCTATCGACGCTCGAAGCTCGCCGCGTACGCGGACGCGATCGCCGAAACGCGGCCGCGATCGGTCTTCGCGTACTTCAACAACGACACAGGCGGTGCGGCCCCTCGGGATGCCGCCTCGTTCGCGGCACTCCTCGCGGATCGACGCGTCGACGTGGCCGCGTAAGAGCTCAGGCGCAGCGTGTCAGGCGGCCCTGGGCAGCACCCGTCGGATGAAGACGTCCTCGGGGAGCGGAGCCCACTCGCCGCCGTCGAGCCGGATCACGGTCTCGACCGGCGCGAGCGCACGCGTCGGGCCCTGGACCTCGACGATCCCGCCGTCGAGCCGGGCGGACGAGCGTCCGCATCCACACGAGGCATGAGACCCCGCGAACTCGAACGCTTCCTCACACGCGAAGCAGTACAGCCACTTGACGGGCGTCGGTGCGAGCAGGTCGGTCATGGCCATCACCTCGGGTTGACGTTGCGGTCCGACGAGCAGGGGGGAGGGGGGCGCGCCGGACCGCACCGTCAATCTTCTGACCACCGGCTCGTCGGCCGCTGGTCCCGGATCGCGTCCCAGTCTTGCGTACCCGGGCGTTCGGCCCACCAAACACCGGATGCGCGACGGGTCGTCATCCGACCACCTTGATCACGAGGATCGCGATGTCGTCCTTCGGCTGCCCGGTCCGGAAGCCGACCACCGCTCCCACCACGCCGTCGGCGATCCGTTGCGCGCCCGCGCCCGCGAGCTCGGACAGCGCCTCGTGCAGCCGCATCTCGCCGAACTCGTCCTCGCCCCGGCGCTCGTCGGTGACGCCGTCGGTATACAGGACGAGCGTGTCGCCAAGGCCGAGATCGACGGATCGGTCGACCAGCACCGGGTCCTCGAAGACCCCGACGATCGTGCCCGGACTGCCCACGACCTCGATGGAGCCGTCCGCCCGAAGGACCAGGGGGAGCGGATGGCCCCCGGACGACACGGTCGCCCGAGTCTCCCTCCCCGACGGTCGCAGGCGCACGCAGCACGCGGTGCAGAACCGCTCGTCGTCCGTTTGTGTCAGGACGGCCTGGTTGAGCGTCTCCAAGATCGCGCTCGGGCGGCCCTCGCTCATGGCGGCGGTTCTGATCGTGTAGCGGGCGAGCCCCATCATCGCCGCGGCCTCGGCCCCCTTGCCGACCACGTCACCGATCACGGCGATCCAACGTTCGGGCGCGGCCTCGAAGACGTCGTAGAAATCCCCGCCGACCTGCGTCCCCTCCGCGGCGGGGAGATAGCGCGCGGCGATCTCCAGACCCTCGATCCCCGGCAGCTCCGGTGGGAGGAGGCTCCGCCGCAGCGTCTCCGCGACGTACTCGCGTTCGGCGTAGAGCCTCGTGTTGTCGACGGCGAGGCCGGCCCTGGCGGCGAGCATCCCCGCGAGCGACAGATCCTCCTCCACGAACGGTCTGGACGCGTGGTCGCGCACGAGCATGAGCACCCCCAGCGTCCGTCCCCGGGCCGCGAGCGGGGCCGCGATCAGCGAGGCGAGACCGAGGGAGCGCGCGAGCTCGAGCTGCTCCCCGGGCGCCATCATCCGTTCCACCTGTTCGGCTGACAGGTTCGGGATCAGCGCCGGCTCGCCGGTCTTCAGGACCTCGCCGACGATGTTGTGGGGATCCTCCGGGTCGGGGAGGTGGGCGGTCGCCATCCGTTCGACCATCCCGAACCGCGCGGGATCGCGGTGCGCTCCGACGGCCGCCTCGACGCGGCCCTCCCGGTCGACCACGAAGGCCACGCTGTAGTCGCACACCCGGCGGGCCGCCGCCCCGGTCGCCGCGGCAAGCACCGAACGCGTCTCGCGCGCCGCGGCCATGGCCACCCCCGCCTCGACGAGGACCTGGAGCCGCTCGCGCGAACGGCTCTCGAGCCGGTGGGCGCGTTCGGCTTCCTCGCGGGCGCGCACGGCCTCCTCACGCGCTGCCTCGGCCTCGGCCTGCGCCTGCTCGGCGATCTCGCGCGCGCGTCGCTCGGCGTGGAGCATCCGCCGCTCGAGCGAGACCGCCGGGTCGGTCGTGTCGTCGTCTCGTCGCACCGCTCCAGGGCTCCTCTCGAGCGCTTCGGTCGAAGGTCGGTTGCCGGGCATCCCTCGCTACGAGCGACTCCCGGGATGCCCCCCGGGAGCGTGCCGGCCTACGCCCGCGCGATCGGCACAGCCACGCGCAGGACCTGATCGTCGAACTCGGCGTCGGGGAACAGGCCCTCGATCAGCCCCCGGCGCGTCGCTCCTCCCGATACCCCGTCGAGTCCCTCCGGGGCTCGGTCGAACCGGCCGCAGGGTTCGATCTCCACGAGCAGGCGGTCCCCGTCGACCGACGAGCGGACTTCGATGACGGCGGGTGGCGCGTCCTGCTCGATCGCCTGCGCGCAGGCCTCGGTCGCGACGAGCCGGAGGTCGGCGACCGCCTCCTCCGAGCAGCCGGTGCTGCGACCGACCGCCCCGACGAACGCGCGGACCGATGCCACGTGCGCGGTGCCGGCTGGGATGCGGATCCAGAGGCGTTCCATCGGGGCTCGACTCGCGCTTCAGCCCGGGGGGAGCTCGGTGGTCGAGCCGATGATGTCGAACACGCCATCCAAACCGGTGAGGGTGAGCACCTTCATCGGGGTGCCGCCGACCCCGACCAGGACGAGCCTGCCGTCGCGTTCCCGGACGCGCTTGAGACACGTCACCAGCGAGCCAAGGCTGCTCGAGTCCATGAAATCGACCTTTGTGAGGTCCAGGGCCAGGTGGTCGGCACCGCCCTGGATCAGCCCGAGCAGATGGTCGCGCAGCGGGGGTGAGGTGTGGAGGTCGAGCTCGCCGGCGACCTCGACGACGGTCCACGGTTCTTCGATGCGCGTCCCGACGATGACATCCATCCGTTGCCCTCTCGGTCGTCAGCTCGGCTCGCACATCCCGGGAGATCATCCAAGGCCATGGCCGAGGTTCCCGAGTACGAGGTTCCCTAGTATAGGGAGCGCGATGGCGAGCCCAACGAACGATGTCATCACGGTGTCCGTCCCGGCGACGGGGGGATCCGTCCACGTCTTGCGCGCCGTCACGACGTCGGTGGCCGCCCGGCTGCTGATCCCGTTCGACGGGATCGAGGATCTCCGTCTCGCCGTCGACGAGGCGTGCGCCTGGTTGCTCGCTCGTGGTCGGTCGGCCACCGCGATGACCCTTCGCCTCCGGCCCCTGGACGACCGTCTGGAGGCGGAGGTCTCGATCGATGCAGCCGATGGCCCGTGGCCCCCACCCGACCTGGAGCAGAGCCTCCCGTGGCGGATCCTGTCGGCGCTCGTCGACACCCTCTCCCTGGACACGGACGTGGACGGTCCGTCGATCCTGCTCACCATGCGGACGCTCGAGCCATCGCGGACAGCATGAGCTCGGTCGAACGTCCGATCGGCTCCACCGACCGTGAGGTCGAGACCGAGCTGTTCAAGCGCCTGCCCGACGACGCCGAGGCCCGTGAGCGACTGGTCGAGATGTTCCTCCCGCTCGCGGAGTACCTCGCCCGTCGGTTCGACCGGCGGGGCGAGCCGCTGGAGGACCTCGTGCAGGTCGCGAGCGTGGGACTGCTGAACGCGATCGACCGCTTCGACGTGCAGCGCGATGTCCAGTTCTCCACGTACGCCGCCGTCACGATCATCGGCGAGCTCAAGCGGCATTTCCGCGACAAGGGGTGGGCGATCCGCGTGCCGCGGCGGCTCCAAGAGGTGGGGCTCCGTGTGAACGCAGCCCTGCCCGAGCTCTCGCAGGAGCTCGGGCGCTCGCCGACCGTGGAGGAGATCGCCGCGCGGTGCGAGGCGTCGCCCGAGGAGATCCTCGACGCGATGGAGGCGGTGCAGGCGTATTCGACGACGTCGCTCGACTCGCCCGTCGGGGAGGAGGGCGCGGCGCCGATCGACGTGCTCGGCGGCGACGACCCCTCGCTCGAGATCCTCGAGGGCTGGGCGTCGGTGGCCCCCGCCGTGAAGGAGCTGCCGGAGCGGGAACGGAGGGTGCTGTACCTGCGCTTCTTCCGAGGGCTCACACAGTCCGAGATCGCCGAGTCGGTCGGCGTCTCGCAGATGCACGTCAGCCGGATCCTCTCCCAGACCCTGTCCTTCCTCCGGGGCGCGGTGCTGGAAGAAGGAGATCCACTCCGCGAGGCGAAACCGCGCGGAGCGGATCTCGACGAGCCCTAGACGAGACGCTCATCGCGCCACGTGTTGGTGGGTCCTCGTTCGCTTGCTAGAACTTCGGGACGACGTACCAGGCCAGGAAGGCCAAGATGGCGAGGACGATGATCACGATCGCCGAGTACTTGATCGCGGCGAACCCCGTCGTCCCCGAGCCGGGCTCGGGATCATGCTCGTGATACTCGTAGCTCGGGTGGCTCATGATCTCCACCTCCCGGCCGCACGGTGCGGCCTCGGCACCGGTGTACCCGCGCCGTGACCACCACAAACCGAGAGGTGCGGACCGTGCGTGGCGAGCGACGTTTCGCGCACGCTGCGGAACGGTAACTCGTGCACGTGGGCGGATCGCGTTCGGGGGGAGTGGCTCCGTCGAGCGACCCCCCCCGTAACGACGACGAGAAGCCCGAGGAGCGTCAGAACCGAGAGCTGATCGAGCTCCTGAACGAGCTTCGGGTCGCGCTGCCCGGCGTCCAGGTGCTGTTCGCGTTCCTGCTCACCGTGCCGTTCAGCAACCGTTTCCTCGCGCTCACCGGGACCCAGAGGGCGATCTACTTCGCGACGTTCGTCGGGACCACGATCTCAACGGGCCTGTTCATGGCCCCGACCGCCTACCACCGGATCCGGTTCCGCCAGGGTGACAAGGAGCGGATGCTCCGGACGTCGAACCGGTTCGCGATCGTCGGGATCGCCATCCTCGCCTTGTCCGTCACGTCGGCCGTGGTACTCACGACCGACCTGATGTTCGGGCTGGGCACCGCCACGGTGGTCGGGCTCGGCGTCTTGCTCTTCCTCGTCTGGGTCTGGTTCGCGATCCCGCTCGCGCGCAGGATCCGGGACGAGGAGGGCGGCCGCTGATCCACGCTCCCGTTCGTGCACCCACTCGCGTTTGGGGGCGCCTCGCTGGGGCAATACCTCCGCGCGATGACGCGTCTGCGGCGGGTGTCGAGCGATCGGCCGGGGATCCGACGGCAGCGCCGTGGTCGGGGCTTCTCCTACCTCGATCAGACCGGAGCGCCGGTGACCGAGGACGACACGATCCGGCGGATCCGCGCCCTCGCGATCCCGCCGGCCTGGTCGGACGTGTGGATCTGCCCCGACCCCCTCGGACACCTGCAGGCGTCGGGGACCGACGCCGCCGGCAGGAGGCAGTACCTGTACCACGAACGATGGCGGGCCCGGCGGGACGCGGAGAAGTTCGATCGGATGCTGGCGTTCGCGCACCGGTTGCCGCAGGTGCGCGAGCGCGTGGCCGTCGATCTCGGGCGGCGGAACCTCCCGCGCGAGAAGGCCCTCGCCACCGCCGTACGATTGCTGGATCTCGCCCTGTTCCGCGTGGGTTCTGAGTCGTACACGCGCGACAACGGCTCGTTTGGGCTCGCGACGGTGCGGCGGGACCACGTCCGGACGTCGGGCGAGGTCGTCCGGTTCGACTACCGCGCCAAGAGCGGTCAGCGTCGCATCCAGGAGGTTGCCGACGCCGACATCGCACCCATCGTCCGGACGCTGAAGCGCCGCCGCGACGAGAACCCCGAGCTCCTCGCATACCGGAACGGCTCCGGCTGGCGCGACGTGCGTTCGGAGGACGTCAACGCGTACGTGAAGGAGCTCGCCGGCGACGGCTTCTCCGCCAAGGACTTCCGGACCTGGCACGGGACGGTGTTCGCTGCGATGGCGCTCGCCGCGGGGGGAGAGGTGCCGGTCGTGCAGGCGGCCCGACGCCGCCGGATCTCCGCGGCCGTGAAGGAGGTCGCCGCGGAGCTCGGCAACACCGCGGCGGTCGCGCGCGCCTCCTACATCGACCCGAGGCTGCTGGACCGGTACGAGGAGGGCGTCACGATCACCGCGAGGCTCGCGGAGGCGGTGGATGGCGATCTGGCGGACCCGGCGTTCCGAGACGCGGTCGAGGCGGCGGTCCTCGGCCTGCTGGAGGACGGTCGTCGCCAGCTGGCCGCTGCGTGAGCCCCGTTTGCGGGCAGGCATCGGCGGGAACAACAGAGCCTCCGACGACGAAGCACGGCCGAATGAGGAGTGCCTGGATGAGCCTCCCCGAGACCGCGATCGAAGTCACGGAAGCGGACAACGGCGATCTGTTCCTGCGCGTCCTGGACGAGGCGCTGGATGCGCTCGGGGAGGCCGGCATCCCGTTCCTGCTGATCGGCGGCGTCGGATCGGCGGTGTACGGACGCGACCAGGGAACACGGGACATCGACGTCTTCGTCCGCCCCGAGACGGCGCGCAAGGTGCTCGAGGTGCTCGGGGCGCGGGGGTTCGACACGAGGGAGGTCGCCGAGCGCTGGTTGTCCAAGGCGATCAAGCACGGGGTGCTCGTCGACGTGATCTTCCGCTCGAGCCGGGACATCCTGCTGGGCGACGACATGCTCGCCCGGGCGCGGGTGATGCCGTTCCGCGGCCGGAGGGTCCCGATCGCACCGCCCGAGGATCTGATCGTGATGAAGGCCTGCGCGATGAGCGAGGACACCTCGCGGTACTGGTACGACGCGGTCTCGATCATCGCGCACACCGAGCTCGACTGGGACTACCTGGTCGCGCGGGCGCGTGAGCACGGCGCGCGGAGGCTGCTCAGCCTGCTGCTGTTCGCCACCTCCTTGGACATCGTCGTGCCCTCGGAGCCGATCGAGACCCTCCACGAGGCCATCGGCCGGGGGAGGCAGGCATGAGCACGGACGAATCGGAGTACGTCGCGGCGCACGTGCAGGAGGCGCTGGCTCGAGACCCGCGGGTGAACGAGCCCGAGCTCGGCGTCACCGTGGTGAAGGGGCGGGTGGTCGTCCACGGCAACGTGCCGAGCGCGGAACGGCAGCGTTCGGTCGCCGATGTCGTACGCGAGTGCTGCCCGGACCTCGAGGTCGAGAACAGGACCACGGTGGCCCGGTTCCCCGATGCCGAGGGGATGGAGACCCTCCAGTGATCCGCGTCGCCGCCGTCGGCGATCTGCACGTCGGACCGGACTCGGCCGGTGCCCTGCGCGAGCAGCTTGGCGCGGTCCATGAGAAGGCGGACGTGCTGCTGATCGCCGGCGACCTGACCAAGTCGGGTGAGCCCGAGGAGGCCGAGGCGCTCGCGCGTGAGCTGCGGGACCTGTCGGTCCAGGTGGTGGCGGTCCTCGGGAATCACGATCACCACGCCGACCGTCCCGCGGAGATCGCGGGGCTGCTGCGCGAGGCCGGCGTCGTCGTCCTGGAGGGCGACGCGTTCCGCATCGATACGCCGGCCGGATCGCTGGGCGTCGCGGGCGTGAAGGGTTTCGGCGGCGGATTCCCGGGTGCCAGCGGCGCCGAGTTCGGGGAGCCGGAGATGAAGGCGTTCATCCGCCACACGAAGGAGCGTTCGGAGGCGCTCGAGTCGGGCCTGGCTACCCTGGAAACCGACGTGCGCATCGCGCTGCTCCACTACGCGCCGATCCGCGAGACCCTGCTCGGCGAGCCGCCGGAGATCTTCCCGTTCCTCGGCAGCTACCTGCTGGCCGAGGCCGTCGACCGCTCGGGCGCCGACTTGGTGATCCACGGGCACGCGCACAGAGGGACCGAGCACGGGGTCACGCCGGGCGGCGTGAACGTACGCAACGTCGCGCAGACCGTGATCCGTCAGGCTTACGCGATCTACGGGTTCGATGCCATCGGTCGCAGGGAGCCGGCGACGGCCGGGCAGGGTTCGCGCGACGGGCAGGGTTCGCGCGAAGGCCGAGGTTCGCGCGACGCCGCCTCGGTCGCCCCGGTCTCCGAGCGCTGACCGGCTCATCCGACGAACGAGCCGATCAGGTACACGGTCGACGAGGCCGACATGACCAGCAGGGCGATCACCATCAACCCGTCGGACAGCCACGCGCTGCGCGGCTCCGCCCCGCGGGATCTGGACAGGATCAGCATGAGCAGGATCAGCGCAGGCGCCGCGAGCCCGTTCAGGATCGCCGAGACGTAGACGGCCCGGATCGGGTCGATGCCGACGAAGTTGAGACCGAGGCCGATCCCGATCGCGGCGCCGAGCACGCCGTAGAAGCCGGGCGCTTCCTTCGGCCTGCGTCCCAGCCCCTCGCGCCAACCGAACGTCTCGGCCAGGGCGTATACCGCCGAACCCGCGAGTGTCGGGA
>Ga0126304_10001484_pt1 | contig 11076 bp, 5 predicted proteins | sample Plot25_FD_92538 | JGI IMG/M metagenome (GOLD analysis project Ga0126304, IMG submission 92538) | Serpentine soil microbial communities from UC McLaughlin Reserve, CA, USA - Plot25 | ecosystem: Environmental > Terrestrial > Soil > Grasslands | place: USA: UC McLaughlin Reserve, Lake County... | reverse complement strand
TCTGCGCGGTGACCACGGTGCCATCTTTCCAGCACACGGATAGAGCGCCGCGTTCACAGCTGAGTAGCACCTGCACGCCGAGCCCTCATCTACAGTGCAGGCGGACTCAAGTCAGCCGCTGATCACATGTCCCAGCTCTCGATCAAGATCGAACCGGCGGCCGGCCCGCCTCCGGTGCCCACCTCGGTGCGCTCCGAACGAGGGCAACGCGTCGGTCTCGTCGTCGAGTCGGACCTGGTCGAGGTCGAGGCGCCCGATCTGATCGAGCCGATCGTCGGCTTCCGCAACTGGCGGATTTTCCGCTCCGGACACTTGCGCGGCAGGCTCAGCTCGCCTTACTTTCCGGTCGCCTGGTCCGAGCCGACGCTGCGCGCCAAATGCCATCGGCTCCGAAGCGCGGAAGATCTGCTGCGGGAGTCGCACGCTGCCCCCGAGCCAGACTGCGGTTGCGGCATCTGCGCGTACCACGAGCCGACGGGCGCGTTCTCCGAGGTCGATTTCCGCGGCGTCTCTGGGATCGTGAGCGTCTGGGGCCGGATCGAGCTCGACTCCGAGGGAATGCGGGCCGAGTACGCGCGCGTTGAGGCCCTTGCCATCTATTCACGCTGGAGTCGCGCTCAGCGCGAGGCGGTCGCAGGCGTCGCCGACGAGCTCGGCGTGGATGTCGTCGACGTGCACGACCTGGGCGCGGCTGCGGGCGACTATGGCCAGCCGTTGTCCGCCGCGCTGGTTGGGGACGAGCGCCCAAGCGGCATGCGCGAGCGCTTTGCGGCGCTCCTCCAGTCGCGCGTCGACGGGTGAGCCGCGCGCGTCGCTACCGGCGCACGACCCTGAAGCTCACCCGCTTCGGCCGCGAGCGGTTGCCGACGAAGTCCACGGCCACGAGGCCGGCGCGGTAGGCGCCTGGCCGCAGTCGCTTGCCGCGGAGCCTGCCGCGGAATCGCCGTTTGTTCCTGCCGGCTACCGCCTGGTCCGTGAAGGTGCCTACCGAGCGGTAGCGGGAGCCGCCCGCCACCCTGCGCTTGATCCTGAACTTGACCGCGCTGATCTCGGAGACTGTGTAGCGGAACGTCGTGCCGCCCCGCCTGCGGACGCGGAAACGTTTCCGCGAGAGCGACAGGTTCGAGATGACCGGGGCCGTCCGATCCACCGCGGAAGCCGGCGGTGGCGACGGGGGAGGCGTCACCGGCACCGCTGGACTGGGGCCATGGCACGAGCCGCTGCCGCTGTCGCTGAACGTCTTCCCCGCTATGGGGACGAAGCGCCAGTCGTAGCTCGCCTGGTGGAGGGTCAGCCTCAGGATCCCGAAGTCGTCGTTCTGCGAGACCTCGCTGTTGGGGATCAGCGTGCCGAGGCCGCCCGTGAAGTAGGCGCCGCCGGTGCCGACTACGAACTGCCTAATTCCTCGCTCTCGATCGACGTCCCCGTCCGCGCTGAGCGGTGCGAAACGCTCGTAGTCGTGGCTGTGACCCGACAGCACGACCTCGGCCTGCGCGTCGTAGAGGGCCTGCCAGAACGGCTGCACATAGCCCAGCAGGGTCGCGTTGTCGCCGTCGTGACCCGAGCTGTACCGCGGATAGTGCCAGTAGGCCAGCGTGCAGCCGGTCGGATGCGCGGCAAGATCGGCGCGCAGCCAGCGCTCCTCCTCCGCGCAGTCCAGCTTGTCGCAGTTCGAGTTGAGCGCGATCAGGTGCCAGCTGCCCAAGTCGAAGCTGTAGTAGCCCTTCCCCCGCGGCCCGGCGGGGCCGTTTGCAGCGCCCATGCCGTTGAAGTAGTCGAAGTAGCCGGTCCAGGTGCCCTCGTGGTTGCCGATCACCGGACGGCTGATCGACTTCACCCGCCCCCAGGTTGGGTCGTAATACGCCATGATCTTCTCGAAAAGGGAGCAGCAGGCACCGCTGCTCCGGTATTGGAGGTCGCCGAGCGGCAGCACCGCGGAAAGCCCCGCCCCCACGAGCAGGTCCGAGGTCTCCTTCTGGCGGCAGAACTCCCCGGTCCCCTCCTCGGGATTCTCTTCGTCGCAGGAGATATCGCCTGCGGCAGCGATGACCGGGTCCGCGGCGGCCTCGCCACCAGCGCTCGCCATCACAGCGACGCTGGCCGCCAGCACGAGGAGGAGGTGGCGAAGAGGCGGCATCCTAGGGTGCCCCCTTGAGCGCCAGGATCGCTGCGCCACTGGTCGAGGCGCCCGAGAGCGTCCAGGCCGCGGAGTAGCCGCCGGCCGCCGAAACGACCCTGTAGGCGGCACGCCCCTTGACCGTCGAGACCGTGAAGTCGTCGAGCGAGTTGAAGCCCGCGCTCGCAAGCGTCGAGCTGACATTGAGCGGGAAGTTGATCGCGCCGACGACCAGGTCACTGGCGTTCATGGTCGCAATCGCGGGGGTCGACGCCGTGGTCGAGGAGGCATTCCCTTGCCCGGCCGCGGCGTCGAACGCGCCGGCCGCGGCGACGCCGCTCCACTCCGACACATTGGCGCTTGCGAGGTCGGGGGCCGACAGGTTGACGTTGACGCCCATGACCGGCGCGGCGCCCGTGCTGTACCAGATCTCCAGGCGCGTGTTGGAGCCTGACAGGAAGCCGACAGGCCCCTTGGTCCAGGTGTTGCCGGCCGAGTCCGTTACCGACGAAACGGAGGTGGTGGTGCCGGCCTGGACCGCGATCGATGCCACCAGGGTGTTGCCGCTCGTGGAGACGATCGGGACATTGAAGCCAGTGGTGGAGACGGAAGTGGCGCCGGTGCGCTGCCTGACCAAGGCGACTCCGGTCGGCTCGCCGCTCGGTGGCGTGGTGTCAGGAGGCGGGTCGGCCGGGAACTCGTAGGTCTTCACGTCGAAGGCGCGCCCCTGCGAGTCGATCGGCGTGACGGTCACCTGGGTTCCCGCGACGCTGACCTTCAGGAAGTGGAAGACCTGAGACGTCGAGGTCGGTGGCGGGGCGCCGCCGCAGGCGCTGCCACCGGAGGAATACGACCAGCCGATCGCGTAAGCCACCGGCGCGGCGCACCTGTTTGCCGGCTGCAGCCGAGCCCCGCCACCACCGGTGACGTAGGTCACGACGCTGTTTGCGTGCGGTTTGAGGTTGCGCGTGTAGCTGTGCGAGTGCCCGCTGAAGCCGATGTCCACGCCGAAGCGCGCGAGCAGCCCCTCGAGGCTGTCCACCCCTTGCAGATACGGATCGGACGCCTCGTCGGAGTTCGAGGAGTAGATGGGGAAATGGAAAAACGCGAACTTGAGCTGCGATGGGTGCGTCCGGAGGTCTTCTTCGAGCCAGCGATACTGGGCGCTAGTCGGCGTCCAGTGGGTGTCGTAGTCGTTCTTGTACTTGTCCGCGGTGCCGGTGTTCGAGCTGCTCCAGGCGGCCTCGAGCACGTAGAAGCGGGCGTTGCCGGCGTCGAAGGCGTACCAGGCGCTGGGGTAATTGGCCGAGCTGGTTCCGTTCACGCAGCAATAGGTCTCCGTGAGGTAGCGCCCGCCCGAGCTCGAAGCTGCCACGCTCTGAGGCCAGATCGAGAGGAACGTGCTGTTGAACCCATGGTTGCCGACAGGGTTGAAGAGTGGGACCGAGGCGCCCACCTTCTTCCAGAACGTGGGCCCGAAGACGCCGCTGACATTCGTGCCCGTCTGCACGAGGTCGCCATAGTTCGTCTGGCTGCCCGACGGGTAGGCGGTGTCGCCGGTGCCGACCGCGAAGCGCACGCCGCTCTCTGCGATCCGGCTCATCACGTCCGCCTGCCGGTTCGCGCTTCCCGCCTCCTTGTCACCGACCGCTCCCCAGTCGCCGAGGACCGCGAACGAGAATGGCTCTGACGAGCCGGCGGGCAGCTGCGCAAGGAACGACGGCGTGGCGTCCGTCCCGAGCAGATCGACGACCGGCGCGGTCGTGCCGAACTCGACCCGGTAGCAGTATCGGGCGCGGGGGATCAGGGCGCTCAGGGTCGCCCGCCACTGGTACTGCGAGACCCCGTTCACGGTGATGCTCGAGCGTGAGGCCGTCTGCGTGTGAGCCGTGCAGGATTCGAGGCCGAGCCTGCCGTATCTGACCCGTCCGCTGGAGCGCGAGCGGTCTGTGGCCCAGTTGACGGTGGCACTCGAGGCGACCACGTCGGTGAGGTACGGGTACCGCTTGAGCTCGGGTGCGGAGGCGGTCGCCAAGCTAGGCAGACTCAGGGCGATCAGACAAACCCCACAAATGAGGATCGCCGCCACGAGTCCCCGAGATACGCGCGTGTACTGGAGGCTAGCGTCCACTCAGCCGCTCCCGTCTGGCATCACCCGGGGAGGACCGCGGCGCCGGCCGCGCCCGATCACGACCAGCAGGCTCGCCGCGAAGAACAGCACGGCGCCGCCGAGCAGCGGCAGCCCGTAGTTGACGCCGGTCACGGCCGGCTCGCTCGAGTCGAAGTCGCGCAGCTCTGGCAACCTCGCACCGCGGACGTCCGCCAGCACCTCGAGATAGCGCGAGCCGTGGGCGCGGCTCGGCTCGACGTGCGTGTTTTCGCTGAACTCGTTCCAGCTGATGAGACCGACTGCGTCCGGCGCCGAGGCGGTTGCCGCGTCGAGCTCCGCGCGCAAGGTCGCTCCATCCCTGCGCGCTACGACCTCCCGGCCGCCGACCAACCTGGCGTCGAAACCGGGGGCGGCAGGGGCGATCCAAAGCCCCTTCCGAGCATGAATCTCCTCGCCCATCTCGGCGAGCTTCTCGGGATAGCCCGGATACGTCGACGGGTTCACCGACCCCCAGTAGTAGGCGTTGCCGTCGACGAGGTCGGCGACACGCCGGTAGCCGTCGACGTTTCGCTCCGAAGCGAGGATGAGGAGCTGCCGCCGCCGGCGCGCGGTCACGCTGGCCAGCTCGGCCCGTGAGAAGTTGGGCGTGCCCGACCAGATCACCAGCGGCCTGCCGAAGACGTCGAAGACGTCCTTGCTCGCGTAGCGACCGACGAAGGTGTCGAGGTCACTCGCAACTCGCGCCGCCGGCAGCGGCCTGCGCTCGAAGTCGAGGCCCTGGTAGATGATGAGCAGCTTGAAGCGCTGTGCGGCGGCGACCTCGGCGAGCCGCTCCAGTCGCCGGTTCAGCACGGGCGTGCTCTTCCAACTCACGATGAAGCCGTCGATGCCGGCTCTCTTCGCCCACTGCACGTGCGTGCGCATCACGTCGCGCTCGTCGCTCGAGTAGCGGCCGAGTAGCGGGTAATCGGTCTTGGCGCGATCCCAAGAGCTCGCGTTGAACCAGATGTAGTAGTAGGCGAACAGCGGGTCGGGGCGGCTCGCCGCCCGTGCGGGAGGCACGGCCGCCGTTGACCCGAGGCCAATGAGAAGCACCAGCGTCGCCGCGACCCGACCCCCGCGTGCGAAGATCCGCGCCGGCCGACGGATGAACAGCAGGACCAGCGCGATCGAGGCGAGTCCCATGAGGACGATCACCACATCGAGCCAGCTGATCACCTGCAGAGTTACGTCCTGGTCGCTCGACAGCGCGAGGGGCCTCGAGGACGAGATCCCGGCGGCCTCGACGCGGACCCGGTAGTCACCTCGAGGGAGCGAGGTCACGGTCAGCTCGCCCCCTGGCCCGAGCGCCTGGCGCTGCTCTTGGCCGTTCGGATACTCGAGGCGAACCTCGGAGCCGATCGGGAAGCCAAGCAGCGCGTCCCGAACCTCGAAGCGGGCGGAGAAGAGGAGCAGCCGGAACTCTGGCCTGCGGTTTTCGGCGGGGAAGAAACGCTGCTGCGCTCGATGCACGACCGTCGAGCCCGCGACGACGATCTTCTCCACGGAGTAGGACACCGCCGTCGACTGCTCGCCGCCGCTCTCGGGGACCACGCGGGTCCCCTGCAGCCACTGCGCGCCTCCGCCGCTGAAGACGTAGCGACGACCGTTGCTGCCCTGAAGCGTCACGGAGGTGACGACACCTGGATCGACGCGGTCTCCGTTGAGGTCGACGAAGGTGGGGTCGACCCGGTAGTAGAGACTGATCGCCGCGATCCTGCGCCCGCGATACCAGCGGTCGAACCGCGCGCGGATGCCGGGGGCCAGCACGGTCTCGTGGGCTCTGAGGGAGGCGCCGGCGCGGAGCGGCGGATGCGCTTGTCCGTCGGCATCGGCGGCAAACCCGGCGCCGTCCAGGGAAAACCGCATGCCGGGCGCTTCGGGAACAGTCTGGATGGCCGGCGGGAGCGGGCCGTCCGCGGCCTCCTGCGCGCTCGCTGGAGCGGACCACACAACGAGGGCGACGGCGAGGACGCTGAGGCCGGCGACCCGGCTGCGGCGCGGAGCCGCTCGGAAGGCCAGCGCGACGAGGGTCCCGGTGAGCAGGAGCGCACAACCGTAGGTGAGGTAGATCACCCATCGGCGCGGACTACGCGGACCGGCCTCAGGACGGGTCGTCGGAATGATGCTCGGTGCGCGCGCCGGCCGTGAGAAGTCGAAAGCTCCGGCGAAGCTGCCGGCCTGTGCGTCCCGCCCTGCCAGGGGGTCGAGCCCCCAGTTGTCCTCGATGAACCTGAGGATCGATGTGGTGTCGAGCCGGGTGCTGTCGACGTGACCGCGGCGTGCGTACGGGCTAACCAGCAGCGCGGGCACACGAAATCCGTACCCCGCTCCGTCAACTTGCGGCGGCCGGACGTGGTCGAACCAGCCGCCCCAGTCGTCGTAGGTCCACATGAACGCGGAGCGCTCCCAGGCCGAGCTCCGGGCCAGAGCGGTGACGAGACTTCTGACGAGCTTCGGCCCGGCGTTCAAAGGACCCGGCGGGTGCTCGCTCGCGCCAGCGGGCGCGATGTATGCCACCTGCGGCAGGTCGCCGCGCTCGAGGTCCTCGTAGTACTGCTCCATGTCCACGATCTGACCGAACAGGCGCGGGTCCTCGACGTAGCGCGAGTAGCGGAGCAGCGGCACTCGCACCGCCTGAACGCCGCGGTCGGCCGGTTCGTAGTCCTCGACGTAGAACTTCCACGAGATGCCGCGCTCCTCCAGCCGGTCGAAGATCGTGGTCAGGTCGCCGAGGTCCCCGTTCCCCTGGGCCGGGCCCGGCGTTCCAGTCACCCAGAAGAGGTGGTTCGCCACGCTGCCGTCGGCTGCCGCCGAGAAGAAGCGGTCGAATAGGACGTACTCGTCGGCGACGTTCCAGTAGAAGGGGAGAATGCGCTCGTCGTAGTAGCCCATGACCGAGCGCTCGACCTTCTGCCGGTCGATCGAGGCGGCCCGGACGAAGCCGTCCATGCGCCCGCCCGCGTACTGGATGCGGTGGATGCGGCGGTCGTGGGCGAGCTCCGGTGCCTCGCGACCGCTGAGGCGGAAGGGCTGGACGCAGGCACGCTCCGCCCGGGTCGCGCGGGCCCCACCGTCGACTGGCATGCAGGTCCCCTTCGGGATGCCGTCGGCTCCTGGATAGGCGCCGAAGTAGTTGTCGAACGAGTGGTTCTCCTGCATGAGCACGACGAAGTGCTCGATCGGGGTGCGCGCCTCGACGTCGGCCGTGGACTGCGCCCCGCCGGACGCGGCCGGCGTGACCGCGCAGAACGCCGCGAGCGCCACGACGAGGGCCGCGCCACGCCTCACGGGCGTACCTCGTAGACGACGATCGCCGGCCTCTCTGCACTCTTCCCGTCATCGGTCGTGGCCGGCAGCGGTTCGGTGTGGACGACCCGCGCGTTGTACCGGTCCGCATATCGGAGCAGCTGCCGTGAGAAGTACGCCGAGCGGTCCGCCGAGAACGCGTCCCAAACCACATACTGGAGCTCGTTGTCCCGTAGCGCCCGGTCGGGGTTCGGCAACGGCTCGTAGGACGGGTTGCGATTCAGGGGGTTCGGACTCACGGACAGCCCGTAGGCCTTGCGGTGACCGTAGTACTGGACGAGGTTCGCCATCGACGGGCCGATCGTCATGAAGGCTGCCCCGGTCGGGACGTTCGCGTCGATCCACTCTCCGGCCTCGCGTCCCGCCGGCAAACCGCCCGACCCGGCCAGGAACTCGTCAGGCGTGGTATCGGCGACCTGTGACAGCGTGGGGATCAGGAGGCTGACCGCGACGATCGCTGCGGCAAGCAGCCCGAGGCCTCGCTCCGCGGAGGCGTAGCGGCTGAGCGCCCTGCCGCCCAGCAGAGCCAGCGGCACGGCGATCGGCAGCAAGTACTGGTAGCCCTTTACCGGCCAGAGCTCAAAGAAGACGACCGGGACCGCTATCCAGCAGCCGAGAAGCGTCTCCCTCCAGGAGGCCTCGCGTCGGAACAGCCAGAGGCTCGCCACGACAACGACGAGCAGCAGCGGGCCGATCGCCTCGGTCACCGTCGCGGGGTAGAAGAGCCAGTCGTGGTTCGGGCGCCGGAAGAGCTGCCACATGAGGTAGTTCTCGCCGGTCTCCGTGCGGCCGGCCAGCATCAGGCTGAGGGGGAATGGCGCGACAACAAGAGCCATCACCGCTGCCGAGACGGCGAGATCGCGGACGCGCACACGTACCTCGGGGGTCAACGCGAAGAACGCGAAGATCGCGCCGAGGAGCAGGACGCTGGTCTCCTTCGACAGCAAGGTGAGACCCATGGCGCCGCCGGCCGCGTATAGCCAAGCGCTGCGTCCGCTGAGCACGAAGCGGACGAGGAGCAGCAGCGTCAGCGTGGCGAAGAGCGTCATCGGCCCGTCGAGCAGGACCTGACGCGTGACCACGACGTGATAAGGCATCAGCGCGATCACCAGGGCGGCCAGCAGGCCGGCGCCGCGGCCGTAGAGGAGCCTGGCGAGCTCGTAGACGAGGTAGACAGTGGCCACTCCCATGACGGCGACCGTGAGCCGCTGGAAGCCGTCGCCGAGGTCCAGCCGGAACCCGATCGACAGCAGCGACTGGAAGAGCAGCGGATGAGCCCGGAAGATCGGGAACAGCTCCTCGAGCTCCGAGCGATCAGCGATCGAGGCGGCCTGCCCGGAGTAGACGGCCTCGTCGCTGTTGAAGCCGACGCTCCCGAGCTGCCAGACGCGCACCGCCAGCGCGAGCGCGAGGATCGGGGCGAGCGCCCACGCCGGTAGCCCGTCGAGTTGAGGGGTCGGGGCTAGTCGCTCGAGGCGGCTCGGCCGCTGGACGCGCGGGAGCTCGCTCGCGGGCGCGGGCTTGTCAAGGACCGAGGGGCGACCCACCGCTTGCCCGGCCGTTCATCCGCGCCAGGACCGGCGAGGCGAGGGAGGGCCTGCCGTTGGGCGACGCCGATCGCGTCCAGCTCCCCACGACGCTCGGCACCCGGCGCCACCAGTCCATCGTCTCGCTTCGGAGCAGCGTCGCAGGCAGTCCATCGAGCGCGCAGGCCACGATGCTGCGCTCGACGCCACCAAGATCACTTCCGTTGCGGCTTCGCAGAAAGCCTTCGATCTCCTCGTACGGCGGGAAGCCGTAGGCGTCCTCGCAGTTGCGCATAAGGACCTCCAGTGCCTCCGGCCCGGACAGCGCCGTCTCGCCGAGACCGCCCCGCTGGATCACGATCAGCCCCTTGAGCCGCGCCTCCGGGGCGACCTCGACGTCGGGAACCAGACGCTCGACGTGATACTTCGGCGGCGGCACGAGCATCTGGATGAGAGCGTTGATCGTCGCGGCCGGAAGATGGGTGCGCGCGAGGAACAGCGCCAGCCGCCGCCCCGAGCGGGAGTGGAGGCGGCTCTGGACGATAAGGCCTACGCGCTCGCGCCGTGTGAGGAGAGGCGTCTTGACGGCCTTCAACGTGTGCCGGCTGATCGTGAGCGGCTTCGGATACGTGAGCACACGTCCGTCGGCGCTGATCAGCGTGAGGTCGTCCGAGAGGAACGAGTAGCGCGTCGCGTCGAGCACACGCAGCGCCGTGGTTGTCTTCCCGGTGTCCGTCCTGGCGGTCACGAGAAAGGCGTCCTCGCCGTCTGCCAGACAGGCGGCGTGCACGAGCGCATAGCCCCGCTCCGCGAAGGTCCAACGCAGGACCGGTTCGACGACGTTGGTGTAGAGCACGTGCGGCGACCACCGGAGCAGGGACGATGCCCTTGCGTCCACGCCGCCGCCGACTCGGATCGTGACCCCGAAGCCGAGCCGTTCGCGGTAGCAGATGGCCGGCGCAGATCCGTTGTGAGTGCTTGGAGATGCCCCGTTAAGCGACGCTTGGGCGCCCTTCGCCGACGCTTTGCCGAGCCGCACCCGGATGTCGGGCGACCCGATCAGCTCCCCGATCCGGAAGCGCTCGAGCTCGGGCAGCCGGGCGTCCGACATCACTGTGACGATCCCGTGGATGTCGTAGGCATACGGGCGACGCCGAACCTTCGGCGGACGCGCCTTCGCCCATATCCAGTTGTCCGCCAGCCCGAAGCGAAGCACCGTGAGGCCCACCAGGGAGATCACGTTCGAGACGGCGTAGTGGATGCCGAGCCCGGACGTCAGCAGTATCAGCAGTGGTCCCCTGATCGCGAGGGCGGCGTTGTTCATCGCGAAGAACAGCGCCATCCGGCTCGACTTACTGCGCTTGTGCTCGCGATCCGCGAACACCCAGCGCTCCGTGAGCAGGAAGTTCCAGAGTGTCGACCCCTGCGTCGCGATCACCGCGGAGACCACGTAGAACAGTCCGATGACGTCGGTAAGGGTCGCGAACAGAGCCGTGTTGACCACAAGTCCCGATACGCCGACCGCCCCGAAGCGGGCAAAGCGCAAACGCGCGAGCAGCGAGAGGTATCGGAGGCCCTCGCGCATGGTCGCCTTGCTCTTGCCGGCCTGCCGTTCGCCGAAGGTGAACGACACCTCCGCCGTCCGGAGCCCCGGGTTGCGCACGAGGATCTCCAGCAGGATCTTGAACCCGCGCGGGCGCAGGTTGTCGAGGGCGATCGCGTCACGGCGGACGAGGAAGAAGCCGCTCATCGGGTCCGTCACGTCGCGCAGGCGACGCGGGAACAGCAGCCGAGCGCTCGTAGTCGTGGATCGCGACGCCATCGCGCGAGCCCAGCCGAAGCTCCCGGCGTCACCGTGCTCGCAGTAGCGACTCGCCAGCACTAGGTCGAGCTCGCCCGACTCGGCCCGCTCGAGCAGCTCCGCAATCAGCTCAGGCGGGTGTTGCAGGTCCGCGTCCATCACGCAAGCCCACGGG
>Ga0126304_10001482_pt1 | contig 11080 bp, 7 predicted proteins | sample Plot25_FD_92538 | JGI IMG/M metagenome (GOLD analysis project Ga0126304, IMG submission 92538) | Serpentine soil microbial communities from UC McLaughlin Reserve, CA, USA - Plot25 | ecosystem: Environmental > Terrestrial > Soil > Grasslands | place: USA: UC McLaughlin Reserve, Lake County... | reverse complement strand
GAAGCCGTCGCGGCGGACGCGGGTTCGGGTGACGGAGCTCGCGGTTGAGCGGCCTACTCGAGATCGTCGTCCGCCATCCAACCGATGCTCAACGGGCCGAAGTCGGCGGGGCCACCCGGCTACAGATTCTGGGCAGCCTGGATTACGGGGGGCTGTCGCCAGAGCCGGCGCTGGTAGCCGCTATCCGGCGGGTTACCACGCTTCCGCTGCGGCCCGTTGTCCGGCTGCGCGAGGGCTTCAGCACCGATGGAGGTGAGGCGGGTCGACTGAAAGGGCTGATCGACAGCTATTGCGCCGCGGGAGCCGAGGGCGTGGTGCTCGGCTACCTGAACGCGCACACCGAGATCGACGAGCCGGTGATCTTGGAGCTGCTCGCCGACTCCGACTTCAGCTGGACCTTCTCCCGTGCGGTTGACGCCTGTATCTCCTCCGATCGAGCTTGGCGGGTTCTTCGCCGGTTGCCGGGCCTTGATTCGGTCCTCACGGCCGGCAGTCCACGCGGAGTCGCCGTCGGCCTCGATGATCTCCTCGACCGTGCCCGGACGGACCCATTCGCGCGTTCGGCGATCATGGCCGGCGGGCAACTGGCGCCCGAACACATTCCGTGGCTGGCGCGAGCCGGAATCCGCTCCTTCCATCTGGCCTCGGCGGCCCGGCCACAGGGCTCCTGGAAGGCCTACGTTGACGCCGACCTGGTTCGTATCTGGCGGACCTTGATCGACGACGCCATGGGGCACGCGACGGCGTGACGGTGTACATCGACCCGCCCACCTGGCCCGGTCACGGGCGATTGTGGTCGCATCTGATCAGCGACCGGTCATACGACGAGCTCCACGCGTTCGCCGCGATCCTTGGCATGCCCGATAGCGCATTCGACAACGATCATTATGACGTCGTAGCCGAGCGATACGCCGCGGCACTGCAGGCCGGCGCCCAACCGGTCAGCTCACGGGAGATCGTTCAGCTGTTGCGGGCGGCTGGGCTGCGCCGTCGCAAGATCTCGCGGCTTGCACCTTGATGCCACAGGGCAAGATGGTGCCTACGGAAAGGATTTCGACGTGGGCAGCTGTGCACACCTGGAGTCGACGCCGCTCACGCCGGTGCCGGACGACTTCGAAGCCATTTGTTCCGATTGTGCCGCCGACGGTGGCCAGTGGGTGCATTTGCGGCGCTGCCTGGTATGCCAGCACGTCGGATGTTGTGATTCTTCCCCGGGAAAGCACGCCAGCAGTCATTCGCGAGCGGCCGGTCACCCGGTGGTGACGTCCGCCGAGCCCGGCGAGTACTGGCGTTGGTGCTACGTCGATGAGGTGGGCACGTGACCGAGACCATGTCCGAGCGGGAGAGCCGGCCGATTCTGCTGACCGTGGATGACGACCCCAGTGTGTCTCGCGCTGTCGCGCGTGACCTTCGTCGACACTACGGGGCGGACTACCGCATCCTGCGCGCCGACAATGGCTCGGACGGGTTGGACTTGATCCGAGAAGTCGTCCTGCGCGGTGAGCAGATCGCTGCCATCCTGGCCGACTATCGGATGCCGCGGATGAACGGCATCGACTTTCTCGAGGCCGCGATGGATCTAGTGCCCCACGCACGCCGTGCGCTGTTCACCGCATACGCCGACACGGACGCGGCGATCGCGGCTATCAACGTGGTCGATGTTGATCACTACCTGCTCAAGCCGTGGGAGCCGCCCGAGGAGAAGCTATATCCGGTCGTCGACGAACTGATCTCTGCCTGGCAAGACACCGCCCAGCAGAGTGACAGAAAGATCAAGATTCTGGGACATCCCTGGTCGGCTGCCTCCTATGAGGTACGGGACTTCCTGGCGCGCAACCTGGTGCCATACCGGTGGCACAACGTCGCCGACCCGGACGGACGGCGGCTACTGGCCGCTGCCGGCGCGGACGCGGCTCAAGTCCCGATCGTCATCACCGCAGACGGCCGTGCGCTCGTGCAACCCAGCCTCCCGGGCCTGGCCGCCGCCGTCGGTCTCAGCACCCAACCCGCTATCGACTTCTATGACGTCGTCATCGTGGGTGGCGGACCGGCAGGACTGGGCGCCGCAGTCTATGCCGCCTCGGAGGGACTTAGGACCGTGATCGTCGAGCGGGCCGCGCCGGGTGGTCAGGCTGGTCAGAGCTCGCGGATCGAGAATTACCTTGGCTTCCCCGATGGCGTCTCCGGTGGCCAACTGACCGAACGCGCCCGCCGGCAGGCTCTGCGCTTTGGCGCGGAGCTGCTCACCGCTCGGACAGTCACAAGTCTTGCGGCCCGGGGTTCGGCGCGGCAGGTCAGTTTTGAGGACGGATCGTCGGTGCTCGCGCACTCTGTCGTGCTCGCCAGCGGGGTGAGCTACCGGCAGCTGGAAGCCAACGGCGCACCTGAGCTGGTCGGGCGAGGCGTCTACTACGGCTCCGCGGCCATTCAGGCACAGGCATGTGCCGGTGAACACGTGCTGATCGTTGGCGGCGCAAACTCCGCGGGTCAAGCCGCCACATTCTTCGCCCGGCACGCCGCCAAAGTCTCCATAATCGTCCGCGGCGACTCGCTCGAAAGATCCATGTCGTCGTACTTGATCGACCAGATCCGGGCCATCGAGAACATCGACGTGCGGCTCAACACCTCGGTGCTTACCTGTGCGGGCCAAGATCATCTTGAGTGCGTCACACTGGTGAACGGATCCGATGGCAGCCAGGAGGTCGTCGAGGCCGCTCACCTGTTCGTCTTCATCGGCGCCGCACCGTTGACCGACTGGCTACCGCCTGCAGTCGTGCGGGACGCGGCCGGATTCGTGGTTACCGGTCCCGATCTGGTCGTGGACGGCAGTCGACCGCGGGGCTGGGATCTCGACCGCGATCCGTACTTGCTGGAGTCCAGCATTGCCGGGGTGTTTGCCGCCGGTGACGTCCGGGCCCAATCAGTCAAGCGCGTTGCCTCCGCCGTCGGGGAGGGGGCGCTCGCCGTCACCCTGGTCCATCGCTATCTGGCCGAACAGTAGGAGTCGATCATGGACGAACCCCCTCGACTGAGTCCCGCCGAACTGAGGACGCTGTTCCTCTTCGAAGCGCTGGAGGAGGATCAGCTCGACTGGTTGAGTGAGCGTGGCCGGGTGGAAGTGCGGTCCGGGGGGACCAGCGTCTATGAAGAGGGAGAAGACGCGACGTGCTTCTTCGTCCTCCTCTCCGGCACCTTGTCCATGCTGCGGCGGGTGGAGGACACCGAGGTCGAGACCGTGCGGACGAACCAACGTGGCGTCTACAGCGGCGCCACCCAGGCGTTCGTCCGCACCCCCGACACCTGGCGCTATCCGAATTCGGTGCGTGCCGTCACTGATTGCGAGTTCTGGGTGATCGATGGGACAGACTTCGGAGAGAAGGTCCGTGTCTGGTTCCCGATGGCGATGCACCTGCTCGAAGGCCTGATGGTCGGCTTCCGCAACAGCCAGTCCGCCATCGGGGCTCGGGAACGGCTGCTGTCCTTGGGCCGGCTATCTGCGGGCCTGACCCATGAACTCAACAACCCGGCCGCCGCAGCAGTACGGGCGACCGCGGCCCTTCGTGAGCGTGTCAGCAAAATGCGGCGCAAGCTGGCCCACCTGGCGACGGCCAAGGTCGATCCCGAGGGGCTGACCGTGCTGACCGAACTGCAGGAGGTTGCCGTCGAGAAGATGGCCAAGGCCGAGAAGCTCTCACCGATGCAGGTCGCGGACGCCGAGGACGTCATCGGCGACTGGCTTGATGATCATGGTGTCGGTGATGGCTGGGATCTCGCCGCCACCCTGGTCGCCGCCGGGGTCGACGAGGCCTGGCTGGACGAGATCGCAGACACGCTGCCGTCGGAGCTGCTGTCCGACGGGATCCACTGGGTGACCTATGCGCTGGAGACCGAGCAACTGATGATGGAGATCGAGGACTCCACCGAGCGCATCTCCCATCTGGTCGGAGCGGCCAAACAGTATTCGCAGCTGGACCGCGCCGCACATCAGGAGATCGACGTGCATGACGGCCTGATCAGCACGCTGACCATGCTGAACTACAAGATCAAAGAGTCCGGCAAGATCGCGTTGCTCAAGGACTTCGCTCCAGACCTGCCGCTGATTCCCGCGCATCCCGCGGAGCTCAATCAGGTGTGGACCAATCTCATTGACAACGCTATTCAGGCCATGCCCGAGGGCGGCACGCTGACCGTCCGGACCCGGCGCGACGACGATCATGTGGTGGTGGAGATCGGAGACACCGGAGTCGGAATTCCTGAGGATCTGCACACCAAGATCTTCGAGCCGTTCTTCACGACCAAACCGGTCGGCCAAGGGACGGGATTGGGTTTGGACATCTGCTACCGGGTGGTCACCCAGCGACACGGCGGTGATCTTCGGGTCGTCTCTCGGCCAGGTGACACTCGGTTCGTCGTTCGGCTGCCCGTCAATGAGCCGCCCTCTCTGGGCTGAGGGTCCCGCCAGCACGATGTGCACTTCGTGCGCGATGTGCTGCCCGGCGGTTGAGGAATAGAGAGCGGTTCAAAAGTCTGGTAAGGGTGGCCCGCAATGGGCACTGCCGCTCAGATGCTGTGCGCTGACCGCCAATTGAGATTGAATTTTTTACTCTGGATACTCCGGGTTTAAATGGGTAACCCAGCTCTACGTCGGTCGCCGGGGGGGCCGATCCGACCGCTAACCAGCTCTTACCTTTTCTCGAGTTCAGCATGAAGCCTTCGATACTGAGACCTAATGACCCTGCCCTCGGGGCGGCCGAACAGGTCATCTTCGTCGACCCCACCGGGCGTCGATGGCACAAAGTACGCATCCTCACGGGGCTTTTGGTAGTCCTACTAGGGGTGGGTCTCGTCATCGCCATCCCGCATTTGGCGGATGCGCCGGCCTTGTCGAGCACCAGACAGTCGCCTGGTCCGCCAGTGACCAGTGAGACAACCGGCAAGCAGCTGCCGGTTGTTGGTCAAGGCCCGCTCGTGCGAGTCCTCCACATTCGACGCGACGCCGGCCAGCTTTTCGGTATCGACCCGTTCTCGAATAGGCTCGAGTCGACGTTCACCGCAGCGGAGGAGCAACGCATCGGGGAGAGCGATTATGTCATCCAGCGCTTCGGCTATGCGGCCAAAGCGCAGCGCACAATCTCGTTGACCTTCGACGACGGGCCCGATCGAAAGTGGACTCCGGAACTTCTAGATCTGTTGTCCGCCGAGCATGTCCCGGCCACCTTCTTCGCGACCGGCACAATGATCGCGCAGAACCCTGAGATATTCCGGCGCGAGGTCCGCGAGGGGCACGCTGTAGCGAACCATTCGCTAACCCATGTCGACGTGAGCAGCGCGGCTGATTGGCGCGCGCGGTTTGAATTGACCCTGACCGACCACGTAATCCAGGCGGTGACCGGCAAGAAAGTCGGATTTTTTCGGGCGCCTTATCAAGGTGATGATGAGCGGTCCATCCGAATGGCCATCGAAGGCCTGTTGCGTGCTCAGCAATACGGCTATCTGGTCGCTTCCCACGACTACGACAGTGAAGACTGGCGTTACGCCTCAGGTGAGCTGACCGGCGAGATGCCCCTCCCGACATTGACTGGGCAGAACGTCACAGTATTGCTGCACGACGGCGGGGGAACCAAGCGCGAAGTCACCCTCGACTACGTGGCGAGATTGATCGCCTACGCCAAGGCCGAGGGTTACACCTTCCAAACCATGCCGCAGGTGCAGCCGTGGCTAGAGGACCGAGTTGCCGACGTGCAGCCGACCATATGGGACAAGCTGATCCTGAGGTTGGTCCAAGTGTGGTTCGTCTGGCCAAACGCGCTGATCCGTGCCCTCTTTGTTCTGGCGGTGACCTCGGTGGTGCTGATCGGGTTGATCAACTGCCTCCTTGCCGTCAAGCGCCGACGTCACCGCGACAACATGGTCTGGCCGTCCGCGAGGGATCTGGGTCTTCCGGTCTCCGTCGTCCTTGCCGCGTACAACGAAGAGCGGGTGATCGCCCGCACCCTCGCCTCTGTCCTAGGTTCGCGCTATCCCCTGGTGGAGGTCATCGCCGTCAATGACGGGAGTACCGACGGTACGGCGCAGGAGATCCGCCGCATCTCCCAGCGTGATCCTCGCGTAAGGCTGATCGACCAGGCGAACGCCGGCAAGGCAGCCGCCCTGAATGCAGGTCTGCGCCAGGCAGTTAGCGAAATCATTGTCACCTTGGACGCGGACACGACGCTCACGCCGGCAACGATCGGCAATCTTGTCCGGCACTTCGCCGCGGACAAATCGAACCGGCTTGGCGCGGTGGCCGGGGTCGTTCGCGTCGGCAACCGCAAAAGGAACCTGCTCACCCGGTGGCAGGCGCTGGAATACCTGACCCAAATCGGTGTGGAGCGCGCGGCGCAGGACGCCTTGGGCGCCATCAGCATCGTGCCTGGGGCGTGTGCCGCCTGGCGGAAGACAGCCATCCTGGACGTCGGCGGCTACACCCACGCAACCCTGGCCGAAGACTGTGATCTATCGTTGTCGCTCCATCGGGCGGGCTGGCGGATTACGCAGGATGACGAGGCGCTCGCTTATACCGAGGCGCCCGAAACCACCGACATGTTGCTCGACCAGCGGGTGCGTTGGACCTTCGGCACCCTGCAGGCGATCTACAAACACCAAGGGATGCTGTTTCGAGCACGCTACGGATACCTCGGCTGGTATGTGCTGCCGCACTACCTCATGTCAATCGCCACCCCGCTCCTTTTTCTCCCATTCATTGCGTTCATGGGTATCCGCACAGCCCAGCAGCAGGGGATGGATGTCGTCCTCGGTTACTTCGCGTTATTTCTTGTGGCTCACCTAGCAGTCACCGCGGTGGGCATCGTCGTGATGCGGGAGCCATGGCGGCACTTGCTCATCGTTCCCGTCTACCGCCTGGTGTATGAACCCTTGCGCGCGTACCTGCTCTACACCGCGCTCTACATGGCCGTCCGGGGCGTTCGCGCAGGCTGGAACAAAGTGGCTCGCACGGGGACGCTGGACATCGGCCTTGCTCCGGCGATCACGGCTGAGCAAGCGGTCCTCAGCGTTGGCGGAGTCGACCGATGACGGACCTCGCTAGCACCGAGAATCGCCCGTCGATTGCGTCGCGGAACTCTTACCTTGATCTGCTGTGCGTCGTCGCGCTGGCTGGAGCAGTCGCCTATCTGTGGTTCGGATGGAAGTGGACCGCGATCGTCATCCCTTTTCCCGCCATCGGCTTCGCTCTTGCGGGTTCTGCGATGGCCGCGGCACTCGAGCGCTCGCCAGCTTCTCCATGGGTAGTGCTCGCCAGGCGATCCTTGGGGGTGCTGTTGCCGGTCTGGGGTCTGGCAGCCGTAGCCATCCCGCTGATGATGCGGCACGGATCGGGAGCCGGCATCGAGCCACCACTCGACTGGCAGACGCTGTGGCTCTGGGTCGTCCCCATCTTCGAACCTCCCACCGATGCCTCGGGCACTGCTTGGACTGGTTCCCTTTGGTTCGTGCCGGCCTACCTGTGGCTGACTATGCTCAGTCGGCCGCTGCTCTGGTCCTTCCGCCGGTGGCCGCTGCGGACCTTGTCCCTGCCGGTTGTCGGCTTGGTCCTGGCCTGTTCCGGTGTCTGGGATCCGAGCGGCGGCATCGGCGAGGTCATGGTTAACCTTGCGATCTTCAGTGGTCTTTGGCTGATCGGCTTTGCTTACCAGGACGGCCGGATCGGCAGAATGCCGCTGACCCGGGTGATTTTGGTGCCGGCTGCCCTGATGACCGGTGGGCTGCTGGCCACGGGATCGGCAGATGCCATCACAGCCGCACATCTCGCAGGGCTACCGCTGGCCAGCTCGATCTGGGGAGCGGGTGCAGTAATCCTGCTGCTCCGACTCGGCCACACAGCTGGGTCCTGGGTGCCACCCTCCTGGATGTCCACGGCACTGATTGCATGCCGGAATTGCGCCGTCACGATCTTCTTGTGGAGTTTTCCGGCGTTCTCCATCTCCAGCCAGCTCACCGCCGCCTACGGCGATCTATCGCCGGGCATCCCGGCCCGCCTCGGGCAAATCGGGCTTGCGCTCGCCATTCTTCTGCTGCCCGTCGTCCTCTTGGGTTGGCTGGAGACCATCGGCAGGGGGCACGTCACATCACCACCGGAGCGGCAGGGCCGTGGACGCCAGAGGGCGGCGCCGATAGCCGGACCCCTCGTTGCCAGTGGGGCGGTGACCGCCATCGTGGTCACCGCGTTGGTGGTCCCTACCGGTTCGGCGCCCCTGGTTCCCGGACCCCGTGCGGCAGTCCCGGCAAGCCCGCCTACCACCTCGACCGGCGCATCGGACGCCGATCTACCTCCCCGGGTTGTGGCGGGATATTGGCAGAGTTGGGGTGATCCTTCGGTGCGACTACGGGACGTACCGGCGGCGTACAACCTGATTTTCGCCGCTTTCGCGATCGGTGACGCCAGCGGCAAGGTCACCTTCTCTCAATCTGTACAGTCCAAGTCGTCCTTCATTCGCGACGTCGATGCGCTCAATCGAAGCGGTCGGCCGGTCCTGCTCTCCGTCGGTGGCTGGGATGACGGTGGGCTTACCGTCCGGACGGACACGCAACGGCGGGCCCTGGTCCGGAGCCTGTCGAAGATCATTGACAGCTATCATTTTCAAGGCATCGATTGGGACTTGGAGCACGGAATCGATCCGACTCAGATCGCTCAAGCCACTCACGATCTGACCGAGCGCTACGGTTCCGACTTCGTGATAACGATGGCTCCACTGCTGGACAAGGAGCGGGAGGGCGAGCAGCTGGAGCTTGCCGTGCGCATCACCGATGTGCTGGATCTGGCGAGCCCCCAGTTTTACAACCATGGTGATGTGGATTCGTCATGGATCGTTTCCCGCACGCTCGGCTGGGGTCAGGTGGTCGGTCAGCACAAGGTGGCCATGGGATTCATGACTGTCAACACTCCGACCGACACGGGCGAGCAAAGTCCGCGAGACGTCTGCATGATTTGGGAACAGTTACGCGCACAGGCGCCAGCGGCACGCGGACTGTCCACGTGGTCCATAAACCTCGACAAGAGGTCCGGCTACGACTTCGCCCGTTCCTGCGCGAGAGGTGTCCGCGACTAGCCCAGGGGGCACCTGCCCCAAGAAGGCGTCACAGGATCTCGCTAGGCCGCCAACGGCTCGGGTAACGGCCCAGCGTGCACGATGACCAGCGAGGTGACCGCCCGGGTCAAGCAGACGTAAAGGCGGCGGAGACCGGTGACTTCGTCTGGCTCACCGGTGACGATATCGGCGGGCTCCAGCAGCACCACATGATCGAATTCGAGGCCTTTGGCGAACGTCGCCGGCACCAGGTCGACGCGGGAGTCGAAGATCTGGACGTCATCGCCCAGAAGGTCATATCCGATGCCCTCCCGCTCGAAGAGCTTGCGTACGCGGGCGACTGCCGCGTCCGCCACGATGACCCCGACCGTGCCCTCGTTGTCGAGTGCTTGGGTCGTGGCGGTGATCAGCGCCAACTCCGTCTGGGCCTCGTGGCGCAGGCCCAGCTCACCGCGGTGCCGGCGGACCGAATGCGGCGGAGTGAGCGCCGGAGCAATCGTCGGCAGCAATCGTGCCGCGAAGTCGATCACCGCTCCCGGCACCCGAAAGCCGGCCACCAGTTCGTCCAAGGTGGCTTGCGGGTGTCCGAGGTGTCGAAGGGATGTCGCCCATGAGCGGGTCGCCCAAGGTGTCGTGGCCTGGGCAAGATCGCCGAGCACGGTGACTGAGCCGGTCGTGGCCCGGCGGCCCACCGCACGCAGTTGCATCGCAGACAGATCCTGCGCCTCGTCAACGATCACGTGTCCGAGACTGGGGGTCCGGTTCAGCAGATCGGCGGCCTCATCGATCAAGATCACGTCCGCCAGCGTCCACCTGGCGGCCGATACTGATCTGGCCGGTTTGGTCATCGAGATGGTGGCCTGCTCGCCGTCGGTCAGAATGTCCTGGGCGCTCGTGGCCAGGAATTCCGAGTCGGTGAGGAGTCGCAAGATCAGCTTGGCCGGATCAAGAGCCGGCCAGACAGCGTCGGCGTAAGCCCTTACCGGTCGGCTGCGGGCCACGGCGTTCTGCACTCGGTCGTCGGGCGAGTCGCCCGAGGTCTCCATCCGCAGCAGCACCTGGTGAGCCAGTCGCTGCGGCAGCATGGCGCGGCCGGCCTCGTAACGGACGCCGCGCTGCTTCAGCTCCGCGATCAACTCCTCGACGAGGTAGCCGCCGACCCGCCACTGGTGAGCACCCCGAGGAACCACGAGGGCTTCCCTCGGCGTGCGGAGGTGGCTCCAGACGGCCCGACGAAGGACGTCGGCCATCCGGGCATCACCCTTGATCAGCGCGGCCGGCACGGTGTCGAAAGCGCGAACCGACACCCGGTTCGCGGCACACACCAACGAGCTGACCGTGGCCTGCCTGGCGTCGATCTCACCCAACGCTGGTAGCACATCGGCGATGTAGGACAGGAAGCTGTCGTTGGGACCGACGACGAGGACGCCCGAGCGGGCGAGTTGATCGCGGAAGGCGTAGAGCAGATATGCGGCGCGATGGAGACCAACCGCAGTCTTGCCCGTGCCCGGTGCACCCTGAATGCAGAGTGATTGGTTCAGGTCTGCCCGAACGATACTGTCCTGCTCGGGCTGGATGGTGGCGACGATGTCGCGCATCGGGCCAGTGCGGGGGCGCTCGATCTCCGACTCCAGAATCGCTGATGTCTTCGCGACGTCGGAGCGCGTCAGATCCTCGTCTTCGTACGCGGTCAGCTGTCCGTGGGCGAAGCCGAACCGTCGACGAAGCGAGACACCCATCGGCTCACTCGGGCGCGCTTGATAGAACGGCCGCGACATGGCCGCCCGCCAGTCGATCACCAGAGGTTCACCGCCTGCCTCTCCGGTGACATGGCGGCGCCCGATGTAGAGCGTTTCGCTCTGCTCAGCTCCACGGGCAGTGTCGTAGTCAAGCCGGCCGAAGAACAGCGGAACGTCGGGGGAGTCCTCGAGTGCCTTCATCCGTCGGTACAGCGCCTGCTTGAGATGCTCGGTGGACACATGATCACCGCCGAT
>Ga0126304_10001477_pt1 | contig 11093 bp, 7 predicted proteins | sample Plot25_FD_92538 | JGI IMG/M metagenome (GOLD analysis project Ga0126304, IMG submission 92538) | Serpentine soil microbial communities from UC McLaughlin Reserve, CA, USA - Plot25 | ecosystem: Environmental > Terrestrial > Soil > Grasslands | place: USA: UC McLaughlin Reserve, Lake County... | reverse complement strand
GATGCGCTCTTCAACGTCGTTCTCCAAATCGAGACGCTCCTGAAAATCGAGTCCCTCGAAGGCTCCCTGGGCTCGGAGCTCATCTATGGCGGCCGACACCTCTTCTTGCAGCCTTTGTTCCGCTAAGGAGTACTTCCACCAGAGCCGCTCAAACGAGAGTAGCTCGAGATCCAACTCGGCTGATTCGACCCCCTCAGAGATCCATCCGGGCAGGTAGGTGTCCTTGCCCACGCCTTTGCGGGCCACCTCCCTCAAAACGCCCAGGCACTCTTCTCGAGCACCGGGCAACAAGCTCTCGTCTATCCATGTCCCGCGGCGGGTCCTTATGAGTCGTGCGCGGGCGCTATCGTTACTTTCGGCTGCCAGAGTAGTCACCTCCTCAGTTATACGAAATGTCTGAGTATGGCTCACTGAAGCAAGAAGCCCGATGCTAAGAATGAAAGAGAAACGCGCCGATCTGCGTCAAGGCGTAAAGAGGTATCGTAGGTATTTTAAGCAGTAGGCTTGACATTTCAAGAGCCGTAACGTTTGAGGCTGGTTTACGCTAACGACAGCCAACATCCTCACGGGTAGAAGGAGAACTGAGGAAAGTCTGGCTCACGGTATAGATAGAAGGCACCAGGTCGAACGACTACAGAGTGTCCGCCCGGTGAATGACGACTTCTTTTTCGTTCCCCTGTGTCTGCTGCTTGCAGAGCCAAGAGCTATGCTGAGCACTGTAGTCAGTAAGGGTTATCCTGGCGGGGGAACACGCTCAAGATCTCTATGGACTCGGTACGGATCCTTTCAACAAACGGCGACAGTGATGCACTCTCCAACAACTTCTCGGCTGCCTGCTCCAGAAAGATGCGGGAGTAAGCAGTGCTGTTCTGGTCGATCGTGATCAGACGACCGAGCAAAGCATGGCCGAGGCCATGCAGCCGCATGTCCCACAGGACGCCGCCTGTCAGCAGAACGAACCGCATTTCGTCTACCATGCGGCGGGTAGCTTCTGGTGAATCAGGTCCACGGCTCGGTCGCTCGTCCAAGCCTACTTGATGCGCTCGTTCCAGGCAGACCAAACACCTCAAAGTTAGAGCTTCCACGGGAGCGCTCTGAGACAATGGCAGGAGAGTGGCTTCGAGTTCGTCGAGTTGCGAAGGGCTCAGAATTGGTGTTTCGCGGAAGCTTCCCTCTAGAATTCTAGTTGCTAGGGGGCGAAATGCCTCTGGACATTCGGTGAGCTTCTCTCGAGCCACTTGTTCGCTCTTATCGGTGCGCAGGACGGCGTGGTTACGCAACGTTGAGGACCAAGTGACGGCCAGTCCGGCCGTATCTGTGACCCGCTCTCCCTCATTGGCTAGCTCTGCCAAACGGAAGGCTGGGTCCCCGTACGCCGTCAGCGCCAGCCAAGCGTAGGTCGGCACCTGCCCTGCCATCGTCAGCTGGGTGTTCTGGACTGCTTCGCCAAGCGGCACTGTCAGAGCCTCTTGGTAGAAATATGGATTCCTTAAACCCCTGCCGGAGTCGTCTCGCCCTGCTCGCCCCGGCTCGAACACCTCGTGGCGCCTCTTCCTCTGCCCCCGGAATCTCTACCGGGGCTCCGATTAGCCAGCGGCCATCGACGACGATGTTCTCCCAACTCTGAGAGCCCACATCGCATCCCGATCCCATGTACCATGACATTATCCTCTTAACTCAGCCACCCGGCTCGTACTCGCGAACGAGGCGCAATGTGTACGGTACTCCGTCTCGCAACAGGCGCACAAACTCCACTGCCCAACGGTTCGTCCTTCTAGATGGGCCGCCTTACCCGCGTACGAGATACCGCTTGTCGACGGACGCCACGAGGGAGTAGGTCGTGTCGACCATGTTACCCACGTAGAGCCCTCCTGCCTGGGTCAAGAGTTGGTAGGCATCTAATTGCGAGAACCCGTGCTTGTCCTCGAGCCATCCGACGAGTTCCGCATAGGCTATACGGGCCGCGTCCTCCATAGGCCGCGCACTACCCACAGTCATTAGCTTGTCTTCGGACTCAATGCGAGGCCACTCTATACCACCACCCTTGATCACCTCGAAGGAGACCGTCACCTCGCTCGTTATCTCTAGCGCGACGCCGCACAGTTCTCCCTGGCCCTGCCGGGCGTGGCAATCCCCAGTGTAAAAGAGTGCCCCCTCGTTCCACACGGGCAGATACACAGTGTTACCGGGCTTCACGTCAGGCACGTCCATGTTACCTCCGAAAGGACCGGGTGAGAGCGCCGAGATGGCCTCGAGGTCGGGAGCCACTGCGATGGTTCCCACGAAGGGCTCCCATGGCAAACGGACACCTATCTCGTCGTTCTCCACGTACCGGCTACCGCCGTCCTCGTGAAGATTCCACACATAGACCTTCTCGGGGAGCGCCTCCTGCAGGGTGCGCGTGAAGGTAGTAGAGGTCAAGCCGCCGAAGTACGGGACGTAGCAGCTCACCGCGTAGTCCCGCTTCGGCTCGATACTCTCCATGTGAACGGCCAAGGAGTCCCCCGGCTTTGCCCCCTCGACGTATACGGGCCCCGTCTGGGGATTGAGGAACTTGGCGGTGGCTAGCGCCCGGCTCGGCAGGTCGTCGGCGGTGTTGATCCGGCTCTCGAAGGCGTCCTCAGTGTGGATGACCACCCTTTGCCCTGGCTCGACACGGGCCACCGGCTCCCGGTACGGGTTGAAGACGTAGCTGTAATCCTCGGGTACTACCTGCACCTCTCCGCCTCTTGATGTCTCCATTCGTAGACCTCCTTTGCCCTCTGCGAGCTTCTACCGGTATACCATTACCCGCCGTTGACGATCAAACTGATATCATCAAAGGGCAGCCTCCTGGGAGAGCCAGCGAGCGATGTCCGGGGCATAGTAGCTGATGATTACGTCTGCGCCGGCGTGCTTGATCCCAGTGAGCGCCTCGAGGACTACCGCTCGTTCGTCGAGCCAGCCCTTCTGAGATGCGGCTTTGATCATCGCGTACTCCCCGCTCACGCTGTACGCGGCGACGGGGAGGTTCGTCGTCTCCTTTACCCGGCGAAGGACATCGAGGCACGGCAGGGCGGGCTTGACCATGACGATGTCCGCGCCTTCCTCGATATCTAGCTCAACCTCCAGAAGGGCTTCGCGGGCGTTGGCTGGGTCCATCTGGTAGCTGCGCCTATCACCGAAGGCGGGGGCGCTCTCGGCGGCTTCTCTGAAAGGACCGTAGAAGGCCGAGGCGTACTTGGCGGCGTAGGCCATGATCGGGGTGTTCTCGAACCCTTCGCGGTCCAGCTCGTTCCTAATGGCCGCCACCCGGCCGTCCATCATGTCCGAGGGCGCGACGACGTCCGCCCCGGCCTCGGCCTGGGAGGAAGCGGTCCGGGCGAGGAAGTCGAGGCTTATGTCGTTCAGAATCTGGCCGGTGTCCTTCTCCACGACCCCGCAGTGACCGTGGCTCGTGTACTCGCACAGGCACACGTCCGTGATCACGACGAGATCTGGTATCGCGTCCTTTATGGCGCGGGTCGCGAGCTGGACGATTCCCTCGGGGTCGTAGGCCGCGCTCGCCGCCTCGTCCTTCTTATCGGGAACGCCGAAGAGCAATACGCCCGGTATGCCGAGCTCGTGGGCTCTCTTAGCCTCTGCGACGGCGTGGTTTATGGAGAGCTGGAAGACGCCGGGCATGGAGGAGACCGGGTTCCTCACGTCCTCCCCGACGGTCACGAAGATCGGATAGATGAAGTCGCCTGGCGAGAGCGTGGTCTCGCGCACCAGGCCGCGCAGAGCTGCCGTGCGGCGCGTCCTTCTCAGCCTCTGAACCGGAAATGGCATAGTCACTCACCTCATCCAAAAACGCCTACGGATCTGATTCTAATGGCGCAATACGCCTGTAGAGTCTCATCCTAGTGGCCAGTATGCGAATCAATCGCCACGCACATGCCACTTTCGAAGCTGGGCCTGAGGCTGCCATGGTGACAGCCTCGAGTCAAAAGCAGAAGCACGCTTTAGCATACCAATGCATCTATGTCCTTTCGTCCGCTCCCTGTGACGCCTCGGCTACCTCCTGGTCTTGATCGGGTGTTCCCCCGGAAACGCCTACCCCTCCGACAATTTCGCCGTTGGCCTGCAGTGGGACTCCTCCACCGAACGCGACGAGGGTCCGCGGCTGGTTGGCGATCTCAAGGTTGTACAGGGCTTCACCGGGCTGCACCACAGCGGCGAGGTCGGCGGTGCTCATTCTCATCGCTACGGCGGTGTAGGCCTTCCCGATGGCAATGTCCAGGCTAGCCAAGATGGCGTCGTCCATCCGCTCCAGGGAAATCAAGTTGCCGCCCGTGTCGACCACGGCTATGGTCATAGGGACTCCTATATCGTTGGCTTTCGCCTTGGCTGCTTCGATCACCCGTTCGGCTTGCTCTAGCGTTATGTTCACAATCCTCCTCTCTACGGTTGGTCCCTCAGGCCCCATTTTGAGGATGGGGCAAAATACCAAAGTGTCCGAAACCTACGCCGCCGCGCCTTCCGGGATCAGGATGCCCCGCCCCTGGAGGTTGCCGGAATTCAGGTCCTGGATAGCGTCGTTCACGGCGTCGAGGGGGTAGGTCGAGGTGTGCAGCGTGACCAGTCAATCTCCTCGACCTTGAGACTGTCCGGTGGGATGCGCTCGTCGTACCGGTGCAATCGCGCCGCTTTCACAGCGTCGCCTCCTTCATCTGGATGCCGTGCGGCGTTATCGGGGGCGCCGCAGTCGAATCAGCGGCGCCCCCAGAGCGTAAATTCAAGCTTCGTGATGGCAGTGGCCGTTCCCTTCGGGAGGGGGCACGTCGAGGGTAGGGTTCTGGCTGAAGAACCCGTGCGGCTCGAGCCGGAAACCCTCGCGCTGCACAGGCATGACGGGCCAGTCCTCAGGGCGGACGAGGTGGTGGACACCGCACGTGTACCAGATCACCACGTCCTCGTTCTCGAGGGACCGGTCAGCGCTCGTCCACTTGGGCAGGCCATCGCCACCCGGGTTCTGGTTGGGGTACGCGCCGGCCGCGTGCCGCTCGCTCTGCTCGTACCGCGTGGCCCAGAAGTGCTTGGTGGCGAACACGGCGCGCTTAGCCACCCCTGAGTCGGGCTGGAAAAAGGGCAGCACGTTGCCGTGGGGTATGAGCTTGTAGGCCACGGGCTCCCCAATGTCGTTCGTCACCTCGGGATTCACGATCCACCAGTGGCGGGTGCTCATCACGTCCACCGTCTGCTGGGCCTCCTGCTCCGACTGCAAGAGCGCCTTGACGGGCCGATAGGCGTTCCCGTGAGGGTTCTCCTCGCCCGGCGGTGTCGCTTCTGTATGCACCTCGTACACCTGGTTGCGCTGCCCGTCCACGTCTAGGTCAAGCCGGAAGTTGAAGAAGTGCTGGTGGATCGGGCCGTACAGGCCATCGCGGTTGAGGAGCTGGCCGTAGGGCGTGGTCTCGTCCGGAGGTAGCGCTCCAGTGGAGACGATGCCCGTCAGCTTGCCCTCAAACTCAATCGTGCCGTCCTGGTAGAAGTACCAGTAGAAGCCGTACTCGTAGTTCGCCACCGTCGCGATGAACGAGATGACGAGGCGACGCGAGCGCCGGACCTCGGCCTCCTCGGCCCGCATGTCGAAGTGCTTCCAGAGGAGCCCGACGTCCTCCTCGTGGAGGCACACCGCGTTCTTGATCACCACGGGATCGCCCGCGCCGTTTACCATCACCGCGTCGAAGTAGCGGATCTCGCCGAGACAGTCGCAGCCGAGTTCGAGCGAATTGGCGAGGGCCCCAACGTTGTACTCGCCGGCGTCGAAGGCGTTCTTGCGCCACTGGCCCGGCCTGGGATCGCCGTAGGGCACCACCATCTCGGAGAGGGACGCCCGGTAGAGAACAGGTCGCACGCGCCCACCGTCCTCATAGCCTACCGTGAAGAGCACCAGACCTTCGCGCGGGGTAAAGCCGATGCGGAAACTCCACTTCTGCCAGCGGATCTTGTGCCCGCTGATCTCGAAGCTCGGGCCCTCGGGTTGGGTGATCTTCAGCGGCTTGAGGTCGGTCCGCATCGGCCGGCTGTCCGCGGCGTAGGCGCCCGCCTCCTGCGGGATCGGCACGACGCCGTAGTCCTCGACTCGCACGACTTCCATCGTGTTGAGGTCGACGACGGTGACGAGGTTGTCGACTGGGTGGGCATACGGGTTGTGGTCGCCCTCGACGTAAACCCATGTCAGCGCTCGGGAGAGGCGTCGCCCCTCCTCGTCCCCGTAGCTCCCCGCCGACCACGGGTCGACGAGTACCCGGTCCATGTCCTCGGCCCCGCGCTTGCGCAGGGCCTCCTGGAACTCCGGGTTCGCCTTGCAGGCCGCCTCGCACTCGTCGAACTCCTCGAGCACGATCGGCGGCTGCACGTCGGGGATGTGGGTCCACGAAGTGACTGTGCCCTGGGTAAGCGAGATCACCGCCTCGTAGGTCGAGCCGTCGTTCCCGTCGAGGATGACCGCGAGGGCCTCGCGCTCGAAGGTGTCGCCCGCCTTGAAGGCGAGCACCTGGTCCTTCGGCGGTTCGTTAAGGGTGAGGCCGGCGAAGCGATGCTTCGGCCCGAGGTGGCGCTCCTCGCGCACGACATCGACCGCGGCCTGGACTTCTTCTAGCGTCAGCGGCGCAAGGGGGTGGTCGGCCACGGCGGCCGGCCTCCTAGTTTTCGCCATAACTTATTCCTCCTTCCAGGTAGCAGTTTTCGGTTAAGGTTCAGTGTACGGCCTCGCGGGGCCAGTCGCGTGGTCGCCGCGGCCGTTCTCGTCGAAGTCGATGCCGGGCCGCTCCGACGTGTCTTCATAGACGATATGGCCTATGCGGCGGTACCTTTCGGGGTTCTTGATCCTCATGTAGAGAGCGAGTGCGATGCCCGCGAGGAAGACCCCGATCACAATCCAGGGAATGAGCGTGAAAAGCAGGGTCTTCGCGGCTTCCCCGGCTGCGGCACTGGCGTTCAGGAAGAGCAGCACCACGACGACTGCCATCCCGATGCCGCCAATCAGCGGCGCGAGGTAGGTTCTAAACCAGTGGCGCGCCTCTCGCCGGTGCCTGCTGAAGTATCCGATGACCGCGAACGAGCAAAGGGTTTGCACGATGAGGATCGCGAACGTACCCAGAAGCGCCATCAGCACGTACAGGCCGAGATAGGGATCCTGCCCGGCGATCCAGAAGAGTACGACGATCGTGGTGGCGATGCCCGTCTGGACAAAGGAGGCGACATACGGCGAGCCGTGCTCGGGATGGGTGCGGCCGAGGTTCCGGTTGATGAAGCCCTCCCGGCCTATGGCGTACAGGTAGCGCGAGGCACAGTTGTGGAAGGCCATCCCACAAGCGAAGGAGCCGCTGATGATGAGCCATTGGAAGATATCAACGGCCCAGGCACCGACGTACTTGCGCGTCGGGTCAAAAAACAGCGCAAACGGATCATTCTGGGCTATGTTGACCGACTGCGTGAGGCCGTTGCCGGTGATCGCCATCCAGGACACAAAGACGTAGAACACACCTACCCCGGTCACGGCTATGAGCGTTGCCCGCGGTATTATTCTCTTGGGATTGCGCGATTCCTCGCCGTACATCGCGGTCGATTCGAAACCCACCCAGGACCAGAAGGCGAAAAACAGGCCGAGCCCGGCGGCTGGGCCTGTAAAGGCGTTGACCGGGTTGAGGGGCGAGAGCGGTATGCCGTCCGGGCCTCCGCCCGAGAACAGCACCAAGAACGCCATTATGGTGAGCACAGAAATTTCGGTGATCAGGAGAAAAGCTAAGACCTTCGCTGTGATATTGATGTCGAAGTAAGCGAGGACCGCGTTCAATACGAGCATAAAGACCGCGAAGACCTGCCATGGCACCGTAAGCCCCAACTGCGCCTTGAACGTGGTATGCGCGAAGGACGAAAAGATCCCGACCAGCGAGGCCTCGAACACAATGTATGCTAGGCAAGCCAGGAGCCCACTTGCCATGCCTACCACCTGGCCGAGACCGTGGGAGATGTACCCGTAGAACGCCCCGGCTGCCGTGATGTAGCGCGCCATGGCGACGTATCCTACGGCGAAGAGAGTTAGCACGACCGTCGCGACGATGTAGCCAGCCGGCGCGCCGGTGCCGTTACCGTAGCCGACGGCCACGGGTACATTGCCGGTCATCGCTGTGATCGGCGCCGCTGTGGCAATTGCCATGAAAACGACCCCGACTAGCCCCACCGCGTTGGGCTTCAACCGCTGAACCTCTTGCCCCTCACCACCTGCCGACCCCGGCGTGCTACCCGGAGGCGCTTGACTTCTATCCATACCGGTCTCCTTTCTCTGTCTGCGGCCAGCCTCTAGGTCCTCTAGGTCGCCAGATCGCTAGCAAAAACAAACTGCCGTGACTTGCTAACGGCTTTTCACCAAATCTGTGACTCTGCGCAAGTGAAAACCCCCTATTTTCTTGTATTTTCAGAAAAGTAGCATGCTATTGACTACCGGTGCTTCTCCCCTCGGATCACACTGCTTTGGGTGTACCCGATCGGTAAGTGGAGGAGGCTGACCTTGTAACTCCTTAGTTACAACGTTATCCGAAAGCATTTCCTCGGCCCTGTCCGGCACCGCATCGGTGCTGGACAGATGCCGTCGCTCCTTGGAGTGCCCAAGTGCAAGCTGCATTTTTTGTTTTCCGCTTTCCCTCTTCCTCTGAAGAAAAGTAATATTATTGCACCTGAGAGGCTAGGGTCAAGTCTCGAGATGATACTGATGGTTCATTCATCAGCGACGCTGCATACTCTAGTATGTAGTCGCGAAAACCCACTCCTTCCTGGAGAACAGAGTCGTGTCGGATTTACCCACAATCGATCGCTCACGTTCCCGAAGACATCGCCCGTGTCGCCAAAGCCGCCTTCCCTAAAGGAAACGTCTACATGGAGACGCGCAACGTCGTTGGGACTATCTACGAGGATGAGGACTTCGCTGAACTCTTCGAGGTGCGGGAACACCCCGCGACCTGATAGAGTGGGCGGAATCAGAGCTTTAGGAGTAGCGCTATGGCTTACGTGATAGGATGCGACGTGGGCTCCCAGAGCCTCAAGGGCGTACTGGTCGACAATGCTGGCGAGATCGTTGGGCAGGCGTCCGCTCCTTACGAACTCCACTACCCGCACTCGGGCTGGGCAGACCAGGACCCGGACGACTGGCTCAGGGCGTTGAGAGAGGTCGTAGCGCGGCTCCTCAAGGAGCAGGGCATAGTGGCCGGGGAGGTGGGAACGCTCGGCCTGGCCAGCCAAGTCGACGGCGTGGTCGCCGTCAGCTCTGAGGGCAAGCACCTGCGGCCGGCGATCATTTGGATGGACCGGCGGGCCGAAGCCCAGCGCGAGGCGCTCGGGCAACAGATTCCACCGGAGCGCATCTTCGAGGTCACGGGCTTGAACCTCGACTCCACACACGTTGCGCCGAAGATCCTCTGGCTGCGCGACGAGGAGCCAGAGGTCTACGAGGACGCTACGTCCTTTCTCCTCCCCGGCAGCTACGTCGTCTTCCGGCTCACCGGCGAGGGGGTGGTGGACTACTCCAACGCCTCGTCTACCATGCTCTACGACGTGCGGGAGAAGGGGTGGTCGGAAGAGATGCTCGCCGCTGCCGGGCTCGACAAGGATCTCCTAGGAAGGGTGACCGCCGCCGAAGAGGTGGCCGGCACCGTCACGCAAAGGGCGGCCCGGGAGGTCGGGCTCGAGGCCAGCACGAAGGTGGTTATCGGCTGCGGCGACGAGCACGGCGCTTGCCTCGGGGCGGGTCTAGTCACCTCCGACCTTATCTGTGACATCACCGGTACGGCCGAGCCGGTGGCTGTGGCTGCGCCGGAGCCGGTGTTTGACGATACTGGTCTGGTCGAAACCCACGCCCACGCCGACCGGCGGCTGTGGTTGATCGAGAACCCGGGCTTCGTCTCCGGCGGCAGCGTCCGCTGGTACGCGGATAACATAGCGCGGGCGAGCGGCTACGAGGAAATGACCCCCGAAGCCGAAAAGGTTCCGCCGGGATCCGAAGGACTTATCTTCCTGCCCTGCCTGAGCGGGGCGATGACGCCTACCTGGAACGGCAACGCCCGCGGGGTCTTCTTCGGGCTCTCCATGAAGCACGGGCAAGCACACCTGAACCGCTCGGTTTTCGAGGGTTGCGCCTACGGACTCAGGGACATCGTCGAACGCTTCGAGGCTCTGGGCCTCGGGAACCAGGAGGTACGCGTCGTCGGCGGCGGGGCCAAGAGCGCATTGTGGTGCCAGATCAAGGCGGATGTAACCGGCCGCGTGCTCCGCACCTTGGACAACCCGGAAGCCACGGCCACCGGGGCGGCAATGCTCGCCGGCGTCGCCGAAGGCACATACGCTTCTTTAGACGATGCGGCGGAACGCTTGGTCGAGTTCGGTGCCACCTACGAGCCGCGGGCTGAGATGAAGGACGTCTACGACGAATCCTACGCCCTGTACCGCAAGCTGTACGCCTCATTGGAGCCTGTATTCGACGAAAGAAGCCGGACGCTCGAATGATCACGGGCAATCTCTCTCAAGCAGACCCGACGAATCTTAGGGCGTTGCGCGAGGCGCTGGCAGCCTCTGATCCTGACGGCAGGCTCGCGCCCATCGGCATGAGCCGGATCGAGATCGGACCTAAGGCACTGGGGCTTCTGCCCGAGGTTGTCTCGAATCTCGCCCGCGGCAAGCGGGTCGTGCTCGTGGCCGACGCAACGCCCATGTCCCGCAACGGGGAGGACCTGAAAGAGCTTGCGGCTCAGCTGTTAGAAGAAGGCCTTGAACTCAGACGCTCGGTGATAGGCTCCCGTAGAGAAGGCGAGCTGCACGCCGATGAGGAAGCCCTCGCCGAAATCGAGCAAGCCGTCGACGGGACAGACTGCGTGGTAGTGGTAGGTTCTGGCACCATCACCGATTTGTGCAAGGATGCTACACGGCGAAGGGGCTCTCCGCCGCTGGTGGTGGTCCAGACGGCCGCCTCGGTTGACGCTTTTTCGGACGATATGTCCGTGTTGCTGAAGGAGGGGACGAAGAGGACCGTGCCCTCCCGGTGGCCGGACGCCCTCCTCATAGACCTGCCCACTCTG
>Ga0126304_10001476_pt1 | contig 11095 bp, 9 predicted proteins | sample Plot25_FD_92538 | JGI IMG/M metagenome (GOLD analysis project Ga0126304, IMG submission 92538) | Serpentine soil microbial communities from UC McLaughlin Reserve, CA, USA - Plot25 | ecosystem: Environmental > Terrestrial > Soil > Grasslands | place: USA: UC McLaughlin Reserve, Lake County... | reverse complement strand
ATGAATTAACCAAGCTTAGTGCAACACAACCTGATGATGTAATAATTTTACTATTGCCTGGATTAAATAAACGTTTTCACATTATCCATTTGATCGAATCCCTGAAGATGCTTAAAAGCATTTAAAACCGCCAGTCGATCCTGCTCTTCAGGTTTTAATTTTTCCATAAGCCGCACTGCCTGTTTCCAGCTCGATTTATGCGAACCGGTTTCTGTCCTTGCTATTTTTATTGCTTCCTGGTACATCTGTGCAGCTTCCTTGTACTTTTTCTGCATTAATAATATTTCCGCAACGGTTGCTGTTTTCCAATAGTCACCGGGATACACTTTATTTCCGAGAATACCTTCCACTTTGGAGGCATATTCTGTTGCTTTTACAAGATCATCATCTGTTCCTAAGAACACACTTTTGGCAGCTGCATTTACGCCGGTATAATAATCATCCTGCGCCTTTTCAAAAGCCTCCGCGTAATAAGACCTGGACTGCTCAAGATCATTGATATCTCCTGATGCAGTGTAGCGATCCATCCATGTTCGTGCATAGAGGCCGAGTGTTTCCGGATCCCGCTGCCCTTCAGCATACAATTTTCCAAGAATTCTTTGCGCCTGCTTCATGTCACCATTCTCACCTCTTCGTGCAAGTGATAATGCAAGAAGTTGTTTGGGTCGGATCGCTTGCGGAAAATCTTCAATCAATTTCTGAAGTACCTGTATTGCTTCTTTGTTACGGTCTAGTTTCGTTAAATTCTCGGCAGCCTTACATCCCAGCGAGGGAGTTGTCTTCCACGACAGCCCGTTTTTAGCGAATAGCGCCATGATCTCTTCCGGGTCCCTGTTTTTGACGGCAGCTTCTAACTCCGCAACGGTACTTTTGAAGTAGTCATCTCTGTCATTCGCAAACCTGGCCGCATCCGGACTGAGTGGCAACCCAACAATGCCATGCACGAGGCGTAATAATTCTCCACCATTCGGTCCATCGGGATAAGAGGAGAAATCTAAAAAAATTCTGCTGTCGGCAAACTCAGGAAGGGCAGTATTGTCTAGCCTGATGGGAACAAACTTGAATCTGGGATTTTTCGTGGCTTTTCCTTCCAGCCTGTGATATTCTTTACTTACCCAGGCAGAATCTGCAGCAGCCGCGGACCAGATAAGGATACCTGCCTGGCTTTTTCCTAGTCCTTCCTCCAGGCGGGTTATGAGATCCTCGCCGGCTGTAAGCTCGCATTGATCGATGAATACTTTATATCCCAAATCTACCAAAACGTCATAGAGGCTCAACACCCATGTTCTATTGACAGACCTGTAAGAAAGAAATACGTTCCATTGTTCATCTGCATTTAGAGGCCGCGGCTTCGGCGCGTATTGTAACCATTCCTGGGGTATCATATGATAGGTTTATGAAGGTGAACGATTTTGATTTCAGCTTTGAGTTATAAAAGAGAGTTCTTTTTATCCTTGATAAGATGACTGCTAATCACCCTCTTTCCACTTTGTGTCTTAGTGCCTTCGTGGCAAATTTTTTTAGCCACAAAGGCACAAGGTCTACTCGTTGATGCGAATTTCTTTGATGATAAAGTTTCTTTTTTGTGCTTCCTGCATAAAATGATGCGTTGCGTCGCCGGAACTTTTTGGCTTTCCCTCCCAGATTATCATTGCCATCAGCTTCCCGGCGGAATTTTTCTCATGATTATTTTTCGATGAGAGTTTCTCCGCCTCATCCAGGATATGGAAATTTGTTTTAGTGTAAACATCCGGATCGTCTTTATCAAAATCCAGTTCAATTAAATGTTCAGACTGTTTTAGTTCAGCGACCAGGTAATCGAAGATTGGTCCCCAATCACCCGGGCGATCTGTTACGCTTGTTGATTTGAAAGTTTCTGCCTTGAAGGGAAGGATCATCGTTTTAGGGATCTGCAATGTTTCCGCTGCCTGCATTGCGAGCAGATCTGACCCGCATGCGCCGGAACTAACGATATGTGTTGCATTTGCGTAACGTAAGGCGTCGATCAGTTTTGCTTTCACAGAATCCGCAAGCGCTAACGGGAAGACAGGTCTTTCCGCGTCGTTTGCGTCAATCCTTCTTCCTGCCAATGCCACGATCATGCTTTTAAGTTAATCAACATTCACGAATACGGTTTTTCTAACAATAACTGCTATCAGTGAAACCGGATGCCAGACAATCGGTGATATTTGCTTTCACAGTGGAATTGTTTCGGAGGGTAGTTTTTGATATTTAATATTAAAGAATTATTCCATCAGTACCAATACCACTAAAAGGGTAGCAAAAAAAAATTATCCAAGACAGTTTAGTCAACAATGTTCTCTATTTTTATGGATTGATTTTGTCCGTGTAATTTAGCATGGAAATATCGGTCATGTAGGTATTCGTCCACAGACCATGACCGGTATCGGCTTTTGTTATTTTATCCAGATATCTGTTTAAACAATGTGTGCAAAAGCAAATACCTCGACAGAACCCAAACGTTGTTTTGTAGTAATGGGCTTCGGCATCAAAACTGATTACGCTACAGGCCGCAAGCTCGACCTGAATAAATCGTATAGGTTACTGATTAAGCCAGTCGTAGAAGAGCAGGGCCTTATCTGCATACGGGCAGACGAAATCCGTCATTCCGGATCCATCGACCTTCCCATGTACAGGGAATTGCTAAAAGCAGACGTTGTGATCGCAGATCTTTCTACTGCAAATGTGAATGCCTTTTATGAACTGGGGATCAGGCATGCGCTGCGTCCGCGCACTACTATTGTTATTTCGGAAGATAAACTGACTTATCCCTTTGATCTGAATCATATTAAGATTACCAGCTACACTCATTTGGGTGAGGGCATCGAATATGAGGAAGTGGAGAGGTTTAGAAAAATATTGGGAGAAACGCTGCACGAGGTGTTGGATAAGGAAGACCCGGATAGCCCCGTTTATACTTATCTCGATCAACTGCAGCCACCGACACTGGAAGAACAGATAGAGGAGGCAGTAGAAAACGCAGCCGAGGAGGATAACGTTGCAACTGTTTTACGGCCGCCAAAAAAGAAGTCAAGGATCAAGGAAAATAAAACGCTGTCATTGTTGATCGAACAGGGTGAGGAGGCAATTAAAGTACATGAGTTTTTAAAAGCAAAGGCGCTTTTTGAGTCTGCCCTTCTTATTGGTAACGATCCGCAGAATCCATCATTGCATAATGATCCGTATCTGATCCATCGCCTTGCCATGGCCACTTACAAATCGCAAAAGCCTGATGCAGTAACTGCTTTAAAAAATGCACTTGAGTTACTAAAGCAATTAGATTTGGACCATACAAATGATCCGGAAACCGTTACACAGGCAGGCGCTGTTGAAAAAAAACTTTACGAGATCGGCGAGGGAGAAGAGCATTTAAGTAACGCAATTTTATTTTTCCAAAGAGGATATTACCTGTTAAACAACCGCTATAATGGAATAAACCTGGCCTATACGCTCAATTGCAGGGCCAACTCATCTTTATGTACTACAAAGGAAGAGCAGATTGCTGATATGGTATATGCAAACCACACGCGTCGCCGGGTGCTTGATATCTGTGATAGAAACTGGAATGAAATTTTGCAGAGAGAAGAGCGTGAAACAAAGGATGGAGAAGAAAACGCCCTAATCATTAAGCAACGGTCTTTCAATAATGAAACCAAATTTTGGATCTGCGTAAACAGGGCAGAGTCTTATTTTGGCCTCGGAGATTTTGAAAGCTACAAGAAAGCGACTGCTGAAGCAAACGCTATCAAACATGATTCCTGGATGATGGCAAGCTTCGAAGACCAGGTAAAAAAACTTCGCGCATTGCTGCAGTCGAACGGGCATTTGCTGAATCCTGCGTGGAAGGAAACGGGGAGCTAGATACTGCATGCTGATCTAAAATTACTTTTGAAGAGATAAAGAGTTACGGATTACACGGATTGGCGGAGATTATTATCCGGGCTAATCCGTGCTAATCCGTGTCAAAAAAGTTTTAAAACAAGACCTTCGTTAATTGCTTTCAAAGCGGCTTCCCCTATCAGCCTTGAACATACGACATTTGAACTTATCTGGAGAATCATCATCCCTTATCAGGAAAGAAGCTCTCATATCCGGTAGCTAGCATCCAGCATCTAAACCACAACACTGCTCTTTAAATCAAATGCCTTTGGCAGGTGTTCAGATTTGACATCGTTCTTTGCAGCTTCTTCACCGATTTTGATCAGGTCTTCTACATTTTCTGCTGAATCCATTTCCATGAGGTCAAGTACCCTGGCATCGTTCAATCCGGCGATTTGAAGTTTATCCAAATTATCCTTTGACATTTCAACATTGTAACGAACATAGCTGAAGGCCTTACTTCCGTTGAGCGCATCTTCGCTGAGATCTTCTACTTCGGAATCTATTTTCCGTAATGGTCCCGTGCCTTTGCCGATAAAGTGCATCATAATTTCTACCAGCTCATTCGCATCACTCATAAATTGATCCGGAGCCTGGGTTGCGATATGCCATAATTTTGGATCACGCCATTTCGCCCCTAACAATTTTTTTTCTCTTCTGCCTGTGCCAATCGATACGATAAATAATTTGTCTTCACCAGCTTCCCAATTCAGCTTGAAACCTTTTAAAGTCGCTGCTAAGAAAAGTTGCAGGGAAGGATTATTCATCATGCTCATGCCGCCATCTACAAACACTCCCTCAATACCTTCGCCCACATCAATGATCTCCGGTTCAAAAAAGCTGGGAGCAGCGGTGCTCGCTCTCACTATATCACGTATGTAAAACCTGTTCCTGTCGAAATACTTTGCCTTAGGATTGTTCGTGACGGGCCAGGTACTACAGGTGTCCAGGCGCTTTGTTACGACGCAGAAGCCCGTTTTGTTGCTGTCGTCACCTAATCGCGCATCCTGGAATATTTTTTTCAATTCTTCTTTCAGTGGTGCAGCATCATATTTTCGGTCAAGGTAAATGCGCTTTCCAAATAAATTAAATCCATTTCGATCGCTGAAAATCTTAGCACCCAGGTTTCGATACATGGTTTTAATTTCTGTGACTGAATAACCACCAATCGCGAGCAGTGCTGCGATGATCGAGCCTGTACTTGTACCTCCAATCAAATCGAAATAATGATGGAGACGAAAGTCTGCCTTCGGCATTACACCCGCCTGGTCATGCCTTTCAGCCAATGTTTGTTCTAGTTGTTCCAGAAATCCAAGTGTAATCGCGCCGCGTATGCCGCCGCCATCGAGCGCTAAAATTCTTTTCGGTCCTTTTGCCGAGAGTCGTGCTTCGAGGGATGAAGAAACAGCTATCATAATGATTTGGTTTGTTGGTTAAAGAATTCAGGTTTGATCGTATGCCGCAAAGTTCCAAGAGAAGGATCAGCGTTTCAGGGAGTATAGAGAAGATTAAATTAGAGAATATTTAGTTATTGGCAAATACCACTTAAAGGGAGGGGATGGAGCCGATATGATGACTAATCGATTAGCCCAATCAGAACTTGCGAATCCGCGGATCGAAATCACGCCTTTGGGCTTATTTTTTTTAAAAACAACCATTCACGTAAAATCATCGTAAGACTGTAACTCAGTTGGCAAACTTCCTGGTTTTGGCCGAATCGAAGAAAGAGTCCTGGCCAAGGTCCAATTCCTATTCCATTGTTTTTTCTCATCACTAATTGTTTTATATGAAAAAATATAACCTCCCAACTTCTATGCCCCGCATCGCGATTCTTGCTTCTCTGCTATTTGGTGTCTTCGTCTTTTCCGGTTGTCAAAAGCTCATTGATGAATTTCATCATAAAAAAGACAAGGCTCCGGAACTGCCAGGAAATTTTCGACAAATTAATCTCGTAGCTAACGTACTCGGTTATAACGCTGAGAGAAGAGATCCGTTATTGATCAACGGATGGGGGATCGCATTTAGTTCAGGTGGAACGGCCTGGATTGGTTCGCAAGGCGGTGGCGTGAGCGTGGTGTACGACAGGGAAGGCAATCAACAGCTCGCTCCGGTTGCTATTCCTTCACCCGGTGGGCCGACAGGCGGTAATCCAACTGGAGTGGTGTTTAGTGCGAGTAACACAGACTTCATGCTTTCAAATGGTGCGGCTGCACGATTCATTTTTGTTGGTGTCGATGGTATCCTTTCTGCATGGAATAATGGTGCGGGAAGCAGGGCACTATTGCTACAGAATAATTCTGCTACATCGGCATATACGGGCCTTGCCCTGGCAACAGATGCAGGAGCAAGTTTTTTGTATGCAGCAAATTTCAGGGCGGGTACAATTGATGTCTTTGATAGAACATTTGCCAAAGTTGGCGGAAAGCCATTCCTGGATTCACACCTACCTTCCGGATATTCTCCATTTAACATTCAAGCGGTAGGGGATAAACTATACGTGGCTTACGCGAAAGTAGGACCCGATGGAAGAGATGTTAAGGGAGTTGGTCTTGGAGTCGTTAATATTTTCAACACGAATGGTACGTTTGTGAAACGCTTTGCTGATAAGGGTTCACTTAACTCACCCTGGGGGATAGCCCAGGCGCCAGCAAGCTTCTTTAAAAATGAGCCTGCTCAAAATGCGATACTTATCGGAAATTTTGGCGATGGACGTATTAACGCATACAGCATCGATGGAAAATTTTTGGGACAGCTTAGCTCAAAAGGAAAACCCGTGACAATCGACGGACTGTGGGCTATCATGTTTGCGCCCTCTACATCCACGATTGATCCTAACCGTTTGTACTTTGCGGCAGGACCCAATCATGAACAGGATGGATTGTTTGGATATATTATTAAAGAATAGACGTAATGGATTCAGTGTCCTGGATCCTGCACTTAAATTATATGAGGATCGACTGAAGGCGTGCCACGGCTGAAAGCCGTGGCACGCCTATTAATGGACTGCCGACTCCCGGCTCAACTCCCTCTGGCTATTATTCTAAATATTCATCCAGTATCAGAATAAACATCTCTATAACATTAATTATTTGGAATTTTATTCAGTATAATATTATATTTACCGAATGGTAATGGATGCCGACATAATGCTCGATAAGGTTGATTACGGGATATTGAGGTTGATGCAAGATAATTCGAGGATCTCAAATGCCGACATCGCGCGAGAATTAAAGATGGCGCCCTCCGCTGTGCTTGAAAGGATTAAAAAGCTTGAGCAGAAAAATGTGATTCAACAGTATACGGCGCGACTCAATGCCTCAGCCCTTCAGCAAAAACTGCTCGCTTTTGTGTTTATGAAGGCAACTGAAGGACTTGGCTGCAGCGCCACGGGAAAAGAGCTGGCCAAGATTCCTGAAGTACAGGAAGTTCATCATGTCGCCGGGGAAGATTGTTACCTGGTTAAGATCCGCACCACTGACTCTGCGTCGCTGATGGAATTAATGCGCAACAGATTCAGTAAAATCCCGAACATCCTTTCAACTCGTACTACAATCGTATTGGAAACTGTAAAAGAAGAACAACAATTGATCATTCCTGAAACATAGATTATGACTGCTGTTACTAAAAAAGCTGCTTCTCCTTTGATGGTTATCGTCGCATTCGCCACCGTTTACATAGTGTGGGGATCCACTTATTTTTTCATTCAAAAGGCTGTTCACGGATTTCCGCCTTTTCTGCTCGGTGCAATTCGATTTCTTATTGCAGGATTATTGATGCTGGGATGGGGCGCTCTGAGAAATGAAAAAATATTTGTAAAGGAAAATATCAAACACGCTGCTATCAGCGGCGTTCTGATGCTTTTTATTGGAAATGGAGCGGTGATATGGGTTGAACAATTTATGCCTAGTGCCGTGGTGGCAATATTGCTTTCTTCTTCGCCGATCTGGTTTGTATTGTTAGATAAACCAAAATGGAGAGCGAATCTAACAAGCAAGGGCATCCTGGGTGGATTGCTGATAGGACTCGTCGGAGTAGTATTGTTGTTTGGGGAGAAGATCAAGCAGGCATTCTCTGATGGTTCGGCGACTCTGGAGTTAGGCGGGATGGGTTTGCTGGTAATCGGTACAATGTCATGGGCGGGTGGCTCGCTTTATTCGAAATATAAATCTTCTACTGGCTCGGCTACAATAAACACCGCGTGGCAAATGTTGTTTGCAGGAATCGCGTTTTTGCCGGGGAGCTTTTTTCGCGGCGAGTTGAATGGAATGCAATGGCAAAATATACCAACAGATGCATGGCTGTCATTATTGTATTTAATTTTCTTTGGATCTATCGCAGGCTTCAGTGCTTATGTATGGTTATTGCGAGTGCGTTCCGCAACCCAGGTAAGTACCTACGCCTACGTGAATCCCGTCGTCGCGGTATTGCTTGGTGTGTTCCTGGCGAACGAAAATATATCACTACTTCAGGTTGTGGGCCTCGTTATTATCCTGGTTAGCGTGTTGACCATTAATATGGCTAAAAGTAAAAAGGAGAATACTATAATAGCAAAAGAGAATGATTCTTCGCATAAGATCAAAAGCGAAGTCAAGGTTCTCAAAGCTGTAAAAAAACCGGTTGAAAGCAGAGAGCTTTTATGAGTAAAATATTTTCGCAAAGACGCAAAGACAAAGTTATTCTTTGCGCCTTTGCAACTTATTATTTTTCTTGGTTAAAGAGAAACCGGCTTCCCGCTGCCAGCTGACTTGTAAATCGCCTCAACGATCCGGATATCACGTAGTCCCTCTTCACCCGGCACAAGCATTGGTTTCTTTTGCATTATTGATAATGCATCATCATCCATCTGTTTTGCCTGTTGCCAAGGAACCTGGTATGAATGACTGATTTCGCCAAGAGGACTGGTACCTTTCACTCCGGCATATCCCGAGTATGGTGCCATCTTAATCGTTCCTTTTTCACAAGCAATGTCAAGGAAATTGATATTTTCTCCGAAGCTCGTTTTTATATTAGCCATGATCCCGCCAGAAAATTCAAGCTTCGCAACGGCCGTTTCATCCAGGCCATTCTTATAAATTTCCGGTCTTGTAGTTGAAGTAACGGCAGAAACTATCCGAACAGGCTCCATTCCCGTACCGAGTCTTGCGCCCTGGATAGAGTAAACGCCCATATCATATAATACCCCTCCGCCCATTTCTCTTTTTTGTTTCCAGTGATTCGTTCTGTCGTCCCTGTATCCTGCCGCACAGTCTACCTGTTTTACATTTCCTAATAATTTTTGTTTGACGATTCTTCGGTACTCCTGCGTGTTCGGTTCGTGGTGTAAGCGATAGCCGATAGCAAGCGTCTTTTTATTTTTATTGCATGCATCGATCATCGCCTTACATTCTTTTTCATTCAGGGCCATCGGTTTTTCGCACCATACATGTTTTCCGGCATTCGCGGCACGTACCGTGTACTCCATATGCATTGACGGTGGGAGTACAACGTATACAACATCTATATCCGGATTGTTCGCGATCTGGTCGAAATTCTGATAGTTGTAAATGTTTTTGTCGGGAATAGAATATTTCTGCTTCCAGGCCTCTGCTTTAGATGGAGTGCCGGTAACGATACCCGCAAGGTAACAGTGCTTCGTTTGCTGAAGTGCGGGAGCAAGAAGATCCGTGCTATAATAACCAAGTCCTACGAGTGCTACACCCAGGCGCTCCTTATTTTGTGTTGGTGACGAGAGAAAAGCCTGGGGAGACAACATAAAAACACTGCTGCCGGCGAGGGTCTTCAATACATCTCTTCTTGATGTGGCATACATACGATAGATTTTATTGATAAAGATAGTTTGAAGCTCTGGTGAAATTAGCGAATTGTACGACTGCGTATACACTTTATTCGGGAATTTAATCACATAACCGGAAGGCCTTTTTTGTTAGTAACAGAGATAAAATGCACCGAGCAGAATTTTCAAACCTTTTAAACGGAAAATGGATTCTCTGATGTGAACTTTTTTGCCACGAATTCCAGCGTCTTGGAGGAGATGATTTATGGAGACAACATCCAAATCAGAAAGTCTTGCCACGAATTGTCACGAATTAATTCGTGATAATTCGTGTCGAATGAACCAAAGGCATCTTCTTGTTGTACAGAAGCCACAAAGGCACAAAGAGCTATGAAGCCGGACTCGCGAAATCTTTGTGTCTTTGCGCCTTCGTGGCAAAGAAATAAAATCACTACGAATCAATCTTCACGTTCTATGACGGTCTTCGGCCTTTTCAAGGGTGCGCAGTATAATCAGTATAGCGTGAAAGCATACCTTTAATAGTTGTAGCCATCGACCTATAATTTGCGGGCTTCGTGACAAGATCAACGCCGTATTCGCTTGAGAAAGATCTGTCCTTGGGATTGGAAGAAGTACTAAAAAAAACAACTGGTAGACTTTTTAGTATATCATCTTTTTTAATCGCCCTCAGCGTTTCTTTACCATCCATCAACGGCATATTAATGTCAAGTATAACAAGGCAGGGAAAGTTACCCGTGATTTTTGCCTCGTCTAAAAACTCCCGCGCTTCGATTCCATTTGTTGCTTCCAACACAGTCAGGGAAGGATCGGCATCTTTGATGGCTTCGCTGATGATCAGCCTATCGTCGACATCATCATCAACACACAGGACAAATTTTTCATGTGGAATGGTCATTGTCGCACTAGACGACTGCTTTTCCGTATAAGTTGGCAGGCACTGAGATTTTATGTGCTTTAATTGGTCATCCGGGCAGTGTCGTAATACAGGTTACTCCAGCGGCTAATAATTTGAAAAAATGCAATGGTTGTGTTGTTTCTTTGTGGTTGGAACTCACCAAACAACGGGTCTGTGCTCATAAAATCTTTAAACAGTTTTGGATGGACGATTTAATGGCGGCACGTCTTCAAATGGCAATGTCGCTCGGATTTCACATCATTTTTGCCTGTATCGGAATGACGATGCCTGTTTTAATGGCGTTCAGTGAGTGGAGGTGGCTGAGAACGGGTAAACAAGTTTACCTCGATATTACAAAGGCCTGGTCGAAAGGATTGCTATCTTTTTTGCGGTTGGTGCTGTCTCCGGCACTGTTCTTTCCTTTGAACTTGGGTTGCTATGGCCCGAATTCATGCGACACGCCGGCGCGATTATCGGAATGCCTTTTTCATGGGAAGGCACTGCCT
>Ga0126304_10001473_pt1 | contig 11102 bp, 11 predicted proteins | sample Plot25_FD_92538 | JGI IMG/M metagenome (GOLD analysis project Ga0126304, IMG submission 92538) | Serpentine soil microbial communities from UC McLaughlin Reserve, CA, USA - Plot25 | ecosystem: Environmental > Terrestrial > Soil > Grasslands | place: USA: UC McLaughlin Reserve, Lake County... | reverse complement strand
GCGTGATTAAGTTGATAGTACTAGTTAGTCTAATTTACTAATATCTGGAATCCAGTTTATTTATATTCTGGCTATCGGCAGCATCCAAATATTAAATTATCTAACCGAACAAGGATGAAAGCCCTTCCAGTGCTTCTTCCTCCTTTTTCTCTTCCTTTTTCTCTTCTTCCTTTGGAGGAGATGCAGCTTCCGTGGGTGGTGCTGAAGTAGTAGTAGAAGGAGCCGCAGAGAGCGCCACGGGGGCTGCTTTTAGCGCATCGTCAATGTTAACATCACTGAGAGCTGCTACCAAGGCTTTCACTCTCACCTCGTCGGGAGATGTGCCGGTAGCTTTTATAACGTTCTTAACATTATCTTCTGTTATATCCTGTTTTAACTTGTGCAAAAGTAAAGCAGCATATACATATTCCATAATTAACTCGTTCTAGATGTAACCATAATATAAAACTTTCAAGCTTACAAGATTTTTGTGCTTCTCGCCACTGAATAGAGATGATCTTTTAGGTCCTTTTCATAAAGAGAATTCATTTTTTCAAGCAGGATCCCTCGGGCATGCAATCTCTGCTCCTCGGATGTTGCTCGAAACACATCTGCAAACATGTCAGGAAGGTTTTCTCTGACCCACCCGTCTAACACAAAATATCGCTTTTCGTTTATCCATATTGTCTTGTCTACATTCCGGTCCACTTCCTGATTAAACATTCCAGTTTCAACTCTATCAATTAGCATGAATATACAATTATCGGGATCAGGATCGTAAAGAACCTCAGAGGGCCTTCCTTTTCCATGTCCTGATTCGACGCGATCAATCAAGCCTACTGGACGTATATAAAAACCATTTACATGAATCTTACTCCCATTTACATTTTGAATTCTCCCAATAATTAGCCTAACTTCACCTCCATCTTTTTGAACTACAAAAACATATTCGCCGGAATGAATTTTACCTTTTCCAAATACTTTTCCAAACATATTGACAATTTTAACAAGAATTATTTAAAATATTATCTTTTCTAGACTGGACTTCATATTGTAGGGTTGCAAGATAGGCGCTAACTTACAAGGATTATTCTTCAGGTTAGTCTAGCGGCCTAACCAAGGTACCGTATTAGAGTTGTATCTCTACACGCACTATACTGGTCTTGATTTTCTGACTACATTTATTAATATGAATAGGAACCATAAAATGGGATAAAATTTTGCAAAGATTTGACGAGTTAGATATGCGGATATTATCAGAACTGAGTAAAGATGCAAGTATTTCAGTTCCACGGCTCAGCAAGAAGCTGAACATAAATGCATCGGTTTTGTATAGCAGAATAAAACGTCTTGTTAAGCGTAATTTAATTGAAAAGTTTACCGTTATAGTCAATGAAGAAATGCTGGGGATTAGCGTCAAAGCTACAGTTGGTATTAACAGAGACCCAAAATTGAAAGAACCCATCCATTCTGAGTTAGTAAAAATTCCCCAGGTTAGAACACTATCTGAGGTCACGGGAAGATTTGACATTATAGTTAGCCTGAATGCACGCACGTTAGAAGAACTGCACAACGTTGTTATTGAACGAATTGGAAAAATTGAAGGGGTTCAAAATACTGAAACGTTTGTAGAAATGCAAAGGACTGAAAAAGAGCCAATGTACGCTGTTAAGACATCCCTAACAAGGTAATGGTTAACACAACTAGATAATATCTAGAGGCAATACGTTCAAATAAGACTAGGGCTGACGTTAGTCAGCCTACTTGATAAGTGTGCCTATTCTGGTTATCGCGCGACGCAAAGTAATTGAAATACTTCAGACATTGAAACTAGCAAAAAAAACCAGTAAAGAAGATTATACTACACACCTACGTCTTGTACTTCTCAGTGTGGGCGCGGTAGGAGGAGTAGGTTTCATAATAAAATTGATTGCCGAATTTATGACATTTGGTGGCGGAAGACAATAGATTGGGTATTCAAATATACTGCAGTGCCTGAGCTCATAGCCAGAAGTATATTCAAGAAATACCTCCACAAACGCGTCCTAAAAATTTTTTCGATGGCACGGATCAATTCTATTTGTTGTTATCCACTTACACTGGATACGAAGTATTTTAATCACCGTTGATCCTATTCAAATCACTGCATTGGTTGGTAGGATAAGTCTAGATGAGCCTAAGACAATAGCTACATTAGGATCTCATAGCGCGCTTCAAATCCTAAAGGGTGCAAAGGACGAAGGTTTTGAGACTTTACTGATTTGTGAGGAAAAAAGACTTAGCCTCTATAAACGGTTTAGATTTATAGATGAAATTTTGGCTATAAGACATTATAATGAGCTTTTGGATACTAAGTGTCAGCAACGTCTCCATGATGCAAAGTCAGTCCTAGTTCCGCATGGAACGATGATTGCTTATTTTACATATCAAGATATAGAAAACATGTCCGTACCAATTTTTGGAAATAGAAAGATCCTGCAATGGGAGTCTGATAGAAATCTTAAACAGAAATTGATGAATGTATCGCAGTTGACTACACCGAAATTAGTTCAACGTAAAGAGTGTATTGATAGATTATGTATTGTCAAATTACATGGGGCAGCAGGAGGACGGGGATATTTTTTGGCATGGAACAAGGAAACCTTTGAAGAAAATGCCAGATCACTATTAAATCAAAGACGAATAAGAAGCGAAGACGACCTATTTATCCAGGAGTATATAATTGGAGTTCCAACGTATCTGCAGTTTTTTTATTCTCCAATAAATAGGCAAATTGAGTTTTTGGGTGCAGACATAAGATACGAATCTGATATCGATAGCATAGGGAGAATTCCAGCCAGACAGCAGCTTTCAGTAAATCTTGAACCATCCTATAATGTAATCGGTAATATTCCTCTTGTCTTGAGAGAGTCATTGCTTGAAGGAGTTTACGCAATGGGAGAACGGTTCGTAAAAGCATCAGAGGACCTTGTACCTCCCGGGGTGACCGGCCCATTTTGTCTAGAGGGCGTATATGATAAGGAAGGAATTTTCACGACATTTGAATTTTCTGCTAGAATTGTTGCGGGAACTAACCTCTACATCACTGGCTCGCCGTATTCTGAGTTAATATATGATAAACCAATGAGTACTGGAAGAAGAATCGCACACGAAATTAGGGTAGCAAATGAAAGGGGGCTTCTCAAACAAATATTTACTTAAGTTGTGGAGCTCTTGAGCAGCTGAAAAAAAAACTATTCCGCAGATGTTAATGTATGAAATGTAAGATAGTAATGTCTTATGAAAGGTAATTGATATTAAACAAAGTAAAAACAGATGGATCGATTAATATTAATGGAATTGAATGTCCATATCAGATCGTCATAGTCTTATCTACATGGATTTAGGATGTGATTGAAATTCAGAAAATGGTCGGTTATAAATCTATGGATAATAAATGTATCACTGCCCTTTAAGTATTGGTGATCTATAAACTGACAAAATTGCTAAAGAAAGATATAATTTTATTTTGTTATTATTATAACAAAAGCCCCTATGTTGATCTCCCATATTTCAGATATTCACCTAGGATATTCACAATTTAACTTAGTCGAACGAGAACGTGATATTTATGATGCCTTCGACGAAGCAGTAGATAGATCAATATCTGAACATGCAGATTTGGTCCTTCTGGCTGGAGACATTTTTCATACACCAAGGCCAAGCGGATCCTCAATCGTTAAACTAGCTGAGGAGCTGAAGAAATTCAGAGAGGCTACTATACCAGTCTATTTTATTCTGGGGGAGCACGACATAAGTCGGATGAAGGATACACCGGTACCATACCTTTTTCACAATATGAAGCTGGCTAAGCGGCTAGAGGATAACCAACCAATACGTGAGGGAAAACTAGCATTATTTGGGTTCAATAAGGAAAGAAGAAGCAATATGGAAAATTTACTACAAAAGTTTCAAACAGCGCAAAGGCTTGCAAAGCAACAAAAGGAAACTTATGATTCAAAAAATATCCTTGTGTTGCATCAGGGCCTACTCGAATTCAATAAGTTCGCCGGAGAACTAAGTTGTATTGACCTTCCAAGGGGATTTGATTATTATGCGATGGGTCACTATCACGATCATATCGAAGAAACCTTTAGCCATATTAAAGGGGCAGAACAGATGGGACTTATTGCATACCCTGGTTCCCTTGATTTGACCCCAAGTGACGGGCTAAAAGACATCGAAAAGGGATTCTTTTTGACAGATATGTCAGCACACGAGCCAATGGCTAACTGGATAAAGCTGGAAAATCGTAGACCAATATTAACATGTGAAACAAACTACAAAGCCTTGCATGATGAAATTTCTGCACTTATAAAAAGAGCTAAAAATTGCAAAAAAAAACCCATAATTGTATTAAAAATACTGGGAGAGAAAATAAACTCAAAAGTGGTCGCCACAGATCTGACTAGGTTAAATGAATCCTGTTTGCATTATGTATGGCATGTAGCAGAAAAGAATGACTTATCTCAGGAGCTCTATGATGCTAAGCCTGTGGATATTGACGGAGAATTGTACAGACTAACAAGAGAAACATTAGACTCTGAAGAATTGGCCGCCTTTGCTATTAATGAGATTCTTCCTGCTGCATCAACAGGGGATTTGCGAACGGTCTTAGACATAGTATGGAAAGTGTATAATAACAAAAAAAAGAAGAATGGATTGTTATCTCCTGATAGTGATCCAAATGAGTGATCCAAATGACAATAATTAATTGATAACACGAGGAGAATATTATTAGCGCATGATTAAGGCCATTGAACTGGAGAATTTCATTTCTCATAATATAACGCAACTTACATTTAATCAGGGAATCAGCGTATTCGTAGGGCATAATGGCTCTGGTAAATCGAGTATTATAGATGCTATTACCTTTGCTTTGTACGGACAGCATACTAGAAAGACAAACAAAAACCTTGTTCGTAGAGGATCTGAATCTTCATCTCTGAATGTAAGATTCTCCGTTGGTTCAAAAGAATATAATGCTCATAGGCAACTTGGGAACAATGGACAATCCCTATTTGCCAGGCTTGATGAAGTTTTAGATCCCGGAAAAAACACTCTGGTCTCCGGGGAAAGAAAGCAATTTGGAGATTCCATGAGCGGAGAAATTGGCAAGATCCTAGGTATTGATTATAAAAAACTAAGGGCGGCGGCAATAGTGCAGCAAGGTGAGCTGAGTAGTATTATTGACTCACAACCCAAAGAGTTCAAGGAATTACTTAATAGCTTGATAGGTATCGATAGATTAGACAATGCATATCTTTCTATGTACGAGGTGGTCGACCGTTTTAGAGAAAGATTGAGAGATAATAATGGAGGATTTGATGACAAGCAGATCGCATCTATCAAAACAGCCATTAATAGCAAGATGGCAGATTTGGGGGATGCAGAAAATCAGTTTTCAAGATTACAGGCCCAGAAATATAATCTGAGTGAACAGATTGTTAATACTGAAAACGAAATACAACGAATGGAGCCCCTCATACTACAGGCTAGGGAACTACATGCTATGGAGGATTCTATAGTCAAGTATGTTAGGGGGAAAAGGGAATCTATAGCACAAGAGATAGTCAAGCTGGAAGGACTCATAAATGAAGCTCGTAAATCCCTAAAAATGATTTCCGATAAAGAAGAGGTTAAAATAAACTCACAGATGGTAAGGGCAGAGCTTGAGGATCTCGAAAATAGAATTGTATTAAACGAAGGAGAAAATGGTAGGTTGAGAGGCGTTTTGGAGTGTGCGAAAAGAATTGAGATTAAAGATGATGGAAAATGCCCATTGTGTGGTTCCCCGGTTCATATCGAAATTCAAAAAATATTTGATCCAGACAATATTAAAGCAGATATTAGAAGGAAAATCACCGAACGTGAGAAAATGCTGGCTGAAAAGATCGGTTTAAAGAGAGAAGAAAAGATTATGGAAGAAAAAGAGAAAAAAATCGAATCAGCGGAAAAGTTTATTGCTTCATTGAATATTGAAGGTCCTAAGAGTATATCAGATTTAGAATTAGAATTTCAGGGCAAAAAAAATGATCTTGTCAAAGTTCCTGAAATCCTCACCAAAGTAGACGACCCTCGGCAGTTGGAAATAGATGACTTTTCAAGATCATTGGCTAAAAAAGTTACTGAGTTGAGAAAGCATGTTGAAGGTTTGAAGATGCAAGAATATACAGATTCAAAGCTAAGAAGAACAAGATTATCAAATGAGCTTCTAGAGATTAATACCAAGCTAGGCGCAATAGGAGTTATTATTAAGGAATGCAAGAATACTATAAATACTTCGAAAAAAATCCTATCTGAACTGGAATTAGCTGCAGAATTGCTTACTGACCTTGAAAATATCAGGTCTCGAGTGTTTAATAGGGATGGACCGGTGGCATTAAGCCTCAGGTCTTGGGCGCTGAAAGTTCTGTCAGCAAAGGCTTCAGAGCTTCTTTCTATGTTTAAGATTGGAATATCAAGAATAGATCTTGCTGAAAAAGCCCGAGATGTACAAATAGTTTGCTATGGTACGTTTGGAGACGTAGATATGGATTCTCTTAGCGGGGGTGAAAAAGTTGCAGTTGCACTCGCCTTGAGGTTAGCAATTGCACAAATGCTGAGTTCAAATAAACTAGATTTCATCATTTTGGATGAACCAACAATACATTTAGACGAGGAAAGAAGAAAGTCTCTTGTAAGGATAATATCTGACTCCTTTAAAGAGGGGTTAGGACCTTTATCTCAGATTATAATTATCACACATGATGCCGAAATATTCGAGGATTCTGAGGTCGACGGAGTATATAGATTCACTATGAGCGCAAATGGATCGATTGTAGTATCAGAATAGCAATTGTTTTTGACAGATTGCTATCAGTTAATAAGCCTCTCAAAATTTGCTACTTTAAGAGTTAGGTAAAATGAAATCCCCCTCCTTTCCTGACTCATCCTCAGCCGCCTGTCATTTTGGTAAATTTATTTTTTCTCTTTATGGTTGAAATATATTCAAGGTTTGCAAGTGCAACTAGGGCTGATTCCCTTACCTCTTCACTTGAATCACCCAATGCGTCTATCAGTGTCGCCTTTGCTTTTTCCGATCCTATAACTCCTAGAGCAATAGCTGCCTCATGACGAACAAAAAAGCTAGGGTCAGATTCTACCGCCTGTGATAGTGGTTTTATACAGCTTTCAAAACCAAGCTGTCCTAGAGAAAATGCTGCCTCATGTCTTACAAGAGCATCTGAGTCGTGTTCAAGTACGTGGCTCAAAGATTCTATCGAGTCTTCTGCAGCGATATCTGCAAGGATACAGACAGCTCTTGTTCTTATGATGTGATTTGGGTGATTCAACAAATTTTCGAAATATTTACTGTTCTTATCTTCGTAGTATTTTTCCATTTCTGCCAACAATTTTATTATAGTCTCTGATATTGAGGAAAGGGCACCATTCTCAATCTGATTGCGATGCACAAAGAGGGACCTAGATATTACTTCTTTTATTGTTTCTGATAAGGATGTGAGAATACCAACAGATTCTTATACGAGGTTAAAACTATGACTTCCAAATAGATATGCGGCTGAGATATTGGAGACTTGCAGCCGAAGATGTTTTACGGGCAACATATCCTCCCGAAAAGGCTAATCATTGGGAAATCAAGTGTATGCAAGGAGAGTATCAGCATTTTGGTGTTTTCTGGTACCGATATGGCACCCCATTTGACAAAGAGCCTATTCATGGAATCTGTTTTTACTACAATGAAATTCCTGAAGAATCCATACAAACACTCAAGGATTTTTTGGGCAGTAAATTTGGAGGAACTCTGATTCGCAGAAAGACAAGAGTATTCCTCCAGGGATCTCAAGAATTTTCAGATCCCAAATCAATAGGGATACTTGCAAAGGAGATAAGTACTAAGTTTAGTGCTCCTACGGAGGTTACTATCGAGTTTGAAAAAGTAACCCAGCAAGAGCAAGAGCAGAATGAGTTTAACATGCCTCCGAAAAAAGCGTTGCCTATAGCTGGAATAGATTAACTAGTTTATCTTTGGAGGCACACACTTATTCCCTGAACACATTCATATCCATGCTTAGAAGACGTAACGTAGTTTCTTGTTTATTGAGAAGTGTAGGTAAAGGTAAATTGTAAATAGATCATGGTCCCTAGAAAGTTTGAATGGACGGCCATAATAATGATAATAGTGAGAATGAAAATAACCATTCAGTACATTCTGAAGGGAAAAATCTTTTGCAACAGATGAAAATTCAAGATTACAATCGTTGGAGGATGGAAAACTTGACTATAAAACCCAATATTAGTGGCGAGAACTTTTCGGGTAAGGATTTATCAGGGGCTTATCTTAATGGGGCAAACTGCACTCAGACTAATTTATCGTACTGCAATTTAACCAACACAAATTTGGTTCAGGCAGACCTTAGCAGGGCAGATCTAAAAGGCGCGAATTTGAATAATGCATTCTTAATGTATAGTGACATGAAAGAATGCAATCTCGCTAATGCTGACCTAACGAAAACAAACTTCATGTGGGCAAATCTTCAGGGCTCTAACCTAACCAACTGTACAATATCGAGAACCAATTTCGTTGAAGCAAATCTGACAAATGCAAAACTACCGAATGTGGACAAGATAGCAGCATATATAAAATATGCTAAACTTGAAGGAACTGTTTGGGCGTAACTAAGGTAATCCGTTGACATAGAGAACTACTTCAAACATGTGTATATGCACAGATATGCAAATATGATATCGTATAGATCCTTTTTATCTTGTGAGTAGGTAGATTCAACATGAGAGATGAGGTTTCATCGCTAGAATCTTAAGTCTCCTTACTTACTTGCAAACGAAAAATGTTTAATATTCTCTGATTGGTGACTATGGCATTGGTTATAGACAAGGTCCGAACCATCAAGATGCTTGGCAAATGGTCAGGCAACAGACTTGTAGGGCGTAGGCTTCCACTAGTTGGTGTTTTTAGCCTAACACACTATTGCAATTTCTATTGTCCTATGTGTCCATTTGGAGACCCAGATAAGAACAATCAAATTAAATTGGCTAAGAATAATGATCTTTCAACCGATCAATGGAAACTGATTTTTGACAAAGTATCACGACATTGCATTTGGACTATTGTTGAGGGCGGGGAACCAACTAGTCGTCCTGATTTTATGGAGCTTGTTGAATATTTGTATCAGTTAAGAATGCCTGTCACTCTGATTTCTAATTGTTCCTTACTTCACACTATAGATCTTCAAGAATTAAGGAAGTACATTCAGTTTATGACTTGCAGTATCGATTCTGTATTTGAAGAATCTTACTGCAAAGTCCGTGGAGTTTCTCCCTACATCTTTCGGAAGGTAATGGAAAACCTAGATCTTTTGACGGAGTATAAAGTTCCGCACTATTTCAATAGTGTCATTACAAAATACAATACTAAAGAATTTATTGACCAGTCATATTTCGATAAGGCTCTCGACCTTGGATCTAATGCAGTCTCTTTTACTTTCGTTGAGGACAGATCAGATGTTAGCTATTCTCTTCTCCCTGATCGTCAAGAAATGGTTGAAGTATGTAAGAGCATACTTGACTACCAAAAAAAGCATACTTCTCCTCAAGTAATGATTCCTCCTCAGTATTTTGAACAAATAATAAAGTACGGAAGAGGCATGTTTGATGAATGCGGAGTATGGAAAAGCATATTTGTTAATGGTAATGGCACAGTAATGGTTCCATGCTGGAAATTTAACGGCAAAGAGAATACATATAGTCTTTTAGAACACAGTATAGAGGAAATATGGAGTCTACCGGAGTGGGAAATAGCCAAGACTTGCCATGACTGTCAAGTTCTAGGCTGTATATGGTACTCCTCACAACCCACTACAACATTTGCCCGAAATTATATGAAAGGTTTATCAAAAATGATTAGTCAGCACACATCCAATAAGCATCAAGTAATAGCATTATCTTAAGATACATCATTATTTGTTCTTTAAACTAATAACAAAAACAAAACAATTATTTATTTAAACAATATCAAAAAACATAACGTCAATATGTCAATACGCAAACCTATACTCATAGTTGATGATAATGATGATTCTGAAACCGCTATGAAGCTGTTTGACAAAAAAAGTATAGAATACGTACAATACCACGTAGATAAACTCGTTGGTGGTTGTTGCGGCGGAGCGAGTGATGACACCGGTACTCTGAGTACGGTGACAGCGCCTGCAGTCATTGCACCAGAAGGCATATTCAAGGGGCTAGACCGTATAAAAAACTACTTCGATTTGGAAAGAAGGTATTATGAAAGTGAAAGTGCATACTGGTAGCATTCATTGCTTAGTCCTCTCTCTCCTTATCATCTTAGCTCATCATCTTATGAATTTCTGTCTGTATTATGCTTTCCTTACTTCTCTACAGTTCCCCCTACGTTATGGTCGTTGGAGCCGCGCTTAAATGACACCTTTTTTTCAGGTTCGACTTGTATAGTAGTATGACTTATTCCATAATTTTCTATCAATTTTCTATTTATTGCTTGTACGACCTTATTGGCTTCACTAAGGATCTCATCTGGTACCACGATATGCCCGCTTAACGCATTCATGCCACTAGTGATTGTCCACACGTGCAAATCGTGTACATCTAGCACTTTTTCTGTTTTCATTATTGAATCGCGTATTTCTTCCATATCGACATGGGAAGGGGCTCCCTCGAGCAATATGTAGGCGCTGTCTTTGGCTATTGTATAACCGCTTCGGGCTATAAACGCGGCTATTAAGAAGGCAACCATAGGATCTAGAGCATGAATCCCAGTAAAGTACGTAATTATTCCCACACATATTACTGCAATTGAAGATATTGTATCATATAGCACATGCGAGAAGGCGCTTTTGACATTTAGGCTATTTTCCTTGTCGTAGATTAGAAACTTCATTATTACCAAATTCCCTGCTAGTCCTATCGCAGCCAAGATCATCACCAATAGGGCGTCAATGGGACTAGGAGTGTATAACTTCTGGTACGCTTCCACAACTATCCACACAGAAATAGCACATAGCAAAATACCATTGGCCATTGAGGCT
>Ga0126304_10001472_pt1 | contig 11103 bp, 11 predicted proteins | sample Plot25_FD_92538 | JGI IMG/M metagenome (GOLD analysis project Ga0126304, IMG submission 92538) | Serpentine soil microbial communities from UC McLaughlin Reserve, CA, USA - Plot25 | ecosystem: Environmental > Terrestrial > Soil > Grasslands | place: USA: UC McLaughlin Reserve, Lake County... | reverse complement strand
TGCGCAAGATCTTCCGTCCCGAGCTCCTCAACAGGATCGACGAGATCATCGTCTTCCACAAGCTCGAGCGCGAGGACATGCGCCACATCATCGAGATCCAGATAAAGCGCCTCCGCCAGCAACTCGTCGAGCGCGACGTGACGATCGAGTTCACTGACGAGGCCCTGGACAAGCTCGCAGAAGAGGGCTACGACCCCGCCTTCGGGGCGCGCCCCCTGAAGCGCGTGCTGCAGCGCATGATCGAAGACCCCATGAGCGAGATGATCCTGCGCGGCGAGGTCCCCAACGGCTCCAAGGTGATAATAGAGACGAACGACAAGACCTCGGAAGACATAAACGAGGAAGAGTCCATAGTCGACATCAAGGTCACCCAGCCCAAGGAGATCGTCAAGGTCGAATCAGAATAGGCAAACCTCAACGAGCTAGAAGAGGGCCGGGGCGCATGTCCCGGCCTTTTCTTTGCCCGCGCTCGTCGACAGCAGCATGTCGCCCAAAATGCATTTCAAGGCCGCTTGAGCATGGCGGCATTCGAGATGCGGGCAGGCCGAGGCCATCCTAAAGCCGTCATTCCTGCGAAAGCGGGAACCCCACGGGTAGAAGGATAAGTCCCGTGGTCGAAAGCTGGCTGCATCATGCCGGTAGTATTCACCCGGACTTGGTATCACTCCTCGGCACGTCTCGATCGGATACAGGGAATAAAATACAGAGTGAGGGGAATATTAGGGTTAGGAGGCCTTATCCGAACTTCGCATGCCTGATCGTGGCGGTTCGCGGAGCATGCTAGGGGGAGCTCATGAACGTCGAGATTGTAGAGGGGGAGTACGTCCCCGGTCCTGACGGGCACCCACGATGAGGGGCGCCGACCTCCCTCTCGAAGGGATAACCGTCGTCTCTCTCGAGCAGGCCGTGGCCGCCCCCTTCGCCACCCGTCAGCTCGCCGACCTCGGCGCGAGGGTCATAAAGGTCGAGCGCTCCGGCGTCGGGGACTTCGCCAGGGGTTACGACGAAACGGTCAGGGGCATGTCCAGCCACTTCGTCTGGCTCAACCGCTCCAAGGAATCGCTGGCCCTCGACCTGAAGGAAGATGAGAACAAAGAGATCCTGCGCCGCCTCGTGGCCCGCTCCGACGTCGTAGTCCAGAACCTCGCTCCTGGCGCGGCCGGGCGCCTCGGCTTCGGCGCAGAAGACCTGAGGGCAGAGCATCCGCATCTGGTGTACTGCTCTGTCTCGGGCTATGGTGAGGGTGGACCTTACACCCAGAAGAAGGCCTACGATCTGCTCGTGCAGTGCGAGGTGGGCCTGGTTTCCATCACAGGCACCCCCGAGACGCCTTCCAAGGTCGGACTCCCCGCCGCGGACATCGCCGCGGGGATGTACGCCTACTCCGGCATCCTCTCAGCCCTCTTCCGGCGCGAGAGGACGGGAGAGGGCGCGACTCTGGAGGTCTCGATGCTGGAGGCGCTCGCCGAGTGGATGGGCTTCCCGGCGTACTTCACCGGGTACGGCGGCGAGGAGCCCCGGCGTAGCGGCGCTTCGCACGCCGCGATAGCGCCCTACGGGCCGTTCGCATGCGGGGATGGCGAGATCGTATTCCTGGGTATTCAGAACGAACGCGAGTGGAAGAGATTCTGTGAGGAAGTCCTGGGGCGCGAGGGGATGGCAGAAGACGACCGCTTCGACAAGAACTCCAGGCGCGTCGAGAACCGTGACGAACTGCACGCCGAGATAGAAGAGGCCTTCTCCAGTCTCTCCTCGGAGGAGGCTATAGAGAGGCTCGAAGGAGCCGGGGTGGCCAACGCCAGGATGCGCACCGTGCGGCAGTTCCTGGATCACCCTCAGCTGGAGGCGCGAAACCGCTGGCGCGAGTTCGGCTCGCCGGTGGGTCCATTACGCGGGCTCCTACCCCCGGCCACCCTGGCCGGCGCGGAGCCGGTTATGGCCACCATACCCGAGGTCGGGGAGCATAACGATAAGCTCCTCGCGGAGCTCGGCTACAAGCATTCACGATAATCCACTACGATCGTCTCACGACGGGAACCGCCGTCCGCCGGTACGGCCAAGTACAGGAGCAGGCGGAAGATTCACCTCCGCCAGGCGGAGACCTCAACTTTTGCGACTGTGTCTCTCGAACCAGCGAGTAATACGTTCAGTGTCCATTCCTTCCTCGGCTACGCTCACGGCGAAATCCTCCAGATCCTGTTGATCTGCTTCTAGCCCGTATCCGAAGGTTTCGAGTAGGTACGCCGCGGCGTACATCGCAGTCCTCTTGTTGCCGTCGACGAACGGGTGCCTCCGGATTATCGACTCCGCCAGAGCAGCCGCCTTGTCGAAAGGTGAAGGGAAGTGATCTCGCCCGAAAGATGAGCCCCAGGGTCGCGCTACCGCAGCGTAAAGGGACTCGGAATCACGCACTCCCTCTGAGCCTCCGAACGCCGCGACGGCGACAGTGTGCAAAAAGAGTACGTTCTCTGCAGTAGGACGCACTCCTATCGCTGCGCGAGGTTCCTTAGCGCCGTGTCATACTTCTTCGTGAAACGGTGGGCGAACTCGAGCAAGTCATCCGGTGGACCCTGTTCGACGCGCCGGACGCGAATGCTCGTGCCTTCGGAGGTGACCTCTACCTCCGCATCAGGCCCCAACCTTAGCTCCTCCAACATCTCTGGCGGAATGAACAGGGCCACCGATCCCCCCACCTTCTTCAACCGTCTCCTGGTCTCCATGCCCTGCCTCCGAGTTAGGTAGTAGGTTAAACAAAGTTTAACATCGTCTGCCCGGATAGCAAGAGGCAGTAGTGAGATGCGCCGCTTGACCTTCTGTTTGCTGTACTTTTGCGGCGATCCAGTACAATCGGGGTGTGGCTACGAAGACGCTATACACCTGCTCTAATTGTGGACATTCCGAGCCCAAGTGGCTCGGGCGTTGCCCTGATTGTGGGGAGTGGAGCACCTTCGTCGAGGAGGTGCGCGAGAGCAAGAAGGTGGTCGGCTTTGCGGAGCGGGCGACGAGGCAGAAGGCTCGGGTCGCGGGGAGGACGCTGGCCCTGAGCGAGGTGCCCGTCGTCGAGGGCGGGGGCAGGATGGACGCCGGAGTGGGGGAGCTGAACAGGGTCCTCGGCGGTGGGATCGTACCAGGCTCCATGGTCCTCGTCGGGGGAGAACCGGGTGTGGGGAAGAGCACGCTCTTGCTCCAGGTCATGGGACATGTGGGGGAGGGGTGCCTCATGGTCTCCGGCGAGGAGTCGCCCCGGCAGGTGGCCCTGAGCGCCCGCCGGCTCGGTGTCGAGGGCAGGGGTTTCAGGGTCCTCTCCGAGACCGACGTGGACATCATCGAGGCGACCATTCTGGAGGAGCGGCCGAGGGCCGTGGTGGTGGATTCTATCCAGACGCTCTACTCCCCGGAGCTCTCGGGGGCACCCGGCGGCGTCGGGCAGGTTCGCGAGTGCGCGGCGAGGCTCATGCGGCTGGCCAAGAGCGAGGGGATCGCCGTGATCCTCGTGGGACACGTGACTAAGGAGGGGTCCATAGCGGGCCCGCGCGTCCTCGAGCACATGGTAGACACCGTGCTCCAGTTCGAGGGGGACCGGTTCCAGAGCTTCCGGGTCCTCAGGGCCCTCAAGAACCGCTTCGGGTCGACCAACGAGGTTGGGGTCTTCGAGATGACGGGCCGCGGGATGGTCGAGGTCGAGGACCCTTCCGCGTTCTTTCTATCGAAGAGGGAGGAGGAAGTACCACCAGGGGTCGTTACGGTCTGCCTCCTGGAGGGGACGCGGCCTATGCTGGTGGAGATAGAGAGCCTCGTCGCGCCGAGCCCCCTCGCCAACCCGCGGCGGATAGCCAACGGGGTGGATACGGGAAGGGTCAACATGCTCTGCGCTGTGCTGAGCCGCAGGGCAGGACTCGCGGTCCAGGATCAGGACGTGTACGTCAACGTCACGGGCGGGGTGCGGGTCGAGGAGCCCGCAGCCGACCTCGGGGTGGCGCTCGCCATCGCTTCGGCGATGCGGGACAAGCCCGTCGGCAAGGGAACAGCATGCTTCGGGGAGGTCGGGCTCACGGGGGACGTGCGCTACGTCGCGGGCGGGCCGAGGAGGACCTCCGAGATGGCCAAGATGGGCTTCAGTCGTATAATCAGGCCGGAGAGTAGGTCGGATAGCCCGGAACAGACCGGTGGAGGGGCCCGTAGGGAGGCAAGTGTCGTGGAAGTGAGCACCCTGGAGGAAGCCGTGGCGGTGGCGATGTTATGAGTCCCCAGCGGCGACATTTGCCTGCCGAGTTGGCCCGCGCGCTGGAGCTGGTGGCCCCTGGCACGGATCTCAGAAACGCCATAGATAACGTCATCAGGGCCCACAACGGCGCCCTGATCGTCTTCGACAACCCTGAGAAGTTAGAGAGCCTCGGCATCATCTCGGGGGGGATGAAGGTCGAGGTGGAGTTCGCGCCGATGCGCCTCTACGAGCTTGCCAAGATGGACGGCGCTATCGTGGTCTCCCCTGATATCTCCGCCATACACTACGCCAACGTCCAGCTTAGCCCGGATCCCTCCCTCGATTCCGAGGAGACAGGGATGCGCCACCTGGCCGCGCACCGCACCGCGCAGCAGACGGGCAGCCTCGTTATAGCAGTATCCGAGCGCAGGAGGGTGGTCAGCCTCTACCAGGGTTCCTACGGTCCGCACGTCCTCGAGGACATAGGCGTCGTGCTTTCCAAGGCGAACTCGGCCATCGCGACGCTCGAGAAGTTCACCAGGAGGCTAAGGGAAGAGGCCAGGAACCTGACCGTGCACGAGTATGACGGTGCTGTGACGCTGCGGGAAGTCGTGGGCGCCGTCGGCACCTTCGAGTACTCGGCCAGGATCGCCGAGGAGATAGAGGCTTACGTGAGGGAGCTGGGTAGCGAGAGCCGGCTGGTCGAGATGCAACTCGAGCAGGCCGTCCACGGCGTTCCGGAACAATACGAGGCCCTGCTCAGGGACTACGTCGCCGCAGGGGCCGACTACAGGGTGGTCAGAAAAGAGCTGAAGACGCTCTCGCCCGAGCAGCTCTCGGATCAGGCGGAGATCGCCAGGGTTCTGGGCTACAGCTCGGCCGGCCAGTTGGAGGAGATGTTCATCAAGCCCCGCGGATATCGTCAGCTCGAGCGTGTGCCGCGCCTGCCGCGCAGGGTCGCGGAGAGCCTCATCAGGGAGTTCGGCTCTCTAGAGGAACTCCTTGAGGCGACGGAGGAGGAACTCGACGAGGTAGAGGGGGTCGGTCAGGCGCGCGCCCGCACCATCCAGCGCGGACTCGAGCGCCAGCGCGTTCTGGAGACCATGGGCGAGGTTTCCTGAGGTTGGAGTCTCCTTGGCAGGAGGACGGCCCGAGATAGAGGACTTTAGATCAGCGATCGCGCTCGTGCTCGCCGGCGGTACGGGCCGCAGGATGGGCCGTCCCAAGCAATTCATCGAGCTTCTCGGCATGCCGGCCCTCCACTACACTTTGCGCGCTTTCGAGGAATCCCCGGAGATCGCCAGGATCTACGCCGTCGGCGAAGGGCGGAAGATCGACGCCCTCGCCAGGGAGGCGGGCATAACCAAGTACGCCGCCTGTGCCGAGCCTGGCGAGGCCCGTTCCTTGTCCACCAGGAGCGGCCTGCTCCTCTGCCAGGAAGACCCCGAAACGATCGTACTGGTGCACGATGGGTCGCGTTGCCTGGTCACGCCCGACCTTATAGAGCGCGTGATACGGGCGGCAGGCGGCGACGGCCAGCCTGACGGCGTCGTCCCCGGGCTTCCCGTCTCGGACACCATCAAGGTCGCCAGGAAGGGCACCGTCGCCGAGACTCTGGACAGGACGAATCTGTGGGCGATCCAGACTCCCCAGGCGTTCCGCCTCGGCCTGCTGCGCCGTCTCCACGACTCGTCGGAGGAATTGCTCCTCGCCGCCACCGATGACGCCTTCCTGGTAGAGCGGGAGGGAGGCCGGGTCGAGATCGTCGCGGGAGAGAAGACCAACATCAAGTTGACCTCCCCCGAGGATCTCGTGTTCGCCGAGGCCATACTCGCCTTGCGCGAAGGCGCCGTCAGGGAGGCCCTGCCCTGATGCGCGTCGGTCTCGGCGTCGACGTCCACGCCTTCGCCGCGCCGGACGAAGGACGCAGGCTCGTCCTCGGGGGGGTCGAGATCCCCTCCGACCGAGGCCTCCTCGGACACTCCGACGCCGACGTGCTCGCCCACGCCATATCCGACGCCCTCCTCGGGGCCGCCGGCCTCGAAGACATCGGCCACTACTTCCCCGACACCGACGAGCGTTACAGGGACGCTGACTCTATCGAGTTGTTGCGCGAGGTCCGCACTCTCGTCGAGGAGTCGTGGGAAGTAGCCAACGTCGACGCCGTCGTGATCTGCGAGCAGCCCAAGATCAGGGACCACAGGGAGGCCATGAGGAAGAACCTTGCGGCCGCTCTAGGGATAGAAGAGTCCCGCGTCGGCGTGCGCGGCACGACGACCGAACGTCTGGGCTTCCCCGGAAGGAACGAGGGCATAGCCACCCAGGCGGTGTGCCTGCTGGAACGGCGTTGAGCAGGGTCAGGGTCCGTTTCGCCCCAAGCCCGACGGGGCTACTCCACCTCGGCGGTGCGCGCACCGCTATCTTCAATTACCTCTTCGCCAGGCATTACGGTGGGAATGTGATCCTCCGTATCGAGGACACGGATAGGGAGAGGAGCAGACCCGAGTTCGAGAGGGCGCAACTCGAAGACCTCGCCTGGCTCGGGCTCACCTTCGACGAGGGCCCTTACCGCCAGAGTGAGCGCGGAGAACTCTACGAGCGGGCCACCGCGCGTCTGCTGGATGCCGATCTCGCTTACGAGAGCACGGACGAGTCGGGCAGGAGCGCCATCTACTTCCGTCCTCCCGCGCGTAGCGGTAGCTTCGTCGATGAGTTGAGGGGGGAGGTGACGTTCGGAAGCGTGGAGGACTTCGTGATCAGGAAGTCCGACGACACCCCTTCGTACAACTTCGCCGTCGTCATCGACGATCTGGAGCTGGGGATCACGCACGTGATCAGGGGCGAAGAGCATCTCTCCAATACGGCCCGCCAGGCTCTACTCTACAGGGCTCTCGGTGCGACGGAACCCCGGTTCGTCCACCTCGGCGTCATCCTCGGTCCCGACGGCAAGAAACTCTCCAAACGTCACGGCGCCGCGAGCATCGCCGACTACCGCACACAAGGATACCTGCCAGAAGCGCTGGTCAACTACCTCGCCCTCCTCGGCTGGAACCATCCGCAAGGGAAGGAGGAGTTCACAGACCTGGATGAGATCTCGCACGAGTGGGACCCTTCTCGCCTAGGCAGGAGCCCGGCGACCTTCGACCCCGACCGTCTCCTGTCTTTCGATGCCAGCCACATCCGGCGCCTGCCCGCCGAGGAGCTCCGCCGGCGCCTAGAGCCCTTCCTCGAAGAGCCCCTACCGTGCGGCCGGGAAGCTGCGGCGCTCGAGGCCTTGAGAGAAGATATGAGAACCCTCTCGGAGGCGCCGCGCCTGCTGCGTGGGATCACTGACCCCGTAGATTCCGCCTTGTTCGTAGAGGAACTACAGGAATCGAGCATCGAGGTCTTCGCACACGCCGCCGCCCGACTGGAGGGCCGTGAGTTCGGGGGTGTGGAGGAGGCGCGGGAGTTCGTCACGGGACTCCGCGCCTGGGCGAAAGAGCAGGGGATCAAGACCAGGGATCTCCTGCATCCCCTGCGGCTCGCGCTCACGGGCAGGAACAGGGGACCCGAGATGGCTCTCCTGTTTGCGGTGTTGGGTGCCGCGGAGGCGAGAGGGCGGATACTTCGGGCGAGAGAGGCTAGACTAGGGGCATGAGCTTGCTCGTAAAGGACAGCATGAGCGGCGGGATGGTCGAGGTGGGGGAGAGTGATGGTCTCAACCTCTACATCTGCGGTCCCACCGTCTACGACCACATCCACATAGGTAACGCGCGGGCGCCCCTCTTCTGGGACGTGGTCGCCAGGTACGCGAGGAGCCGGGGTTACGACGTGACGTTCGTCCAGAACATCACGGATATAGAGGACAAGATCATAAACAGGGCCAACCAGGAAGGGGTCTCCTGGCAGGAGATCGTAAGCCGCTACACCGATTCCTTCCACGAGCGGCTCGAGATGCTCGGCATAGGGATGCCCGACATCGAACCGCGGGCCACCGAGCACATCCCCGAGATGATTTCCTTGATAGCGGAGCTGATAGAAAGAGGCCACGCCTACGCCCCCGAAGAAGCCGGCGGCGACGTCTACTACGCCGTTGGGAGCTTCCCTCCTTATGGCGCCCTGAGCCACCAGCGTCCCGAGGAGATGCGCGAGACGGAGAAGGGCCATACCGGCTTCAAGAGGAGCCCGCTGGATTTCGCGCTGTGGAAGGCCTCCAAGCCGGGTGAGCCTACCTGGGAGAGCCCGTGGGGACCGGGGCGTCCCGGCTGGCACATCGAGTGCTCCGCAATGGTGAGCAAGCATCTGCCCGGCGGGGCCGACATCCACGGCGGCGGCACGGACATACGCTTCCCGCACCACGAGAACGAGCTCGCCCAGAGCGCCGCGGCCCATCCCGAACTTCCTTTCGTCCGCGCCTGGGCCCATCACGGCATGGTGACGCTCGCGAACGACAAGATGGCCAAGTCTGTAGGGAACGTACTCGACGTAGAGAGAGCCGTGGAACTCTACGGTCCCAACGCCATCAGGATGTGGTTGCTCCAGAGTCACTACTCCCAGCCCATCGAGTACTCCGAGGAGATCCTGGAGGAGAAGCGTCGCTCCTACGAGCGGCTCATGCGGCTGTACCTCCAGATCTCCGGTTCGCAAAGCTCTTCAGAGCTATCAGACACCATGGCCGCCAGCCTGCGTGAGAGCTTCGACGCGGCAATACAGGACGACCTGAATACTCCAGAGGCGATCGCGACTCTTTTCGAGGTTGCCGGAAAGGCGGGGCGTGAGATCTCCACCCGCCCCGATGCTGCGGGCGAGTTCGGTTCTCTCGCCGAAGCGATAGAGGAAGTAATGACCATCTTCGGATTCGATCTTGCGCAAGAGCAATCCACCCGGGTGGAGGACGTACGCATCAGGTACTCCGAGGAGCCAGGCGCAGAGATTCTGGAGCGCGTGGCCGCACGAGAGAAGGCCAGGCTCGAGAAGGACTGGGCAACCGCCGACCGGTTGCGAGACGGGCTCCACTCCGATGGCTGGGCTGTGGAGGATACGTCCGAAGGTCCCATCCTCGGCCGCCGGTAATTGAAGCAGGAGACCATCTACGGCATAAGGCCCGTGGTCGAGGCCCTCAGGAGCGGAAGACGAAAGGTCTTCGAAGTCTTCGACGCGGTGGGAGACGAGAAGGTAGCGGAGGCCGCAGGTGCGCGCGGCGTAGAAGTGAAGCGCCCATCCAGGCAGCGGGTGGATGAGCTGGCCGGGGGAGGGGTTCACCAGGGAGTGGTGGCCCGCGTCGAACCCTATCCTTATTCCGGGCTCGAGGAGATCCTCTCCGCCCCCGAACCACTGGTACTCGTTCTCGACGGCGTCACCGACCCACGCAACCTCGGGGCCGTCCTGCGCGCCGCGGACGGTGCCGGGGCCAGCGGGGTCGTCGTTCCGAAGGACAGGGCCGTAGGGGTGACGGCCGCCGCAGTAAAGGCGAGCGCGGGGGCGAGCGAATACGTGCGCGTCGCCAGGGTGACCAACCTGAGGCGGGCCGTAGAAGCGATGAAGCGGGCCGGTCTCTGGGTCTACGCCTCCGAGACGGGCGGAACAGCTTACGCCGAGCTCGACCTCGCGGGGGGCGTGGCGTTCGTGCTCGGCAGCGAGGGGCGGGGAGTGCGGCGGCTCGTGCGCGAGGGGTGCGACGGGACGATCTCCATCCCCATGTATGGGGCCATCGAGTCACTCAACGTCTCCGTCGCGACCGCGGTCCTGGTCTACGAGGCGCGGAGGAGGCGCGGGTGGCCCTGATCCTGGACGGCTACAACCTCATCGGGGCGCTAGATCGCTACAGGGTGGCAGGGACCCTCGACGCGGCCCGCGAGCTCCTGATAAACGACGCCTTGAAGGCGGCGGGGTGGACGGGGAAGCCCCTTATCGTCGTCTTCGACGCCCACAGGGGCCCCGAACCCGAGAGGATCGAAACCCGGGCCGGCGGTGCTGTGCGTGTGATCTACAGCGCCCCGAGAGAGTCGGCGGACGACGTGATCGAACGCCTCCTCTCCAGACTGGAGGGCTCGGCCACGGTCTACACAGCGGATTTCGCCCTGCAACGCACGGCCCTTGCCCGAGGCTCTACCCGTGCCACCCCGCGCGAGTTCGCGAACCTCCTCGACGAGCTACCTGCCGTGACGAGAAGCCCCAACGTCCCGCGAAAGTCCCGTATAGGAGACCGTCTCTCGTTGGAGACCTTGCACAGGTTGGAAGAGATACGTAGGCGCGCCGCCGACTAGCACGCTTCGGCCTCCGGCCTCCGCTTGTCAGCAAATGAGGTGAAGCGATATCGGTGCGGGGATTGCGCTGTTACAATCCCAGGAACGTGCCGGCGAGTTGGTCTCGAGAAGCTCTTGGCTGAAAGCGAGGGCCGCAGGCCCGAAGCGTGCTGACAAGAGGAGGCCGCAGGCCGAAGCGCGCTGACAAGCTGGCGAAGCCAGCGCGCAGCGTGCCGCCTGCGGCGGCGCGCCCGGGTAGCTCAGAGGTAGAGCAGCCGCCTTGTAAGCGGCCGGTCGGGGGTTCGAATCCCTTCCCGGGCTCTGGTTGGGGTCTCGTTCATAGCCCGTTTCCTTCTGTTGAAAAGTCGGTCGCGTTTGCTACCATATCCGGGCGCTCCGTTAGAGTGCTGCGGGGGTGTGCCCGAGCGGCCAAAGGGAGCAGACTGTAAATCTGCCGGCTTCGCCTACGGAGGTTCGAATCCTCCCGCCCCCACACATACAGAATATGCCCCTGTAGCTCAGTCGGTAGAGCACCTCCATGGTAAGGAGGGGGTCAGCGGTTCAAGTCCGCTCGGGGGCTCTGGGATCGGGGTATACTCGGTCTACGACATAGGCGTGGCGGTGTAGCTCAGTCGGTTAGAGCAGCGGAATCATAATCCGCGTGTCGCAGGT
>Ga0126304_10001471_pt1 | contig 11116 bp, 9 predicted proteins | sample Plot25_FD_92538 | JGI IMG/M metagenome (GOLD analysis project Ga0126304, IMG submission 92538) | Serpentine soil microbial communities from UC McLaughlin Reserve, CA, USA - Plot25 | ecosystem: Environmental > Terrestrial > Soil > Grasslands | place: USA: UC McLaughlin Reserve, Lake County... | reverse complement strand
TGAGTTTTCAAAGACCGTCGCTACCTGGCGACGCAAAAAAGCCTCTGACTCGCACCAGAGGCCCAAGGAGATCCGAACTTGCGGTTCGTATCCTTCCTCCTAGGGCGCTCCGTTCGTCGCGGGTTAGGGACCTTTCCACGCCACCCGTCCGGGCAGCCCGGGAATAGTAGCACGCCTAGGGGGCTGTCAAGCGCGCGAATCGGCGCTTTCCCGCTTGAACAAGCGCCCCGGCGAGGGCCGCGCGGGGCACGTCCACCTCCGAGACGACCTCTCCGTTCACACGGACGCCGCCCTGAGAGATCAGCCTCCTCGCCTCGCTCGTGGAAGCGACCCCGAGGGCCTCGACGAGCACCGCGGGGAGATGAACGGGGTCGCCGTCCGGGAGAGGCGCCTGCGGGACGTCGTCCGGCGCCTGGCCCTCACGGACGACGCGCGTGAAGTGCTCTTCGGCCAAGCGCGCGGCTTCGGCGCCGTGCGAGCGCTCGACGATGAAGCGGGCGAGCGCCAGCTTCGCCTCCAGGGGATCGCCGACCGGCGCCGGTTGCTCCATCACGAGCTCGTACCACTGCGGGAGCTGCTCGTCGGAGATCCGCATGGTTCGACCGAACTGCTCCTCGGGCGCAGCTTGGAGCGGAATGTTGTTTCCGACCGAAGAGGACATCTTCTCGCCGTCCCAGCTGAGGAGCAGCGGGGTCGTGAGCACAACCTGCGGCTCCAACCCATAGGCCGCCATCACGTCCCGTCCGGCGAGCAGGTTGTACAGCTGGTCGGTGCCGCCGAGCTCGACGTCGGCCTCGATCGCCACCGAGTCGTACGCCTGCATCAGTGGGTAGAGAAGCTCGGAGACCGAGATCGGATCGCCCGCGCGAAACCGCCTCTCGAAGTCGTCTCGCTCGAGAATTCGGGCGACGGTGACCGTTCGAGCCAGCCGCACGACCTCCGCGTACGTGAGCTTCGACAGCCACTCACCGTTGTACCGAACCTCGGTTCGGCCAGGGTCGAGGACAACCATCGCCTGCTCGAGATACAGCTTCGCACTGGCGTCGATCTCCTCGTCGGAGAAGACCGGCCGCTCGATCGATAGCCCGGAGGGATCGCCGATGCGCGTCGTGTAGTCGCCGATGATTAACACGCCCGTGTGGCCCTCATCCTGGAACGCGCGCATGCGCTGGAGGGGGACTGCCCTGCCGACGTGGATGTCAGGCGAGGTGACGTCGATCCCGAGCTTCACCCGCAAAGGCCGGCCCTCGGCGAGCTTCCGCTCGAGCTCGCCGGCGGGCAGCACGTCGACGGCGTTCCGAGTGAGCTCCGAGACTCCCATGTCCGGCTGGCGACACTACACTCCCCAGATCTTGCGATTGCTCCGCCGCAGAGATCCGGCGGCGCCGCCCAAGAGGCGCAGGATCAGGAAGCTCCGCCTACTGGTCCTCACGGTCGCTCTCTTCGTGTTGGCGTTCTCGTCGTTCACCTTCGGCCTCGTCACGGCCGTGGCGAGCGAGGCACCGAAGTGCGACCCGGCGCGCCAGCGTCACCAGGTCAACACGCGGATCTACGACTCGACGGGACACAAGATCCTCGCCGTCCTGCGCGGAACGGAGAACCGCGTCCTCGTGGACTACGACGACATCTCGCCGCTGATGAAGCAGGCGATCATCGCCGTCGAGGACCGACGCTACTTCGAGCATCACGGCGTGGACATGCGGGCGATCGGCCGTGCGCTCTGGGCTGACATCCGGCAGCAGGGGGTCGTCCAGGGCGGCTCGACGATCACGCAGCAGTTCATCAAGAACTCCTGCACCGACGACAGCCGCTCGATCGGACGGAAGGTGCGCGAGGCGACACTGGCCTGGGGCCTCGAGCAGCGGTGGTCGAAGAAGAAGATCCTGACCTCGTATCTGAACACCGTCTACTTCGGGAACGGGGCCTACGGCGTCGACCAGGCCGCGCGGACGTATTTCGGCCACCGCGCAAAGAAGATGACCCTTTGGGAGGTCGCGCTGCTCGCCGGGATCCCGGCCGACCCGAGCCGCTACGACCCGGTCGCGAACCCCCGCGCCGCGAAAGAGCGCCGCGGCACCGTCCTCCGCACGATGCTCGGGCTCGGGCTAATCGACGCCGAGCAGTTCCGGCGCGCCGACCGCGAGCCGCTCCCGAAGAAGATCACCAGACCGGACACGCGCGGGCCAGGCGGCTACTTCGCGAACTACGTCACGCAGCAGCTCATCGACCGTTACAAGACCCGCGGCGTCTTCGGCGGCGGCCTCGTCGTCCATACCACGCTCGACCTCGAGCTCCAGAAGCTCGGTCACCGCGCGATTGCGCGCTCGCTCAAGGACGAGAACGGCCCCGCCGCCGCGCTCGTCGCAATCGACCCGAGGGACGGCGCGGTCAAGGCGATGATCGGCGGCTCGAACTTCCGGGAGAGTCAGTTCAATCTCGCCGTCCAGGGTGAGCGCCAGGCCGGGTCGTCGTTCAAGCCGTTCGTCCTGGCCGCGGCGCTCGAGCAGGGCATTTCGCCCGAAACGACGTTCGTCTCCAAGCCGACGACGATCTTCCTCGGCGACAAGTATTGGCCGGTCTCGAACTACGAGGACGAGTACCTCGGCTCGGCGAACCTGAAGACGGCGACGATCCACTCCGACAACTCCGTCTATGCACAGCTCACCGCGCTCGTCGGGCCGAGGAACGTCCGCCGCGAGGCGCAACAGCTCGGGATCTCGAGCCGCCTGAACGACTATTTCTCGATCGGCCTCGGTACCGAGGCGGTCAATCCGCTCGAGATGGCGCGTGCGTTCTCGACCTTCGCCAACCGTGGCCGCCGCGTGGACGGCTCGATCTTCGGCAACAAGCCGAGGGCGATCTCGTGGGTGCACCGGGTCGGCGGGAAGCGCCGGGCCAATGCTCCAGTCCAGAAGCCGGTGCTCAACCCGGAGAAGGCCGACCTGATCAACGACATCCTCCAGGGCGTCGTCCGGCAGGGAACGGGGACAAAGGCGCAGCTCCGTGACCGTCCTGCGGCCGGCAAGACCGGCACGACGGAGAATTACGGCGACGCATGGTTCGTCGGCTACACGCCGCAGCTCGCCGTCGCCGTTTGGGTCGGCTACCCGAACAACCTCACGCCGATGCTGACGGAGTACGACGGCGACGCGGTCGCGGGAGGGACGTACCCGGCACAGATCTGGAAGTCGTTCATGGAAAGCGCGCTGAAGCACCTTCAAGAGGAGCCCGCGTACTTCGATCCGCCGAGCCTCCCGTACGCGGTTCCGCTCAACGTCGTGCACCGCGGTGGCCGGGTCATGGTCGACAACGGCCTTTGCCGCGGCCCGAAGAGCGTCTGGTACTTCTCGGGCGAGACGCCGGCGCGAGAGGCGGCGTGCAAGCCGAATGAGGTCGAGGTCCCACGGGTTGTCGGCAACACGCTCGACGACGCCAAGGATCGGCTGGCCGCGCAGCCGCTCCAGTACGACCTGATCTACCGGCCGGCAAAGCCGGGCGAACGGCTTGACGTCGTCCTCGGGCAGATGCCGGGGCGCGGAACGCTGTCCGCCTACGACAATGTGACGCTGATCCTCGCGAAGCCGCGGTTCGGAATCGTTCCGAACGTCGTCGGTATGCCCGTGTCGCGAGCGGTGCAGCGGCTCGAGCAGCTCGAGCTCCAGCCCGCTGTCGTCGGCGGGTCCCAGGTCGGCAGGGTGGTCAGGCAGAAGCCGAGGGGCGGCCGGGTGGCGGCCGCGCCGGGACTGCCTATTCGGCTGATTGCATCGTCCGGCTGAGATATCGCGAGCCCGCCAGGCCGTAGCGCCACGGCCGGTCGGCGGCCTTCGTGATCCCGATCCGGGGGCCGGCCGCGATCTGCGGTTCCGCTTCGCGGGCCACGAGCTCGAACGGAGACTCGTCCAGCGCGAGGCCGTCGTGAACGCGCGTGATGCCGAGCGCCTGACAGAGCCGGCCCGGCCCCGCGCAGAGCAGGCGCGGGTCGTCGAGCTCTCGCCGCTCGCGCATGGCGTCGAGACCGTGCGCCGGCTCGAGCGCCCGGACGAGGACGGCGCTCGCCGAGCCTTCCGCTTCGCACACGAAGTTCAGGCACCAGTGAATGCCGTACGAGCGGTACACGTACGCATGGCCGGGCGGGCCGAACATGGAGGCGTTCCGCTCCGTGCGTCCGCCGTAGCCATGCGCGGCGGGATCCTCGTGGTCGTAGGCCTCGACTTCCACGATGGGGCCCCCGATGCCGTCGACGAGCAGCGTTACCGCGATCAGGTCGGGCGCGACCTCGTGGACCGAGCGCGCGAAGAAGTCCTTTGGCAGCGTCATTCGTCCTGGGGCCGGCGGGAGTCGTAGCGGACGAGCGCCGGGAGGAGGGCCGCGACGACCGCCGTGCCGACGACGGTGAGAATTCCGCCCGAGACGATCGAGGCGCGGACACTCGTCAGCGAGGCGACGATGCCGGCCTCCACGTTCCCGATCTCCGGCGCCCCCGCCACCTGCGCGAGCTCGATGCCCGACAGCCGGCCGCGCATCGAGTCCGGCGTGACGGTGAGGAGGATGTTCGAGCGGAGGACGGCACTGACGTAGTCCGCGGCGCCCGCAGCCGCGAGGAAGACCATGGCGACCCAGACGGCTTCCGCGAAGCCGACGAACACAATCGCGACACCCCACGCGGCCGCCGCGATGCAGACGCCCAGGCCCTGACGGCGGACGGTCATCATCCAGCCGGAGGTGAGGGAGGCGAGCAGCGCGCCGGCCGAGGTTCCCGCGTAGAGCAGCCCGAGCGTGCCCGCGCCGCCGCCCAACTTCTCCGCAAGGGCCGGGAAGAGCGCGCGCGGCATCCCGAAGATCATCGCGTTCGTGTCGACCGCGAAGATCCCGAGGAGCACCTTTCTCCGGAAGACGTAGCGGAACCCTCCCGCGATCGAGCGAAGGCTCGGCCGGTCGGCGTCGGGCGCAGGACGGACGGGCGGGAGCAGCCAGATCGCGAGCAACGAGGCGCCGAAGGTCGCGATGTCGATCGTGAAGGCGCCGCCGAGGCCAATCACCGAGATCAGGCCGCCGCCCATGACCGGCCCGGTGACACGCGCGAGCATGAAGATCACGTCCTCGACCGCGATCGCCGGCAGCAGCTGATCCTCGCGGACGAGCCTCGGCGTCAGAGCGTTTCGGGCCGGCCGCTGGAACCCGTACGCGGCTGTGCCGAGGGCCTCCGCGACGAAGAGGAACCAGACGCTGGGATTCGGTAGGAGCGCGTTGACGAGCAGGCCGCCCGTAACGATCAGCAGCGCGATGTCGGAGAGCAGGAGCATTCGCCTGCGGTCGACGGCGTCCGCGACCGCGCCGCCGTAGATCGGGACGACGAGGAGCGGAACGAGGGCCGCGATCCCCAGCATCCCGACGAGGAGCGTCGAGCCGGTGAGCTCGTACAGCTGGAACGGGATCGCGACTGCGGTGATCTGACTCCCGATCGCCGAGATCCCGGTCCCGAACCAGAGCCGGCGGAAGTCGCGAGATTCGCGCAGCGGCCGGATGTCCACCGCGATGCGTGCGAACAGGCCGCGCTCGGGCGGCGGCTCCCGGCCCTCGGTCACACGCTAGAAAAGCTTTTCGTCGTCCTCTGGCTTGGCCGTCGCTTCCAGCAAGCGGCGCGCGCGGCGGCCGAGGTCGGCGAGATCGACCCGCCCGCTCTCCGCGCCGGTCGCGATCCGTTCGGCGAGGTCGAGGGCGCTGTCGATGATCTGCGTGTTCGCCGCGGCCTCCTGGCCCATCTCGTGCAGAATCGTCCGCTCCGTGCGTCCGGCGATGATCGGGTCCGGCACGCCCTCGATCCAGACGCGGGTCCGGCGACCGCCGCCGCGATCGTCGCCCGTCAGCGGCTCGAGCGCGTAGATCTTGTCGGCGCGGGCGTACTTCCCGAACCCGAGGAAGACCATCCGGTTCGCGCCGTTCGCCATGGCGCGATTATCGATTACGCGAGCGTCGAGCGGAGAGCTTCGACCACGTACTCCTGGTCGCCGGGCTCGATCTGCGGGAAGAACGGCAACGCAAGCGTCCGACCGGCGATGTCCTCGGCGACCGGACAGAGCCCCTCGCCGAACCCGAACTGCTCCCGCATGTACGTCTGGAGATGGATGCAGGGGACATACTCGGCCACGTCCACCCCACGCTCGCGAAGATCCGTCATCACTCGCGCGCGGTCGATCTCCGGCGCGAGCGCCACGACGTAGACGAACCAGGAACGCGTGTGGTCAGCGTCGTCCGCCGGCGCGAGCGTGACGCCCTCGACGCCGTCGAGCAGTTCGGCGTACCGGCCGGCTACCTCGGAGCGCAGCGCCAGCGCCCGGTCGAGCTTCTCCAGCTGAGCGATGCCGATCGCTGCCTGCATGTCGGTCCATCGGTAGTTGAAGCCGAGCCGGACGTGGTTGAACCAGCCGCCGCCTTCGTAGGAGCGGCCCTGGTTCCGGAGTGAGCAGACGACCTTCCAGGTCTCCTCGTCGTGCGTGACGACGACGCCGCCCTCACCGGTCGCAAGCTGCTTGTTCGGATAGAAGCCGAACACCGCGGGCGGTCCGTGCGACCCGATCGGAGTCCCCTTGTACTGAGCCCCGAGCGCCTCGGCCGAGTCCTCGAGCAGCGCGAGCCCATGGCGCTCGGCGACCGCCGTCAGCTCGTCGAGCTCGCAGGGGTAGCCGAACATGTCGACGGCGACGATGCCCTTCGTCCGCTCGGTGATTGCCCCCTCTACTGCGGCCGAGTCAAGATTCCACGTGCGCCGGTCGACGTCCGCGAAGACTGGCGTCGCACCCTCGAAGAGGAAGCAGTTGGCCGAGGCTGCGAAGGACAGCGTGGATGTGATCACCTCGTCGCCCTCACCGATCCCAGCCGCTCGAACGAGCATGTGCAGCCCCGCCGTCCCGCTCGACACGGCCGCCGCGTACGGGACACCGACTCGATCGGCGATCAGCTCCTCGAACCGGTCGATCGTGGGCCCGAGCGAGAGCCGGCCCGAACGCAGCACCTCGAGGACGAGCTCCTCTTCCCGCTCATCGATCCAGGGCCGGGCGAGCGGCACCCGGCGCGTGGCCTGAGTCACGCTTGCGCCGGAGTGGGTGCCTGAGAAGGGATCGAGGCGTACTCGAGCCAGTGCGACCAGCGGTCGCTGCCGCCGCGCACGGTGTCGAGATAGGCCTTCTGCAGCTTGAGCGTGACCTCGCCGGGGGGCCCGACCTCCTGGTCGTCGACCGAGCGGATCGGCGTCACCTCGGCGGCAGTGCCGGTCATGAAGATCTCGTCGGCGAGGTAGAGATCGGTCCGGATCAGGTGCGTCTCCTCGACCGTGTACCCGAGGTCCTGGGCGATCTGGATGATGGAGTTGCGGGTGATCCCGGGCAGGATCGAGGTGGAGAGCGGCGGGGTCGTAATCTTCCCGTCCTTGACGACGAAGACGTTCTCGCCCGAGCCGTCCGCGATGTAGCCGTCGTCGGTGAGGAGGATCGCCTCGTCGTAGCCCGCCCGGTTCGCCTCGATCACCGCCAACATCGAGTTCAGGTAGATGCCGGTCGCCTTGGCGGCGTGCGGAATCGTGTTCGCGCCGACGCGCTTCCAGCTGGAGATCTTGCACCGGATGCCGTTCTTCATTCCGTCGTCGCCGAGGTAGGCGCCCCACGGCCAGCTCATGATCACGACCTCGACGGGGTTCCCCGCCGTCGAGACGCCGAGCTCGCCATAGCCGTAGAAAGCGAACGGCCGCAGATAGCACTCGGGGAGCCCGTTGACGCCGATCAGCTGGAGGCAGGCGTCCCGGATCTCCTCGACCGAGTATGGGAGGTCCATGTAGAGGAGCTTGGCGGAGGCGTCGAGGCGTCTGACGTGGTCGGTGAGGCGGAAGACGGCCGGGCCGCTCGAGGTGTCGTAGCAGCGGATGCCCTCGAACACGCCGGTGCCGTAGTGCAACCCGTGGGCCCCAACGTGAACCTTGGCGTCGCCCCAGTCCACGAGCTCGCCGTTCATCCAGATCTTGTCGGTAGCGATCATGCGCCTCCTCCGGTTTTCCTGGGCCGAATGTTAGGCGGCCTCTGCGACAGCGTCCATCTGCTCCGCCTTCGAGAGCCTGACGAGGTCCGTCGGCGAAAGCGTCGCCATGTGGCTGGGCGATCCGGCCCCGATCCAGACTCGCTCGTGGACGAGGAGCTGGCGGTCGACGAAGACCCTGGTGACCTTCGGCAGCGGGAATGGCGCGACCGCTCCGGGCTCGAAGCCCGTGGCGTCCCGCACCTGATCGGCGCCTGCGATCTTTGCTCGGCGGCAGCCTGCGGCCCTCGCGACCTTCGTGGAGTCCGCCCGGTGATCGCCCGGTACCAGGACGACGACGGGAGAGCCGTCGCAGTCGAAGACGAGTGACTTCACGATCTGTCCGAGCTTGCAGCCGACGGCGCGGGCGGCGTCCTCGGCCGTCGGCGTGCCGGCTTCGAACTCCTCGATCCTGCCTTCGACTCCGCCCTGACGCAGAAACGCGGCCACGCGCTCGACCGGCTGTGGCCAACGCGGCTCCACGCTCGAAGCGTACTTAGAGACTGATCAGCCGCGCGTCGTCGAAGCCCTCGGCGCGCACGCGCTCGACGAGGCCCGGCTCGGGCTCGCTGTCCACGGAGAGGACCATCAGCGCCTTGCCGCCTCGCCGGGTGCGGGAGACCGCCATGTTGGCGATGTTGACTCCGGCGTCGCCGAAGAGCGTGCCGACCTTGCCGATCACGCCCGGCACGTCGTCGTAGCGAAAGAGGACGAGCAGCGGCGCGAGCTCCATCTCCAGCTCGAAGCCGAGCGCGCTGACGAGCCACATGCGGTCGTCGCGGCCGATCGTCGTGCCGGAGACACGGAGTTGCTCTCCGTTCGTCCCCACGGCGACGCGGACGAGGTTCGTGAAGTCGCGGCAGGTGCGCCGGCGCTGTTCGACCACCTCGATTCCGCGCTCGTCCGCGAGCAGCGGCGCGTTCACGTAGTTCACAGGCTGCTCGAAGCGGCCTTGGAAGGCGCCGTTCAGCCCGGCTGCGGTCAGGAGCCTGGTGTCGTAGTCGGCGAGGTTGCCGTAGTAGGTCAGCTCGATTCGCTCCGCGCGACCACCGGCCAGCTCCATGGCAAGCCGGCCCAGCTTGGCCGCGAGCGGCACGAACGGGCCGAGCACCTCGAGGTCGTCCCGGCCGATCGCCGGGATATTGACAGCGTTCGCGACGAGGCCGCCCGCGAGGGCGGCCGCGACCTGCTCGGCGACGATCATGCCGGCCCGGTCCTGCGCCTCCTCCGTGGAGGCGGCGAGGTGCGGCGTGACGACCACGCTGTCGAGCTCCAGCAGGGGGCCTGAATAGGGCTCGGCGGAAAAGACGTCGAGCGCGGCGCCGGCGAGGTGGCCCGAGCGCAGCGCCTCGAGGAGCGCTTCCTCGTCGACCAGCTCGCCGCGCGCGGCGTTGATGAGGCGGGCCCCCGGCCGCATCTTCGCCAGGGCGTCCGCGTCGATCGACCCGCGGGTCTCGTCAGAGAGCGGGAGATGAAGGGTCAGGAAGTCGGCGCCGGCGAGAACACCGTCCACCGTCTCAGCCCTGGTCACCCCGAACTCGCGAAAGCGATCCTTGGCGACGAACGGATCGTGCGCGACTACGTCCATCCCGAGACCCACCGCACGGCGCGCGACCTGCTGGCCGATCCGTCCGAACCCGAGCACGCCCAGCGTCTTGCCCTCGAGCTCGATCCCGCCGTAGCTCGAGCGTTCCCACCGCCCCTGCTTGAGTGAGGCGTGCGCCTGCGGGATGTGCCGCGCGAGTGCGACGAGCAGCCCCACGGCGTGCTCCGCCGCCGAGACGACCGTCGATTCGGGGGCATTCGCAACGACGATCCCGCGGCGCGTCGCGGCGTCGACGTCGACGTTGTCGACCCCCACTCCGGCCCGCCCGATGACCTTCAGCCGGTCGGCACGCTCGAGGACATCTGCGGTCAGCTTGGTCGCGGAGCGGATGACGATCGCGTCGTAGTCCCCGATCCGCTCCTCGAGCGGCAGGTCACCGTTGACGTCAACGTCGAACTGCTCCCGCAGGAGCTCGATTCCGGCCTCGGCGATCGGCTCGCGGACGAGGACCCGGAGACGCTCGGTCACACGCGGGTGTGTTCGAAGGCCTCGAGCGCCGCGGTGATCGCTGCACCGCGCTCGATGTCCGCGCCCAGCTCGGCGAGCACGAGCTCGACGCCGGCCAACGCTGTCGTGATGTCGAAGACGTCGTAGTAGCCGATGTGGCCGATCCGGAAGACCTTGCCCTTGAGCGGCCCCTGTCCCGGCGCGAGGACGATGCCCTGGCGGTCGCGCAGCGTCTGCACGAGGTCGCTGGAGTCGATCCCGTCCGGCGCGTTGATCGCTGTCACGACCGCCGAGCGGTCGTCGTCCGGCGAAAAGAGCTCGAGGCCCATGGCGCGGACGCCGGCCCGGCAGGCGCGGCCCAGGCGGGTGTGGCGCTCGAACGCCTGCTCCAGGCCCTCCTCGAGGAGCAGCCCCAGCGCGATGTCGAGGCCGACCACGATCGAGACCGCCGGTGTGAACGCCGGGTCGAACTGCTCCTGGCGCTCCCGGGTCTCGTGCCAGTCGAAGTAGTACCGGCCAGGCGCGTCTTTCTCGACGGCGGCCCAGGCGTCGTTCGAGACGGAGACGGTGGCGAGCCCAGGCGGCGTCATCAGCGCCTTCTGCGATCCCGAGACGACGGCGTCGAGGCCCCAGGAATCCGTCTCGAGCGGGACGGCTCCCAGGCTCGAGACGGCATCGACGACGACGAGCGCGCCGGCCTCCTTCGCGGCGGCCGCGAGGGACTGGACGTCGGCGACGACGCCGGTCGACGTCTCCGAATGCGTGAGGAACACGACCTTGGCGCCCCCGGTCTCGGCGAGCCGTGCGGCGAGATCGTCGGCCGACGGCGAGTCGCCCCACTCGTAGTCGATCGGGTCCACCTCGCAGCCGAAGTTCCCGGCCATTGCGGCCCAGCGCTCGCCGAAGTGGCCGGCCGAGACGACGACCACACGGTCGCCCGGCCGCGTGAGGTTGGAGATCGCGGACTCCATCCCGCCGGTCCCCGAGGACGTGTAGAGG
>Ga0126304_10001470_pt1 | contig 11116 bp, 6 predicted proteins | sample Plot25_FD_92538 | JGI IMG/M metagenome (GOLD analysis project Ga0126304, IMG submission 92538) | Serpentine soil microbial communities from UC McLaughlin Reserve, CA, USA - Plot25 | ecosystem: Environmental > Terrestrial > Soil > Grasslands | place: USA: UC McLaughlin Reserve, Lake County... | reverse complement strand
TTTGTTTTTCGCCAGGGGGAGAATATTATTGTCGTTCTTTAAAAGCACGAGCGATTCGCGCGCCGCTTCGAGCGCTATCTGCGGATATTCCGCTTTTGCGAAATTGGCGAGCAAAGTTTTATCCGGCATCGCATTTTCAAAAAGTCCGAGCTCGAATTTGACGCGCAGGATTCGTCGGACCGCATCATCGATTCTCGCAAGCGGCACCTTGCCTTCTCTGACGAGCGCCACGAGATTTTCCGAAAAGCTGAAACCGTTCGGTACCATCGACATATCGACGCCCGCCATAATCGCGAGCCGCGTCGCTTCCTTCTCGTCTGCCGCGACGCGCCACTGCGTGACGAGTTTGCGGATATCGTCCCAATCGGTCACGACAAAGCCTTCAAATTTTAATTCTACTTTCAAAACATCGGCCAGAAGGCGTTTGTTGATATGACCGGGCACGCCGTTGATTTCCGCCGAATTGACCATCACGGTGCGCGCCCCCGCTCTGACCGCTGCGTCAAACGTCGGCAGAAAATACTCGCGCAGGTAATTTTCGGGAATCCACGCCGAAGTGCGATCGCGACCGTCGAGCGGAAAGCTGTAGCCGACGTAATGTTTCAAGCTCGCAGCGACCCGCCGGTCGTTGCTGACATCTGAACCTTCGAGCCCGCGCACGAAAGACACGCCCATCACTTTTGCGAGGTAAGGGTCTTCGCCGAAAGTTTCCCAGAAACGCGCCCAGAGCGGCTGCCGCCCGACGTCCAAGACGGGCGAAAAGCTCCACGGAATACCGGCGGCGCGCGTTTCAGCGGCAGTGATTTCCGCCGCCTTTTCCATCAACGCCGGATTCCACGAAGCCGCCATTCCAATCTCTTGCGGAAAAAGCGTCGCGCCGCGCACGTAATTCGCGCCGTGAATCGAATCGATGCCGTAAATGTTCGGAATTTTCAGACGCGTTCTGGCGGACGCCGCCTGAATCGCGCCGATGATTTCCCACCATTTATCAACCGGCAAAGCATGTCCGCTGACATTCAAAATAGAACCGACTTTATACTGCACAATCGCTTTTTCGAGCTTTGCCGGGTCGATGTTGATATTCGAATCGGCTCCGGAAGTTATCTGCCCGATTTCAAGCTGCGTCATCTGCCCGACCTTTTCTTCCAAAGTCATCCTTTTCAGAAGGGCTTCAACCTGCGCCGAGTAATCTTTCAGACGCGGTCGCTGTGAGGTTTGACGAAAATAAGCGTCGCTGTCCGTAATTTCGCCGGCGACCAAATCCTGCCGGCTCTGCGCGAAACTTTGTTGTAGTTGTATGCAAAAGGTTTGAAAGCAAATGGCGACTAATAAAAATAGTGCTGTTTTTTTCATCGAATTTTAGTTTTCCTTAAGATAAAAGAAGAAATTGAAAAGCTGTGAATTCCATTCTATTACAATCCTTTCGGATTCTTCAAGAACTATTTTAATTTTCTGCCCGGAATTCTTAAAAGCTGCTGTAAATCTAACAAACAAAACTATTTTTACTTTTTAAGGCGCGCCGGATGGCCGCCCCGGCGAGCGGATTTATAATCGCGCAGCTTTCTTTATTCGTCAAAGACGATACCGTCTTTAACACAGCCTTTTCATCGGCCATCGCGCTCTAATAATCGAGATACGTAAAGCCGTTTTTTACTGCGTAATGCTTTAACCATTCGCGCATCGCAACAATTTTTCGGGCTGGCGCGCGCGACCTTGTTTGAATATAAAACGTGCCGTCAGAAAAGCCAAAACCGGAAAAGAGGCGGGCATTAAAAATACTAAATCGAGATATTTCGTATTTTCTCCTGCCGATAATCAAAAAATTTCGCAGTAAAGAGCAGAAAATTAGTCGCAATAATTGGTCACACCAATTTTACCCATTATGAAAAAATTTTTCATTGCCGGTTTTTCGACTTCTCCTGGATTTTGCGCAAAAAGTCAGAAAAACCGTGAAATAACAAGGTCGCAATTTTACATTCTACATTTTACATTATTCATTATTTTGCGAGGATTAACTGCAACTAAATGTAAAATTCAAAATGTAGAATGTAAAATTACTTAACCTCGATTCGTCCTTCGCTTAATTTTTTTGCAAAGCCCTTCGCTTAACCTTTAGTATTACAATTTCCCGGGAGCAAAAATTCGCTGACTTGAGCGATTTCAAGTGAATTCAACCGCCGGCTTTGTAATTCGCTACGCTTTCAGCGGGCGAAACTGAGCGAATTAATTCTAGGGGTTATTGAAAATTGATTAAAATCCAGTCTTAGTTTTAGCTCCGGACAAAAGTTGTTGTAAAATAACTTTCACCATAAATCTTTCGGAGGAAATTATGAATTTTATCGAGCGAAAGCTGTTTTTCGTTGTTTTGAGTTCCATTCTGGCTTTAACTTTTGCGGTTTCGGCAAACGCCCAAAGCACAAGTGATTACGAAGTTCTGACCGGCGCGGCATTGACTAAAGCTGCGCCAAAAAGTTTTTATTTCGCCGGTCAAAGCGCCGAAACGCAAATGCGAAATACGGCGGCGGCGCGAATCGGCAAAGACCGTTTCATCATCGCCGGAATGGTCGATACTTCCGGTTATTCAACGGAAATCAGCGGCAAGTACGAAGGGTTTTTTATCACCGATTCGCCCGTCAAAATCGGCGACAAGACACTCGACACCGGCGCATACGGTTTCGGGTTTGCCGCCGGCGGACAAATTAGGATTTTCGATTTGAGCAGTAAGGAAATTCTTTCCGTCGCGACGCAAAACGATAACGACATGAAACGCCCGCGACCTTTGCAAATGGCCGTCGAGGCAAAAGGAGTTCGTTTTTACAAAGGCAAAAACTACGTTTTAATCGCGCCGAAATAAAGCGAGCTTCCAGGGCTTTACTTCGGAATAACTGAAAACTGATAGCGGATAGCTGATAATATCAGTTACCGGTTATCAGTTTTCAGTTATTCGCTATCAGTTATTCCGAAAAAAATTGTTCTTACCGGAGAAATGAGATGAATTTCGCCCTAAAATTTCGTTTGAGCTTTTTTTGCGCCTTTTTTTTATCAACCGTATTGCTTTTCGGGCAGACGATTAATCCTTCAAACGATCAGGAAACCGAAAAAAAGATCGATAATCTGATTAAACAGCTAACGCTCGATGAAAAAATATCGCTGATTGCGGGAACGGGTTTCGATACCGTGCCGATCCCGCGCCTCGGAATTCCGGCGCTGAAAATGACCGACGGACCGGTCGGCGTGCGGCAGGCTCCGGCGACTTCGTTTCCTTCCAGTATCGCTTTGGCGGCGAGCTTCGATACGGAATTAATCAAACGCGTCGCGCGGGCCATTGCGCAGGAAACCAGGGCGAAAGGAAAAAACGTGTTGCTCGGTCCGTGCGTGAATATTCAGCGGACACCGTTCGGCGGCAGAAATTTCGAGAGCTTCGGCGAAGACCCGTTTCTCGCCGCGCGGATGTCGGTTGCATACATCAACGGCATTCAATCGGAAAACGTCATCCCGTCGGTCAAACATTTTGCCGCCAACAATCAGGAAATCGACCGCATGACGATTGACGTGCGCGTTGACGAACGCGCGCTTCATGAAATTTACTTTCCGGCGTTTAAGGCGTCCGTCCGTGAGGGAAAAGTCTGGTCGGTGATGGCGGCTTACAATAAACTGAACGGCTTTTACGCTTCGGAAAACGATTATCTGCTGAACGATGTTTTGAAAAAACGCTGGAATTTCCGCGGTCTTGTGATAAGCGATTGGGGCGCGGTTCATTCGACCGTGCCGACCTTAAAAAACGGCTTGGATTTGGAAATGCCGACCGGCAGTTTTTTAAATGCCAAAATGGTTAAAAGAGCAATTGCCGAAAACCTAGTTTCCGAAACAAATATTAACGAAATGGTTCGGCGGCTGCTTCGCGTGATGTTTCTCGCCGGTTTAATGGATAGGAAGGCGCCCGATACGGGAGCGATTGACACGCCCGAACATCGCACCATTGCGCTCGAAGCGGCGCGCGGCGGAATTGTTCTGCTGCAAAATCAAAAAAACGTTCTGCCGGTCGATTTAAGCAAAACGCGTTCGATCGCCGTCATCGGACCGAACGCGGACGCGGCGCGCATCGGCGGCGGCGGTTCGGCACAGGTCGTGCCGTTTTATTCCGTGAGTCCGCTCGAAGGCATCAAACGGGCAGCCGGGGACAAGACACAGATAATTTTTTCGCCCGGCATCGTCGCGCTCGAAGATACGACGCCGATTCCGACCGCCAATCTGACGACGCCGGACGGCAAGTCAAACGGCTTGCACGGCGAATATTTCGCGAATATGACGTTTGAAGGCGCGCCCGCTTTTACGCAGGTCGATTCACAATTAGATTTCCACTGGGGAACCGGTTCGCCCGCCCCGAATTATCCGTCAGACCTTTTTTCGAATCGCTGGACGGGATTTCTAACAGCTTCCGCTTCAGGGCGTTACGCCATCAGTCTGAGCAGCAACGACGGCGGCAGACTTTATCTCGACGATAAATTAATCGTCGATGTCTGGGGTGACCATGCGACTTTAAGAGGCGCGACCGCTGTCGAATTAAAAGCGGGCGAGCCGCATAAAATCCGTGTCGAGCATTACGAAAATCGCGGCAACGCGGATTTGGTTTTGGGCTGGCGACTGCTGGAAGACGACATTCTGCAAAAAGCGGCGGACGCTGCCGGAAAGGCTGACGTCGCGATAATTTTCGCCGGGCTTTCCGATGCGGTCGAAGTCGAAGCGCGCGACCGCACTGACTTGAATTTACCGAAAGAACAGGAAGAATTAATCGAACGGGTCGTACGGGCTAATCCGCGGACGATTGTCGTAATGACTTCGGGCGCGCCGGTCCTGATGGAAAAATGGATCCGGAAAGTTCCGGCCGTCGTTCAGGCGTTTTACTACGGTCAGGAAGGCGGAAACGCAATATCGGACGTTTTGTTCGGCAAATTCGCGCCTTCGGGCAAATTACCGGCGACGTTTTTGCGACGCTGGGAAGATTCGAACGCTTTCGGACGTTACCCCGGCGACGGCAAATCGGTCGATTACTCGGAAGGGATTCTGGTCGGTTATCGCTGGTTCGACACGAAAAATATCGAGCCGCTTTTCCCGTTCGGGCACGGACTTTCCTACACGAATTTCAAATATTCCGCGCTCAAATTAAACGGCGGCAAGGACGCCGCGCGTTTGAACGTGCAGTTTGAAATCGAAAACACCGGCAAATTTGACGCGGCGGAAGTCGCGCAGGTTTATGTGCAGGATATTGCATCGACGCTGCCGCGTCCCGTCAAAGAACTGAAAGGTTTCCAAAAAGTTTTTTTGAAAGCCGGCGAGAAAAAGACCTTGACGGTCGAGCTCAATCAAAGTTCTTTCGCGTTTTATGATCCGGGAACTCGAAACTGGATTGCCGAAAAAGGCGATTTCAAAATCCTCGTCGGCAGCTCTTCGCGCGATATTCGGCTGAGCGGCGATTACCGTTTGAGTAAGACCGTCATTGAAAAATAATTTATGAATCGAAGAACACTTTTGCGTACTCTGGCTTACGGTTTCGGCGGCGCGGTCCTGCTGAATAATACGAGCGCCTCGGCGGCAGGCAGGAAAAAATTGTCGAAAATCGGCTTGCAGCTCTACACGGTCAGGCGCGATCTGGAGCGCGATTTCGAAGGAACATTGCGCGCAGTTGCCGCCTTGGGCGTGGCGGAAGTCGAATTTGCCGGTTATTTCGGGCAAACGGCCGAAAAAATAAAGGCGCTTTTAAAAAGCCTCAGGCTCGACGCGCCATCCGCTCATACCAACACGCCGACGCTTCGCGGCGAGCTCGCAAAAGCTATCGAAGACGCCAAAACGATCGGGCATAAATACCTGGTCCTGGGATATCTGCCCGAAGGCGAGCGAAAATCTCTGGACGATTACAAACGGCTTATCGAGCTGCTCAACAAAGCCGGCGAAGAATGCCGCAAAGCGAATTTGCAGTTCGCGTATCACAACCACGATTTCGAGTTCAAAAAGCTTGAAAACCAGATTCCTTACGATTTGATTCTAGCGGAAACCGACGCCGAACAGGTCAAAATGGAGATCGATTTATACTGGATCAGCAAAGCCGGATTTGACGCGCTTCCATACTTTGAAAAATACCCGAAACGCTTTCCGCTCGCGCATGTTAAAGACATGGACGCGACGCCGAAAAAATATTTTACGGAAGTCGGGCGCGGCACGGTAGATTTTAAGAAAATCTTTTCAAAATCAGGCGCGGCGGGTTTCAGACATTATTTTATAGAGCAGGACGAAACGCCCGCCGAACCGATTAAAAGTATTGAAATTAGTCTCAAATATTTAAGGGAATTAAGATTTTAATTTTAAAGCTTAGCGGCTTTGCGGGAAATTAGATTTCCTCTCCTCGAAAGCCGCCAAGAAAGCAGAACAGACCTTATTTTATGACAACACGGTTGATTTGCCATTTGACTTTTCCCCGCAGCGCGTCATTTTTCAGAACGTAAGAATTCTTTACGAGATTTAATTCGAGCGTTTGCAGATTTTCTTCCGGCAGCCCGAAAAAGCCCGAAACCGTTTGATTGTCCGTGCTGAACACGCGCAGCTCGACATTGTTCCAATCAATCTCGGAAGTGTTTTGGGCCACTTTGACGTGCGGCAGAACCGTGTGATTTCTGACGAGCAGGATGACCGGAATTTCGCCTGCCGCGATGCTGTGCCAGCGCGCGCCTTCGTAAGTTTTGCCGGTTTGATAATCAATCCACGCGCCCGGCGGAAGATAAACTTTGCGCGTCGTTTGCGCGTCTTCAAAAAGCGGCGCGACGAGCAGATTCGCGCCGAACATATATTCGTCTTCAATCAGCCACGAGGTTTCATCCGCCGGAAATTCAAAGAACAGCGCGCGAAGCATCGGAAAGCCTTTTGCCGAAGAATCTTTTGCCTGCGCGTAAATATACGGCATCAGCGAATATCGAAGCCCGAGCGCGCGCCTGAAATCTTCCGTCAAACCGGCATCGTATTCCCAGGGCTCGCGCGGCGGCGCACCGTGTGCCCGCGTATGCGACGTTAAAACGCCGAAAGCGAGCCAGCGCCGGTACAAATCGCGCGGCGCGCGGTCAACGAATCCGCCGACATCGTGACTCCAATACGTAAATCCGGAAAGCCCGAACGATAAACCGCCGCGCAGCTCGGCAGCCATCGCGGAATTCGTATTTTCCGCATCGCCGCCCCAGTGCAGCGGGTAACGCTGGCTGCCCGCCCACGCGCTGCGCGCCCAGATTATCGAATCGCCGGTCGTCTGTTTGGTAATATCAAAAACCGCTTTGTTATAGCGCAGCGGGTAAAGATTATGCTCGAACAGACCGCTTTTTCCCGAAGCGTACTGACCGTTGACGGGCGCGCCTTCGCCAAAATCAACCTTGATCGCGCCGACGCCCATTTTCAACAGATTTTCGAGCTTTCCCTGATACCATCGAAGCGCCGCCGGATTGCTCATATCGAGCACGGCATCTTCAAAAGGCTGTGCGCCGCCTTCGTTTTTGACCGCGAAACCGCCGTTGACGATTTCCTTAAACAGCTCGTTTTTCGGCGTAAAATAGGTGTATTGCCAAAGGCTGATGCGAAAGCCCTGCTTTTTCAAATCGGCAATCAACTGCGGCGGATTCTGAAAACGCGAAGTCGAAAACCGGTAATTGCTGCGCCAATCGGTTTCGAACCAGCCCGTGTCGAGATGAATGACGTCCGCCGGAATTTTATACTGGCGAAGCTTTGCCGCCACGTCGCGGACTTCCCTCTCGGATTTGTATGTAATGCGACTCATCCAGAATCCGAACGACCAGAGCGGCGGCACCGGACTTCTACCCGTCAGAGCCGTGTATTCCGAGAGAATTTCTTTTGGGTCGCCGAGGAAAATAAACAAATCGAGCTCGTCGTCGGCTGAATAAATCGTGTTGTGCTGGTCGAAACCAAGCCCGAAATCGAACGTCGCGGGCGCGCTCGTGTGAACGAACATTCCGTAGCCGTTACTGCTCAGGAAAAACGGAATCGGCTTGTACATCAATTGTCCCTGCACGCCCATCCCGTCGCGCGTCGATAGGTTGATTTTCTGCCCGCGCTTGTTGAGCCGCGTGAACGATTCGCCGCTGCCGAAGATTTTCTCGTTTGGCGCAAGCTCAAAGGCGGCGGCAAAACGGCGGCTTAAATCGCTTGCGCGGCGGACGAACGAAAAGGGCGTCGGCGAAAGATAGGTGTGCGGGTCGCCGATCGTTTGCGTGCGCGTCAGAAGCTTGCCTCGCGCATCGTAAAACTCGATGTGCCACGGATTTTTGATAATCCGCGCTCGTCCGAACGCGCTCGTATAAATTATTTCCTTCTCGTTTTCGGTAATCTTCCACGTATTGTCCGACGGCGGCGCGCCGTCGAGCATCAGCGAATCTTTATTTTCGAGCGGCAGATTGCGTGAATTGAAACGCAAACGAATCGTGCGCGGCGTGATAAACGAAATCGAAAACGGCAGCGCCGGATTTTCGTCGTATTCCGAGCCGGGGAATTCCGTCGCTTTGCCGCGCGTCAACCCGACGTCAATCTTGTTAAAGGAAAGCGTCGTGCTGCGCAGATACCTGTCCCAAACGATATTTCCCAGCCCGCGCGCGGCGTCAAAATCAGCCAGCCGGCTGCCGACAAAATAGACGTTTTCCATTTTTTGGAAATCCTGGCTAATATCCGGCGGGTCGCCCAGAACCTGCCCGAAAACCTTTTCGCTCGCCAAACCGAAAAGCAGGCAAAACAAAACTAAAGCCGAAAAGATGCGGAAAAATTGACGTTTTTCAATTTTCGAAATCGCGGGCGCAAATGTTTTTTTCATCGTTTTAAAAATAGAAAAGGCGCAATTACGGATGTTACCGTAATTTGCGCTCGGGTCGTGTGATTTTCATTTTTAATTTTTAGGCTGTGTCTGTTTTTCCGCTTCCTGTTTTAACGCCTCGCTTAATCTAATCACTTGTTCGAGCGCGGCTTGAGCCGTTTCCTTTTCGTCCGATTTAGCTTTTTTGGAAGCCGTAAAAATCGGACTATTGACGAACGCGCCGAGTTTGTTATCAAGCTCGACGATCAGATTTTTTACGCCGTTCGGAAGATTTTTTTGTTCGGACTTTTCCGGCAAATCTTTCCGGTCTTTCTTCGACAGGGTAAAGAGATTCATTTTCAAACGGGAAGCGCTTTGATTGATTTCGGCTGAAAAGGCGGCAATTTTGGCGTACTCAATCACTTTTTCACGAGTGTAAACCTTAACGATATTGCCTTCCAGTACCTGGATTTTTTCAAAATCTTCCTTGATTTCTAAAAAATTATTGACCGCCGCCGGTCCGAGTTTTTCGGAAGGATTTTTCTTAGCGTCGCGCTTGATGCGGTCAAGCTCGATGGAGCGCAATTTGACCGAACTTAGTTCGCGTACTTCGGTTTCGATGACCGGAACCGGGCTGACAAATTGCGCAGATATGGAAGACGCCAGGAACGCTAAAAAAAACACCGCCAGCGCTGTATTTTTCATTTCCGATAACCTCCGAATTTGCACTATTTTATCAGAAACCGGCGGCTTCTACTTCATTTTTTTCGCTTCCCCGGCTAATTTTTTACTCAGGCTTTGAATTTTTAACAAATCGGCGCGCGTTTTTATCGCTTCTTCCGGTTCGATAACTTTTATATTCGCAAAGACTTTGCTCGAAACAAAACTACCGACTACCTCGTCTAAATCAAGAATTAAATCCCGGATGTTTTTCGGCTTCTCGGTTTCCTTAGAATTTTTCGAATCGTCCTTCAGCTCCTCGGAGGACGCGCCCGGAAAAAGATTTGAATCAAGACGCTTAGCTTTTTTATTGATGGCTTCGGCGGCTGATTCGATAGCCGCGTAATCGATTGTCTTGCCGGTTGTGTAAGAGGCAACAATCGCTGATTGAGAAACCTGAACTCCTTCAAAATCCTCTTTGATTTCGGGAAACTTGGCTTCGATTTTTGAATTTATCGGCGCAAACTTTGCCGCGACTGCCTTTGTGTCCTCACGTTTGATGCGCTCCATCTCGACCGAGCGCATCTTCAGGCTGTTGTCCTGAATATTAGCGTTATCCGCCACAGCGGGCGGAGTGCCCTGTCCGCAAACATAAACGGCCGAGGCGATTGTTAAAAGACTAAAAAGAATAAAATTTTTCATTGTAACCTCGCGAAAAGAAATCTTGTATTATTTTAATCGACTTTGTTGTATTGTTCAACAAAAGTTTACTCACGGAAATTTGCCGTCGCAGCGACGCCTTTGCCCTGCCTGATGGTAATTATCTGATTCGGCTGAATACCCGTTACTTTTTCGGTTTTTCCGTCACTCCAGCGGATTTCGAGCGCCTCGATTTTTTCGCCGCTTCCGAGCCCGAAATGAAGCCGTAAATCGTTCTGCGAAATATAGCTCCCGCCCGCCTGAACTTCGTGAAAGACCGTGCGTTTATCGGTCGTTAAAGTCAGGCGCGCGCCGACGGCGTCTTTGTTTTTGCCGTTTTGAATTAACTTGAAAACCGTCATTTGATGGCCGTTTTTGCTCGTATTCAACAAAACGATCGGTTTATCGCCCAGATTCGTCACGACAACATCAACCAGACCGTCGTTGTTCAAATCGCCGAACGCCGCGCCGCGACTGGAAAATACGGGCAAATCGCGCAAGCCCGACGCTTTGGAAATTTCTTCGAACTTTCCGCCGCCCAGATTTCGGTGAAGCAGCATCGGCTGGCGAAATCCCTGTACGGTGTCGCTTTTGACCAGCTCCATCTGCGGGTAAACGTGCCCGTTGACGATTAACAAATCGAGCCAGCCGTCATTGTCGAAATCGACGAACGCGGTTCCCCAGCCGACAAACGGTTTCGCGGGCTGCGCGACGCCGGCCGCCGCCGAAACATCGAGAAAACCTTTACCGCCCAAATTTCGGTAAAGCGTGTTCTGTTCGCTTTCAAAATTCGTGACGAAAATGTCCTGCAAACCGTCGCCGTCCGTGTCGCCGAGGGCGACCCCCATCGACCCCTGTTCCTCGCCCGCGCCGCTGTAATTGGTGCCGGTTTCAAAACTCACGTCGGCGAAAGTTCCGTTG